>PJUB01000057.1_pt1 | contig 102982 bp, 95 predicted proteins | sample 1512141 | NCBI WGS metagenome assembly PJUB01 (sample SAMN08177677, study PRJNA422409) | Soil metagenome, whole genome shotgun sequencing project. | isolation source: Soil enriched on filter paper: alkali lignin treatment | place: USA: Madison | collected 2015-01-15
GATCGCCGACTGGATCCAGTTCTACAACCACCGGCGCCCGCACCAGGCGCTGGGGATGAAGACACCCGCTGAGGCATATGCTTTAGCGGCCTGACCTGTGCAGAAACTGCTGGGTCATTACACCACCGGGGAGCATGTAAGGGGCGGCGGGCAGGTCCGAGCCGGCGCCGACTGGCACGCCGGCGGCGAGCAGGCGCGGCAGCAGGGCCGAGGAGAGGCGCAGGTCGGCGGCGCTTTCGGCCTTGGCCGCCTCGCCGGGGACGGCGCCTTCCAGGTAGCCCCAGAACCCTTCGAAGTGCGGGCGCACGCGCGCCACGCCGGGCAGGCCGTCCGTGCCGAGGCTGCCGGGGGCGTTGAACTGGCGCAGGTTGGCGCGGGTAGGCACCACGGCCATGCCGGTGGCGGCGATGGCCGCGGCCAGGCGGTCGAGCAGGGCCTCATCCAGCACCTCCGCGCGCGGGTCGCCGCCCATGCGCTGGTAGGCGAGGGCCGCGCCGGAGAGGTGCTCCAGGGTGGAGACGCCGGCCTGGCCGGCCTGCACCGCATCCACCTGGGCGCCGCTGAGGCCGCGGGTGAGCACCAGGCCCAGGTCGGCCATCACCGGCACGCCGGCCTGGCGCGCGGCCTGCGCCGCCACCTGCAGGGCCTCGGGCGGCAGCTGCTCGTAGAGCTTGATCCACTCCACGCCGGCACCGGCCAGGGCCTGCACCGCGGCGGTGGCGTCGGCGGCCGTGGTGACGGTCACCGGCATCAGCTGTTCCAGCGGCGCGCTGCCCAGCGGCGAGGGCTGCTCGCCCAGCACGCTGGCCGGCCCGTCCAGTGCCGGGCCGGTGGCCAGGATGCGCGGTGCGCCCGGGGTGGCGCGCAGTGCGGCAACCGTGGCCAGGGTGTTGTTGGCATCGCGCACGGTGGTCACGCCGGAGGGCACGAACGCGCCGATGTAATGCGGCCGCGCATGCACGTGCAGGTCGATCAGGCCCGGCAGCAGCATCGCCTGGCCGTAGTCGTGCACGGGCGTGGTCGCCCGCGCACGGCAGTCGCGCGGGGTGCCGGCGCACTGCACGCGGCCGCCGGCCACGACCACCACGCCCGGCGCCACCACCTGGCCGCTGCGCGCATCGAACAGCCGCCCGCGCAGCACCGCGTCGGCGGCGGGCGCCGCGGCAGTGGACGCGGTGGCGGCTGCGGCCGGCAGCACCAGCGCGGCGGCCAGCAGCAGGGGGCGGAGGAAGGCGGCGGGGCGGGCAGGGCGCATGCGCGTGTCGGGCGGAGGGGCGGGGCCGGCATTGTAGGTGGGCGCGCGGGCGTTGCAGCGGGGAGGCGCAGGCAAGCCGGCTGGGCAGCGAATGCAGTGGCACGCTGGAATGTGAGGCCGATGGCTGGTGCGCAAGCTCTGCAGGCGTATCGGCCCTGCCGCCGCCGCGAGTGTCGGAGCTGCTGCGGTTGCCAACCGGCGATGGTCGCGGGCGGGCGTGGCGCGTTGCATATGCGCCCCTTGGAGGCCGAGGCCTGTGCGGGACATGCAAGATGGTGGCCTGGGGCCGAACCGTCATGCCCGCTGCTTTGTGGCGGCGCTGGAGAACCGGGTCCAGCCGAGTGCGCATTGCCCTTTGGCCGCATTCAGGTCTGGCATTGTGCCGGCGGCCGGGCTCTACTCCGTCGGGTCTGGCGTTCCGCCCAATGGCTCCCGGTCAAGCGGCAGGCAGTGTCATGGCTAGTGCGGTTCACCACCGGCAACATGCGCCGCGCGACACCTACCCGAGCCTGTGCCGATTCGTGGCGCTCGCACGGTTCATGCCCCACTTGGCAGTAAACATCCGCAGGTCCCATGAGCAATTACTTCGACAGCCCTTTCAAGGGAAAGCTGCTTTCCGAGCAGGTGACGAACCCGAACATCGAGGTGGGCCGGTACAGCTACTACTCCGGCTACTACCATGGCCACTCGTTTGATGACTGCGCGCGATACCTGCTTCCGGACCGCCGGGACGTCGACCGGTTGATCATCGGCAGCTTCTGCTCCATCGGCAGCGGCGCGTCCTTCATCATGGCCGGCAACCAGGGCCACCGGCACGACTGGGCATCATCGTTTCCCTTCTTCTACATGCCCGAGGAGCCCGCCTTCGCAGGCGCGCTCGATGCCTTCCAGCGCGCGGGCGACACCATCGTTGGCAATGACGTGTGGATCGGGTCCGAGGCCATGATCATGCCTGGCGTCAGGATCGGCGACGGGGCGGTGATCGGGAGCCGCTCACTGGTGACAAAGGACGTGGACTGTTATGCCATCGTCGGCGGGAATCCGGCGAAGCAGATAAAGAAGCGCTTCTCCGATCAGGAGATCGCCTGGCTCCTGGAAATGCAATGGTGGAACTGGCCGCTGGACCAGATCAGGGCTGCAATGCCGATGCTGTGTTCTTCGGACATCCAGGGTCTGTACCAGCATTGGCGCCACCTCCTGCTGCTCGAACCCGGTTGTGGGTGATGCCGGGCGCAATCCGCAGGCAAGGGGCATGACCGAAAAAGCCGCAGCGGCAGCGAGGGAAGGGCGGCGGGATCAGCAACGGAGGCAGCTGATGCGACTGGCAGGCCGGATCACCGAGTGGAACGACGACAAGGGCTTCGGTTTCGTGGTGCCCAATGGCGGCGGCGAGCGCACCTTCGTGCACGTCAACGACTTCCAGCGCGGCTCGCGGCGCCCGGTGGCGGGCGACCTGATCTCGTGGGAGCCGGCCACCGACGCGCGCGGCCGACCGAAGGCGCGCCAGGTGCGCCATGCCGGCCAGCGGATCGCGGTGCCGCGGCAGCCTTCGCGCCTGCCGCGGATGGCGATGGGGCCGGTCGCGCTGGCGGCGATTGCCGCCGCGGCGCTGCCGGGCTGGCTGCCGCCGGCGCTTGCCGCGGGCTACTTCGTCGTCAGCGGGGTGACCTGGCTGATGTACCGCCGCGACAAGGCCGCCGCCGGCCGCAACGACCGGCGCACGCCCGAACACAAACTGCACCTGGCCAGCCTGTTCGGCGGCTGGCCCGGCGCGCTGGTGGCGCAGCAGCAGTTCCGCCACAAGACCATCAAGCAGCCGTTCCAGGGGGTGTTCTGGGTGACGGTGCTGCTCAACCTCGGCGCGGTAGCGTGGCTGGTGACGTCCGGCATGCTGGAGTGAGGGCCCGCGCCGGGCGTGCTTGACAGCTTTGGCATGCTGGAACGGTCCCCCGATTGCAGGAGCCTTCGCATGCAGCCCGATGCCATCCGTGAGCTGTTCGACCAGCAGGCCGCCGGCTATGACCGGCAATGGGAGAAGACCGCGCCGATCCGGCAGTGCCTGCATTTCCTGCTGGAGTCCGCGTTCGCGACGCTGCCGGCGCAGGCGCGCGTGCTGTGCGTGGGCGTGGGGACCGGGGTGGAGATGGCGCACCTGGCGCGGCGCTTCCCGGGCTGGGAGTTCACCGCGGTGGATCCTTCGGCGGCGATGCTGGAGGTGAGCCGGCAGCGGGCGCAGGAGGAGGGCTTCATCGGGCGCTGCCGGTTCCATGCCGGCTTCCTGGAGACGCTGCCGGAGGGCCCGGCGCATGACGCGGCCACCTGCTTCCTCGTTTCGCAGTTCATCACCGATGCCCAGGCGCGGGCGGCGTTCTTCGGCCAGATCGCGCAGCGGCTGGTGCCGGGCGGGCGGCTGGCCAGCTCGGACCTGGCCGCGGACACCGCATCGCCGGAATACGCGGTGCAGCTGCAGGACTGGGTGACGATGCTGTCCGGCGCCGACGTGCCGGCCGAGGCGATCGCACGCATCCGCCGCGCCTACCAGGAGGACGTGGCGGTGCTGCCACCGGCGCAGGTGGAGGCGATCCTGCGCGCCGGCGGCTTCGCGCTGCCGGTGCGCTTCTTCCAGGCCGGGCTGATCCACGGCTGGATCTCCACCCGCAGCGGCGCGGGCGCGTAGCCGGACGCCGGCTGCGTGGCCCGGTCCCGTGCTGCTTTGCCCGGCCTTCGCGCTGGAGTCCGGTAGGCTGTGGAAAAGCCGGGAGGTGGCCTCATGGAACGGCATTGGAGCCTGATGCGGAAGCTGACGCGACTCAGCGCCGTTGTCCTTGGCCTGGCCAGCGGCCACGCCGCAGCCGCGGAACTCGCTGGGGATGCGCAGGGCTACGGCCTCACCCGCGAGAATCCGGTCGAGCTGTGCCGGATCACCTCCGGGTCGCAGCTGTTTTCCAGGCTCACCTGCGCATCGGGCCAGCGCCCGGTGATCCAGCGCAGAGGCAGCATCGGTCCGCGCGCGCCCCACCCCGAGTACATGTCCCAGGACGAGGCTGTGCGCATGGTCGAGCGCGCGATGGCTTACGAGGCACTGGAACCGGGCGAGCCGGATCGCCACATCCTCGATGCCTACGAGGTGGGATGCGGCGATACCCCGGTCACCCTCTACGTGGACGTGTATCACTGCAGGCCGCCATCGCAGGTGCCCACGCCTGCCGGGTTTTCACTGGCCCCGTACGATCCCGCCGCCGGCGCGCTCGAAGCCGGGCGGGCGCTGGTGATCGCCATGGGCCTGGATACCCGGATGGAGCGTCTGGCCAACCTGTTGGTCGGGCAGTCGGACGCCTATCCCGCGCTCGCCCGCCGCCATGGTGAGCAGAAGGCCGCGCAGCTGGCGCGGGAGGAGATCGCCAAGGTGGTGCCCCAGCACCTCGAAACCTTGAGGCGCGAGGCCGCGCTGGCGTACGCCCGGCACTTCAGCGGGGAGGAGATGCTGTCCCTGGTCCTCGACCGCGAAAAGTCGCCCCACGCGGCCAAGCTCCACGAACTGCAGCCGCGGATCGCGGGCGAACTGGAGGGCACCATCGAGCCGATGGTCGGGCGTGTCGTGGCCGAGGCGCTGCGCAACGCCCAGGCGCGGGAGTAGGACGGAGCCGCGGCCCGGGGTTCGCCGGAAATACGCACCCTCGGCCGTGTGTCGCATCTCAACGCCCGAACAGCTGCTTGCGCTCTTCCTCGGACAGCGGCTTGCCGGCGTTCGGATTGACCTGCTGCGTCAGCGCATACGCGCGCTGGGTGGCCGGACGCGCGGCGATGGCGGCGTGCCAGCGGCGCAGCTCCGGGTACGGCTCCAGGTCGATCGGGGCCTTCGTGTACGGGTTGATCCACGGATAGGCGGCCATGTCGGCGATGGTGTAGGCGTCGCCGGCGATGAACGCGCGCTCGCGCAGGCGGGTGTCGAGCACGCCCAGCAGGCGCTGCACCTCGCGGGTGTAGCGGTCGATGGCGTAGTCGATCTTCTCCGGCGCGTAGGTGGTGAAGTGGCCGTACTGGCCAGTCATCGGGCCCTGGCCGGCGACCTGCCAGGCCAGCCACTGGTCCACCTCGGTGCGGCCGCGCAGGCCTTCGCCACCGAAGCGGCCGGTCTTGTCGGCCAGGTAGCGCAGGATGGCGGCGGACTCGAACACGCTCACCGGCTCGCCCAGGTCGCCAGGCTCGCGGTCGATGATGGCCGGCATCTTGTTGTTGGGCGAGAACGCCAGGAATTCCGGCTTGAACTGGTCGCCCTTGCCGATGTCCACCGGCTGGATGGTGTAGGGCAGGCCGGCTTCTTCCAGGAACAGGGTGATCTTGTGGCCATTGGGGGTGGGCCAGTAGTAGAGCTCGATCATGGGCGTGGCTTCCGCGGTCGGGCCTGCGAGTGTAGGGCGGGGCCGGGCAGGGGGCGGTCTGCGCCGGTGGGCCGCAGCGTTGCAGGCGCACGCTCGGGCCGTCACGGACGCGGCCCGACCGGCGGCGCTTGGCAGGCCGCCGGGGCGGCCTTTACCCTGCGCCGTCCTTTTTCGCAGCGCAGCCCCCCATGTCGCAGCTTCCCGCCCCCCGCCGTCCCGGCCCGCTCTCCACCCTGATCTTCGCCTCGCGCTGGCTGCAGCTGCCGCTGTACCTGGGCCTGATCGTGGCCCAGTGCGTCTACGTGTTCCTGTTCGGCAAGGAGCTGTGGCACCTGATCCACGACGCGCCGGGCATGGGCGAGCAGCAGATCATGCTGATCGTGCTCGGCCTGATCGACGTGGTGATGATCTCCAACCTGCTGGTGATGGTGATCGTCGGCGGCTACGAGACCTTCGTCTCGCGCCTGGGCCTGGAGGGCCACCCGGACCAGCCGGAGTGGCTGAGCCACGTCAATGCCTCGGTGCTGAAGGTGAAGCTGGCGATGGCGATCATCGGCATCTCCTCGATCCACCTGCTCAAGACCTTCATCGCCGCCGGCACCCTGGGCGGGCTGCCATTCTGCCCGCCGGAGTTGATCGCCACCGCCGCCTCCAACATCGGCGCCACCCGCTGCAACGCGCTGACCACCGATGGCGTGCTGTGGCAGACCATCATCCATATCGTGTTCATCCTGTCGGCCATCGGCATCGCCTGGACCGACAAGCTGATGACCCACACCAGCCACAAGCGCGAGCACGGCGCGCACTGAGCCGCTGCGCGCCGGCGCGCCGCCGCCGGTACGCCACCGCCGCAAGGGCCGCCGCAGGGCGGCCCTTCGTCGTCCAGGGCGCCGACCGCGGCGACGGCAACGCCCGCGCGGCATGCCCGTGCGCGGTCCTCGGGCCGCCGCAGCCACCTGCCGCGGCACGCCCGCGCGACGCATGGCACGGCCTGTCTCACGGCCTGAGCGTGCGGACCCCGTAAAATGCGCGCATGGATGTCTCCCACCTTCTCGACGGCCTCAATCCCGCCCAGCGCGAGGCCGTCTCGGCCCCGCCTGGCCACTACCTCGTGCTGGCCGGTGCCGGCTCCGGCAAGACCCGCGTCCTCACCCACCGCATCGCCTGGCTCAACGAAGTCCTGGGCGTGCCCGCGCACGGGATCCTGGCGGTCACGTTCACCAACAAGGCCGCCGGCGAGATGCGCGCCCGCGCCGACCTGCAGCTGCGCAACGGCAGCCGCGGCATGTGGATCGGCACCTTCCACGGCATCGCCCACCGCCTGCTGCGCCTGCACTGGAACGAGGCGAAGCTGCCGGAGTCCTTCCAGGTGCTGGACAGCGACGACCAGCTGCGCCTGGTCAAGCGCGTGGTGCAGCAGCTGGAGCTGGACGAGGGCCGCTTCCCGCCGCGCCAGATCGGCTGGTGGATCAACGCGCAGAAGGACGAGGGCCGCCGTCCGCAGCACATCCAGGCGGTCAACGACCCGTGGACCGAGTCCATGCGCCGCGCCTACGATCTGTACCAGGAGCGCTGCGACCGCGCCGGCCTGGTGGACTTCGCCGAGCTGCTGCTGCGCGCGCACGAGCTGCTGCGCGACAACCCGGCGCTGCTGGCGCACTACCGCACCCGCTTCCGCGACCTGCTGGTGGACGAGTTCCAGGACACCAACGCCATCCAGTACGCCTTCGTGCGGGTGCTGGCCGGCGATACCGGGCGGGTGTTCGTGGTCGGCGACGATGACCAGGCCATCTATGGCTGGCGCGGCGCCAAGGTGGAGAACGTGCAGCAGTTCCTGCGCGACTTCCCCGGCGTGCAGACCATCCGCCTGGAGCAGAACTACCGCTCCACCGCCAATATCCTGGGCGCGGCCAACGCGGTGATCGCGCACAACCCCGACCGCATCGGCAAGCAGCTGTGGACCGACAGCGGCGAGGGCGAGCCGGTGGACGTGTACGCGGCCTACAACGAGATGGACGAGGCCCGCTTCGTGGTCGAGCGCATCCGCCAGTGGGTGCGCGACGGCGGCAGCTGGCGCGAGGCGGCGGTGCTGTACCGCTCCAACGCGCAGTCGCGCGCGCTGGAGGAGGTGCTGCTGTCCGAGCAGGTACCGTACCGGGTGTACGGCGGCATGCGCTTCTTCGAGCGCGCCGAGGTCAAGGACACCCTGGCCTACCTGCGCCTGGTCGCCAGCCGCGCCGACGACGCCGCGTTCGAGCGCACGGTGAACACGCCGGCACGCGGGATTGGCGACCGCACCCTGGACGAGGTGCGCCGGCGCGCGCGCGAGGCTTCGGTCTCGCTGTGGCAGGCCGCGACCGCCCTGGTGGCGGAGAACGCGCTGGCGGCGCGTGCGCGCAACGCGGTGGCCGGCTTCCTCACCCTGATCGAGACCCTGGATGCGGAGACCACCGACCTGGCGCTGAAGGACCGGGTCGACCACGTGCTGGCCCGCTCGGGCCTGCGCGAGCACTGGTCCAGCGAGGCGCGCGGCCAGCTGGACGCCGAATCGCGGCTGGAGAACCTGGACGAGCTGGTGTCGGTGGCCTCGCGCTTCTCGCGTGCCGAGCTGGACGATGACCAGGAGAGCATGAGCGAGCTGGTCGCCTTCCTGTCCTACGCGGCACTGGAGGCCGGCGAAGGCCAGGCCCAGGCCGACGAGGACGGCGTGCAGCTGATGACCCTGCACTCGGCCAAGGGCCTGGAGTTCCCGCTGGTGTTCCTGGTCGGCGTGGAGGAGGGCGTGTTCCCCAGCAGCAAGTCCACCGAGGAGCAGGGCCGGCTGGAGGAGGAGCGCCGCCTGGCCTACGTGGGCATCACCCGCGCGCGGCAGAAGCTGGTGCTGACCTACGCCGAGAGCCGGCGCATCCACGGCATGGACATGTACGGCCTGCCCTCGCGCTTCCTGCGCGAGATCCCCGGCCACCTGCTCAACGAGGTGCGGCCGCGGGTGCAGGTGAGCCGCTCGCTGGGCACGCCGGTGCGCTCGGCCCACCCGGTGCTGGAAACCCCGGCGATTGCCCTGGGCCAGGCGGTGATGCATCCGAGCTTCGGCCGCGGCACGGTGACCGACTACGAGGGCAGCGGCGCGCACGCGCGGGTGCAGGTGAACTTCGACGACGCCGGCAGCAAGTGGCTGGTGCTGGCCTTCGCCAAGCTGCAGCCGGTGTGAGCGCCTGACCGGCGCGTGCGTCGCGCGCGCGGGCCGGCGGCCTATCTGCCGCCGTCACGCCGCCGGGTGTGCAATGCGGGCATCCGTTCCGCCGGGAGTCCCGCCATGTACCGACGCATCCTGATCGCCACCGATGGTTCCGAACTGGCCGGCAAGGGCCTGGACCACGGCCTGGACCTGGCCCGCGCGCTGCGGGTGCCGGTGGTGGTGCTGACCGTCACCGAACCGTGGATGCCGGCCTTCGACGACGCCATGGCGATGGCCGCCGACCCGGACCTGCAGCGCCAGTACCAGCAGGGCTGCGAGCGCTCGGCCCAGCGCATCCTCGCCGACGCCGCCGCGCAGGCGGCCGCCATCGGGGTCCCGTGCACCACGCTGCACCTGCCCGATGGCCATCCCTCCGATGCGATCGTGCAGGCCGCCGCCGACCAGGACGCAGGCCTGGTGGTGATGGCCTCGCACGGCCGTCGCGGCCTGGGCAAGGTGCTGATGGGCAGCCAGACCGAATCGGTGCTGTCGCGCTGCCAGGTGCCGGTGCTGGTGGTGCGCTGAGCGGCCGGCGCGCAGCCGCGTGGCGTCAGGCCGCGCCGCTGAGGTGCTCGTAGAGGATCGCCGCGCCGATGGCGATCATCACCAGGCCGCCGGCGATCTCGGCGCGGCGCCCGACCACCTCGCCCAGCACCCGGCCCAGCAGGATGCCGAGGGTGACCATCACCAGGGTGCACAGGCCGATCACCAGCGCGACCACGCCGATCGGCGCCTCGAGGAAGGCCAGGCTCACGCCCACCGCCATCGCGTCGATGCTGGTGCCCAAGGCCAGCACCGCCATCCGCCAGAAGCCGTCGCGCCGCGGCGGTGCGTCCTCGTGGTCGGGGTGGACGCCGTGCCAGATCATGTGCAGGCCCAGCGCCAGCAGCACGCCGAAGGCGATCCAGTGGTCCCAGGCGGTGATGTAGCGCGAGGCGGCGCTGCCCAGCAGCCAGCCGATCACCGGGGTGACGCCCTCGATCACCCCGAACAGCAGGCCGGCGCGCAGCGCATCGGGCAGCCGCGGGCGGCGTTGCATCGCCGCGCCCTTGCCCACGGCCGCGGCGAAGGCATCGGTGGACATCGCCAGGCCGATCAGCAGGATGGAAAGTGGATTCATGGGGCACCGGGGGCAAGGGACGGAACGCAGGCGGCCGGCACCCGTCACCGGGCGCCGCAATCCAACCTCTGGTCTCGCCAACCTCCAGGTGTCCGCACCACGGCTGCCGCCGAGTGTGTTGATGCGGACTTCCCGCGCCCTGCGGGGCGGGACAGGCTACTCCCCAAACGCAGGCGCGCAGGATACCACGCGGGTCTCCCCGCCCGGCCGCGGCAGTGGCGGGCCGCCACGCGCGCGGCGGCCCGCGTTTAGCGCCGGCGCGGTGGCACCGACACGTGCAGGTGGCCCGGCACGTGCCAGCGCCAGGGGAATTCCACCGCGCGGCTGATGCCAATCCTCGGCCCCACCACCGGTGCGTCGGGGGGCGCGGTGCCGTCGTCGGCGATCCACAGGCCGCGGTCGGCGCCGACCAGGTCGGCGCCGTCGAACTGCCCGGTGATGCCGAAGGCCTGCGACAGCTTGCCCGGGCCGCTGGCCAGGTCGCGGTCGCGCCGCGCCTTCGGCCGCACCGCGCGCATCAGGTCCAGCCCGGCCAGCGGCTCGGCCGCGCGCAGCAGCACGCCGAAGCCCTGGCCGACCTCGCCGCAGACCGCATTGCTGCCCCAGTGCATGCCGTAGGTGAAGTAGACATACAGGTGCCCGGCCTCCCCGAACATGGTGGCGGTGCGCGCGGTCTGCCCGCGGAACGAATGCGCGGCCGGATCCTCGCTGCCGGCGTAGGCCTCGACCTCGACGATGCGGGCGGCGCGGCCGTCGTTCCGCACCAGGATCTTGTTCAGCAGCTCCGGCGCCACCTGCGCCGGATGGCGCCGGTAGAACGCGCGGGGCAGGGGCTGCCAGGCGGGATCGGGGAATCCGCTCACGCGTCGCCCTACAGGAACCCGCCGGACTGGCGCTGCCACAGCTGGGCGTACAGGCCGCCGTGGGCCAGCAGTTCCTCGTGCGTGCCCTGCTCGGCGATGCGGCCCTGGTCCATCACCACCAGCCGGTCCATCGCGGCGATGGTGGACAGGCGGTGGGCAATCGCGATCACCGTCTTGCCCTCCATCAGCCGGTACAGGTTCTCCTGGATCACCGCTTCCACCTCCGAGTCCAGCGCCGAGGTGGCCTCGTCCAGCACCAGGATCGGCGCGTTCTTCAGCAGCACCCGGGCGATGGCGATGCGCTGGCGCTGGCCGCCGGAGAGCTTGACCCCGCGCTCGCCGACCTGGGCGTCGTACCCGCGCCGGCCCTTGGCGTCGACCAGGTCCCCGATGAAGGCGTCCGCGTTGGCCTGGCGCGCGGCCTCGACCATCTCCGCGTCGCTTGCGTCCGGGCGCCCGTAGAGGATGTTCTCGCGCACCGAGCGGTGCAGCAGCGAGGTGTCCTGGGTGACGACGCCAATGGACGCGCGCAGCGAGTCCTGGGTGACGGTGGCGATGTCGGTGCCGTCGATGCGGATGCTGCCGCCCTCGCGGTCGTAGAAGCGCAGCAGCAGGTTCACCAGGGTCGACTTGCCGGCGCCGGAGCGGCCGACCAAGCCGACCTTCTCGCCCGGGCGGATGTGCAGGTCCAGGCCCTCGATCACCCCGCCGGGCTTGCCGTAGTGGAAGCTCATCGCCTCGAAACGGATGTCGCCGCGCACCGGCGCGATGGGCCTGGCATCGGGCGCGTCGTCGACCGTGGCCGGCAGGGCGATGGAGTTGATCCCGTCCTGCACGGTGCCGATGTTCTCGAACAGCGCCGACATCTCCCACATGATCCACTGCGACATGCCCATCAGCCGCAGCACGAAGGCGATGGCCACGGCGATCGCGCCGACCCCGACGGCGTCGTTCATCCACAGGCCGATGCCGGTGGCGGCCACCGCGAACAGCAGCAGCATGTTGAGCACGTCGTTGCTGACGTTGACGAAGGTCACCAGCCGCATCTGCCGGTGCACCGTGCCCAGGAACTGGTCCATCGAGTCGCGCGCGTAGTCCTCCTCGCGGCTCGAGTGCGAGAACAGCTTGACCGTGGCGATGTTGGTGTAGCTGTCGACGATGCGACCGGTCATGGTCGAGCGCGCGTCGGCCTGCACCTGCGCGACCTTGTTCAGCCGCGGGATCGCGTAGCGCAGCAGCGCCGCATAGGCCAGCAGCCAGCCGGCGAAGGGCAGCATCAGCCGCCAGTCGGCGGCCGCGGCCACCAGCAGCGCGCCGCCGAAATAGACGATGACGTAGTTGCCTACGTCCAGCAGCTTGATCACCGTCTCGCGCACCGCCAGCGAGGTCTGCATCAGCTTGGTGGCGATGCGCCCGGCGAACTCGTCCTGGAAGTAGCCCATGGACTGGCGCAGCAGGTAGCGGTGCACCCGCCAGCGGATGCGCATCGGGAAGTTGCCCAGCAGGGTCTGGTGGATCACCAGCGAGCTGAACAGGTTCAGCAGCGGCATGACCACCAGCACCACCAGCGCCATGCCCGCGAACTTCCAGCCTTCCTCGGCCAGGAAGGTCTGCGGGGTGTGGCTGGAAAGGCGGTCGACGATCGAACCGGTGAAGGCGTACAGCGCCACCTCGGTCACCGCGATGGCGGTGGTCAGCAGCGCCATCAGCACCAGCCACGGTTCAGTGCCCCGGGTGTAGTGGCGGCAGAACGCGTACAGGGTCCGCGGCGGCTGCACCACCGGTACCGGCGGATAGGGGTCGATGCGGCGCTCGAACCAGCGGAACGGTGCAGTCAGGCGGGAGGGGCGGGAGGCGGTGTCGGTCATCGGTCAGGTCGGGCGGGCACGGCGGCGGGGCGCGCGGCGGCGTCCACCGGCAGGCGGGGCCGCGCGGGCGGCCGGGTGCGGGAGGGCAGCGGGCGGGGCGTCAACCCCGGCCCGGGGTCACCACTGGAACAGCTTCCAGTAGGTCTGCGGCAGGTTGTCGGCGTCGTCGCGGTCCAGGGTGCCGTCGCCGTCGCGGTCGTACAGGTAGTACGCCGGGCCGCGCGGCGGGGTGATGCGGACCATCCGCAGCTGGCCGCCGACGCGGTACTCGTCCATGCGGTCGCCGTTCTCCAGCACGCGGCTGGCGACCTCGGCCCCGCTCACGTCCACCGGCATGTCCGCGGTACCCGTGGTGGCGCAGCCGGCAAGCAGGAGGCTGGCGGCCAGGGCGGCGGCAATCGTGGTCGGCGTGCGCATGGCGGTTCTCCTCGTGGACCGGCGCATTATGCGCCAGCCCCCGTGGACGCCGGGCGGGCGCGGCGTGACGCTGCATCCCGCGCGCACGGCTTCACCGAGCCTCCGCTGCGGCGGCAGGCCGTTACCGGCCCGTACCGGGCCTGGCCGCTAGAATGCGGCGATGACACGCCTGACCCTGATCGACGGTTCCAGCTACCTCTACCGCGCCTTCCACGCGCTGCCGCCCCTGACCAACGCGGCCGGCGAGCCGACCGGCGCGCTGTTCGGCGTGGTCAACATGCTGCGTGCCACGCTGAAGGAGCGCCCGGACTACGTGGCCTTCGTGGTCGATGCCCCCGGCAGGACCTTCCGCGACGACATGTACGCGGACTACAAGGCCAACCGGCCGCCGATGCCCGAGGAGCTGCGCGCCCAGGTGGTGCCGATGTGCCAGATCGTGCAGGCACTGGGCATCGACATCCTGCGCATCGACGGGGTGGAGGCGGACGACGTGATCGGCACCCTCGCCGTGCAGGGCGCGGCGGCGGGCATGGAGGTGACCATCTCCACCGGCGACAAGGATTTCGCCCAGCTGGTGCGCGAGCCGGGGGTGGACGGCGGTTCGATCGCGCTGGTCAACACCATGACCGGCAGCCGCATGGATTCGGACGCGGCGGTGATCGACAAGTTCGGCGTGCCCGCCGGGCGGATCGTCGACCTGCTGGCGCTGATGGGCGACAGCGTCGACAACATCCCCGGCGTGGACAAGTGCGGCCCCAAGACCGCCGCCAAGTGGCTGGCCGAGTACGGCAGCCTGGACGGGGTGATGGCCGCGGCGCCGGCGATGAAGGGCAAGATCGGCGAGAACCTGCGCGCCGCGCTGGGCCGGCTGCCGCTCAACCGCCAGCTGGTGACCATCCGCACCGACGTGGCCCTGGAGCAGCGGCCCGAATCGCTGCGCCTGCGCGAGCCGCACGTGGAGGACCTGCGCGGCCTGTACGCCCGCTACGGCTTCAGCCAGGCCCTGCGCGAGCTGGAAGGTGGCCCGGCGACCGGCGCGGTGTCGGAGAAGGAGCCCGGCCGCGCCCGAGGTGCCGGCTTCGCGGTGGCGCCGGCAGCGCCGCCGCCCGGGCTTGACCCTGCCCTGGCCGAGCCCGGGCAGTACGAGACCGTCACCACCGAGCCGCAGCTGCTGGCCTGGATCGACGCCCTGCGCGCCGCCGGCCAGTTCGCCCTGGACACCGAGACCGACAGCCTGGACCCGATGCGTGCCCGGCTGATCGGGATGAGCTTTGCCGCCGAACCCGGCAAGGCGGCCTACCTGCCGCTGGGCCACGACTATCCCGGCGTGCCGCAGCAGCTGGACGCGACCCGCGCCCTGGACCTGCTGCGCCCGCTGCTGGCCGATGCCGGGGTGCGCAAGCTCGGGCAGAACGGCAAGTACGACCTGCACGTGCTGCGCCGGCATGGCGTGCCGGTGGCCGGCTACGCCGATGACACCCTGCTGCAGAGCTTCGTGCTCGATTCGGGCAACGCCCGCCACGACATGGACAGCCTGGCCCTGCGCCACCTCGGCTACACCGTGGTCAAGTACGAGGACCTGTGCGGCAAGGGCGCCAAACAGATCCCGTTCTCGCAGTGCGCGCTGGATGACGCCACGCGCTACGCGGCCGAGGACGCGGACATCACCCTGCGCCTGCACCGGGTGCTGGGCGCGCGCCTGGCCGCCGAGCCCGGCCTGCAGGCGGTCTACCGCGACATCGAGATGCCGCTGGTGCAGGTGCTGGAGCGGATCGAGGCCAACGGCGTGCTGGTGGACATGGAGGAGCTGCGCCGCCAGGGCGCGGACCTCTCGCGCCGGATGCTGGAGGCCCAGACCCGCGCCACCGAGATGGCCGGGCGAAGCTTCAACCTGGATTCGCCCAAGCAGCTGTGCGCGCTGCTGTTCGACGAGCTGGGCCTGCCGGCGCTGGTGAAGACCCCCAAGGGCCAGCCCTCGACCAACGAGGAGGCGCTGGAGGCCATCGCCCACCTGCACGAGCTGCCGCGGGTGATCCTCGAGTACCGCGGCCTGGCCAAGCTGCGCAGCACCTACACCGACAAGCTGCCGGAGATGGTCAATCCGGACACCGGGCGGGTGCACACCAGCTACCACCAGGCCGGGGCCGCCACCGGGCGGCTGTCCTCCTCCGACCCGAACCTGCAGAACATCCCGATCCGCACCGAGGACGGCCGCCGCATCCGCCGCGCCTTCGTCGCCCCGCCGGGCCGGAAGCTCATCGCCTGCGACTACTCGCAGATCGAGCTGCGGATCATGGCGCACCTGTCGCAGGACCCGGGCCTGCTGGGCGCCTTCGCCTCCGGCGCCGACATCCACCGCGCCACCGCCGCGGAGGTGTTCGGCCGCCCGCTGGAGGAGGTGACGGTCAACGAGCGCCGCGCCGCCAAGGCGATCAACTTCGGCCTGATGTACGGCATGGGCGCCTTCGGGCTGGCGCGCCAGCTGGGCATCGACCGCGGCCAGGCGCAGGACTACATCGCCCTGTACTTCAGCCGCTACCCGGGCGTGCGCGACTACATGGAGCGCACCCGCGAGCTGGCGCGCGAGCGCGGATTCGTCGAGACCGTGTCCGGCCGCCGCCTGCACCTGGAGTACATCAACGCCCGCAACGCCGCCCAGCGCGCCGGGGCCGAGCGCGCGGCGATCAACGCGCCGATGCAGGGCACGGCGGCGGACATCATCAAGCGGGCGATGATCGCGGTGGACGCGTGGCTTGCCGGCCACGCCGGCAGCGCCCGGATGCTCCTGCAGGTGCACGACGAACTGGTGTTCGAGGCCGACGAGGCGTTCATTCCTGAACTGCTCAAGCATGTGCCCGCGCTGATGTCGGGCGCTGGACAACTCAGCGTTCCACTTGTGGTTGACAGCGGCACCGGGAACAACTGGGACGAAGCGCATTGACCTTGAATTTTTAACGATATTTCAAGGGTTTTCCGCTGTTTCAGCCGTTACAGGCGATTCCAATGAATCCGGAATAAACCTGGCCCTGAATTACCGCCGCTCTTCACGAATTATCAATGTCCCGCGTGGTTACATAACCCTCGACAGGTGCAACGCCTGTCGCGGATCTCTCCCTTCCCCTGGAGCAGATCTATTGGAACGGGGGCTCCTCCCCAAGCGCCCGTTCCCCGGCCCCGCCAACCTCCCCCTGGTTGGCGGGGCTTCTTGTTTCTGGCGTCCAGGCACGGCGGCCATGGCCACCACCTGGCGCCACGGTGCCGACCTCCTGTGCGCGACCGGATTCAGCATGGCGGTCGCCCACGAAGGTCCAGTGCGGCGGATCAGGCCGGGGCCAGCCCCAGCCAGTCGCGCGGCACCAGGTACTGGGCCAGGCGTGCTTCATCGCTGCCGGACTCCGGCTGGAAGCCGTACTCCCACCGCACCCGCGGCGGCAGGCTCATGAGGATCGATTCGGTGCGTCCGCCGCTCTGCAGCCCGAACAGGGTGCCGCGGTCGTAGACCAGGTTGAACTCGACGTAGCGGCCGCGGCGGTACAGCTGGAACTCGCGCTCGCGCTCGCCGTAGGGCGTGTCCCTGCGACGCGCGACGATCGGCAGGTAGGCGTCCAGGAAGCCGTCTCCGACCGCCCGCAGGTAGGCGAAATCGCCTTCGAAGTCGCCATGCAGGTCGTCGAAGAACAACCCGCCCACGCCGCGGGTCTCGTTGCGGTGGCGCAGGTAGAAGTAGTCGTCGCACCAGCGCTTGTGCGCCTCGTAGCGGTCCGCGCCGAAGGGGGCGCACAGGTCCGCCGCGGTGCGGTGCCAGTGCTGCACGTCCTCGTCGAACGGGTAGAACGGGGTCAGGTCGAACCCGCCGCCGAACCACCATGCCACCGTCTGGCCGTCGCGCTGGGCCTGGAAGTGGCGCACGTTGGCGTGGGTGGTGGGCAGGTAGGGGTTGCGCGGGTGGAACACCAGCGACACCCCGGTGGCGCGCCAGGAGGCGCCCGCCAGCTCGGGGCGGGCGGCGCTGGCGGAGGGCGGCAGGCGGGTCCCGGAGACGTCGGAGAAGCCGATCCCGGCCTGCTCGAACACCGCGCCCTCGCGCAGGATGCGGGTACGGCCGCCGCCGGCATGGCTGGCGCCGCCGGCTTCCGCCGGCCGCGTCCAGGCGTCCTCCACGAAGCGGGCCTGGCCGTCGGCCGTCTCGATGGCGGTGCAGATGCGGTCCTGCAGGCCGGTCAGGTAATCCCTGACGAGGTCGAAATTCGGGTCCATGCGCGCATTCTAGCGGCGCCCCGCGCGCGGCCCTTGATCGGGATCAATCGTGGCGGTGTTGGCGCCGGAACTGGGCGCGCACGTCCGCCGCGCAGAGCTGCCAGCCCACCCAGCCGTGCAGCCCCGCGAATGCGACCGCCGTCAGCGTCGCGGTGAACAGCGAGACCATCCGGCTGACCTGCAGCTGCGCCAGCAGGTCGCGGCCGTCCGGCGTGTCCAGCAGGCCCGGCGGGTAGAGCGCGCGGGCGGTGTCGAACAGCTGGCCCACCAGCGGCAGGCTGGCGAAATTGAGCACCGCCGTGACCGCCAGGAACCCGATGAACGCCAGGCGTGCCCATTCCTGCCGCCGCAGCACGCCCCAGGAGGCGGCCAGGAACAGCACCGCCAGGACCAGCAGCGCCAACGCCAGCGGGCGCCGCTGCAGCAGCATCCAGCCCAGCGCCGGCGGGACCTCCGGGCGTGCGGCGAACGCGGCCACGGCCGCATCGCCCAGCAGCAGCGCCACCGCGGCCTGGGCCAGCGCCGCCAGCACGCCCACCGCCGCCAGCAGGGTGGAGATCCGCCCCAGCACGGTGACGAAGCCGGTGGCGGACGAAGAAGGCGTGAGGTTCATGGGGCGCTCCGGCGGGGACGGGCCATTGTGCCTGCGGCCGGCGCGCGGCTTCAGCCCACGGCGCCGGAGGCGATCGCCCGCTGCAGCGCCGGCATGATGTGGCCGGCACTCAGGGGCGCGACGGCAACCGGGAAAGGTGGCTGCGGAACCACCCAGGCCAGCGCGGCGATCTCCGCCTGCGGCTGCGGCCGGCCGTCGACCTCCACCACCCAGGCCTCGCCGCGCACGCGCCGGCCCGGCTCGTTGACCGCGTCGGCCTCGAACTCGCCCAGCCGATGGGCGCCGGCTGCGCGCATGGCCACGCCCAGTTCCTCGGCCAGCTCCCGTGCCAGCGCCTGCAGCGGCGCCTCGCCCGGTTCGGGCTTGCCGCCGGGCTGGATGTAGACCGCCGATCCGCGCTTGCGCACCAGCAGCATCCGTCCGCCGGCGTCGCGGATCACCGCCGCCACGGTGCGGATGGGCGGCGCGGCGGCTCCGGCCTCAGCGGTCCGGTGCATCGGCCGGTGCACCGGCGGACGGCCGCAGGGTCCGCTCGAACAGCTTGTGGATGCGGCGGTACTGGTCGAACCACGAATCCGGGCGCGTGTAGGCGTGGCGCTCCAGCGGGTAGGAGGCCAGCTCCCAGTTGTCCTTGCGCAGCTCGATCAGCTTCTGCGCCAGCACCACCGAGTCGCGGTAGAAGACGTTGTCGTCGATCATGCCGTGGGCGATCAGCAGGTGGTCCTGCAGGCCTCCCGCGTACTCGATCGGCGAGGAGGCGCGGTACGCCTCCGGGTCCAGTTCCGGGGTGTTGAGGATGTTGGAGGTGTACTCGTGGTTGTACTGGGTCCAGTCGACCACCGGGCGCAGCGCGGCCCCGGCCTTGAACGTGCCCGGGCTGCGGAACAGGGCCATGAAGGTCATGAAGCCCCCGTAGCTGCCGCCGTAGATGCCGGCGCGCTCGCGGTCGCCCTGGTGGCTGGCGACGACCCAGTCCAGGCCGTCGAGGTAGTCCTCCAGCTCCGGATGGCCCATCTGCCGGTAGATCGCCGTGCGCCAGTCGCGGCCGTAGCCCTCGCTGCCGCGATAGTCCAGGTCCAGCACCACGTAGCCCTGCTCGACCAGCAGGTGGTGGAACATCTGCTCGCGGAAGTAGGTGGGCCAGCGCGCATGCACGTTCTGCAGGTAGCCGGCGCCGTGCACGAACATCACGATCGGGTACCTGCGCCCGGGCTCGTAGTCCTGCGGGCCGTAGAACTTGCCCCAGACGGTGCCGGCGCCGTGCTTCGACGGCACCTGCACGATCCGCGCCGGGGTCCACTGGCGCGCCTTGAAGGCGGCGCTGCGGGTGTCGGTGAGGACGCGCGCCTGGCCGCCTTCCAGCGGCGCGACCGCCAGCTGCGGCGGGGTCCAGCTGGCGGACCAGCGCACAAGCAGCTGGCGCCCGTCCGGTGACAGGCTGAAATCCTCGACCCCGTCCAGCGCGGTGACCTCGCGCACCTGGTCGCTGGCCAGGTCCAGGGCGCAGACCTCGTAGTCGCCCGGCCAGGCGCGGTTGCACAGGAACAGCAGCCCGCGGCCATCGGCGGTGGCCACCGGCGCGGACGCTTCCCAGCGCCCGGAGGTGCGCTGGCGCGGGCGTTCGCTGCCGGCCTGGGTGTAGAGGTGGGCGTAGCCGCTTTGCTCGGACAGGAACCACAGGGTGCGGTTGTCCGGCAGCCAGTCGAAGTCGTTGAAGTTCCAGTTGATCCAGGCCGCGTCGGTGAGGCGGTGGCGCGGTTGCAGGCGGGCCTGGCCCAGATCGACCGAGGCGATCCAGCGGTCCTTGTTGTCCACCGCGCGCAGCATCACCGCCACGTTGCGGCCGTCGTTGCTCCAGCGGATCGCGGCGCTGCCGCGCCCGCCGCCGAGCTGCACCGCACGCAGGCCCTGCAGCGCCGGCTTGCCGGCGGCCTTGCGCAGGGATGCCAGCGGATCGGCGGCGATGCCGGGCAGGCCGTCCAGCGCCAGCTCCCGCACCCGGCCGTCGACCGCGTCGACCAGCCACAGGGCGTGCGGGACCGGGTCGTTGCGGCCGACCCGGGTGCGCACGTCCTCGAACTCCTCGTAGCCGGACTCGGTGACGTAGGTGGGCATCTTGCCTTCGCGGCCACCGTCGGCGCCCTTCCTGCGGGTCACCACCAGCAGGTGGCGGGCGTCCGGGGACAGGCTGCTGTCGACGATCTCCACGTCATCGCCGAGGTATACGGGGGCGGCGGCGCGGGTCGGGTCGGCCTTGCGCCAGGCCTCGTCCTGCGCGCGCTGGGCCTCGCGCCGCTCACGGTCGCGGCGCAGGGTCTGCAGGGTGCGCAGCTGCTGTTCGCGCAGGACGTCGGCCGCCGGCGCCGCGGCCGGGTCGCGCTCGGCCCTCGGCGCGGCGACCTGGGCGGTGGTGCCGTCGGCGCGCCAGTGGAACCAGTCCTCGCCGGCGCGCCACAGCAGCCCGCCATCGGCGGCGAAGCGCGGCTGCGACTCGGCCTGCGCGGTGCGGGTGAGCTGCAGGAGGCGGCCGCCGGCCAGCTCGCGCACGAACACGTCGCCGTTGCGCACGAAGGCCATGCGCCTGCGCTGCGGGTCGTACACCGGGTCCGGCGCGTCCAGCGCCGCGCGGCCGTCGTCGGAGACCCGCTGCAGGGCGCCGCCGGCCACCGGCTGGCGCCAGGTGTCGCGCACGGGGCTGCCCTCGCGCTTGAGCAGCAGCTGCGCTTCGCGGCCGTCCCAGCTCCACCAGGCCTGCTCCACCGGCGGGCCGATCCAGTCCGGGTCGGCCATCGCCTGGTCGAGGGTGAAGGGGGCGGTGGCCGGCACCTGGGCGGCGGCCGCCAGGGGCAGGGCGGCCAGCAGGAGCGGCAGCAGGCGCGCGACGGCGCGCCGGGAGGGCTGGGTCATGGACGCAAAAGGGTCGTGGAAGCAGCGCCGCAGGGTACCAGCCCGCTGCACGGCGGCGACCGGCGGAAGGTCATGGCCGCGGCCGTGCTTGCCGCCGTGGCGCACGCCCGCCATCCTGTGCCGTCTTGGGCGGCAGCGAGACTGTCGCAGGGGAAAGCCAGCCAGATGTCCGCCGTCGTCCAGCCACCTGTCCCGAGCACCGAAGACCTGCCGCTGGCGGTGGGCGATCCCGGCCGCGTGCTGGTGTTCGACGGCCACCGCCGCGTGTGCCTGGGCGAGTTCATGGACCAGGCCGCCGGCCTGGCTACGCGCCTGCCCGACGCGCGCTGGGTCGCGCACCTGTCCGAGGACCGCTACCGCTTCCTGCTCGGTTTCTGCGCTGCCGTGCTGCGCGGCCAGGTCGCGCTGCTGCCGCCGTCCGGCGCCCCGCACACCGTGGCGGAGGTGCTGCAGGCCCATGCCGAGGGCGGTGCCTACCGCCTGGGCGGCCAGTGCGGGCTGGCGGTCGAGGCCGGCCCGGCCACGGCCGGCGCGGGCGTGGTGCCGCGCATTCAGCGCGACGGGCTGGCGGCGATCGGCTACACCTCCGGCAGCACCGGGCGCCCGCAGGCCCACGCCAAGACCTGGGGCGCCTTCGCCACCGGCACCGCGCAGAACCTGGCGGCGCTGGCGGACCTGTGGGGCGGGCGCCAGCCGCAGGTGGTGGCGACCGTGCCGGCCCAGCACATGTACGGCATGGAGCTGTCGGTGCTGCTGCCGCTGCTGGGCGGCGCGGCGGTGCATGCCGCACGTCCGCTGCTGCCGGCCGACGTGGCCCTGGCCCTGGAGCAGGCCACCGGCGCGCGGCTGCTGGTGACCACCCCGGTGCACCTGCGCGCGCTGCTGCGCTCGGGCCTGGCGCTGCCGCCGCTGGCGGGCATCGTCTCGGCCACCGCGCCGCTGCCGCCGGAACTGGCGGCCGAAGCCGAAGACCGCTACGGGGCCGAAGTGCGCGAGGTGTTCGGGTCCACCGAGACCTGCGTGTTCGCCCGTCGCCGCACCGCCCGCGACGACCTGTGGACGCCGCTGCCCGGCGTGCGGGTGAGCCCGCAGCCGGACGGCACCGTGGTGCATGCCCCGCACCTGGTCGCGCCGGTGGCACTGGCCGACCTGGTGGAGGTGGCCGCCGACGGCCGCTTCCGCGTGTGCGGGCGCCAGGCCGACCTGCTGGAGATCGCCGGCAAGCGCGCATCGCTGGGCGACCTCACCCGCCGCCTGCTGGCGGTGCCGGGCGTGGAGGATGGCGTGGTGCTGCAGCTGGCGCCGGAACGCGAGGGCGGCGTCGGCCGGATCGCCGCGCTGGCGGTGGCCCCGTCGCTGGCGCCAGCGGACATCGTCACCGCGCTGCGGGCCACGGTCGACCCGGTGTTCCTGCCGCGCAAGGTGCGCCTGCTGCCGGCGCTGCCACGCAACGCCACCGGCAAGCTGCGCCGCGACGCCCTGCTGCAGGCACTGGCCGGGCCGTGTTCATCCGCCATCGGGGAAGCGCCGGGCCCGGCTGCCTAGAATCACCGGTCCTTCCTTCGCGTGCCTGCCGTGGATACCGCCGTCAACGCCTCCCTTGCCCGCCCGCCCCGCCGGCGCCTGCTGCTGCCGCTGCTGGCCGGCGCGCTGCTGGCGGCCTGCGGAGGCACGACCCGCCCCGACCCGCCCCCGGTGCCGGCCCCCGTGAAGCCGGTCGTGGCCGACCCGGTGGTGCCGGCCCCGCGCATCGGCCTGGCCCTGGGCGGCGGTGCGGCCAAGGGCTTCGCCCATATCGGCGTGATCAAGATGCTGGAGGCCAACGGCCTCAAGCCGGACGTGGTCGCCGGCACCAGTGCCGGCAGCGTGGTCGGCGCGCTGTACGCCAGCGGCATGGACCCGTTCCAGCTGCAGGAAAAGGCGGTGGCGCTGGACGAGGCCAGCATCCGCGACGTGCGCCTGTTCTCCGGCGGCCTGGTGCAGGGCGTGGCGCTGCAGGACTACGTCAACGCCCAGGTGCGAAAGCGCCCGATCGAGCGCCTGCCGGTGCCGTTCGCGGCGGTGGCCGCGCGCCTGGAGACCGGCGAACGCACCGTGTTCGTGCGCGGCAACACCGGCCAGGCGGTGCGCGCCTCCAGCAGCGTGCCGGGGGTGTTCGAGCCGGTGACCATCGGCCAGTACCAGTACGTGGACGGCGGCGTGGTCAGCCCGGTGCCGGTGGATGCCGCGCGCCAGCTTGGCGCGGACCTGGTGATCGCCGTGGACATCTCCAGCAAGGCCAGCGGCCGGCGCCCGGACGGCATGCTGGGGATCGTCAACCAGTCGATCTCGATCATGGGCCAGCGCCTGGGCGAGCAGGAACTGGCACGGGCGGACGTGGTGATCCGGCCCAATGTGCTCGACTACGGCTCGGCCGACTTCACCCGCCGCAACCAGGCCATCATGGAAGGCGAGAAGGCGGCGCTGGCGGCACTGCCGCAGATCCGCGCCGCGGTGGCGACGCTGAAGGCGCAGCGCCTGCAGCAGGCCCGGGCCGAGGCGGCCAGGCGCGCCGCCGCGCAGGCGCCGAAGCTGCCGCCCTGCGAACCGCGTTCGCGCTGGAATCCGTTCGGCGGGGAGCAGACCGGCTGCGTGCCGGCGGCTGACTGACCGGCCCGGCCCTGGCCGCCGGCGCCGGCCACGGCGGCTCCGGCCACGACAGCGGCGATGCGCCGCCGCCGCCGTTCAGGCGGACGCCAGGCCGTGCACCCCGTCGATCTCCACCAGCAGCTCGCGCCGGCACACCTGCGCATGCAGCAGCAGCCGCGGCACCTGCGGCGCCAGGCATGCGTCCAGTGCCGCGACCACCGCCGCGGTGTCGGCCGGATCGCGCACGTAGACCTTCAGCGGCGTGGCCGCGTCCGGCGCCGGCGGCAGCGAGGGCGTGGTGCGCCGGGCCGCGCCGATCAGGATGCCGATGTTGGCCAGCGTCTCCTCGACCTGGGCCCTGACCGAACCGGTGTGCTGGGAGGCGTGGCCGATGATGGCCGCGGTGCCGGACAGCAGCATCGGCATGTCGCTGCCGGCCGGCGGCAGCATCGCGCGGGCGAAGCTCGGCGCCTGCGGACCATACTGCCGGGGGTAGCGGTAGGCGCTGACCTGGCGCGGGTTCTCCAGCGGTGTGCCTTCGGCGACGGCCGCCAGCCAGTACACCTGCAGCACCCGCCGGCCATCGCAGCGGCCGATCGCGGTGGCCGCCGGCAGGCGGGTGGCCTCCAGCTCGCCCAGGCCTTCCACCCGGCCCACGCAGAAGCGCCGGTAGCGCTCCTCGTCGTCCTCGCCCAGGGTGATGGCGTCCATGTAGTTCCACACCCGCAGCAGGTGCGGGGTCGGGTTGCCAGCCAGGAACCGCCCCATGCGGGTGTAGGCCGCGCGCGCGGCCGCCTCGATGTCGGCCTGCCCGGGCTCGTCCACCTCCAGCGACCCGAACAGCAGGCGGCCGTCGCCGGCCCAGGCCACCTCACCGTCGCGGCCGTGGCTGACCGGACCGGCGCCACGCCAGACCTCGATCAGCGCCTCGCCGTGCAGCGGCCGCAGCGGCACCCGCAGCCAGCGCGGATCTTCGCGCTGCGGCGCGTCTGGACCGAAGCCGAACACCGCCAGGGTGGTCGGGTCGGCCAGCTGCGCATCCAGCGTGTGCAGCGGGGCGTACTCGACCCGCAGGCGCGCATCGGCGCCGGGCAGGGGCAGCGGGCGGCTCACGGGTTGCCCCGCTGCAGGGTGTCGCCACTGAAGGGCTGGCCCACCTGGCGGCGGCGTCGCCACCAGCCGGCCAGCGCCCGCGGCGCCATGCGCACGGCGGTCAGGCCATAGACCACCCGGAACAGGCGCAGGCGCCAGCGCACGCCGGGGTTGTCGAACACGTCGCCGGCCAGCATCGAGATCACCGCCTGCTCCAGCTGCCAGTGGTTGCGCGGGTTGGCGAACAGGTGCTCCATCACCGGGGTGGTGAAGCGGTAGATGAACCAGGAGAAATAGCGCAGCCCGCGGCGCAGGCGGCGGTCCATGGCGCGGTGCTCGGCGGCCTCGCGCGACGGATCGCGCAGGATCGCGTCGACCGTGGCGGCGGCCTGCTCGCCGCTGTTCATGCCCAGGTAGACGCCGGAGGAGAACACCGGGTCGATGAAGGCGAACGCGTCGCCGGCCATCACCCAGCCGGGGCCGTGCATGCGCCGGCAGGTATAGGAATAGTTGCCGGTGGCGTGCACCGGCGCGACGCGCTGCGCGCCGGCCATGCGTGCCCAGACCGACGGGGTATCGCGCAGGGTCTGCATCAGGAAGGATTCGTTGTCGCCCGTGCGGGTCTTGAGGTACTCGGGGAAGCACACCGCGCCGACGCTCATCACGTCGCCGGTCAGCGGGATCAGCCACATCCAGCCGTGGGCGAAGCGCTCGACGGTGATGTTGCCGGCGGCCTCGCCCTCGCGCCGGGTGACCCCGCGGAAGTGGCTGAAGATGGCCGCCGACTGGTGCCGGGGGTTCTTCCTCTTCAGCTTCAGCCTGCTGCCGAGGAAGGTGTCGCGGCCGCTGGCGTCGACCAGGTAGCGCGGGCGGAACGCCAGCGCGGCGCCGTCGGCCTGGCGCGCGTGCACCAGGGCCGGGCGGCCGTCGGCGCCGAACTCCACCCGCTCGACCCTGACCTGCTGGCGCGCATCCACCCCGGCGGCCAGCGCGTTGTCGAACAGCAGGGTGTCGAACTCGGCGCGCTTGACCTGGAAGGCGTAGCCGAAGCGCGCATCGAGCGCGCGGTCGAAGCGGAACACGTTGACGCTGTCGCGGTCGCCGCGCATGGGGAAGTCGGCGCCGGGCTTGTATACGCCGATCGCCCGGACCTGCTCCAGCACGCCCAGCCGCTCGAGGATCGGCAGGTTCATCGGCAGCAGCGACTCGCCGATGTGGAAACGCGGGTGGACGTCCTTCTCCAGCAAAGTGACCTTCCAGCCGCGGCGGGCCAGGAAGGTCGCGGCGGTGGTGCCGGCGGGGCCGCCACCGACCACCAGCACGTCGGTATCGACCACATCCGCCGCCTGCGCCCGGGGGGCGGTGGCGGCGGTCTCGGGGTCGGGCTGGGTCATGCGTGGCAACCGGGGACGGGCAGGCGGACGGGCATGATAGCGCGGGGTCGCGGGCCGGGCCTTGGCCTCCGGGCTTGCGCGGGCGGGGCCGATGCCGGATCGTTGCCGGCCCTGCATGTCCATGGATCGACCGATGTCCCAGACCGAAGCGGAGCGCGAACTGGCCGAACTCCTGGTGGAGAGCCTCAACCTGGACGGCGTCGACCCGCACGGGATCGATCCGGAAGCACCGCTGTTCAACGACGGCCTGGGGCTGGACTCGATCGACGCGCTGGAGCTGTCGCTGGCGGTGGGCAAGCGCTACGGCGTGCAGCTGCGCTCGGACGGCGAGGACAACCACCGCATCTTCGCCTCGCTGCGCGCGCTGGCGGCCCATGTCCAGTCCCAGCGCACCAGCTGACGCCCCGCGCGGTCCGGCCGCCGGCCCCGCCGCGGGACTGCTGCTGCCGGTCCAGGTGCTGCTGTGCGCCGCCTACCCGTTCCTGGCCCATGCGGCCACGGTGAGGGGCTCGCCCTGGGCGAGCCTGGCCCTGGCCGACCTGGTGTTGCTGCTGCTGGCCGCGCCGTTGCTGCGGCGGCGGCTGTGGGCGCTGGGCCTGGTGGCGGTGCTGCTGGCCGGACTGGCGATGCTGGAGGGCGGCCCCTGGCCGCAACTGCTGCTGCTGGCCCCGCCGGTGCTGTTCACCGGCTGGCTGGCGTGGTGGTTCGCGCGCAGCCTGGGCCGCGGGCACACGCCGCTGGTGAGCCGGATCGTCTCGGCGCTCTACGCCCGCGCCGGCTGGCCGACCCCGCCGGACCTGCTGGCCTACGCGCGGCGCCTGACCGCCGGCTGGGCCGGGGTGCTGGCCCTGCTGACGGCGGCCAACGCCGCGCTGGCGATGTGCGCGGTACCGGGCGGGGTACTGCATGCGCTGGGCCGGGTGCCGCCGGTGGCGGTCTCGCCCCAGGCCTGGTCCTGGTTCGCGAACCTGCTCAACTACGGCGTGGTCGGCGGCTTCATGGCCGGCGAGTTCGCCTGGCGCAAGCACCGCTTCCCGCAGCGCCCGTACCGCAACGGGCTGGACTTCCTGCGGCAGATGGCCGCGCTGGGCCCCGCGTTCTGGCGCGGGCTGCTCGGCTGAGCGGGCGCCGCCGCGGGCTATATCCTTGGTCGATGCGGTTTACCGTCGCCCCTGACGATCCCTGCCTGGACGGGCACTTCCCCGGACACCCGCTGGTGCCGGGCGTGGTCCTGCTCGAGCGCGTGCTGGCCGCGGCCGAGGCGGTGCACGGCCCGCTGCCGGCGCTGCAGCTGCCGCAGGTGAAGTTCCTGCAGCCGCTGCTGCCCGGGCAGGAGGCCGAAGTGGTGCTGGACGGCGCGCCGCCGGCCTGGCGTTTCCAGGTGCGCCGCGGCGACACCGTGCTGGCCAGTGGCCAGCTGCGCGCGGGCCGTGGCGATGACTGAACCGGCACTGGCGACCCCGACCTGGAAGCAGCGCCCCGAAGGCGGCAGCCCGGGCGCGATCCGCCTGATCCTGGCGATCGCCCGCGGCGCCGGCCGCGGCGTGGCGCGGTTGCTGCTGTACCCGATCACCGCGTATTTCCTGTGCACCCGCGGCGACGAGCGCCGCGCCTCGCGCGCGTGGCTGTCGGCGGTGGCCGGCCGGCGCGTGCGGCTGTGGGCGGTGGCGCGGCACATCCACGCCTTCTCCTCCACCATCCTGGACCGGGTGTTCCTGCTGGGCGGGCGGATGGAGTGCTTCGACATCCGCGTGCAGGGGCTGGAGCACCTGGAGGGGCTGCTGGACCAGGGCCGTGGCGGCCTGCTGTTCGGCTCGCACCTGGGCAGCTTCGACGCGCTGCGGGTGCTGTCGCGGCGCCGGCCGGGCCTGCAGGTGCGGATCGTGCTGGACCGCACCCAGAACCCGGTGCTGACCGGGATCTTCGACTCCCTCGACCCGGCCCTGGCCGCCGGCGTGATCGACGGGTCCGCGCCCGGCCCGGTGATCGCGCTGGAGATCCAGCACGCACTGCAGGCCGGGGCGCTGGTGGCGCTGCTGGTGGACCGCGCCCAGGCGCGCGAGGAGACCCTGCCGGTGCCCTTCCTCGGCCGCCCGGCGCGGCTGCCGCTGTCGCCGTGGCGGCTGGCGCTGGCCCTGCACGCGCCGGTGCTGCTGTGCTTCGGCCTGTACCGCGGCGGCAACCGCTACGACCTGCATTTCGAGCCGTTCCTGGACCCGGCCGGCAGTCCGCCGCCGCCACGTGGCGAGCGCGCCGGCTGGCTGCGCGCCCAGGTCGCCCGGTACGCGGCGCGGCTGGAACACCACGCCCGTGGCGCGGCATACAACTGGTTCAACTTCTTCGACTTCTGGAATGACGATGAGCGCTCCCTCCCGAGTGGCACGGCCGCGCCCGCGGTGGTCCGCGGCCCTGCTGCTGGCGTGCATGACGGCCCTGCCGGCGGCGCTGGCCGCTGAGCCGGCGCTGGATGCGGCCACGGTCCTGCAGGCGGTGGCGCGTCCGGCGCCCAGCCGCACCGCGTTCGTGGAGGTGCGGCAGTCGGCGATGCTGCGCCAGCCGCTGCGGATCGAGGGCCAGTACCGGCGCGAGCGCGACGGCCGCCTGGTGCGCGAGGTGCACGCGCCGTACGTGGAGACCACCACCCTGGCCGCGGGCGAGGCGGTGATCGAACGCCAGGGCCGGGCGCCTCGCCGGGTGTCGCTGGCGCAGGTGCCCGAACTGGCCGCGATCCACGCCGGGTTCGGCGCCCTGCTGGCCGGCGACGTGGCGCTGCTGGAGAAGACCTACCAGGTGGAGCCGGCCGGCTCCCGCCAGGCGTGGACCCTGCGCCTGCTGCCGCGCGACCCGCGGCTGGCGCGCTCGCTGTCGCGGATCGACCTGCATGGCCGCGAGGGCGAGCTGCTGTGCGTGGAAAGCCACCCGGCCCGCGGCCAGGCCCAGCGCACGCTGATGGCCGGCGCCGCGGCGGCCGCGGCAGGGGTGGTCGAGCCGGAGGCCCTGGCCGCGCTGTGCCACGGCAAGGCGGGGTAGGCCGCGCATGCGCCAGGGGATGACGCAGGACCGGCGGCGGCTGGTCCTGCTGCTGGGCTGGATCGTGGTGCTGGCCATCGGCGGGCTGCTGCTGTCGCGCGGACTGAGGATGGAGGAGGACCTGCGCCGCTTCCTGCCCACCCCGCGCACGCCGGCCCAGGTGCTGCTGGTGGACGAACTGGGCGAAGGTCCCGGCTCGCGCCTGCTGCTGCTGGCGCTGTCCGGGGCCGACCCGCAGGCCCTGGCCGGGCAGTCGCGCGCGCTGGCCGCCGCGCTGGCCGCGCGCCCGGAGGTGGTGCTGGTGGCCAATGGCGGAGACGCCGGGCTGGAGGCGGTGCCCGAGCACCTGCGTCCGTACCGCTACCTGCTGTCGGCCGCGCCGCAGGCGCAGGCGCTGGACGCGCAGGTGCTGCGCGCCGAACTCGAGCAGCGCCTGCAGGACCTGGGCTCGCCGGCAGCGGACCTGGTCGAGCCGTTGCTGCCGTCCGATCCGACCTTGGAGACCCTGCGCCTGGCCGAGGCCTGGCAGCCGGCGCACGCGCCGCAACGCCTGCACGGGGTGTGGTTCGACCGCGCCGGCGGGCAGGCGCTGCTGCTGGTGCAGACCCGCGCGGCCGGCTTCGACAGCGCCGGGCAGCAGGCCGCGGTGGCCGCCATCGGCGACGCCTTCGACGCCACCGTCCCGGACGGGACGGCCACCGGCCTGGAAATATCCGGCCCGGGCGCGTTCGCGGTGGCCATCCGCGAGCGCACCGAGCGCGAGATGTCCTGGATCGGCACGGTCGACACGCTGGGCCTGCTGCTGCTGCTGGGCGTGGCCTACCGGCGCTGGAGCATGCCGCTGCTGGGCGCGCTGCCGCTGGCCAGCGGCGGGCTGGCCGGCCTGGGTGCGGTGGCGCTGCTGTTCGACGGCGTGCACGGCATCACCCTGGCCTTCGGCTTCACCCTGATCGGCGTGGCCCAGGACTATCCGATCCACTTCTTCAGCCACCTGCGGCCCGGGCATGACCCGCGCGAGGCGGTCCGCGCGCTGTGGCCGACGCTGGTCACCGGCGTGCTCGCCACCTGTATCGCCTATGCGACGTTCCTGTTCTCCGGGGTCCAGGGGCTGGAACAGCTGGCGGTGTTCACCATCGCCGGCCTGGGCATGGCGGCCGCCACCACCCGCTGGCTGCTGCCGCGGCTGGTGACACCGGCCCGCCGCGACCCGGCCGCCTCGCCGCGGCTGGCGCGGTTGTGGACCTGGCTGGCCCGGCTGCCGCGCCCGCGCCGCAGCCTGGCCGCGCTGGCGCTCGTGGCCGTGGCCGTGGCGTTGCTGGCGCCGGGCGCGTTCTGGCAGAACGACCTGTCGCGGCTGACCCCGGTGCCGCCGGCGGACCTGCAGCGCGACGGGCAGCTGCGCGCCGAGCTGGGCGCCCCGGACGTGCGCTACATGCTGGCTGTGCAGGACGCCGACGTGGAGGCGGCGCTGTACCGCTCCGAGCAGCTGCTGCCGGTGCTGCGGCAGCTGCAGCGGCAGGGCGTGCTGGCCGGCTACGACCTGGCGGCGCGCTACCTGCCCAGCGCCGCGCTGCAGCGGGCGCGCCAGGCGCGGCTGCCGGACGAGCCGACCCTGCGTGCCGCGCTGGCCGCGGCGCTGGACGGCTCGCCGTTCCTGCCCGATGCGTTCGAGCCGTTCGTGGAGGACGTGGCACGGGCCCGCGCCGCGCCTGCGCTGGTGCCGGCGGACCTGGCCGGCACGCCGCTGGAGCTGGCCGTCGGTGGCCTGCTGGTGGACGGGCCGGACCATGCCACCGCGCTGGTCTCGCTGACCGGGCTGGAGGATCCCCAGGCGCTGGCCGCCGCGGTCGAGCGCCACGGCGCGCAGCTGCTGGACCTCAAGCAGGCATCCGAATCGCTGGTGGCGCAATGGCGGGTGCGCCTGCTCGGCGCGCTGGCGGTGGCCGCGCTGCTGCTGGCGTGCGTGGTCGCCGGCGCGCTGCGCGATACGCGCCGGGTGCTGCGGGTGCTGGCGCCGATGGCCCTGACCACGCTGCTGATCGTGGCGGTGATGCGCGCCTGCGGCGTGGAGCTGAACCTGTTCCACCTGGTCTCGCTGATCCTCGCCGCCGGCCTGGGCCTGGACTATGCGCTGTTCTTCGACCATGCCGGCGAGGACCGCGCCGACCAGCTGCGGACCCTGCACGCGGTCATCGTCTGCAGCCTGACCACGCTGCTGGTGTTCGGGCTGCTGTCGCTGTCCTCGATCCCGGTGCTGCGCGCGATCGGCGGCACGGTCGCGCTGGGCGTGGTGTTCAACTTCGTGCTGGCGGTGCTGATCACGCGGCGGCCGGTGGAGGTCGCCACGTGAGCCGGCCGCTGCCAGGCCGCGAGGGCATCCTGGCCTTGGTCCCGCACCAGGGGCCGATGTGCCTGTGGGACGCGGTGGAGGCGTGGGATGCCACCTGGATCCGGCTGCGCGCGCACAGCCACCGCGACCCGGCCCATCCGCTGCGTGCCCGCGGCCGGCTCCCGGCGCTGGCGCTGTGCGAGTACGGCGCCCAGGCGATGGCGGTGCACGGCGGGCTGCTGGCCGCGGGCAGCGGCGGGCGTGCCGCCGCAGGGGTGCTGGTGGCCCTGCGCGCGGTCGAGCTGGCGGTCACGCGGATCGACGACCTGGGCGGCGCGCTGGAAGGCGAGGCCCGGCTGCTGGCCGCCGGGCAGGCCAGCCAGCAGTACGAATTCCGCATCCACCACGACGGACGGCTGCTGGCCAGCGGCCGCGCCGCGGCGATGCTCGGCGGCGCGCTGCCCGGCTGAGCGCTGCGGCCGCGCCGTGCGCGCTGGCACAATGCGCCGATGCAAAGCTCACCCTCCCCACGTCGCGCGCTGGTCACCGGCGGCAGCGGCGATATCGGCGGCGCGATCTGCCACGCGCTGGCCGACGCCGGCCTGGACGTGGTCGTGCACGCCAACGCCAACCTCGCCCGTGCCGAGGCGGTGGTCGACGCCATCCGCCAGCGCGGCGGCAGTGCCCGCGCCGTCGCCTTCGACGTCACCGACGCGGCGGCCAGCGACGCGGCGCTGGAGGCGCTGCTGGCCGAGGGCCCGATCGGGGTGCTGGTCAACAACGCCGGCATCCACGACGACGCGCCGATGGCCGGCATGGGCGAGGACCAGTGGCGGCGGGTGATCGATGTCTCGCTGCACGGCTTCTTCCACGTCACCCGGCCGCTGCTGCTGCCCATGGCGCGCGCGCGCCACGGCCGGATCGTCAGCGTGTCCTCGGTGGCCGCGGTGCTGGGCAACCGCGGGCAGACCAACTACGCCGCGGCCAAGGCCGCGCTGCATGGCGCCTCCAGGTCGCTGGCGCGGGAGATGGCCAGCCGCGGCATCACCGTCAACGTGGTCGCCCCCGGGGTGATCGAGGGCAGCATGACCGCCGGCACCTTCCCGCCGGAGGTCCTGCGGCAGATGGTGCCGGCCGCCCGCGCCGGGCGGCCGGAGGAGGTCGCCGCGCTGGTGGCGTTCCTGTGCTCGGACGCGGCCGGCTACATCAACGGGCAGGTGATCGGGGTCAACGGCGGCATGGGCTGAGCCGACGGCTCAGCGGCCCTGCCGGTCGCGTTCCGCGGCGATGCCGCCGTCGCCGGCGGCCTGTTGCCCGCGCCCGGCAGCCAGCGCCAGCAGCGGTCCGGTCATCACGGTGGTCGCCAGTGCCACCACCAGCAGCAGGGTGAACAGCTCCGGCCCGATCAACCCGGCATCCAGCCCGACCTTCATCACGATCAGCTCGATCATGCCGCGGGCGTTCATCAGCGACCCGACCGCCAGGCTGTCGCGGGCCCCGTAGCCGGACAGCCGCGCACCGAGCGCGCCCCCGGCCACCTTGCCCACCACCGCCACCGCCAGGATCAGCAGCAGCGCGCCGAACCCGGCCGCGGTGAACGCATCGGCGGTGGTGCCCATGCCGGCCAGGGCGAAGAACAGCGGCATCAGCAGCACCAGCGCCAGGTGCTCGATGCGCTCGACCAGGGCATGCATCAGGCGGTCGTCGCGCGGCAGGCAGGCACCGAACAGGAACGCGCCGAACACCGCGTGCAGGTGCAGCCACTCGGTGGCCGCGGCGCAGGCGAACAGGCCCACCAGCAGCGCCGCCAGCACCATCCCCGAAGGCCGGCCGTCGCTGGCATGGCGCCGCAGCAGCGCGGCGAACAGCGGCTTGAGCAGCCCGAACACCAGCACCAGCAGCAGCGCCAGCCCGGCGAGGGTGCGCAGCAGGGTGCCGTAGCCGCCGCCGCCGGCCAGGGCCACCAGCAGCCCCAGCGCGATCCACGCGCCGACGTCCAGCAGCGCCGCCGCCGACAACGCCAGGCGCCCGACGGGCGTGTGCTGGATGTGGCGGTCCTTGAGGATCCGCGCCAGCACCGGGAACGCGGTGACCGACAGGGCCACGCCCAGGTACATCGCGAAGGGCCAGAAGCCGACGCCGTCCGGCGCCAGCGACCCGTGCAGCAGCGGCGCCACCGCCAGCGCCAGGCCGAACGGCAGCAGCGCCGACAGTCCCGCCACGCGCGCGGCCGCCACCACCTGCGGGCGCGCGCCTTCCGGTGCGCGCATCTCCACGCCGATGACGAACATGAAAAGCACCAGGCCCAGGGTCGCCAGCGAGGACAGCCCGGGCAGCGAGGCCGCCGGGAACAGCTGGGCGTGCAGGCCCGGCAGCGCGGCGCCGAACACCACTGGCCCCAGCAGGATGCCGGCGGCCATCTCGCCGATCACCGGTGGCTGGCCCAGGCGTGCCAGCAGCAGCCCGCAGGCGCGCGCGGCCACGAGGATCACCGCGATCTGGAACAGCAACAGCCCGGTCATCGCACTACCCCTGGATCTGCAAGGCCGTTATAGCCGCGCGTGCCGGCCGCGGCCAGCGATGGTTCGGCCTGCAACGGCCGTCGCTCAGGCGGTGGTGTCCACCCGCGGTGGCTGCGCGCGCACCCGTGCGTACTCGCGCCACACATCGCCCTGGGCCAGCACCTGGCCGACCACGTGCGAGGTGATCCGGTAGAGGTCGCGCAGCGGACGGAAATGGCTGCGCCGCAGCGGCCCGCCATCCTGCCCGCAATAGCGGGTTTCCACCGGCACCGCGACGCTGCGCACGCCGAGCTGGCGCGCCGCGGAGATCAGCATCTGCGCCTCGAACACGAAGTCCTCGCCGGGCACGTCGCGCATCGCCAGCACGCTGGCCGGGTAGTAGCGCTGGCCGCTCTGGCTGTCGGCGATGCGGTAGCCGGCGGCCCAGCCCACGCCCCAGTCACCGAAGGCGTTGGCCATGCGCCGCAGCGGCGGGGCGGCGGCGCGGTGGCGCATGCGCGCGCCGATGATGATGTGGCCCGGATGGCGGCCGGCCGCGGCCAGCAGCCGCGGCAGGTCGCGCGGGTCGTGCTGGCCGTCGCCGTCGATGGTCAGCACCCCGGTCGCGCCGCGGGCCAGGGCCTCGGCGAAGCCGGTGCGCAGCGCCGCGCCCTTGCCGCGGCGCTGGTCGTGCCGCACCACGGTGACCGGCAGCTCGCGCAGGCATTCGGCGGTGCCGTCGGTGGAGCCGTCATCGACCACGATCACCCAGGGGCACTGCTCCAGGGTCTGGCCGACCACATCGCGGATGCGCAGGACTTCGTTGAGCGCCGGGATCACCACGGCGGTGGTGTGCAGGTCAGCCATGGGACAGGGCGACTCCGAGGGAAGTGCCGGCGCCGGCCGGCAGGACCGCGCCGGCCTGGCCGGCGGCGATCGCTTCCAGCAGCGTCAGCGCGGGAGCCATCGCGTTGCCGGTGGCCACCCCGGCCGGCGGCGGGCCGGGCGGGGTGCCGGTGGCCGGTTCCAGCCGCAGCGACAGCCGCGCCGGGGCGCCCGGGCGCGCCAGGACCAGGGCCAGGCCGAGCAGGCCGCGGGTGTCCAGCACATCGGCCAGCGGACCGGTGGCGGCGCCGTCGTAGCCGACCAGCAGCACCGCCGGCGCCCCGGCCTCCAGCTGGGCGAGGGCCTCCACCAGGCCCATCGCGAAGGTGCCGTCGCCGGCGCTGATCGCCGTGGCCGGTTCCATCGCCGCGGTACCGATGGTCCAGTAGCCGGCGGCGGCGTTGTGCACCGAGTTGTGGAACCGGATCGGCGACACCTCGGCCGGTGCCCGCGCCAGGGTCTCGCACAGGTGGTCGGTGATGCCCAGGTCGCCGTAGGTCGACGCGAACACCGACGGCAGCGTGGACGGGTCGCGCCCGGCCGCCTCGCAGGCCGCCTGCGCCGCCTGCAGTGCCACCAGCACCGTGTCCGGCGCGCGGCGGCGCTCGTTCGGCGGCAGCAGCGCCGGCGCCGGCCGGGCCGGCGCGGCTTCGGGCGCCGGTGCGCCGCGGCGCGCGCCGACGAAGGCCTCCCACGAGGGAAGCCCCGGCGCCCACAGGCCGATGCCTTCGATCACCGCGGTCAGGGGTGTGGTCATGGGCGGGAGAACACCAGGGAACAGTTGTTGCCGCCGAAGCCGAACGCGTTGTTCATGGCGTGGGTGATCGGGCGCTGGTCGTTGTCGAAGCGGATCTGCGGGCCGCAGGCCGGATCGGGCACGGTGCTGTTGAGGATGCCGGGCAGCAGCCCGTGCTCGAGCGCCAGCAGCGCGAACACGCTTTCCACGATGCCGGCCGCGCCCAGGGTGTGGCCGGTCCAGCCCTTGGTGGAACTGGCGTGCAGGCTATCCGGGAACAGCGCCGCCACGGCCGCCGCCTCGACCCGGTCGTTGGCCGGAGTGGCGGTGCCGTGCAGGCTGAGGTAACCGATCGAACCGGCCGCCAGTCCCGCGCGGGCCAGGGCGTCCTGCATCGCGCGCCGGGCGCCCAGGCCTTCGGGATGCGGGGCGGACATGTGGTGGGCATCGCTGGACTCGCCGTAGCCGGCCAGCCAGGCACGTACCTGGCCGGCCCCGGCATCGCGCTCGAGCAGGGCGAAACCGGCGGCCTCGCCCAGCGACAGCCCGTCGCGGTCCGCGTCGAACGGCCGCGCCGGCCGGGCGGACACCAGCTGCAGCGCGTTGAAGCCGTACAGCACGCTGCCGCACAGGGTGTCCACGCCGCCGACGATCGCCGCATCCGCCAGCCCGGCCTGCAGCAGGCGCGCGGCGTGGGCGAATACCTTGGCGCTGGACGAGCAGGCGGTGGCCACGGTCAGGCACGGGCCGCCGGCGCCGGTGGCGAGGCGGACGAAATCGGAGATCGCGTGCGGCGAGTGCACCTTCAGGCCGGCCAGGTCGGCGGGGAAGTGGCCCTCCTCCAGCCGGGTGTAGGCGGTCTCGGTCTCGCCGATGCTGGAAGTGGAGGTGCCGATCACCACCGCCACGCGGTGGGCGCCGTGGCGCCGGACGGCCCCGGCGGCGGCCTCGGCGAACCGGTCCTGTTGCAGCCCCAGCCACGCCAGCCGGTGGTTGCGGGAGCGCCAGCCGTCGAGCGCGGGCGGCAGCTCGACCGCCTCCACGCCCTCCACCCGGCCGATCCAGCATTCCAGGTCCAGCCCCGGCAGGTCGTTGGGACGCAGGCCACTGCGCCGTCCTTCCAGCGCCTGGTACTGCGCCTGTACGCCCGGCCCCAGGGCGGTCGTGGCCGTGAAGGCGGTGATGGCCAGGGGCGTGATCGGCGCCGGAAGGGAATGGTGAGCCAAGACAGGTACGGGTGGCGGCAGGCGCGCGAGTATAGCCACAGCGCTTGTTGCGGCCGCGTGGGCACGCGTCCTTGACCAAGATGAACGCTGCCGCGTGCTTCCTCACCTGCAACATTTACTCCACAATCCTTCGGTTCCTACGTTCCTTCAGGGCCGGGCGCGAAACGCGCGCATGCACGCCTACGTCTACAAGAGCCGCCGCCGCGCGGACACCTACGTCTTCCTCGCCGAACGCGACGGAACCGGCCGCCTGCCCGTTGCCGTGGCCCAGGGACTGGGCGAGCTGGAGTTCGTGCTGGAAGTCGCACTGACGCCGGGCCGGCGCCTGGCCCGCGCCGATGCCGACGTGGTGCGGACCAACCTCGCCGCCCAGGGGTTCCACGTGCAGTTCCCGCCGGTACCCGGCACCGAAGGCGCCCGCGATGGCTGAGCCCGTCGTGGCCTCCGCCCGGCCGCTTCCGGTCCCGGCGCTGCTGGCGGCCGGCGTGCTGCTGGCGCTGCTGGCCGGTGCCGGCGGCGTGTTCGCGCTGCTGGCCGGGCTGGTAGCGCAGCCGCTGCTCGGCCTGGGGGTGTCGCTGTGGCGCCATCGGCGCACGTCTCCCGTGTCGCTTCGACAGGCCGCCACCGCGCTGCCGCCGCTGCTGCTGGCATGGGGCGCCGGCCTGGGGCTGGCCGGCCTGCTGCTGGCCTGGCCGCTGCAGGCGCTGCAGGCGCGCGCCAGCCTGGGCGCGGCGCTGGGCACCAGCGCCATGGCCGCGCTGCTGGTGCTGGCGCTGTGGCGTACCTGGCCGGTATGGCGCGCGCTGGAGGTCGAGGGCGGCGCGCCCCTGGCACTGTGGCGGCGGCTGCCACGGCAGCAGGTGGACAGCTGGGCCGGGCTCGGTGCGGCGCTTGCGATCGCCCTGGTGCTGGGAGGCTGGCTGCTGCTGGCCTGGCCCGGGCTGCTGGGCGATGGCGTCCGCTGGGGCCTGGCGGCCGCCTGGGCGGCGGCGGGCATTCCGCTGCACCTGTGGCTGCAGCGGACCCCGGCGCCGGCCGAACAGGCCGCACCGCTGGATTTCCTCGCCGCCACCGAGCTGGTGCAGTCCGCGCCCGAAGCCCTGCCGCCGGCGCCGGAAGATCCGGTCGCGCTGGTCCAGGCGCTGTATGCCGCCGCCCGCGGCGGGCGGGTGGACCATGCCCTGCAGCTGCTGGAGGCCGGTGCCGATCCGCACGCGCCGCCGCCGGAGGATGGCCGCGACCGCCGCAGCCTGCCGGTGCTGGCCGCGGTACTGCCGGACCTGCGCCTGCTGCGCGCATTGATCGCCCGCGGCATCGACCTGAACCCTGGCGACGGCACCGGGCCGCTGCTGGCCGCCACCCGCGACAGCTGGCACGGGCGCCCCGAGGCGGTGATGACCCTGCTGGCCAACGGGGCCGATCCGCGCATCACCGATGCCGAGGGCAACACGCCCCTGCACCATGCCGCGCGCAGCACCGATCCGGGCGTGGCCGCGCTGCTGCGCGATGCGGCCGCCGAACTGGACGTGCCCAACCACGATGGCCTGTCGCCACTGGGCGTGGCCTGCGCGGCGGGCAACTGGCGCCTGGCCCGGTTCCTGCTCGAACGCGGCGCCCGCCCCGAGCCGGCAGGCGGACAGCCGGCGCTGCTGGCAGCCGCCAGCTGCGACGAGGACGACCCGGCCGGGGTCCAGCTGCTGCTGAAGTTCAAGGCGCGCGTGGGCAGCGCCGGGCGCGGCGGACGCACCGCGCTGCACGAGGCGGCGCTGGCCGGCCACGCCGGCGTCGCGGCCGCACTGCTGGCCGCCGGCGCCGACCCGCACCGCGCCGACGAGGCCGGCCGCACGCCCTGGCTGGAAGCCGCGCGCGGCCTGCACGCGGAGGTCCTCGAACAGCTGCTGGCCGCCGGCGTGGACGTGGCGGTGGCCGACGCCCAGGGCCGCAACGCCCTGATGCTGGCCGCCGGTGCCGAGCGCGCGTCGTTGCCGCTGGTGCGCCGCCTGCTCGAGGCCGGGGTCGACCCGGCGGTGCCGGACCTCGCTGGCCGCCGCGCGGTGGACGTGGCGGCCGCCGCCGGCCGCTGGGCGATCGTGGCCACCCTGGACCCCGCCTACCCGCTGCCGCTGGCCGTGGCCGAAACCGTGGCCGCGGCGCCGGCCGAGGCCGACAGCCGGCCGCCGCTGGCCCTGGTCCGCGAGGGCCTGCTGGCTGCCCGTACCGACGGGCTGGAGACGCTGGCACGCCTGTGTGGCCCGGCCGAGCTGGGCGGGTTGCTGCACGACCGTGAACTGCAGGCGCGCCCGGCCGCGCTGCGCTGGCTGCTGGAGCAGGGCGCCGATGCGGAAACCCTGGTCGAGGGCCATACCGTGCTGTCGATGCTGATGGGGCGCGGCGGCGAAGCCGCCGCCTGCATCCAGACGCTGCTGCGCCATGGCGCCTCGCCGGCCGGTGCCGGTGGCCTGGCCCGGTTCCTGGCGGCGTGCGTGCGCAGCGATGATGCGGCCCGTTCGCACGAGCAACTGGCGCTTGAGCTGTTCGCCGCCGGAGCCGACCCGTTCGCGGCCTCCACCTCCGGCGACCCGCCTTTGGCCCTGGCGGTACGCCTGGGCTGGCTGCGGCTTGCCGACGCGCTGCTGCAGGCCGGCGTGGACCGCGAGGCCCGCGACAGCCACGGCATGACCGCCCTGCACCTGGCCGCGGCGCTGGGACGCGAGTCGGCGCTGCGCCTGCTGGTCGCCCAGGGCGCCTCGCCCGAGTCGCGCGCCGCCGACGGCCAGACCCCCCTGGGCGTGGCCCTGGCCAGCGGCCGCCGTGACCTGGCCGACTGGCTGGACTGGCGGGGCTGGGCCCTGCCGGGGCGGGCCCTGCGCGAGGAGGACGTGGCGGCCGCGGCGATGGCCGGCGATGCCGATGCCGTGCGCAGGCTGCTGGAGCTGGGATTGCCGGTCGACGCCACCGACGCGCAGGGCTGCACCGGCCTGCTGCGTGCCGCCGGTGGCGGCCATGCCGCGGTGGTCGACCTGCTGCTGGCCCGCGGCGCCGATCCGCAGCATGCGGCCGGCAGCGGCGCGACCCCGCTGTCGGCAGCGGTGAGCATGCGCCAGGCCGCGATCGTCGGCGCGTTGCTGGAAGCCGGTGCCGACCTCGAACACCGGCTGCCGGGCGGGGTCACCGTGCTGATGCTGGCCTCGGCCCTGGGCCTGGCCGACATCGCCGCGCGCCTGCTTACCGCCGGTGCCGACGTGGCGGCCGGCGACGGCCAGGGCCTGGCACCGCTGCATTGCGCGGCGCTGTACGGCTTCACCGGCCGCGACCGCCCGCGCCTGCTGGCGCTGCTGGACACGCTGCTGCTGGCCGGCGCCGAACCCGACCAGCCGGCGGCCGGCGGCGTCACCCCGCTGCTGCTGCTGCTGGGCGCGCGCGCCGAACCCGGTGGCGCCTGCGACGAGGGCGTGGTGCTGGCCGGCCTGGAGCGCCTGCTGGAAGAGGACGTCTCGCTGGATGCGCAGGACCCGCGTGGCTTCGGTCCGCTGCACCTGGCCGCGCTGCATGGCCTGGGCGGGGTGGTCCAGCGGCTGCTGCGCGCCGGCGCCGACCCCGACCTGCGCGACACCCTCAACCGCACCCCGCGCGAGATCGCGGTGATGCGCGGCTTCATCGACGTGGCCGCCGAATTCGTCCCCGGCCATGCCGGCGGCGGGCTTTCCATGGCGCGCTTCCTGCACGAACCACGCAACTGAGGTGGCCGCCGCGCCCCGGGGCGGCGTGCCGCGCGGCTCAGTGCGCCGCCGGTGGCGCAGTCGCGGTGCCTGTCGCGGCGGAGCCATCCGCAGCCGGCGGCCGCCCCTGGCCCGCCTCCAGCGCATCGGCCTCGAACAGCCGCCCCAGTTCGGCGCGGGCCTGGCGGGTGCTGCGCTTGATCGCGTCCTCGTCGTCGTAGACCAGGTACTGCTCCTGCAGCAGGGCCTCGTCATGGGCCCGGAAGCGCCGCACCCGTTCGCTGGCCAGGTCCTCGGGCACGCCCAGTTCGCACAGTACCCGGGTGGCGGCCTCCAGGCTGCTGCCCAGCATTTCCCGCAGCGGCTCGGTGCCCAGGTCCATGAGCCGCCACGCATGGTGGCGGTCGCGGGCGCGGGCCAGGATCCGCGCCTGCGGGTACTGGCGGCGGATCAGGCGCACGGCCTGCAGGGTGATCTCCGGCTCGTCGGTGCAGATCACGAACACCTTCACGTGCTCGGCGCCGGCCGCGCGCAGCAGGTCCGAACGGGTCGGGTCGCCGTAGAAGATCCGGCCGCCGCTGCGGCGGACGTCCTCCACCCGCGCCGGGTCGCGGTCCAGGGCCACGTAAGGCACGCCCTGGGCCGCCAGCACCCGTGCCACGATCTGGCCGAAGCGGCCGACGCCCGCCACCAGTACCTGCGGCCGGCGCTGCTCCGGGTCGCCGGCGTCGTAGTGCGGCTCCTGCGCCGGGGCCGGATGGCGCTCGCGCTGCTGCCGCAGCATCCGGTCCAGCAGGATCATCAGCAGCGGCATCAGCGCCATCGATACGCCGACGATCGCTGCCAGCCGGTCGTAGTCGACGCTGGAGATCAGGCGCACGCGCAGCGCCTCGTGGAACACGACGAAGGCGAACTCGCCGCCGAGCCACAGGCTGCCGGCCAGACGCAGCCCGTGTCCGGGCGCCAGCCGCGCCAGGCGCCCGACGGCCACCAGCACCGCCGACTTCACCAGCAGCAGCAGGCCGACGCCGGCGGCGACCAGCCACGGCTCGGCCGCGATCCGGTCCAGATCCACGCCCATGCCCACCGCGATGAAGAACAGGCCCAGCAGCAGGCCCTTGAACGGCTCGATCTGCGATTCAAGCTCGTGCCGGTACTCGGAGTCGGCCAGCAGCACGCCGGCGATGAACGCCCCCAGGCCGGGGCTCAGCCCGGCCTGCTGCATGATCCAGGCGCTGCCCAGCACCGCCAGCAGCGCGGTGGCGGTGAACACCTCGGGGGTGCGGACGCTGGCCACCAGGCCCAGGCCGCGGCGCATCAGCAGGCGGCCACCGAACCACACCAGCGCCAGGGCGCCCAGCGCATGCCAGACCGAGGTCCAGGTCAGGGTCTGGTCCTTGACCCCGCCCAGCAGCGGAATCAGGGCCAGCAGCGGGATTGCGACCAGGTCCTGGAACAGCAGGATGGCGAAGGCCAGCTTGCCGTGGTCGCTGCCCAGCTCGCGGCGCTCGGCCAGCAGCTGCAGGCCCACCGCCGTGGAGGACAGCGCCAGCCCGATGCCTGCCACCAGCGCCCCCTTCCAGTGCAGGCCGTAGGCCAGCAGCGCCGCGCCCAGCAGCAGGGCGGAGATCGCCACCTGCGCGCCGCCGGCGCCGAACACCGGCCGCCGCAGCAGCGCCAGCCGCGCCGGGGAGACCTCCAGCCCGATCACGAACAGCAGCATCACCACGCCCAGTTCGGAGGCGGCGAGGATGCGGTCGGGGTCGCGCACCACGCCCAGGCCGTCCGGTCCCAGCAGCACGCCGGTGGCCAGGTAGCCCAGCACCGCCACCAGGCCCAGGCGCCGGAACAGCGGCACGGCAATGATGGTCGCCGCCAGCAGGACCAGCGCGAGTTCGAAACTGAGGGTGCCGGTCAGGGCGCTGTCCATGTGCGCCCGATTATCGCGCCATGGATGGCGCGGCGGGGCGCCACCGGTGACTGCGGCGTATCTGCCGGCCGCGGCGCGCTGCGCTAGAGTGCGGGCACGCGTTCCTGGGGAGGGATCGACATGCGCAGCCCGTGGTGGGTGGTGGGGGTGTTGTGGGCGCTCAGTGCGGTGGCACTGGCGGCCAAGAAGCCGGCGGCCGCCGAGGCCGAGGCCGGCATCCAGGTGGCCGGTACGATCCTGGTCGGGCCGGAAGGCAAGCCGCTCCAGTACGAGCTCCAGGGCGCCGCCGGCCTGCCGGCCGAGGTGCGCCGCTACCTGGACTTCCACATCCCGCGCTGGCAGTTCGATCCGCCGGTGGTCGACGGCAAGCCGGTGGCGCTGCGCAACCGCATGGGCATCTATCTTGTGGCCCGGCCCAGCGCGGACGGCGGCATGCGCATCGTGCTGCAGTCGGCCGCGTTCACTCCTGCCGAGCGCGGCGGCGGCCATGACCTGACCGGTGCGCGCATGCATCCGCCGGCCTTTCCCGAGGCGGCGGCCGAGATCGGGGTCGAGGCCACCGTCTACCTGGCCCTGAAAGTGGGGCCCGACGGCCGGGTGCTGGAGGCGGCCGACGAGCAGGTGAACCTGCATTTCCTGGCCGAACGCGACGCGGAGAAGTGGCGCGACATCTTCGCCCGCAGCGCGCTGCAGGCCGCGCGGGGCTGGCGGTTCCACGTGCCCGACCGCGGCGCCGGGGCCGGCCAGGAGTCGTGGCTGGTGCGGGTGCCGGTCGCCTACACCTTCAACCAGCGCAACCGCTACGGCGAATGGCAGGCCTACGTGCCCGGCCCGCGGCGCACGATCGCCTGGCTGCCGGAGCAGGAGCGCGACCGTCCACTGGAGGGCCTGGCCGGCGGCAGCGTCAACACGATCGGGCAGAAGGGCGGGGTCACGCTGACGCCGGCCGGCATGGGCCTGTAGCCGCCCCGGGGGACGGCCAGAAAAGAAAAAGCCCCGCGCGAGCGGGGCTTATCCTTCAGCGCCGGGCGTGGCCTCAGCGCTTCATCGAGCCGAAGAACTCGTCGTTGGACTTGGTGTTCTTCATCTTGTCGAGCATGAACTCCATCGCACCGATCTCGTCCATCGGGTGCAGCAGCTTGCGCAGGATCCAGATCTTCTGCAGCAGCTCCGGCTCGATCAGCAGGTCCTCGCGGCGGGTGCCCGAACGGTTGATGTCGATGGCCGGGAACACGCGCTTCTCGGCGATGCGGCGGCTCAGGTGCACCTCGGAGTTGCCGGTGCCCTTGAACTCCTCGTAGATCACCTCGTCCATCTTGCTGCCGGTGTCGATCAGCGCAGTGGCAATGATCGACAGCGAGCCGCCTTCCTCGACGTTGCGGGCCGCGCCGAAGAACCGCTTCGGGCGGTGCAGGGCGTTGGCGTCCACGCCGCCGGTCAGCACCTTGCCGGAGCTGGGCACGACATTGTTGTAGGCGCGCGCCAGGCGGGTGATCGAGTCCAGCAGGATGACCACGTCCTTCTTGTGCTCGACCAGGCGCTTGGCCCGCTCGATCACCATCTCGGCCACCTGCACGTGGCGCGCGGCGGGCTCGTCGAAGGTCGAGGAGACCACTTCGCCGCGCACCGTGCGCTGCATCTCGGTCACTTCCTCCGGACGCTCGTCCACCAGCAGCACGATCAGGTGCACGTCCGGATGGTTGCTCGTGATCGCCGTGGCGATCTGCTGCATCATCATCGTCTTGCCGGCCTTGGGCTGGGAGACGATCAGCGCACGCTGGCCCTTGCCCTGCGGGGCCATCAGGTCGAGGATGCGGCCGGTGATGTCCTCGGTGGAGCCGTCACCGCGCTCCAGGCGGAAGCGGCGGCGCGGGAACAGCGGGGTGAGGTTCTCGAACAGCGTCTTGTTCTTGGACGCCTCGATCGGCTCGCCGTTGATCGTGTCCACCACGTTCAGCGCGAAGTACCGCTCGCCGTCCTTGGGCCAGCGGATGCGCCCGGAGATGTGGTCGCCGGTGCGCAGGTTGAAGCGGCGGATCTGGCTGGGCGAGATGTAGGTGTCGTCCGGGCCGGCCAGATAGCTGGCCTCGGCCGCGCGCAGGAAGCCGAAGCCGTCCGGCAGGATCTCCAGCACGCCGTCGGCGGCCACGCCTTCGCCATGGCGGGTCAGCACCTTGAGCAGGGCGAAGATCACGTCCTGCTTGCGCGCGCGGGCCACGCCCTCGTGGATGTTCAGCTGCTCGGCGATCTCCAGCAGCTTGTGCGCGGGCATGCGCTTGAGGTCGCCCAGCGAGTACTGCGGGAAGCCTTCCGGCACGCCCGGATGAGGGCGCGCCTGGTGCGGCTGCTGGACGCCGTTGCCGCCGTCGTCGGGCATGCCGCCATCGTCGCGGAAACGTTCGCGCTGGCGGTCGCGGCGGTTGCGGAAGCGTTCGCGGCGGTTGTTGCGGCCACCGCCCTCGCGGTCGCCGTCATTGCCGTTGTGCTGGCCGCCGCCGGGCTGGCCGCCGCCCTGCGGCGCGGACTGGGCCGGCGCGCCATCGGCCTGGGCACTGCCCTGGCCGGACCGCTGGCCGCCGTCCTGCGGCGGGGGCGCGCCGGCCGGGGTGGAGTCGCCACCGGGCGACGCCGGCTGGATCGGCAGGGCGGCCTGGACAGGCGCCGCCGCCGGGGATTCGGGGGCCGCGGAGGCGGATGCATCGGCCGGCTTGGCGACACGCTTGCGCGCGCGCTTCTCGGCGGGTGCGTCGTCGCTCCCGGGCGCTTCAGGCTGGGTATTCTCGGACAAGACTGGGATTCCTCGCTGGCAGGTGCGAGCGCCCGGACACGGGCGGATGACTCGTTGGGTGGGGTGCGCCGGCTGCGCGCGTGCCTTGCGGCGGAGCCGCGATCCGGCGGGACGACGGCCGCGCAGGGCGACCGGACCCGCCGACACTATCACCCGGCTCCCGGCGGCGGCAAGCGCCGCGGGGCAGGTACGGGCCTGCGGTTCAGGCCCATGGGCGGCCGCGCCGCCCGCCTGTGGCTCAGGCCGCCAGGGTCTTGTCGATCATCTGGGTCAGCTGGCCCTTGCCGACCGCGCCGACCTGGGTCGCGTGGACCTGGCCGTCCTTGAACAGCAGCAGCATCGGGATCGAGCGCACGTGGTACTTGATCGCCGTGGCGCGGTTCTGGTCGATGTTGACCTTGGCAACCTTCATGCGCCCGTCATAGGCGTCGGCCAGCTCGTCGACGATCGGCGAGATCATCTTGCAGGGGCCACACCATTCGGCCCAGAAGTCGACCAGGACCGGCTCCTGGGATTGCAGCACGGCGCTGTCGAAATCGGCGTCGCCGATATGCATCACCTTGTCGTTCACTTGGGTCTCCGCGGGTTTGCGAACCGCCCTCCACGGGGCGGAGGGCAGCTTAGGGTAAACTGGGGCGTTCCGCGGCGATGTCAAGTGGGCTACACCATCCCACCGACGGCCGCGCGGCCCGGCGCCGGCGCAGTGTGCGGCGCCCGGGAACTTATTTGCAAGGCCGCGAAGGCCGCCTGCAGGCAACGTTGCTGCAGGCCAGATGAAGACTTGATGATGAGCGACAAGCCGCTGACCGATGTGACGTTTTCCGCCTTTGAACTGCACCCGGACCTGTTGGCCGGGCTGGAGTCCGCGGGCTTCACCCGCTGCACGCCGATCCAGGCGCTGACCCTGCCGGTGGCCCTGCGCGGCGGCGACGTCGCCGGCCAGGCCCAGACCGGCACCGGCAAGACGCTGGCCTTCCTGGTGGCGGTGATGAACCGCCTGCTGACGCGCCCGGCGCTGGCCGAGCGCAAGCCGGAGGACCCGCGCGCGCTGATCCTCGCCCCGACCCGCGAACTGGCGATCCAGATCCACAAGGACGCGGTCAAGTTCGGCTCGCAGCTGGGCCTGCGCTTCGCCCTGGTCTACGGCGGCGTGGACTACGACAAGCAGCGCGAGCTGCTGCAGCAGGGCGTGGACGTGATCATCGCCACCCCCGGCCGCCTGATCGACTACGTCAAGCAGCACAAGGTGGTCTCGCTGCACGCCTGCGAGATGTGCGTGCTGGACGAGGCCGACCGCATGTTCGACCTGGGCTTCATCAAGGACATCCGCTTCCTGCTGCGGCGCATGCCGGTGCGCACCGAGCGCCAGACCCTGCTGTTCTCGGCCACCCTCAGCCATCGTGTGCTGGAGCTGGCCTACGAGCACATGAACGAGCCGGAGAAACTGGTCGTCGAGACCGAGACGATCACCGCCGCGCGCGTGCGCCAGCGCCTGTACTACCCCTCCGACGAGGAGAAGCTGCCGCTGCTGCTGGGCCTGCTCTCGCGCAGCGAGGGTGCGCGCACCATGGTGTTCGTCAATACCAAGGTGTTCGTCGAGCGGGTCGCCCGCTCGCTCGAGCGGGCCGGCTACCGCGTCGGCGTGCTGTCCGGCGACGTGCCGCAGAAGAAGCGCGAGAGTCTGCTCAAGCGCTTCCAGGCCGGCCAGCTGGAAGTGCTGGTGGCCACCGATGTCGCCGCCCGCGGCCTGCACATCGACGGCATCAAGTATGTCTACAACTACGACCTGCCGTTCGACGCGGAGGACTACGTCCACCGCATCGGCCGCACCGCGCGCCTGGGCGAGGAGGGCGACGCGATCAGCTTCGCCTGCGAACGCTACGCGATGGGGTTGCCGGACATCGAGGCCTACATCGAGCAGAAGATCCCGTCCGAGCCGGTGACCGCCGAGCTGCTGACCCCCCTGCCGCGCCCGGAGCGGGTGCGCCCGCCGCTGGCCGAGGGCGAGGAGGCCGAAGAGGAGGAGAGCATCGGCCAGATCTTCCGCGAGGCCCGCGAGCAGAAGGCCGCCGACGAGGAGCGTCGTGGTGGTGGCCGCTCGCGCGGCGGCCGCAGCGGCACCGGCGGGGCGGGTGCGCGCAGCGCCGGTGGTGGCCGCAGCGGTGAACGCCGCGAGGGCGAGCGCCGTCCGCGCCGCAAGCCCGAGGGCGAGGCTGCCAGCGCCGAGGCCCGGCCGGCGGCGACCACGCCGGTTGCCGTGATGGAGCCGGCTGCGCGTCCGCAGGTGCCGGCCGATGCCGCGGCTCCGGATGCCACGGGCGAGGCCGCACGTGCGCCGCGCAAGCGCCGCCGCCGGCGCAAGGGCAAGCCGGTGGACGGCAACGTCGCACCGGCCACCGGCGAGCAGGCCCGGCCCTCGGCCGTGCCGGCGATCCGCCAGTCGGTGCCCTCGGTGCGCGACCCGGCCCCGGCCGAGGCCAAGGCGCCGTCGCTGCTGGGCCGCATCGGTCGCAAGTTGCGCTCGCTGGTCGGCGGCTGATCCACGCGCCCGCCCGGGCGCGGAGGATCCACTGCGCATCCCCGGTCGTGGTCGCCACGTCCGGGGATGCGTCGTTTCGGGCCCGGCGGTCAGGCGATGCGCGGGCGGCGGTCGCGCCGCCACGCGCGGCCCCGCATAATCGCGGCATGAGCGTCCTGCGATTCGAAAACGTCAGCAAGCAGTATCCGGGAGGGCACCAGGCGCTGGTGGACGTCAGCTTCGGCGTCGACGAGGGCGAGATGCTGTTCGTCACCGGGCATTCCGGCGCCGGAAAGAGCACCCTGTTGAAGCTGATCCACCTGTCCGAGCGCCCCAGCCGCGGGGCCGTGCTGCTTGGCGAGCGCAACCTGCAGCGCGTGCGCGGCGGCAAGATCGCCCTGCACCGGCGCCAGGTCGGCGTGGTCTACCAGGACCACCGCCTGCTGACCGACCGGACCGTCGGCGAGAACGTCGCCCTTCCGCTGATCCTGCGCGGGACCCGCCGCGCGGAGATCGGCAAGCGCGTGCGCTCGGTGCTGGAGCGCATGGGCCTGGGCCACCGCGAGAAGGCACTGCCGACCCAGCTGTCGGCCGGCGAGCAGCAGCGGGTGGGCATTGCCCGGGCGATCATCGCCGAGCCGCCGCTGCTGGTGGCCGACGAGCCCACCGGCAACCTCGACCCGACCCTGGCAGCGGAGATCATGGCCCTGTTCGCCGGGCTCCCCGAACGCGGCACCAGCGTGCTGGTGGTCAGCCACGACCTGGCCCTGCTGCGGCACATGCGCAAGCGCGTGCTGGTGCTGGACCATGGCCGGCTGGTCGACGACATCTCCCCGCAGGACCTGGCCGAATGAGCGCCACGAACAAGGCCGTCGCGCCCTCCGCACCGTCACGGCCGCGGGTCTGGTTCGACCAGCACCTGCACAGCCTGGCCTTCAGCGCCGGCCGCGCCGCGCGCAAGCCGTGGGCGACCCTGCTGACCATCGCGGTCATGGGCCTGGCGCTGGCGCTGCCGCTGGGCCTGTCGATCGTGATGGACAACCTGCGCCATTTCGCCGGCAGCGTGCAGCAGTCGCGCGAGATCAACGTGTTCCTCGGGCAGGACGTGGATGCCGCCGCCGCTGGCGCGCTGGCCGCCACGCTGCGCGGCCGCGCCGATGTGGCCGCGGTCGAGCTGCGCGCGCCCGAGCAGGGCCTGGCGGAATTGCGCGAGGCCGGCCTGGGCGAGGCGATCGACGCGCTCGGTGACAATCCGCTGCCGACGCTGCTGGTGGTGACCCCGGCCGGCAGTGGCGGACCGGACGACGCGCGCCTGGCCGCGGAGCTGGACGCGCTGGCGCAGGTTGACCTAGTCCAGCACGATGCGTTGTGGCGCCAGCGCTTGGATGCCTGGCTGCACTTCGGCCAGCGCGTGGTCCAGGTGCTGTCGGTGCTGCTGGGCCTGGGCGCGCTGCTGGTTGTGGGCAATACCGTCCGGCTGGACATCCAGTCGCGGCGCGAGGAGATCGGCGTGCTGCAGCTGCTGGGCGCCGGCGATGGTTTCATCCGTCGCCCGTTCCTGTACCTGGGCATCTGGTACGGGCTGGGCGCAGGGGTACTGTCGCTGGGCCTGATCGCCGCGGCCGGCGGCGCGCTGGCCGGGCCGCTGGCCGCGCTCAGCGGCAGCTATGGCAGCCAGTTCGCGCTCAAGGGACTGGATGCCCTGCACTCGTCGATGGTATTGGTGGGCACCGTCGCGCTGGGGTGGCTGGGGGCCTGGGCGGTCACCGGTCATTTCCTCCGCCAGACCCGCCCCACGGAGACCTGATGGCCGCGCACGACCTCAAGCACCTGATCAGCGAACACCCGCGGGTGATGGTCGCCGATGGATCCAAGCTGGTGCGCAAGCTGATCGCCGACGTGCTGGTGCGCGAGCTGCCCGGGGTGGAGGTGGTCGGATGCTCGAGCATCGCCGAGGCCCGCCAGGCGCTGGAGGACGGCACCGTCGACCTCGTCACCACCGCCCTGTCCCTGCCCGATGGCGATGGCATGGAGCTGGCGCGCAGCGTGCGCGCGGCCAACGGCCAGGCCTACGTGCCGGTGATCGTGGTGTCCGGTGACGCGCAGCAGCACCTGGTCGAGCGCCGTTTCAACGACTACGTCACCGACTACTTCGACAAGTCGCTGGGCCACGAGGCGCTGGCCGAGTTCATCCGCGGCTACGTGCAGCCGCAGGCGATTCCCGGCGCGCGGGTGCTGTACATCGAGGACAGCCGCGTGGTCGCCGAGGCCACCAAGCGCATGCTCGAGCGGCAGCAGCTGGATGTCCTGCACGTGCTCACCGCCGAGGAGGCGTTCGCCCTGCTGACCGCCGAGTCGCTGGGGCGGGTGCCGCGTATCGACCTGGTGCTGACCGACGTGACCCTCAAGGGCGAGCTCAGCGGCCGCGACGTGGTCGAGCGCATCCGGGTGGATTTCGACTACGGCAAGCGCCGCCTGCCGGTACTGGTGATGACCGGCGACGCCAACCGCCACAACCAGTCCGGCCTGCTGCGCGCCGGCGCCAACGACCTGGTGCAGAAGCCGATCGAAGAGCGCCTGCTAGTGACCAAGGTGCTGTTCCAGCTGCGCCTGGCGCGGCTGGAAGGCCGCTAGCCGCCACGCGCCGTCCAGCCGCCGCGGCGGGGACGGCCGATGCCTGGAACCGTGATGTCCGACGAACCCGCCATCCGCCTCGAACCGTCCTGGAAGGCGCGCATCGGCGACTGGCTGCTGCGGCCGGAGATGCGCGGGTTGTCCGCTTTCCTGCGCCAGCGCAAAGCCGCAGGCGCAGCGGTGTATCCGCCTGGTCCACAGATCTTCGCCGCCTTCGACGCGACGCCCTTCGACCAGGTCAAGGTGGTGATCCTGGGCCAGGACCCGTACCACGGTCCGGGCCAGGCCCACGGGCTGTGCTTTTCCGTGCTGCCGGGCGTGCCGGTGCCGCCCTCGCTGGACAACATCTTCAAGGAGATCGGCCAGGAGCTGGGCCTGCCGCGGCCGGAGCATGGCTGCCTGCTGCCGTGGGCGCGACGCGGCGTCCTGCTGCTCAACGCGGTGCTGACGGTGGAGCAGGGCAAGGCCGGAGCCCACCAGGGCAAGGGCTGGGAAGGGTTCACCGACCATGCGATCCAGACCCTGGCCAGTGGGCGCGAGGACCTGGTCTTCATGCTCTGGGGCAGCTACGCCCAGGCCAAGGGCCGGATCATCGACTCGCGCCGGCACCGGGTGTTGCGTGCGCCCCATCCCTCGCCCCTGTCGGCGTACCGGGGGTTCTTCGGCTGCGGCCATTTCGCCGCCGCCAACGAATACCTCGCACGTCGCGGCCAGGCGCCGGTGGACTGGTCCCTGCCCCCGCGCTGCGAGGTGGAGGCAATGCTGGCGGCCGGTGTTGATATCCGCCACATTTAGAACAATTGGTGATAAATAAGGCTGTTTATTTCATTTTTGAAATCAAACATCCTGTTGGCCATCGCAGCGACCCTGATCCGCATCCCACCGGATCCGCTCGTCCGAGGCCACCATGAATCACCTCTACGCATTGCTCGGCCGGATCGGCCTGTCCCTCATCTTCATCGTCTCCGGCTGGAGCAAGCTGGCCGCCTATGCCGGCACCCAGCAATACATGGAGGCCATGGGAGTTCCCGGCATGCTGCTGCCGCTGGTGGTCGCCCTGGAGATCGGCGGTGGCCTGGCGGTGCTCGCTGGCGCCTTCACCCGCAGCGCGGCACTGGCGCTGGCCGTGTTCTCCCTGGCGGCTGCGGCACTGTTCCATGCCGACCAGAACCAGTTCATCCATCTGTTGAAGAATGTCGCGCTCGGCGGCGGCTTGATGATGCTGGCCGCCCACGGCGCCGGCGCGTTCAGCGTCGATGCCTGGCGCCGCCATCGCGACCTGTCCACCCTGAACCCCGGAGGTGCCCTGTGATCACCCTGCGTCCGGCCGCCGAGCGCGGCCATGCGAACCACGGCTGGCTGGATTCCTGGCACAGCTTCTCCTTTGCCGGCTACCACGACCCGGATCACGTGCACTGGGGTCCGCTGCGGGTCATCAACGAGGACCGGGTCGCCGGTGGCCAGGGCTTCGGCACCCACGGGCACCGCGACATGGAGATCATCAGCTACGTTCTCGAAGGCGCACTGGCGCACCGCGATTCCATGGGCAACGTCGAACGGATCCTTCCGGGCGAGGTGCAGCGCATGAGCGCCGGCACCGGCGTGACCCACTCGGAGTTCAACCCCGACCCGCAGCAGGCCGCGCACTTCCTGCAGATCTGGCTGCTGCCCGAGCGCACCGGGATCACTCCTGGGTACGAGCAGAAGCGCTTCGACCCGGAGGAGAAGCGTGGCCGGCTGCGTCTGGTGGCCAGCCGCGACGGCGCCGAGGGCTCGCTGAAGATGCACCAGGACGCACGCCTGTACGCCGGTCTGTTTGATGGCGCGGAGCAGGCGCGGCTGCCCCTGGCCCCGGGGCGGCTGGCGTACGTACACCTGGTCCGGGGCGCGGCGACGGTCAACGGCCATCGGCTGCAGGCCGGCGACGCCCTGCGTTACGTGGGCGAGCCGGACGTGGTGATCGAGGCCGGTGAGTACGCCGAGGTCCTGGTGTTTGACCTTCCGCCCCTGCCGGCCGGCTGAGCCGGCCGGGCCGGGAGTCACGGCGGCGTCGCATGCGGCGGCGCATACTCCCGGTCCGGCGCGGGTAATCCAACCGCCTGTTTTCCTTGCAGTTTCCTGAACCGCGGGTGTTCCATTCGCGCAATGCTGGGGAACCCTTCCCGGCGTTAGCAGTCCAATCCCCCGATTGCTAAGATGACCGCCATGACCCAGACCATCCGTTCCACCGAGCTCGTCGCCAACAACCTGCCGGTCCCCAGCCCGCTTGGCTCGCTGGAGGCCTACATCGGCGCGGTGCACCAGATCCCGGTGCTGAGCGTCGACGAGGAGCAGGCGCTCGCACGCCGCTTCCGCGAGCACGAGGACCTGGACGCCGCCCGTGAGCTGGTGCATTCGCACCTGCGTTTCGTTGTGCACGTGGCCCGTGGCTACAACGGCTACGGCCTGCAGCTGGGCGACCTGGTCCAGGAGGGCAACATCGGCCTGATGAAGGCGGTCAAGCGCTTCGACCCGGACCTGGGCGTGCGCCTGGTCAGCTTCGCCGTGCACTGGATCCGAGCCGAGATCCACGAGTTCATCCTCAAGAACTGGCGCATCGTGAAGGTCGCCACCACCAAGGCCCAACGGAAGCTGTTCTTCAACCTGCGCCGGGCCAAGACCCGCCTGGGCTGGATGAATGCGGCCGAGGTCAGCGCGGTGGCCAGGGACCTGAACGTTTCCGAGCGCGAAGTGCTGGAGATGGAATCGCGCCTGTCCGGCCGTGACATCGGTTTCGACGCCCCTTCGGACGAGGACGACGACCACGCCCCGCCGTCGCCGGCCGCCTACCTGGTCTCGCGCGACGAGGATCCGTCGCAGGCCTACGAGCGTGCCGACAGCGAGGGCCACAAGCTGGACCTGCTGCGCGAGGGCCTGGCGGGCCTGGATGCGCGCTCGCGCGACATCATCGCGCGCCGCTGGCTGGACGAGGAGAGCAAGGTCACGCTGCAGGAGCTGGCGGACGAGTACGGCGTCTCCGCCGAGCGGATCCGCCAGATCGAGGCCAATGCGATGAAGAAGATGCGCGCGCTGCTGGCCGCCTGAGCCCACGCCGCACCCATGCGAACGGCCCGGTCATCCCGGGCCGTTCGCATGTCTGGCCTGGGACTGGCTCCGGCGCCGGTGGCATGACAAGCGGCGCGGGCGCTGCGATGCTGGCGCCGCTTCCGGGTCCATTTCCGGCGGCTTCTCCCTACCTCTGCCCGTGCCTTCGCCGTGAGCCAGTTGCTGCTGCTGTCCGACCTGCTTGGCACCTTCGTGTTCGCCCTCAGCGGTGCCACGCTCGCGGTGCGCTACCGGCTGGACGTGTTCGGCGTGCTGGTGCTGTCCTGCGCGGCGGCGGTCTCCGGCGGCCTGGCGCGCGACGTGCTGATCGGCGCGCAACCGCCGGCGGCCCTGGCCGACTGGCGCTACCTGGCCACGGCGATGCTGGCCGGCGTGCTGACCTTCTACCGGCACCAGGCGATCGAGCGCATGCGCAATCCGGTGCAGGTGTTCGACGCCTTCGGCCTGGCCCTGTTCGCGGTGCTCGGCACCAGCAAGGCGCTGGACCATGGCGTGTCGCCCTTCGCCGCGACCCTGCTGGGCATGCTCAGCGGCATCGGCGGAGGGGTCGCGCGCGACGTGCTGGTGGCACGCATCCCGGTGGTGCTCAAGGCCGAGCTGTATGCGGTGGCGGCGCTGGTGGGTGGCGGGGTGGTGGCGGTGGCCGAGGTGTTCGCACTGCCACGCGGCGCGGCGATGCTGGCCGGTGCGGTGGCATGTTTCGGCCTGCGCTACATGGCCATCCGCCACGGCTGGCACCTGCCGGCCGCGCACCTGCCTGAAGATCGGGCCTGAGCGCTAGCGGCGCGGCTCGTGCGCGCCGCGACCGAGGATGATGCGCGCCGCGCGCTGGCGGCTCCAGTAGGCCCAGGCCCAGTTCCAGAGCACCGTCACCCGGTTGCGGAAGCCGATCAGGAAGAACAGGTGGGCCGCCAGCCAGAACCACCAGGCCGGGGCGCCGGAAAAGCGCAGCCCGCGCAGGTCCACGACCGCGGCCATGCGACCGATCGTGGCCAGGTTGCCGAAATCGCGGTAACGGAATGGCCGAGGCGGGGCACCCTGCAGCCGGGCCTGCAACGCGCGCGCCACGTGGCTGCCCATCTGCTTGGCGGCCGGGGCAACGCCCGGCACGGGGCGGCCGTCCTGTTGCACGGCCGCCAGGTCGCCGGCCACGAACACTTCCGGATAGCCCGGCACCGACAGGTCCGCTTCCACCGGCACACGTCCGGCGCGGTCCAAGGGCACGCCCAGCGATCGCGCCAGCGGCGAGGCGGCCACGCCGGCGGCCCAGACGATGGTGCGCGAACGCACGTAGGCCTCCCCCAGCCGGTAGCCTCCGGCGTCGATGCCGGTCACCGGAACGCCCGTGCTCACCTCCACGCCCAGCTTCTGCAGCTGGTGACGGGCCTTCTCCGACAGTTCCTCCGGGAAGGAGGCCAGCACGCGCGGCCCGGCTTCGATCAGGCGCACGCGCGCGCTGGCCGGGTCGATGTTGCTGAACTGGTCGCGCAGGGTGTGGCGCGCGATCTCCGCCAGGGTGCCGGCCAGTTCCACGCCGGTTGGACCACCTCCGATGATGGCGAACTCCAGCCATGCCGCGCGCTCGGCTGGATCGGCACAGGCCTCCGCCTGTTCGAATGCCAGCAGCAGCTTGCGCCGAAGGTCCAGGGCGTCGTCCAGTGATTTCAGGCCCGGCGCGTGCTCGGCCCACTGGTCGTTGCCGAAATACGAGTGGGTGGCGCCACTGGCCAGCAGCAGGTAGTCATACCGGAGCGTGCGGCCATCTTCGAGGGCGACCGCGCGGGCTGCCGGATCGACACCGGTGGCCTCGCCCAGGCGGATCTCCACGTTGCGCTGGCGGCGCAGGATGTGGCGCAGCGGTGCGGCGATGTCGGTGGCCGACAGGCCCGCGGTGGCGACCTGGTACAGCAGCGGCTGGAACAGGTGGTGGTTGTGGCGGTCGACCAGGGTGATGCGCAGCGGCGCCCAGGCCAGCGCGCGGGTGGCCCACAGCCCGGCGAAACCGCCTCCGATCACGACCAGGTGGGGAAGGTCGGAACGGTCTGCGGTCATTGCGGCCTCCAGCTGTGCACGTCAGGTCGGATCGTGGTCGATGCGCGAATGCCGGCGCGTGTCGGGCATCCACAGGTACACCAGCAGCGAGCCTGCGATACACGCGGTGACGTACCAGTAGAAGCCACGCTCCATGCCATTCTGTTTGAACCACAAGGCCACGTATTCGGCGGTGCCGCCGAAGGTCGCCACGGTGATCGCATACGGCAGTCCCACGCCCAGCGCGCGGATCTCCACCGGGAACAGCTCGGCCTTCACCACCGCGTTGATCGCGGTGTAGCCACTGACCACCACCAGCGCCGCCAGCACCAGCCAGAACGCCTCGCCGGCGCCCTGCACGGCCTGCAGGCGATCCAGGATCGGCACCGTGAGCAGGGTGCCCAGCACGCCGAAGGCGATCAGCACCGGGCGCCGGCCGATGCGGTCGGACAGCGCGCCGACCACCGGTTGCAGCAGCATGTACACGAACAGGGTGCCGGCATTGACCCGTGCGGCACTCTCGCTGGAGAGGCCGGCGCTGTTGACCAGGAACTTGTGCACGTAGGTGGTGTACGTATAGAAGGCCACGGTGCCGCCCATGGTCAGGCCGACAACGCTCAGCAGCGCGCGCGGATGCTGCAGCAGTGCGCGCAGCGTGCCCTGCCGGCGCTGGTGCGCCGGTGCGCCGTCGGACTCGCTGCGCACGAAGGATTCGGTCTCCAGCATGGTCCGCCGCAGCCATAGCGCCACCAGCGCGGCCAGCGCGCCGATCGCGAACGGGATGCGCCAGCCCCAGGCACGCAGCTGGTCGGCATCCAGCAGCAGCTGCAGCGACAACAGCACGCCCAGCGCCAGCAGGTGGCCCATCACCAGGGTGACGTACTGGAAACTGGACCAGAAACCACGGTGCGCGCGGCTGGCCATCTCGCTGAGGTAGGTGGCCGAGGTGCCGTACTCGCCGCCCACCGACAGGCCCTGCAGCAGGCGCGCCAGCACCAGCAGCACCGGCGCGGCGATGCCGATGCTGTCGTAGCCGGGCGTGAGCGCGATCAGCAGCGAGCCGCCACACATCATCCATACCGACAGCAGCAGCGCCGCCTTGCGGCCATGGCGATCGGCGTGGCGGCCCAGCAGCCAGCCACCCAGCGGGCGCATCAGGAAGCCGACCGCGAAGATCGCCGCGGTCTTCAGCAGCTGGCTGGTGCGGTCGCCGCCGGGGAAGAACACCTCGGCGAAATACAGCGAGAACGCCGCGTAAGCGTACCAGTCGTACCATTCCACCAGGTTGCCGACCGAGCCGCTGAAGATGCTGCGCAGGCGCTGGGCGGGCGTGAGTTCGCGGATTGCGGCCATCGGCCGATCATGGCACGCCCGGTCACCACAGGGCGCCGCGGCGATGCCCTGTGCCAGACTTCCCCCACTCCAAGCGAGGTGCCTGCCATGGCAGAACCGGAAAAGCGCATTGCCCTGCTGATCGACGCCGACAACGCGCCGTCGGCCAAGATCGACCTGGTGCTGGCCGAGGTCGCCCGCCACGGCGTGGCCAACGTCCGCCGCGCCTATGGCAACTGGAAGAGCCACAACCTCAAGGGCTGGGAGGCGGTGCTGCACGAGTACGCGATCCGCCCGATCCAGCAGTTCGCCTACTCCAGCGGCAAGAATGCCTCGGACATGGCGATGGTGATCGACGCCATGGACCTGCTGTACGCGCGCAACCTGGACGGCTTCGCCATCGTCTCCAGCGATGCGGATTTCACCCCGCTGGTGATGCGCCTCCTGACCGACGGCATGAAGGTGTATGGCTTCGGCGAGAAGAAGACGCCATCGCCGTTCGTCAACGCCTGCTCCAAGTTCACCTACGTCGAGGCGCTGGGCAGCCCGGCGGCCGACAACGGCCAGGCTGGCAACGCCACCACCAAGGACGTGCAGGAGCTGCGCAGCGACGCGCGCCTGGTGCAGATGCTGCGCAGCGCGGTGGACGCGGGCAGCGGCGACGACGGCTGGACCCGGCTGGACGTGGTCGGCAGCCAGATCGGCAACCAGGCGTCATTCGATCCGCGTAACTACGGCTACCGCAAGCTCAGCGACCTGGTGAAGGCCACGGACCTGTTCGAGATGCGCGAGGAGGGCAAGACCCTGTGGGTGCGCGACAAGCCGCGCCGCCGCGCGCCGGCGAAGAAGAAGGCCGTCTGAGCCGGCGTCTGCGTCCCGCGGGAGCCGGCGGGAACCGTTGCCCGGCGCGGCGGTCAGTGGTGCTGGGCCAGGCCGCTGGAGAAGGATCTCGTGGAAGGCAGGGAAGGCAATCCGCGGCCAGGCGCGCCGGAGTCCCGGGATGCGCGTGAGCCGGCGCAGTGGCGCTGGCTCGCGATGTTCCTGGCCGCCGCGGTACATGGACCGATCGTCCTGCTGCTTGCGGGTTCGGGTTGGCAAGGCGGAGGGAAGTCGCGGCATGAAAGCGTGGAGCGCATGCGCATCACGTGGTCGGAGAGGCCGCTGCCGCCCGGGCCGGAGGCGGCGGTGCAACCGGGCTCCCGGCATGCGCCGGCGCTGGCAGTCACGCCGGCGAGGCCTGGGGCAGTGCGCCAGGGCGGGCTGAAGGAAGTCGACGAGGCAAGGCTCGGGATTCCAGTCGTTGCAGACGACGCATGGGTGGTTCCGGCGCCATCGCCCGCGGAGGGACACAGCTTCCGGCGCGACCTGTTCGGTCCGGCAATCAACGCACGCCCGCCACCGCAGGCCCACCTGCCACGCCTGCAGATGCACGACAGCTCGCTGGCAGGGCGCTGGCACGAACAGGCGCGGCGCATCGACTGCGGCGAGCTCGCCGCCGCCATGCGCGCCGGCAGCGAGACCCTGGTCGGCGGTGGCCATGGTCCCGGAGCGCGACGGCCGATGGGCGGCGCAGCCAGCAGCGAGACCCTGCTCCAGTCGATGAAGCGGCGTGGTTGCGGACGCTAGCGGCGCCGGCAACCGCCGCCTCAGTACAGGTCCATCGGGTCCACGTCCAGCGACCAGCGTGTGCGCCGCGCCTCCGGCAGTGCGTACAGGGCCGGAAGCGCTGCATCCAGACACGCATGCAGCGCGCGCCGGTGCGCGGAGGACAGCAGCAGCTGCATGCGGTAGTGGCCGGCCCTTCGCGGCATCGGCGCGCTGATCGGACCATGCAGCTCCACCTGCGGCGCGCCCCCTGCGCAGGCGGCTTCTTCCAGCGCATGCCGGGCGGCGCGCAGGAAGGCGGTGGCCGCCTCGACCTGCGGCGCTTCGGCGCGCAGCATCGCCAGGTGCGCGTACGGCGGGAACCCGGCCGCCTGGCGCTGTTCGAGTTCGGCGTCGGCGAAGGATTCGTAACCGCCGGCGATCAGCGCATGCAGCAGCGGATGGTCCGGGTGGTGCGTCTGCCACCACACCTCGCCGGGCCTGCGCGCGCGTCCGGCGCGGCCTGCCACCTGCACCAGCAGCTGGGCCAGCTTCTCGCCGCCGCGGAAGTCGGAGGAGAACAGCCCTTCATCCACACCCACCACCACCACCCGGGTCAGGTTGGGCAGGTCGTGGCCCTTGGCCAGGATCTGGGTGCCGACCAGGATGCCGGGCGCATCGCCCAGCTCGGCCAGCAGCTTCTGCAGGCCGTCGCGGCGCGCGGTGGTGCCGCGGTCGATGCGCAGCACGGGCCAGGCGGCGAAACGCTCGGCCAGCAGTTCTTCCAGGCGCTCGGTGCCCACGCCCTGCGGCTGCAGGGCCAGGCTGGCACAGTCCGGGCAGGCCAGCGGGCGGGTCTGGCGATGGCCGCAGTGGTGGCAGACCAGGCGCCCGCCGCCGGCATGCACGGTCAGCGGAGTGGTCTGCAGGGCGGTACTGCAGCGCGGGCAATGCGCGCTCCAGCCGCAGTCATGGCACAGCAGCACCGGCGCATAGCCGCGGCGGTTCTTGAACACCAGCACCTGGCCACCTTCGCCCAGCGCGGCCTCGATCATCTGCAGGGTTTCCGGCGCCAGCCCGGCCTGCAGCGGGCGCTTGCGTACATCCAGGATCCGCACCGAAGGCGGGCGTGCGTCGCCGGCGCGGTGGCGCAGGCGCAGGTAGCCGAAGCGGCCGGCGCGGGCGTTGTGCAGGGTCTCCAGCGAGGGCGTGGCGCTGCCCAGCAGTACCGGCACCTCCAGCGCCTTGCCGCGCACCAGGGCGAAATCGCGGGCGTGGTAGCGGATGCCGTCCTGCTGCTTGTAGCTGCCGTCGTGTTCCTCGTCGACCACGATCAGCCCGGCCTGCGGCAGCGGGGTGAACACCGCCGAGCGGGTGCCGACGATCACCCGCGCCTGGCCGCGCCAGGCGGCGGCCCAGACCCGGGCGCGCTCGCCGTCGGCCAGGCCGGAGTGCAGCGCGTGCACCTGTACGCCGAGGCGGGCGCGGAAGCGGGCCAGGGTCTGGGGGGTCAGCCCGATCTCCGGCACCAGCACCAGCGCCTGGCGGCCGCGGGCCAGGCAGTCGGCGATGGCATGCAGGTAGACCTCGGTCTTGCCGCTGCCGGTGATCCCTTCCAGCAGCACCGGGCTGAAGCCGCGGGCGGCGGTCAGCAGCTCGATCGCCGCCTGCTGCTCCGGGTTGGGCGGCGGGCCGGGACGGGGTGCCGGGGCGACGGCATCGGCCGGCACCGCACGCCGCTCCGCCAGCCCGCGCTTGTGCAGGGCACGGGCGGCCCCGCGCCAGCCGTCGATCTCCAGCGCCAGCCGGTCCTCGTCCAGGGCGCCGGCCTGCAGCAGGTCGGCCAGGCGCCGGGTGCGCGTGCCGGCGCGCAGGCTGGCGGCGGTGGTCCGGCCGGCCTCGGTCAGCGTCCAGGCCCAGGCATGGGTGTCCGGCAGCGGCTCGCCGCCGCGCAGTGTCGCCGGCAGCGCCGTGGCGAAGACCTCGCCGGCCGGCGCGTGGGTATAGCGGCCCAGCCAGCGCAGCGACTCCAGCAGCTCGCCCTGCAGCAGCGGCGCGGGGTCCGCGAAGCCGATCGCCTGGCGCAGGCCTTCGGCCACATCCGCCGGCCCCACGGCTGCCACCACCCCGACCAGCTCGCGCTGGCCGAACGGCACCCGCACCCGACGGCCCACATCGGCCGGCCCGGCTTCGCTGCCGACGGGGGGCAGGTAGTCGAACAGGCGGGGCAGGGGGACCGGCAGGGCGACGCGGAGGCAGGCCGGCGGACAGGAGGGAGGCATGCGTGAAGTCTAAGGCCGGGCCGCCCCGCCGGACGGCCGGCAGCTTGCACGCGTTTGCTTCGGCCCGTCTTTCTAAAGCCGACGTAAACGGCCGTCACAGTTGGAGAAACGCCGTTATCCACACAAGCTGTGGATAAAGGTGTGTATGAACCGGTGGCTTCACGCCGCAAATACCCGTACACAAGGGCGCCGGTCAGGTTGGTCAAAAAAGCGCCACAGTCGAAAAGCTTTTGTGATCAGCTACTTGGCCGTGGAACCCTTGGTGGCCCCGGGATGCGCTTCACCTCGGGCGCCCGTGCATGACCGTTTTTTTGCGCTGTGCACAACCGGATCCGGCGCAAGCATTGCAAACACGGGGGAGAGCGGCTCGGAGGGCATCCGTCAAGGCGCGGCCGCGGCCGCCGGGCGCATATCATCGCTGGCCTGCTATCGCCACCACGGGCTGCCCGTCTTGTCCCCATCCGCCGATGTACCGCCCGCACTGGCCGCCTTCCTGAGAGGGAGTGAGCGCCGCGCGTGGGTCTTCCTCTGGCTCCAGGGCGGCCAGGCCGAGGCGGCCGACCAGGCCCTGGCCGCGGCGACCCGCGCGTTCCAGGCCGAGGCCGCGCGGCTGCCGATGGCGCAGTGGCCGGGGCGCTACTGGCGGTTGCTGTCCGCCTGCCCGCTGGAGAGCCCCGATGGCGAATGGAGCGGGGACCTGGCGGTGCTCGCCACCGCCGCGCCGCAGGACCGCCGCGCGCTGCTGCTGCGCCTGGCGGCGGGTCTGGACGAGCAACCGGCCGCGGACGCCCTGGGCGTGGCCCTGGACACCTACCGGCAGCGGCTGGCGGCAGCCTGTCCCCGGGACGCGGCCGGTGCGGTGGATGCCGGCGCCTGGCACCGGCTGGCGCAGGCGATCCAGCAGGCCGCCCGCGACCTGCCGGACGCGCGGCTGGAGCGGATCGCCGAACTGCGCGACACCGCCCTCAGCGGGCACGGCATGCCGGTGGCGGACACCGCCGGGGCCGAACCTTTGCCGCCGCACGACGCGCATCACGTCCCGGCCCCGCGCCGGCGGCGCCTGGGTCCGCTGCCGCTGGCGCTGATCGTGCTGGTGGCCGTGGCGGCGGCCACCGCCTGGTGGTTCCTGCGGCCCACCGGTGCTGTCCTGCCCCCGCTGTCCGGGCAGGACGCGGTGGAGGTCGACGACCTGCGCGTGCACGACCGCGGACCGATCCTGGTCGAGCCGCTGCCCGATCCCGATCCACCGGCGGTGGCGGCCGACCCGATGCCCCCGCCAATGGCCGAGCCGCCGGCCGATCCGGTGGTGGCACAGATGGACTTCCTGTCCTGGTACGCGGCCGGGGCGCCGGATTCGCGGATCGAGCGCGAAGCCGAGAGCGACGGCGCCGTGCAGCCCGTGGCCGCGCCGGTTCCGGACGGGCCGGCGGTGCCCGCGGCACAGGCGTGGGCGCAGCTGCGCCCGTTCGAGCAGGCCAGCCTGCGCGAGGCCGCCGCGCGCTTCCAGGCGCTGGACCCCGGCGAGCAGGCCAGCCTGCGCCGCCGTTTCGGCGCGCTGGACCGCATGGAGCGGCGCGGCTGGGCCTTCGGCCCGGACCTGGGCCGCGACTGGCCGGGCCTGCAGCCATGGCTGGGGTTCGTTCCGGAACAGGAGCGCGCGCCGCTGCTGGCGGTCCTGCGCGCGATGGACAGCCCGCAGCGCGCGCTGCTGGCCGAGTTGCTGCGACGGCAATCGCCGGCCGGGCGGGTCGACCTGCGCCGCGAACTGGTGGTGGTGCCCGCGCCGCGGCGTGCCGGCTGGCTGGAAGAAGCGTCCCTGCGCTGAGCGCGCGCGACCCTACAGGCGGGCCAGGCTCACCAGCAGCAGCCCCAGCGCCGCCACCCCGAGCATCAGCGCATACAGTCCGCCGACGAGGGTGAACTTCACCACCGTCAGCGGCCAGCGCTCGGCATAGACCCGCTTCTGCATCAGCAGCAGGTAGCCGGGCATCCACAGCCACAGCAGCAGCGCAGGCACCACCAGGCCCGCGCCGGCCCACGGCACGTGGGCATCGGACCAGCGCGCGAGCACCGCCAGCCCCATCTGGCCGAGCAGGGCCAAGCACAGGAAGGCGTGGCTGTAGAGCGCCACGACCAGGTGTTCCAGGTACAGCCGGCCGCTGCCGATGTACGCCAGGCGCAGCAGCAGCGCCAGCACCGGCACCAGCACGAACAACGCGGTCGGCACGCTGCCGAGGAACGCGTGCTTGAGCAGCTCCGGGTCTTCGCGCAGGCGCGCGATGTTGCGCTCCATCCGCCGTCCCACCGCTTCCACCCAGCCTGATGGCGGGGCCTGCGGGGAGGCCACCTGCAACGTGCTCGGCGCCGGCGTGCCACCCAGTGCCCGCACGCGGGCATCGGCCTGCGCGTGCAGTTCGGCAATGCTGCGGTCGAAACCGGCGCGCGCCGGCGCCAGGGCCGGCGGCAGCGAATCGCGGGCACGCGCCAGTTCGATGGTCTGCTCACGCCGCACGCGCTCCACCTCCGCCACCGTGGTCGCCCGGGCGAGGGCCGGATCGACCGCCTGGACCTCGATCCCGCCAGCGCCGTCGCCGCCGAAATGCACCACCGCGCGGCCGACGAAGAAGGTCAGTACGCACAGGATCACGAACAGCCGCATGGGCGCCACGTAGGGTGCGCGGCGGCCCTCCAGGTAGTCCTGCGCCAGCCGGCCCGGCGCCAGCAGCCGGCGCAGGGTGCGGAAGATGCGGCCGTCCAGGTGCCAGAACGATTCGAACACCTCCTCCACCGCATGGGCGAAGCTGCGCACCGGGCTGTGCGCGTGCTGCCCGCAGGCGTGGCAGTAGTCGCCCTGCAGCGGCGTGGCGCAGTTGGCGCAGGCGTGCGGGTGGTCCGGGTGCATGGCGTGGTGGCTGTCACGGGAGGCGGGTAACATAGCGATCCGCCGGAGCCCGGTGCCAGTGCCCCCGGCACGGCCGCAGCCCGCGACACCGTCCCGCCCCATGTCCGCCTCCCCCCTGCCGGCGCGCCGCCTCGGCCCGGAACTGCGCGCCACCACCACGCTTGCGCTGCCGCTGGTGCTGGGGCACGTCTCCACCGGCCTGATCGGCTTCGTCGACAACGTCATCGCTGGTCACCACAGCACCCTGACCCTGGCGTCGGTCACCGTCGGCACCGCCCTGCTGTGGCTGCCGATGATGGTCCCGATCGGCACCCTGATTGCCCTGACCGCCTCGATCTCGCAGCTGGACGGCAGCGGCCGCCGCGAGCGCATCGCCCCGCTGTTCCGCCAGGCGCTGTGGCTGGCCGCCGGCCTGGGCCTGCTGATGTTCGGCTTCCTGAGCCTGGCGCCGCTGGCGCTGGCCGCGGCGGGCATCGCCCCGGAGATCGTTCCCGGCGCGACCGCTTTCGCCCACGCCATCCGCTGGGGCGTACCGGCGCTGATCCTGTTCTTCTGCATGCGCTACCTGAGCGAGGGCCTGCACTGGACCCTGCCGACCATGGTCCTGGGCTTTTCCGGCCTGGCCGTGCTGGCGCCGCTGGGCTACGTGCTGACCTTCGGGGTCGGGCCGCTGCCGGAGCTGGGGCCTGCGGGCCTGGGCGCGGCGTCGGCCATCGTGATGTGGCTGCAGGCCCTGGGCTTCGCCACGTACCTGGTGCGCTCGCGCCGGTTCGCACCGCTGGGGCTGTTCGCGCGTTTCGACCCCCCGCGCTGGAGCGACATCCGCGGCCTGCTCGCCACCGGCCTGCCGATCGGGGTGACGGTGTTGATGGAGGGGGGGCTGTTCATCGCCACCGCGCTGCTGATCGCCCGGCTGGGCGAGGTGCCCGCGGCCGCACACCAGATCGCGATCAACGTGTCCGCGCTGTGCTTCATGGTGCCCATGGGTCTGGCCGAGGCCACCACCGTGCGCGTGGGCCGCGCGCTGGGCGCTGGCGACCCGTACGGCGTGCGCCAGGCCACGCGCGCCGGCTACGTCATCGTGCTGGCGACCCAGGCCTGCTCGGCGCTGGTACTGGTGCTGGGCCACGACGCCATCGTCGGCATCTATACGCGCGACGTGGCCGTGGCCGCCACCGCCTCGGTGCTGCTGCTGTACGCGGCCACCTTCCAGTTCCCCGACGGGCTCCAGGTGATGTCCGCCGGTGCCCTGCGCGGACTGCGCGACACGCGCGTGCCGATGGTCCTGGCCATGCTGTCCTACTGGGGCGTGGGCATGCCGCTGGGCGCCTGGCTCGGCCTGGGGCTGGGCCGGGGGCCGCAGGGCATGTGGACCGGGCTGATCCTGGGCCTGGCCACCGCCGCAGTGCTGATGGGCTGGCGCCTGCGGTACAGCCTGCGACACCTGCCGCCGGCCACCTCCGGGGGCACGACCTCCGGCACGGTGACTTCAGGCGCATGAATCCCGATGCCCGCGCGGCTATGCTGCCGTGCAATACCCGCAAGACCGCCGTCGTCCGCTGGAGCCCTTGATGAATCCCCCGCCGCTGCCCCGCCGCCGCAACCCCGTCGCCGCCTTCTTCGTCGGGCTCTGGGACGTGATGAACTTCACCCGCAGGCTGATCCTCAACCTGCTGTTCTTCGGCCTGCTGTTCCTGATCCTGGTCGGCTTCGTGGTCGCGGTCGGCCGCGGCGGCGGTGGCGCCGGTCCGATCCAGGAGCGCACCACCCTGGTCCTGGCGCCGGAAGGCCGCCTGGTGGAACAGTTCAGCACCGACCCGGTCAGCCGCGCACTGGCCAAGGCCATGGGCAACCAGGACGTGGGCGAGGTGCAGCTGCGTGACCTGCTGCGCGCCATCGAAGCGGCGCGCAACGACAGCAACATCGAGCGCGTGGTGCTGCACCTGGACGGCCTGCAGCCTTCCGGCTACGCCTCGCTGCGCGAGGTGGCCTCGGCGCTGGCCGGGCTGCGCGCCGCCGGCAAGCAGGTGGTCGCCTTCTCCGAGAACCTGGGCCAGAACCAGTACCTGTTGGCCGCCCAGGCCGACGAGGTCTACCTGGACCCGATGGGCAGCCTGCTGCTGGAAGGCATGGGCCGCTACCGCCAGTACTTCCGCCAGGGTCTGCAGGAAAAGCTGGGCGTGGACGTGCACCTGTTCCGCGTCGGCGAATACAAGTCCGCGGCCGAGCCGTACATCCTCGACGCCGCCTCGCCCGAGTCCAAGGAAGCGGACCTGTACTGGATGAACGACATCTGGGGCCGCTACCTGCAGGACGTGGCGACCGCCCGCAAGCTGGACGCGGCCCGGCTGACGGCGGCGATCAACGACCTGCCGGCCGGCATCGAGGCGGCCGGCGGCGACATCGCCGCCCATGCGCTGGGGCTGAAGCTGGTCGACGGGCTGAAGACCCGCGAGGAAGTGATGGACCTGCTGGCCGAGCGCGGCGTGGCCGACGAGGACGACGAGCTGGGCTTCCGCAACATCGACATGGGCGGCTACCTGCAGCACCTGGACCGCAAGGCCCTGCCGCTGGACAACCGCCCGCAGGTGGCGGTGGTGGTGGCCGAGGGCGAGATCACCGGGGGCGACCAGCCGGCCGGCCGCATCGGCGGCGAGTCCACCGCGGCCCTGCTGCGCCAGGCGCGCGAAGAGGACGCCATCAAGGCCGTCGTCCTGCGCGTGGATTCCCCCGGTGGCGAGGTGTTCGCGTCCGAGCAGATCCGCCGCGAGGTCGAGCTGCTCAAGGCCGCCGGCAAGCCGGTGGTGGTGTCGATGGGCGACCTGGCCGCTTCCGGCGGCTACTGGATCAGCATGAATGCCGACCGCATCTACGCCGATCCGTCCACGATCACCGGCTCGATCGGCATCTTCGGCCTGGTGCCCAACTTCACCCGCACGCTGGACAAGATCGGCGTGCATACCGACGGCGTGGGCACCACCCGCTTCGCCGGCGCGTTCGACGTCACCCGGCCGCTGGACCCGGAAGTGGGCCGCGTGATCCAGGCGGTGATCGAAAAGGGCTATGCCGACTTCATCGGCAAGGTGGCGACGGCGCGCAAGCGCAGCGTCGAGCAGGTCGACGAGGTGGCACGCGGCCGCGTGTGGAGCGGCGCCCAGGCCAAGGAACTGGGCCTGGTCGACGAACTGGGCGGGCTGGGCGAGGCGATCGCCGATGCCGCCGTGCGCGTGGACCTGGAGAAGGGCAAGTACCGCGTGGCCTACGTGGAGAAGCCGACCACCCCGTTCGCGCAGTTCATGGCCGGCCTGGCCGGCAGCCGCGTCGGCGCCCTGCTGCTGGACGACTCGGGCGTTGCCCGTGCCGCGCTGGCGCGCACCATGCCCGAGACCGAGGCCCAGCTGCGGTTCGTGGAGAACGCGCTGCGCGACCGCGGCGGCGCACCGGTGAAATCGCTGGCCTACTGCTTCTGCGGGCTGTAAGCCGCCGTCCGGTGCAGCATCGACGGCCCCGCCCCGGCGGGGCCGTTTTCAATTGCGCGCCGGTAACCTCAGCGTGCCGCGGCAGCCGCCGCGTCCGCCGCCTTCGGCTCGGGGGGGCGGTCGGTAGGCGGCGGTTCCGGACGGCACGCGGCCAGCACCGACGCGCACACCAGCCCGGCTGCCGATGCGCGCCACGCGCGCGGGAGGAAGGATCGAAGGACGGATCGCATGCACCGGTCCATGCCGCACTCCTCGCAGGGCTCGCCGGGTATCCTACGCCGCATGGCTACCCACCGTTGGCGACTGGATGGACAACTGGCGCTGGTCACCGGCGCCAGCGCCGGCATCGGCTTGGCCATCGCCCATGAGCTGGCCGCCCTCGGGGCGCACCTGCTGCTGGTGGCGCGCAACGAGGATCCGCTGCAGGACGCCGTGGAGGAACTGGAGGCGCGCCACCCGGACCAGGCCTTCCACGCGATGGCCGCCGACGTGGCCGACGACGACGACCGCCAGGCGATCCTGGACTGGGCCGAGGACCACGGCGACGGCCTGCACATCCTGGTCAACAACGCCGGCGGCAACCTGACCCGGCCGGCGATCGAGTACACCGAGGACCAGTGGCGCTCGATCTTCGAGACCAACCTGTTCTCGGCCTTCGAGCTGTCGCGCAGCGCGCACCCGCTGCTGGCGCGGCACGCCTCCACCGCGATCGTCAACGTCGGCAGCGTGTCCGGCCTGACCCACGTGCGCAGTGGCGTGGTCTACGGCATGACCAAGGCGGCCATGCACCAGATGACCCGCAACCTGGCCTGCGAATGGGCACCGGATGGCATCCGCGTCAACGCGGTGGCGCCGTGGTACATCCGCACACGCCGCACCTCCGGTCCGCTGGCCGACCCGGACTACTACGACCAGGTGCTCGACCGCACCCCGATGCGTCGCATCGGCGAGCCGGAGGAAGTGGCCGGCGCGGTGGCCTTCCTGTGCCTGCCGGCGTCCTCGTATGTCACCGGCGAATGCATCGCCGTGGACGGCGGCTTCCTGCGCTACGGCTTCTGAGGCCGCGGCGGGCGCGGGTGCTCGCTCAGGTCCGGAGCGCGCGCTCGGGCACGTCGATCTCCATCGCCAGCGCCAGGTGGTCGGAGAACGCGGCCGGCAGCGCCTTCGCGCCGGCGCAGCGCAGCTCGCCGCTGACCAGGATGTGGTCGATCGCCCGTTGCGGCTTCCAGCTGGGGAAGGTGGGGACCACGCACTCCGGCGGCCGCAGCCCGGTGTTGCGGTAGAGGACTTCCATCTCCGGCTGGTCCGGCAGGCAGTTGAAGTCGCCCATCAGCACCGCGTTGGGGTGGTCCTGAAGCAACTCGGCGATGAAGGACAGCTGCGACATGCGCGACTTGGCGCCCAGCGACAGGTGGGCCACGGCCACCGTCAGGCCCTCGTTGCCATCGCCGAAGTGGCCCAGCAGCACGCCGCGGCCGCGGATCCGGCCGGGCAGGGCATGGTCGCTGGTGCGCACCGGCTCCAGCTTGCTGAGCAGACCGTTGGCGCTGGAAGCCACGCCGCCGACGCTGCGGTTGGGCTGGTGGGTCCAGTAGTGGAAGCCGGCGCGCTGGGCCAGGTAGTGGGTCTGGTTGGTGAACCCCGAACGCAGGCTGCCCGGATCGGCCTCCTGCAGGCCGACGATGTCGTGGCCGCTGGCCAGCTGGGCGATCGCATCCAGGCTGGTGCGCTTGCTGCCGGCCGGCAGCGCGTGCGACCAGCTGCGGGTGACGTAGTCGCTGTAGCGACGGGTGCTGGAGCCGGCCTGGATGTTGGCGCTCAGGATCCGCAGCCGGCGCGCGCTGGGTGCGCCGGCCTCGAGCATGGTGCCGCCCGGCTCGGTGGCCAGCGCGTCGGGATCGGGCGGGGTATCCATGCCGGCTCCTGCGTGGCGCTCAGCGCGCCGCGCGCTCCTGCGCAACCAGCCACTCGGCGGTGGCCAGCATCTTCTCGAAGCCCTGCTGGTCCACGTTGATGGTGTACTTGCCGGCCACCACCAGTGCCGGGGTGCCGTCGACCTCGGTGCGCGCGGCGAACTGGCGCGCGCGGTTGACCTTGGCGTCGACGCCGAAGCTGTTGAAGGTATCGGTGAAGCGCTTGGCGTCCACGCCGTGCTTGGCGTAGAACGGCGCCAGCTCGGCGGCGCCGACGTTGGCATTGACCACCATGCTGCGCTCCAGGTGGATCGCCGCGAACATCGCCTGGTGGGTCTGGGGCAGTACGCCCAGCGCCTCGGCGGCGTAGTAGGCGCGCGCATACGGCGTCCAGAAGCCGCCGAAGGCGCCTGGCACCAGGACCACGTTCACGTCGGCCGGCTGGCGCCGGGCCCACGCCTCGAACACCGGGTCGAACTGGGCGCAGTGCGGGCAGGTGTAGCCGAACACCTCGGCCACCTCGATCTTGCCGGCCACCGGCTGGAACGGCTGGCCGTTGTCGATCAGCTTGTAGTCCACGCCGGCCACCGGGGCCGGGCCGGACGGGGCCGCCGGTGCCGGGGCCGCGCCGGGCGCGGCGTTCCCGGCGGCGGCCGGGGCGGCATCGGCGGGGGCCGCCGGCTGCGCGGGCGCGACCTCACCGGCCGGAGCCGGGGCGTCCTGGGCGGCGGGGGCGTTGTCCTGGCCGGAGCATGCCGCCAGGGCGGCCATCAGGATCAGGGACAGGGTCAGGCGCATCTTCATGGGATCTCTCCAGGGAAATCGAGGATCGGCCAGCGGCCGTCAACGGGAAGTCGGTGGGGTGCGCGCGGCGGCGCGCTCGCGTGCGACCAGGGCATCGGTGATCCGCAGCATGTCGGCAAAGTCCCGCCCGCGCACGCGGTAGCGGCCGTTGACCACCAGGGTCGGCGTGCCTTCCAGCCCCGCCTGGCGGATCCAGGCGGCGGACCGGGCCAGCTGCGCCTCCACGGCCGGGTCGGCCATGGCCGCGCGGAAGCGGTCGCCGTCCACGCCGTACCCGGCGAAGAAACCGCCAAGCTCCTGCGCGGTCGGGTTGCGCGGCAGGGTGCCGCGCTCATGCAGCGCCGCGAACAGGGCCGGATGGGTGCGCGCGGTCAGCCCCAGCTGCTGGGCGGCGAAGTACGCCCGCGCCCAGACATCGCCGCGGCCACCATAGGCCACCGGCACCGGAACCAGGTCCACGTCCTTGGCCTGGCGCCGCTTCCACTCCTGCAGGTGCGGCTCGAAGTGGGCGCAGTGCGGGCAGGTGTAGGCGAAGATTTCGGCCACCTCCACCCGCCCGGCGCGCGGCGACCAGGCGCCGGCCTCGATGCGTACGTAGTCCACGCCCTCGGCCGGGACCGGCGCGGCGGCGCTGGCGGACGGAGCCCAGGCCAGCAGGAGCAGCATCACGGCGGCGAGCAGGGGTCTCATGGGCGGGCGTCCTGGGGTGGCGGCGTACGGCGTCCGGAAAAAATGACGCCGGCCACCAGGGCCGGCGCAAGATCATCAGGGAGGGACTGCCTTCACTCCGACCGGGGCCGGCAGCGGAAGTTCACTGGCGGGCGGTGGCTTCGGCGGCGGCCACGTCGTCGGCGTGGTTGTGCAGGCCCTGCAGGTAGCTGGCCAGGCCGCCGATCTCCTCGTCGGTCAGCTTCGAGGCGACCCTGGCCATGATGTGGAACATCGCCGGGTCGCGCTCGCTGGTGACACCGGCGCGGTACTCCTCCAGGCGCCGGGCGGTGTAGTCGGACATCTGGCCACCCACGTGCGGGTAGGCCGGGCCCGGATTGCCGGCGCCGGCCGGGCCGTGGCAGGCCAGGCAGGCGGGGATGCCGCGCTCGGCGTCGCCGCTGCGGTACAGCTTCTGCCCGATCTCGTAGAACTTCATGCCGGCATACGCGCCGCTGGCGACTTCGGTGTCGTCGGCCACGCCGGCGCCGGACTTCTGGCCGGCGAAGTAGGCACCGACATCGCGCATCTGCTGCGGGGTCAGGGCCTGGGCGAAGGGCATCATCACCGCGGCCAGGCCGCTGTGGCGCTCGCCGCTGGCGAACAGCGCCAGCTGGCGGGCGATGTAGCGCTCGCTCTGGCCGGCGATGCGCGGGTACATCGGGTCGACCGAGTTGCCGTCGGCGCCGTGGCAGGCGGCGCAGGGCGCGGCCGCGGCGGCGCCGGCCTCGGCATCGCCCCAGTGGGTGCTGGCCAGGTCCACTTCCAGCGGCTGCTCCTGCACCGGGTTGTCATCCGGAATCGGGACCACCGTGGTCTGGGCGGCGTAGGCGGCGACGGCAGTGACCGCAATGGCCAGTCCGGCAAGGGCGATAACGCGAGCGTGGCGCATGCTAGAGCTCCGGAAACCCGATTCGGTGCGGCGTGAACAGCCGCGAAACGTCGGGATTATCCCTGCGCGGGGTCTCGACGGTCAACGAACACGCATCGTGCGCAGGCCGGGGGCGGCGGGACGGCCCGCCCGGGCGCGCGCCGTGCGATCCTGTGCGCATGTCCAATCCCCTCGAGAAAGCCCGTTACCTGGGCTCGGCGCACACCCTCGCGCAGCTGCCGCCGGACGGCGGCCTGGAAGTGGCCTTCGCCGGCCGCTCCAACGCCGGCAAATCCAGCGCGCTCAACGCGCTCACCCGCCAGAACGCGCTGGCGCGCGTCTCCAAGACCCCCGGCCGCACCCAGCAGCTGGTCTATTTCGAGGTCGCCCCGGAACACTACCTCGTCGACCTGCCCGGCTATGGCTACGCCAAGGTGCCGATGGACCTCAAGGCGCACTGGGAGAAGTTCCTCGACACCTGGTTCCGCACCCGCGAGGCCCTGCGCGGGCTGGTGGTGGTGATGGACATCCGCCACCCGCTGAAGGACTACGACCGCCAGATGATCGGTTACGCCGTGGCCCGTGGCCTGCCGGCGCACGCGCTGCTGACCAAGGCCGACAAGCTCGGCCGGGGCCAGCAGGCGCAGGTGGTGGCGGCGGTGCGGCGCGAACTGGCTGCGGCTGGCGCCGGGTCGGTGGGGGTGCAGTCCTTCTCCAGCGAATCCAAGCAGGGCGTGGACGAGGCCCGCGCGGTGGTCGGCCGCTGGCTGGAGCTGCTGCCGCCCGCTCCGGCGGACTGAGGCGCCGGAGCGCCGCGCTAGACGGCGACCTCGAACAGCCGGCCGACCAGGTGCGCGGCCACCATGGCCGCCGCGCCCCACCCGCCGACACGCACCGCGCCCCGCCACGGCGAGGCGCCCCCGGCCCAGGCCGCCAGCGCACCGGAGCCGGCCAGTCCGGCGACGGTGGTGGCGACCACGCTCCAGGCCAGGTCCGCCGGCGGAGCCAGCAGGGTCACCGCAACCGGCAGCGCCGCGCCCGCGCAGAAGGCCGCGGCCGACGCCAGGGCGGCCTGCAGGGGACGTGCCCGGACCCTCTCGTGGATGCCCAGTTCCTCGCGTGCATGCGCGGCCAGTGCGTCGTGGGCGGTCAGCTGCACGGCGACCTCGCGCGCCAGCCGCGGCGACAGCCCGCGCCGTTCGAACAGCCCGGCCAGTTCCGCCAGCTCGGCGTCCGGCAGCTCGCGCAGTTCGCGCCGTTCGGTCTCCAGGTCCGCGTCCTCGACGTCGGCCTGGGTGCGCACCGACACGTACTCGCCGGCGGCCATCGACATCGCGCCGGCCACCGTGCCGGCGATACCGGCCGAGAGGATCGCCCCCGGCCCGCCGCCGGCGGCCGCAACGCCGACCACCAGGCCGGCGATCGACACGATTCCGTCGTTGGCGCCGAGCACCGCCGCACGCAGCCAGCCGGCGCGGTCGCCGCGGTGCAGTTCGAAGTGGCTTTGTCCAGGCATGGCCGACCCTCGGTGACGCCGGCTGGCGGAGGCACCCCAGTGTAGGCCTGCCGGTATGGCCGCCGCAGCGGGATGCTGCGGGCCACCACCGGCATCTCGGTGCCACGGTCGGCAGGCTATAGTTCGCACCCTGCCGGCCAGCGCCGGATCCATCCCAGCGCCGCGCGAGAGCCAGCCTTGTCGAGCCCAAGCCATACCGCCGATACCCCGGTCACCGCGCGCCGCCAGCTGGTCGAGTACCTCGCCAGCGGCGAGAAGCCGCTGCAGGACTGGCGCATCGGCACCGAGCACGAGAAGTTCGGCTTCCGCCTGGACGACCTGCGCCCGCCGCAGTTCGACGGCGAGCGCGGGATCGAGGCGCTGCTGAACGGCCTGGTCCGGTTCGGCTGGGAGCCGGTGCGCGAGAGCGTGGACGGCCAGCCCGAGCGCACCATCGCCCTGCTGCGCGGGGGCGCCTCGGTCACCCTGGAGCCGGCCGGGCAGCTGGAGCTTTCCGGCGCGCCGCTGGAGAGCATCCACCAGACCTGCGTGGAAGTGGGCACCCACCTGGGCGAGGTGCGCCAGGTGGCCGACGAACTGCAGCTGGGTTTCCTCGGCATGGGCTTCCAGCCGACGTGGCGCCGCGACCAGATGCCGTGGATGCCCAAGGGCCGCTACCGGATCATGCGCAGCTACATGCCCAAGGTCGGCAGCCTGGGCCTGGACATGATGACCCGCACCAGCACCGTGCAGGTCAACCTGGACTTCGCCTCCGAGGCGGACATGGTGAAGAAGTTCCGGGTGTCGCTGGCGCTGCAGCCGGTGGCCACCGCGCTGTTCGCCGACTCGCCGTTCACCGAGGGCAAGCCCAACGGCTTCCTCAGCTACCGTTCGCACATCTGGACCGATACCGATCCGGACCGCACCGGCATGCTCGACTTCGTGTTCGAGGAGGGCTTCGGCTACGAGCGCTACGTCGACTACCTGCTCGACGTGCCGATGTACTTCTCCTACCGCGATGGCCGTTACATCGACGCCAGCGGGCAGAGCTTCCGCGACTTCATGGACGGCCGGCTGCCGGTGCTGCCGGGCCAGCTGCCGACCCTGCGCGACTGGTCCGACCACATGACCACCGCCTTCCCCGAGGTGCGGCTGAAGAAGTACCTGGAGATGCGCGGCGCCGACAGCGGCCCGTGGAACCGGCTGTGCGCGCTGCCGGCGTTCTGGGTCGGCCTGCTGTACGACGACGCGGCGCTGGATGCCGCGTGGGACCTGGTCAGGGATTTCACCACCGCCGAGCGCCATGCCTTGCGCGACGGCGTGCCCCGCCAGGCCCTCGGGCTGCCCTTCCGCGGCGCCACGGTGCGCGAGCTGGCGGTGGAGGCGGTGAAGATCTCGGTGGCCGGCCTGCGCCGCCGCGCCGCGTTCAACGCCGATGGCATCGACGAGTCGCGTTTCCTCGAGCCGCTGGTGGAGATCGCCGAGAGCGGGCAGACCCCCGCCGAGCGCAAGCTGGCGCTGTTCCACGGGGCCTGGAACGGCGAGGTCGAGCGGGTCTACCGCGAGTTCGCCTACTGAGTGCGGGTGCGCCTGGCCCTGGGGCTGGCGCGCGCGTCGCTGGAGTCGGCCCGGTGCAGCCGGAACCGCGTCCCGGTCGCCCGTCGCCGCCGAAGGCAGGAGCTGGCGACCGCGCAACCGCGTCCAACGGCCCGGCCCCAGGAGCGCATCCATCGCAGGTCGCCGGACCGGCGGGCCGTCATGCGACCGCAGTACCCGCCGTTGTCCGCCACCACCGCCCCCCGGGCGCTGCGCGCCGGGCGCACGGGGCGGCAGGCCGGCCTCACGGCGCCCAGAGCTTCTCCAGCTCGCGGAAGCCCCACTGCCGCGGTGATTCCAGCCCGGTGATGCGTTCACCGCAGCCCGGGTCGGCCAGGTCCAGGTCGTGCTGCAGGATCTGGCTGCGGGTGCGGGCGGAAAAGAACACGCGCACGCGCGGGCTCGACAGGGCCCCGGGCCGCTGCTCGACCACCACGGCCAGGCGGTCGCTGGACAGGCGCACCAGCGTGCCGATCGGATAGATGCCCACGCAGGCGACGAAGGCCTTGAACACCGCCGGGTCGAAGTGGCCCTTCCAGGAGGCCATCCGCCGCAGGGATTCGCCCGGGTCCCAGGCTTCCTTGTACGGCCGGTTGGAGGTGATCGCGTCGTACACGTCGCATACCGCACTCATCCTCGTCAGCAGCGGGATGGCCCCGGCATCCAGCCGCGCCGGATAACCGCCACCGTCGAACTTCTCGTGGTGGTGGCGGACGATGTGCAGCACGCTGGCGTTCTCCAGGCCGCTGGCGCGCAGCAGCCGCTCGCCTTCGGCCGGATGCGCGCGCATCACCTCGAACTCCTCGTCGGTCAGGCGGCCGGGCTTGTTGAGGATGTCGACCGGCATGCAGGCCTTGCCCAGGTCGTGCAGCAGCCCGCCCATGGCCGCCAGCCGGCACTGCTCCTCGTCCAGCGCCAGCTGGCGGGCCAGCGCCACCATCAGCGCGCTGACGGCCACCGAGTGCATGTAGGTGTAGTCGTCGGCGGTCTTGAGCCGGGCGATGCTGATCAGCGCGCCGGGATGGCGATTGACCGAGGAGGTGATCTCCTCGGCCAGCGGCAGCAGTGCCGCGGTGTCGACGATCCGTCCCATCCGCACTTCCTGGAACATCGCCTGCACCGCCTCGCGTCCCTCGTGGCAGATGCGGCGCGCGCGGCTCAGCTCGGCCGCCAGGTCGGCCTGGGCCGGGGCGCGGCCGCGTGCGGCCCCGGGCGGAGCGTCCGGGTCGGCGACGGGGTCCATGGCCGGGTCCGGATCGCCGAGGGCGGTCGCCGCGGCCGCGGCGGGACCGCCGGCCGCGGCGTGCGCCCCGGCACCGTCTCCCGGCAATACGCCGCGGGCCGGGTCCACGTCCACCGACTCCACCCCGCTGTCGCGCAGCCGCTGGATGTCCTGCGCGGTGGCCACGAACGAGGCGCGCCAGAACGGATGCCGCAGCCACGCCCCGTTGACCCGTTGCACGTACATGCCAGGGCGGAGCTCGTCGATGGAAACGGTGGCAGTCATGGCGATGATGCGACCCGGGCGCGGTACCGGGGAGATATCGGCACGTCCGCCACCGGCTTTACCGGCCGGCCGGCGCAGTGGGCGCGCGGGCCGTGCCCTGATACTATCCCCCAGTATCCAGCGAGGTGCCGCCATGCCCCACAGCCCGGAAGAAAAGAAGCGCGTGCTGGCCCGGGTGCGCCGCATCCGCGGCCAGGCCGAGGCGCTGGAGCGCGCGCTGGAGGCCGGCGCCGACTGCGCGCCGGTGCTGCAGCAGATCGCCGCCATCCGCGGGGCGGTCAATGGCCTGATGTCCGAGGTCATGGAGGCGCATATCCGCGAGACCTTTGGCCAGGCTGCCGGCTCGGACGACCAGCGCCAGGAGCGGGTCGCCGAGGTCACCGCGCTGGTGCGTTCCTACCTCAAGTGATCCCGCCGCCGGCGTGGCCGGCGGTTCCACCCAGTTGCCGTCCCAAGGAGTTTCCCCATGAAGTCCCGTGCCGCCGTCGCCTTCGCCGCAGGCCAGCCGCTGCAGATCGTCGAGATCGACGTCGCCCCGCCCAAGGCCGGCGAGGTGCTGGTGAAGATCACCCACACCGCGCTGTGCCATACCGACGCCTTCACCCTGTCCGGCGAAGACCCCGAGGGCGTGTTCCCGGCGGTGCTGGGCCACGAGGGCGCCGGCATCGTGGTCGAGGTGGGCGAGGGCGTGACCTCGGTCAAGCCGGGCGACCACGTCATCCCGCTGTACACCGCCGAGTGCGGCCAGTGCCTGTTCTGCAAGAGCGGCAAGACCAACCTGTGCGTGGCCGTGCGCGCCACCCAGGGCAAGGGCGTGATGCCCGACGGCACCACCCGTTTCTCCTACAACGGCCAACCGATCTACCACTACATGGGCTGCTCGACCTTTTCCGAGTACACCGTGGTGGCCGAGGTGTCGCTGGCCAAGGTCAACCCGGAGGCCAATCCGGAGCACACCTGCCTCCTGGGCTGCGGCGTGACCACCGGTATTGGAGCCGTGCACAACACCGCCAAGGTCCAGGAAGGTGATTCGGTGGCGGTGTTCGGCCTCGGCGCGATCGGCCTGGCGGTGATCCAGGGCGCCAGGCAGGCCAGGGCCGGCCGCATCATCGCCATCGACACCAACCCGGCCAAGTTCGAGCTGGCCCGGGAGATGGGCGCCACCGACTGCGTCAACCCGAAGGACCACGACAAGCCGGTCCAGCAGGTGATCGTGGAGATGACCGGCTGGGGCGTGGACCACAGCTTCGAGTGCATCGGCAATGTCGATGTGATGCGCGCGGCGCTGGAATGCGCGCACCGTGGCTGGGGCCAGAGCGTGATCATCGGCGTGGCCGGCGCGGGCAAGGAGATCAGCACCCGTCCGTTCCAGCTGGTCACCGGGCGCAAGTGGATGGGCACCGCGTTCGGCGGGGTCAAGGGCCGCAGCGAACTGCCGGGCATGGTCGAGGACGCCATGGCGGGGAAGATCGAACTGGCGCCCTTCGTCACCCACACCCTGCCGCTGGAGCGCATCAACGAGGCCTTCGACCTGATGCACGAAGGCAAGTCGATCCGCGCCGTCATCCATTACTGAGCGATGGACGCCGACGGCAGCCCCGGCAGCACCACGGCGGGCGCGCGCAGGGTGCTGGTCGCCGGCGCCACCGGCCTGGTCGGCCGCGCGCTGGTCGCGCGCCTGTGCGCCGATCCCGGCGTTGCCGTGGTGCATGCGCTGGTGCGGCGCCCCCTGGACCTGCAGCATCCGAAGCTGCAGGTCCACGTCGTCGATTTCGCCGCGCTGCCGTCGTTGCCCGCCGTCGACGAGGCCTACCTGGCGCTGGGCACCACCATCGCCGTGGCCGGCAGCCGCGAGGCCTTCCGCGCGGTCGACTACCAGGCCAACCTCGCGGTGGCGCACGCATCCATGGCGGCCGGCGCGCGCCGGATCGGCCTGGTCAGCGCGATGGGGGCCGATCCCGGCTCCCGCGTGTTCTACAGCCGCACCAAGGGCGAGCTGGAGCAGGCGCTGGCGGCGTTGCCGCTGGAGGCGCTGGTGGTCGCCCGCGCCGCGCTGCTGCTGGGTGATCGCGGGGCGCTGGGGCAGCCCCATCGTCGCGGTGAACACCTGGGCGCGCGTCTGGACCGCTGGCTGGGTCCGCTGCTGCCGGCACGCCTGCGCGCCATCGCCGCGGAGGATGTCGCCGCCGCGCTGGCACGCTACGTGCCGCGGGCATCCGGTCCCACCATCCTGGATTCGGCGCGCATGCAGGGCGCATCCGCCGCGCCGCACTGAAACGCAGTAAGGAGAAGTACCCATGCAACGCATCGAACATCGCGCCTGCTCCGGTGGCTGGCAGGACGTCTATCGCCACGAATCCTCCGTGCTCGACTGCACGATGACCTTCGCCATCTACCTGCCGCCGCAGGCCGCACAGGGCCCGGTGCCGGTGCTGTACTGGCTGTCCGGCCTGACCTGCACCGAGCAGAACTTCATCACCAAGGCCGGCGCGCAGCGCTACGCGGCCGCGCACGGCATCGCCATCGTCTGCCCCGACACCAGTCCGCGCGGCGAGGACGTGGCCGATGCGGAAGGCTACGACCTGGGCAAGGGGGCCGGCTTCTACCTCAACGCCATCCGTGAGCCGTGGGCGCCGCACTACCGCATGTACGACTACGTGGTGGACGAACTGCCGGCGCTCGTCGAGGCGAACTTCCCGGTCACCGCCGCGCGCGCCATCAGCGGCCACTCGATGGGCGGCCACGGCGCCCTGGTGTGCGCGCTGCGCAACCCCGGCCGCTATCGCAGCGTCTCGGCGTTCTCGCCGATCGTCGCGCCTTCGCAGGTGCCGTGGGGGCAGAAGGCGTTCGCCGCGTACCTGGGCGAAGACCGCCAAGCCTGGAAGCAGTACGACGCGGTGGAGCTGGTGGGCACGGCGACCGAACGCCTCCCGCTGCGGGTCGACCAGGGTGATGCCGACGAGTTCCTCGACGCCCAGCTGCGTCCGCAGCTGCTGCAGGCCGCCTGCGACGCGGCAGGCCATCCGCTGGACCTGCGGCTGCAGCCCGGCTACGACCACAGCTACTACTTCATCGCCAGCTTCATCGGCGAGCACATCGCCCACCACGCCGCCGCGCTGCGCGGCTGAAACCCGGGGCGGCGCCGGATGACGGACCGGTGCCGCCGTCGCGGACCCGGGCCGCAGGCGGTCTCCTGCCACTCATCCGGCCAGGCTGAAATCGCTGCGGGCGAAATGACCATCCGCCACCGGGCCGCCGACATGCTGCAGCGACAGCGGGGCCTGGAACATCGGCCCGTCCCACACGCAGGTGTGGAACTCGCCGTTCTCGCCGCACGGATCCACCGCCGGGGGCAACTCGGCGAGCAGGCCGGCATCGAATGCGCGCCCGGCGAAGCGTCCGTCCAGCTGCCGGGTGTCCACGCAGCACAGCCGCGCGCGCAGGCCGGCCTCCAGCATGCGCCGCGCCAGCAGCCCGGTATCGAAGCGGAACAGCGGCGTCAGCAGCTCCCAGCCGCAGCTGTCCAGCTGCTGCTGGCGCCAGGCGCGGATGTCCTCCAGGAACAGGTCGCCGAAGGCCATCGTGCGCAACCCCGTCCAGCGCTGCGAGGCGGCGGCCAGCGCCGCAGCCATGGCCTGGCCGTAGGTGGCGTTGTCACAGGCCGGGGGCAGGGCCACCTCCACCAGCGGCAGTCCGGCGGCTGCCGCCTGCGCGCGCAGCACCTCCACGCGCACGCCCTGCATCGAGGCGCGGCCCGCGCTGACCGTCGACAGCAGGCCGACCACCGCGTGGGTGGCCGACTGCCGCAGCATGTGCAGGGTCCACGCGGCGTCCTTGCCGCCGCTCCAGGCCAGCAGCGCCGGGATCCGCGCCGCCATCAGCCCGACACGCCGGGCCGGGGCTCAGCGCACATCACGCAGCTCCCAGTGGCTGCCGGCCAGCAGCCTCAGGCGCTGGCGCACGATCTCGCCGGGCAGCGACGTGGCCGCGGTGAGGTAGACCGACAGGTCCTCGCGCCGTCCTTCCACCGTGGCCTGCGGATCGGTGACCCCCAGCGCCGGGTCCACCTCGTCCGGCTCCGGCTGCATCTGACGCCAGCGTTCGAACAGCGCCGGTGAGCGCAGCGCGTCCTGCAGCTGTTCGGCGAAGGCTTCGTAGCCGTTGGCGGTGAACGACAGCGACGGTTCGCTGCCGCGCGCGGCGGCGGGGTCGGGCAGGCGGATCACGTAGCGGACAGTCATGGGCGGCTCCTGGTCCAGGGAAGCGCCAATCTACCAACCGGGGTGCGAAGCGGCCGTGGCCGTACTTCAGTCGAAACCGTGGTCGGTCGAGGCGAACGCCACCGCCACCGCGCCCTTGCCCACGTTGACCATGCCGGTGAGGCTCATCATGCTCTCGAACACCTCCACGCCGTGGTCTATACAGGTGTCCACCAGGCGCGCGTAGCCGGGGATGCCCGGCAGCTCGGCCATGTCGCCGCCGTAGCAGATGCTCACCGTCGGGGCCATCAGGCCGGCGCGCACCCGCACGCAGGCCATGTCGAACATCTTCTCCGCGGCCGTATCGAAGCCCTTTAGCCGCGCCACCGGCTCGGTCTGACCGCCGAAGGCGCGGATCACCGGCTTGATGTCCAGGGCGCTGCCCAGCGCGGCGCTGAACAGGCCCACGCTGCGGTCGCCCTTGGCCCGGGCGCGGTTGCGCAGGTAGTACAGGTCGCGGGGAATCATGAAGCCGCAGGTGTTCTGCGCCAGGGCCTCGAGCCGGGCGCGCATCTGCGCCACGCCGGTGCCGGCCTCGCGCATGCGCACCGCTTCCACCGCGGTGATCGCCTGCCCGGCGAACAGGTTGAGGCTGTCGACCACCCGCAACGCGAACGGCGAGTTGTGCCCGGCGGCCTGGCGCACGGGTTTGTAGTCGTTGAGGATGGCGAAGCTGGCCTGCAGTGCGTTGTCGTGGATCTGGCTGCGCAGGCGCGAGATGGTCAGGCAGAACACGTGGTCGTAGTCGATCACCAGCCGTTGCAGGAACAGCTCGCGGATCTGCTCCACTCCCAGTGGGGTGGTTTCGGCCTCGTGGCCGCGCTCGGCCACGTGCGCGTTGAGGAAGGCCAGCGTCGCCTCCTCGTCGCGGTGGTCTTCCAGCACCGCGCCACCGATGCGCACCGTGATGGGCAGCACTACGATGCCGTGCTGGCGGATGAAAGCGGCCGGCAGGTCGCAGGCCGAGTCGACGACGATCCCGATGCGCATGCGCCCTCCCGAGGCACCCGACACGTGGAATGTGTGAAACCTATCGCGGAAATGGCCCCGCCGCGACTGCCGGAAGTGGGGGGGCAGCGCGGCGGCTGATCCCGACCGGCAGCCGTCCGATCTCCGCCAGCGGGCCCTCCCGCAGCAGGCCGGGGTCCTCCAGCGCCGCCATCATCAGCCCGTGGCTGTCATTGCCCCAGAACAGCCCGCCGTCCAGTTCCAGGGTCGGCACCCCGAACACCCCGGCGTCCAGCGCCATGGTGGTGTTGGCGCGCAGCCTCTGGCGCACGCCCGGGTCGGCGGTGGCCGCGTCCAGGTCGTCGATCCCCAGCCCGCGCGCCACCGCGGCCAGCGAGGCGGGACTCCCGTCGCGGCCCTCGCGCCAGAGCGCGGCAAACACCGCCTCGATCGCCTCCACCGTGGTGCCGGCCGCCACGCACAGGCGCAGGGCCGGCAGCGGGTTGAACGGATGCGCTGGCGGGAACACCAGCGGCACACCCTCCTGCCGTGCCTGCCACAGCGCCTGGCGGTAGATGAACTCGCGTTTGCCGGGGATCTCCGCCGGTCCGGCCAGGTTGCGCGCGGACAGCAGCGCGCCAAGCACGACCGGCACCGCCTCGGCCCGGCCCGTGGCCACCAGCGGGCGCATCTTCTGCCAGTGCAGGTAGGAGAACGGGGAGACGAAGTCGAAGTACCAGCGGGGCGTCATCGGTGTCCTCCGGGCAGGCGGCGCCCGCGCATGATGCTCCGTTGCACGGGAAACCGCATCGGCCGGGCACGGCCGCGCCCTGGTGCCCGGACCCCGCCTGCACGCCGGGTGCGGGACACTGGCCCACTTTCCAGCAACGGAGACGATGCACGTGACCACGGCACGCGAGGTGGTGGACTTCTGGGAGCAGGCCGGAATGGAGGCCTGGTTCAACGGTGGCGAGGCCTTCGACCGCCAGTGCGCGGAGCGTTTGGGCGAGGCGCACATGGCCGCCGCGCGCGGCCGGTACGCCGGCTGGCTGGACGATGCCGAAGGCGCGCTGGCGCTGGTGATCCTGCTCGACCAGATCCCACGGAACATCTTCCGCGGCACCGGCCACGCCTTCGCCACCGACGGCCTGGCCCTGTCCTACGCCGCGCAGGCGGTGGCCGCCGGCCACGACCGCCCGTTCGCGCAGGCGCTGCGCGGGTTCTTCTACCTGCCGTGGGAGCATTCGGAGGACCTGGCCGACCAGGACCGGGCGGTGAAGCTGTTCACTGCGCTGGGGCACAAGGTCTATACCGACTACGCCATCGCCCACCGCGACGTGATCCGGCGCTTCGGCCGCTTCCCGCACCGCAACCAGGCGCTGGGGCGGCCCAGCACCCCCGAGGAGCAGGCCTGGCTGGAGGCCGGCGGCGGGTTCTGAGGCCGCGCGCTGGTCCGCGTACCGTACCCGACCGGGGGCGCGGCACGGATGCGCCTGCAGGACCATCCAGGGACCGGAAACGCGCGAGGGCGGCCCGGGCCGCCCTCGTCGTGGCTGGCCCGGTCGCCCGGGCCGGGTCCCGCGCTCAGTAGCGCGGGATGCCGCCGCCCACGTCCTGGGCCCAGCGGTCGATGCCGCCTTCGACGTTGAACACCGCGGTGTAGCCCTTGTTGCGGAACTCCTCGGCCATCTGCCCGCTGCGGCCGCCGTGGTGGCAGATGAAGGCCAGGCGGGTGTCCTTCGGCAGCGCTTCCAGCGCGGCCAGGCCATCGCCGTCCAGGGTGCGGTGGGCCACCGTCAGCGAGGCGATGGCGCGCTCCTCCGGCGGACGCACGTCCACCAGGACCAGCTCGCCGGTGCCGACCTGGCGCTCGGCCTCGACCGGGGTGACCGGCTGCACCGGCCTGGGCGCGTTCGGGTTGTCGATGGCCAGGCCCTGGCCGCGGAAGTCGTCCACCCAGTCGATGGTGATGCCGTTGGCGCGGCGCGCGCTGGCCGGGTCGAACTGGATGCGCAGGCCGCCGGTTTCCACCGCGATGGCGTTGTCGTTGCGCGCGGCGATCTGGAACCGCGGCTGGAAACGCGCGTCGATCGACAGCGACAGCGCCGAACCCGGCTCGCCTTCCAGTGCGCCCCGCAACTTCTCGGCGGCGGCCGGCGTCACCGTGACCTGCGGCGGCGTGCGGTCCGGGGCGGGAATGCCCAGCACCTGCGACAGCTCGCCGCTGGAGGCCATCTGCTCGATGATGTCGCTGCCGCCCACCAGCTCCCCGTCGATATAGAGCTGCGGGATGGTCGGCCAGTTGCCGAACACCTTGATGCCCTCGCGGATCTCCTGGTCGGCCAGCACGTTGACGTGGGCGTACTCGACGCCGAGGTCCTCCAGCACGCCGCAGGCCTTGGCCGAGAAGCCGCACTGCGGCATGCCGGGCTGGCCCTTCATGAACAGCACGACGCGGTTGTCGTTGAGCAGCGATTCGATGCGCGAGCGCAGGGCGGGATCGAGGGACATGCGTGGCCACCGGCAGGAAATCAGGGGTCTGCATTCTACGCCGCGTGGCATCATGCGGCGATGAGACCGCCGGCAACACTGCATCGCACCCCGCGCCGGCCGCCTGCCTGGATTGGCTGGCTGGCGCTGTCGCAGCTGGCGGCGGCGGCACTGTGGACCGGGCTGGGATGGCGCTGGGGGCTGCCGGCCCTGCTGCTGTCGCACGCGGCCTTCATCGTGCCGGTGTTCCTGCCGCGCTCCACCCTGTACGCCCCGGCGCTGTCGCGCCTGGATGTGGACCGGCGCGCGGTGTGGCTGACCATCGACGACGGCCCGTCCGCGGACACCGCGGCGATCCTCGACGCGCTGGAGCGCCACGGCATGCGCGCCACCTTCTTCCTGGTCGGCATGCGTGCCGCCGCCCAGCCGCAGCGGGTGGCCGAGATCCTGCGCCGCGGCCACGACATCGCCAACCACACCTGGAGCCATCCGCAAGGCCGTTTCTGGGCCCTCGGCCCACGCGCGATGACAAGCGAGGTGGAGCAGGCCCAGGCGATCCTCGCCGGCCTGGCCGGACGTCCACCGCGCTGGTTCCGCGCGGTGGCCGGGCACACCAATCCGTTCGTGGCCGCGCCGCTGCGCCGGTTCGGCCTGGCGCGGGTAGCCTGGACCGCGCGCGGCTACGACGCGGTGGATGGCGACGCGGTGCGCGTGCTGCAGCGGATCCAGCGCAAGCTGCGCCCCGGTGCGATCGTGCTGCTGCACGAGGGCGCACCGCATGGCCGCAGCGTGGAGATCGTCGAAGCCACCCTGTGCCTGCTGCGCGAGCAGGGCTACGCCACCGTCATCCCGGGCTGATCCGGCTCAGCGGCCGGTGGCGCGCGGCGCGCGGACCACGTGTTCCCGTTCGAGCGCCTGGTGGGTCGCCACCGCGGCCTCGTAGCCCCCGCGCACGCCGGTGGCCAGGTCCACGAAGCTGCCGCCCAGGAACAGCGACAGCGCGCCGCCGAGCAGCACGTTGCGCGAGCGGCGCAGGTAACCCCACGCAAGCAGGGCGATGCCGGAAAACAGGAAGAGGTACTGCAGCACTACGGCCATGACCGCGCTCCCGGTGTGATCGACCGCCAGCGTGCCGCGGGCAGCGGAGCGTCACCATCGGCGCTCACCGCGCCGTGGTGTCAGGTTTTACCGCCAGGGCGGCTCCCGCCGCCGGCTCAGTCGCGGCTGGCGACGATCAGCCAGTTGTTGAACGGCGTGTCGCCGGCCAGTGGCGCGAACGTACTGCGCAGCCCGGCGGCGTCGAACCGCTCGCGCAGCATCTCCGTTTCCGGGTAGTGCACCGGCGCGGCGTTCATCCAGCCGACCAGGCGGGCGAACACGTCGGTGCTGCGGGTGATGCGCGCGCGCCGGCTGCCATCGTCCAGGCCGGTGCGGATCACCAGGCGCGAGCCGGGCTGCAGCATTGCCACCAGCGCGTCGACCACATCGCGCTGGCGCTGCGGCTGCAGGAACTGCATCACGTCCAGGATCGCGACGCTGCCGCGGTGCGGCGGCAGGGCGCGGGTCAGGTCCAGCGCCTCGAACCCGGCATCGGCCAGCCCGGCGCGCGCCGCGGCCCGACGCGCGGAGGCGATCTTGCGATGGTCGTTGTCCACGCCGAAATAGCGCATGCCGATGCCGTCTTCCTGCAGCGCATGCGCCAGCAGCCCCAGGCCGCAGCCAAGGTCCAGCAGCGGGCCGGTGGCGTCGCGCAACGCGTTGCACACCCCCGGGTAGAGCGGGTCGCTGCGCAGCTTGGCGCGCGCGTAGTAATAGTGATACCGGCTGCCCAGCAGGGTACCCGGCAGGAAGGCGCTGGCGATGTGCTGGGCGCGCTGCGCGGAGAGCGGGCGCGGTCCGGGGCTGGCAAGGGCGTTCATACGGTTCTCCTGGCGCCCAGCGCGGCCTGCGCGGCGGGCAGCGCCAGCGTGCTCCACAGGGCGTACATGGCGGCCGACGGATGCAGTCCGTCATCGGCCAGCATGCCGGCCTCGGCGCCGTGCCGGCGGCTGGCCGGGGTGATGTCGACCCAGCGCGCGCCGGCGGCCGTCGCCCGGGCGTGGCAGATGGCGTTGAAGGCGTCGATCTGGCGGGCCACCACGCCGGGGTCACGGCCCTGGGCCAGGGCGAAAGGCGTCACCCCCCAGTCGGGGATGGACAGCACCAGCACCCGCGACGCATCCCCGCCGGCAAACCCGGCCGCACGTCGCAGCAGGGCGGCGAAACGCTGGCCGAAGCCCTCCGGCTCCAGCCCGCGGTACTGGTCGTTGACCCCGGCCAGCAGGCTGACCACGGCGTGGTCGCCGGCGATGGGCGCCTGTGCGTGGGCGGTGTCGATGCCGGCGTCCAGCTCGGCGGTGGTCCAGCCGGTGGTGGCGATGATCCGTGGCGGATCCAGCGGCACGCCCTGCGCGCGCAGCGCGGCGGCCAGCTGCACCGGCCAGCGTCCGTCTTCCGCGATGCCTTCGCCGATGGTGTAGGAGTCGCCCAGGGCGAGGAACGCCTGCGCCACGCTTACGCCGCCGCGTTCCGCGACTTGATCGGCACCACCTTGGTCACCGCCTCGGCGCGGCGCGCCAGCGCCCGGTCGATCCGCTCGAACACCTCGCGCATCAGGTCCGCCTGCGGCAGCAGGGTCACCCGGAAGTGGTCGCGGTAAGGCACGTTGAAGCTCGAGCCGGGCACGATCAGCACATCCTCGGTCTCCAGCAGCTCCAGCGCGAAGCGGTGGTCGTCGAAGCCGCGCGCCGCCGCGCCGGTGACCGAGGGGAACGCGTACAACGCGCCGCGCGGCTCGACCAGGTGCAGGTGTTCGCTGGCGGCGCAGGCCTCGACCACGGCGCGCCGGGTCTCGTAGAGGCGCCCGCCGGGCGCGCACAGCGCGCTGATCGTGTCCGGGCCGTCGACCGCCGCGGCGATCGCGTACTGGCCGGCGACATTGGCGCACAGGCGCAGGCCGGAGAGCAGGTCCAGCGCATTGCGGTAGTCGACGGTGCGTGCGTGCTCGCCGGTGAGGATCGCCCAGCCCACGCGCCATCCGCAGGCGCGGTGCACCTTGCTCAGGCCGGAGAAGGTGATGCAGGGATGGTCGCCGGCGATCGGCGCCAGCGGCTCGAACGCGGCGCCGTCGTACAGCACCTGGTCGTAGATCTCGTCCACCAGCAGCAGCAGGTTGTGGCGCTGCGCGACCGCCACCAGGCGCTCCAGCAGTTCCTTCGGGTACACCGCGCCGGTGGGGTTGTTCGGGTTGATCAGCACGATCGCGCGGGTGCGCGCGGAAACCAGCGCCTCCACCTCGACCGGATCGGGCATGAAGCCGTTCTCCGGCGCGCAACGGTAGTACACCGGGCGGCCGTCGTTGAGGATGGTGGCCGCCGACCACAGCGGATAGTCCGGCGAAGGCACCAGCACCTCGTCGCCCGGGTTGAGCAGGGCGCGCAGGGTCATGTCGATCAGCTCGGACACGCCGTTGCCGATGAACACCCGGTCGGTGGACACGTGCGGCGCCCCGCGCCTGCGGTAGGCCGACGCCAGCGCCTCGCGCGCGGCCGGCAGGCCGAGCTGGTGGGTGTACGGATCGGTGTTGTCGATGTCGTCGACGATCGCCCGCTGCAGGTGCGCCGGCGCGCGGAAGCCGAAGGCGCCCGGGTTGCCGATGTTGAGCTTGATCAGGCTGCGTCCTTCGGCCTCGAGCGCATGCGCCCGCCGGTTAAGTTCACCGCGGATCTCGTAGCGCACTTCCGACAGCCGCTCGCGGGTGGCGAGGGTTTTTCCGGTGGACGACATGGCAGGGCCCGGCGGGGCGAAGGTGGGGCCTGGCATGGTATCGGAAATGCGTCGCGGCGGCGGTGCAGCCCAGGTGGGGCGGTCGTTTCGGCGGAAACGGCCCGCGCGCCGGCCCCGCACTACAATGCGCCGATGATCGCTCCCGAACCCGATTACCCCTCCCTGCAGCGCATCGGCTGGCCTTGGGACGGGCCGCCGCAGGATCCGGCCTGGCAGGCGCTGTGCGCGCGCCACCCCGACGGGCGCCCGGCCCGGGTGAGCGAGCAGCACCGCACCGGGTACGCCCTGGCCGAGGGCCCGGAGGCCGGCTTCCGGGTCGAGTCGCCGCCGGAATGGCAACGCCGCCCGGTGTTCACCGCCGACGGCATCCCGCTGCACGAGCGCGCCGCGGTCGGCGACTGGGTCCTGCACGATGGTCGCCGGATCCTGGCCATGCTGCCGCGTCGCAGCGCGATCAAGCGCGCCGCCGCCGGCGAGCACTACCAGCAGCAGGTGATCGCGGCCAACGTGGACATCGCCTTCGTCGTCTGCGGCCTGGACGCGGACTTCAACCCGCGCCGGATCGAGCGCTACCTGCTGCTGGTCGGCGGCGGCGGTGCGCAGCCGGTGGTGGTGCTGACCAAGGTCGACCTCAATGGCGAGGGTCGCGAGCTGGCGCTGGAGGCGCTGGAGGACATCCGCGCGCTGGGCGTGCCGGTGCTGGCGGTCAACGCGAAGGATCCGGACGCGGCCGCCGCCCTGGCGCCCTGGCTGTCGCCCGGCTGCACGGCGGTGCTGGTGGGGTCGTCCGGCGCCGGCAAGTCCACCCTCACCAACAGCCTGCTGGGCCGGGAACGGATGAAGACCGGCGCGGTGCGCGCCAGCGATTCGCGCGGCCGCCACACCACCACCCACCGCGCGCTGATCGCGCTGCCGTCCGGCGCCTGCCTGGTGGACACCCCCGGCATGCGCGAGCTCAAGCCCACCGGCGAGGAGGAGCTGGCCGACGGCGGCTTCGGCGACATCGAGGAACTGGCCACGCAGTGCCGCTTCAACGATTGCGCCCACCTCAACGAACCCGGCTGCGCCATCCTGGCGGCGATCGAGGAAGGAGAGCTGGACGAGGGGCGGGTCGCCAACTACCTCAAGCTGCGCGGAGAGATCGCCGGCGCCGCCGACCGGCTGGCGCAGCGCATGGCGCAGAAGAACGAGGGCCGCGGCCCCGGCCGTGGCCCCGGCCGCCGCCCGCCGCCGCGCGCGCGGCGCTGAGGTTGGAGCCGGTCGCCGCGATCCGCTAGCGTGGCCCCACCCGCCGCGGAGCCGCCGATGACCGATGCCGTCACCCACCATGCCGCGCTGGACCAGCGCCTGGTCCGTGCCGCCCGTGGCATCCGCCTGCTGAGCCTCGCCAGCTGGCCGGCGCGGGTGCAGGTCGAGTTCCTGGAAGGCTGGCGCCACGGACGCACGACCCTGCCGCGGGTGGAGTACCCGCAGCTGGATTTCGCCGGGGCGCGCGCCGAACTGCAGGCGGTGGCCGCCGCAGCCGACGCGCAGCATCCGCTGGGCATCTACCTGCGCGAGTCGGCCGCCAGCTGGGAGCGGGCCGCGCGCCTGCTGGAGGCGCTGGGCACGCCGCAGGCCGGCACCGAGGCGGTGGCCCTGTTCGGACGCCCGGATACGCCGCTGCCTGGCGAGGGGCCCACCACGCGCGAGGCGGCCGGGCATTTCATCCGCATCGCCAGCGAGCTGGACCACGAACTGTTCTCGCCGGCCGAGCAGGTGCCGGTGTCGGCCACCGCGCTGTCCCTGCAGCTGCAGGGCGACCTCGATGCGTTCTTCGGCGGGCGCGTGGTCCAGGTGGAGCTGGACCCGGATCTGATCGCCAAGGCCGCGGCCGGCGCCACCCGCATACGCCTGCGTGCCGGCGCGGCGTTCAGCGACTACGACCGGCGCCAGCTCTTCCACCACGAGGCGCTGGTGCATTCGCTGACCGGCATCAACGGCCGCCTGCAGCAGGTGCTGCCCAGCCTGGCGCTGTCCTCGCCGCGGGTCACCGCCACCCAGGAAGGCCTGGCGACCTTCGCCGAGCAGATCACCGGCAGCCTGGACATCGGCCGCATGAAGCGCATCAGCCTGCGCACCGAGGCGATCGCCATGGCCCTGGAAGGCGCCGATTTCCTGCAGGTGTTCGGCTACTTCATCGATGCCGGGCAGGGCCCGGAGGAGAGCTTTTCCTCCGCCCAGCGCGTGTTCCGCGGCATGCCGCTGACCGGCGGCTGCGCCTTCACCAAGGACACGGTGTACCTGCGCGGCCTGGTCGGCGTGCACACGTTCTTCCGCGAAGCGCTGCAACGCGACCGCCTGCGCCTGTGCCGCTGGCTGTTCGCCGGCAAGATGACCCTGGCCGATGTGGTGCGCTTCGAGCCGCTGTTCGCCGACGGCACCCTGGCCGCGCCGCGCTGGCTGCCGGACTGGGTGGAACGGGCCGGCGGCCTGGCCGGGCTGCTGGCGTTCTCGCTGTTCGCCAACCGCATCCGCATGGACCGCATCGGTGGCAGTCCGCTGGGGTGAGCGGGAGCGCGCCGGCTCGCCTGGCGTGACCGCCGGGCGCTGTGGCTGCGGCGCTCAGTCCGCGTGCCGTAGCAGGTCGGCCACGCGTTCGGCGCTGCCCATGGCCAGGGTCCAGCCCAGCATGCCGTGCCCGAGGTTGAGGGTGAGGCCGGGCGCCGCCGCGCGGATGACCGGCACCGACGTGGGCGTGACCGGGCGCAGGCCGGCCCAGTGGCTGGCGACGGCGTCGTAGTCGGCCGCCCCCGGCAGGGACGCACGCGCCAGGTCCACCAGATCGCGCACGCGGGCCGGCTCCGGGCGCGGATCCCATTCGTTGACCTCCGCCAGCCCGGCCACGCGGATGCGGTCGCCGAGCCGGGCGAACACCAGCTTGCGTGCGGTGTCGGTGATGCTCGCCTGCGGGGCCTGCGGGCCGCAGGGCGCGGTGAAGGAATACCCCTTGACCGCCATCACCGGTACGCGCACGCCCAGTGGGCGCAGCAGGCGGGACGCATCGATCCCGGTGCACACCACCACGTGGTCGAAGGGTGCGCCCGCGCCAGTGCCGTCGAGCACCTGCCAACGCCGGCCGTCGCGTTGCAAGCCGGCCACCGCCTGCCCGAAGCGCGCCTGCACCGCGTACTGGCCCTGCAGTACCTCCAGCAGCCCGGTGGCGAAGCGCCACGGGTCGCCGACCGCCTCGCCCGGGGAATACACCGCGCCGGCAATGCCGGTGGCGCCGGCCAGCGCCGGCTCGATCCGCACCGCCTCCCGTGCGTCCACCAGCCGCTGCTGCACGCCGTGGTCCCGCTTGAGCGCGACCACCGCCCGGGCCGCCTCCAGGGCTGCGGGCCGGTAGTAGACGTGGAGCTTGCCCGCCACCCGGTGCCCGAAATCGATCGCATGCCGCTCCAGCAGCGCGTCCATCGCCGCCTGCGACTGGCCGGCCAGCGCCAGCACCTCCAGGGTGTTGCGGCGCCACCGCGCGCCGGTGGCGTTGCGCAGGAAGGCCAGTCCCCAGCGCAGGTAGTCCAGGTCCAGCGAGCTGCGCGCCCGGAACGCGCGGTCGCCTCCCAGCAGCAGGCCCGGAAGCTGCCGCCAGATGGCCGGCCCGGCCATCGCATCGGTGTAGGCGTAGCTGAGCTGGGCGCCGTTGGCGAAGGAGGTGCCGGTGGCCGGGCCGCTGCCGCGGTCGAACACGTGCACCCGTGCGCCGCGGCGGGCCAGGGCGTAGGCGGTGGCCAGGCCGACCACGCCGGCGCCGATCACCGCCGTGCGGCGGCCTTCCAGGGAAGCGGGGGAATGCGCCATCGGGGTGGGCTCAGTGCGGCCAGAAGTTCATGAAGCCGGTGATGATCAGCGCATTGCTGAAATCGATGAAGAACGCGCCGACCAGCGGCGCCACCAGGAACGCGCGCGGGGCGATGCCATGGCGCTGCACCAGGGCACGCATGACCGCCATCGCGTTGGCGGTGGTGCCCAGCATGAAGCCGATGAAGCCACCGCCCATCACCGCCGCGTCGTAGTCGCGGCCCATCGCCCGGAACACCGGCACCACGAACAGCACCACCAGGCCCACCTGCAGCGCCAGGTTCACCAGCAGCGGCAGGCCCATGCCGGCCAGCTCCCACAGCCGCAGGTTCATCAGCGCCACCGCCAGGAACAGCGCCAGGCAGACGTTGCCGATCAGCTCGATGGTGTGCACCGGCAGCTTCAGCCAGCCGGTCATGTCGTCCAGGTTGCGCAGCACGGCGCCGACCAGCATCGCGCCGATGTACGCCGGCAGGGTCAGGCCGATGGCCTCGAAGCCGCGGCCGACCCAGCCGCCGGCCCACATCGCCAGCAGCAGCAGAACGATGCACTTGAGCGCGTTGAACTCGCGCGCCGCATCGGTCTCGCCATGGACCAGCTGCCCGTCGACCTCGTCGGCCACCGAGGGGGCAGGCGGCGCGTCCGTGTTGCGGTTGCGCACGCCGTAGCGGCGCATCAGCAGGGTGACCGCCGGCCCGCCGACGATGCCCCCGCAGACGATGCCGGCCATCGCCGCGGTCACCGCGATGGATTCGGCGCCCTGCAGGCCGGCGGCCTCGAACATCGGCGCGAACGCCAGGCCGGTCGCCGGCCCGCCGGTCAGGGTGGCCGAGCCGGCCAGCACGCCGAACATCGGATGCAGCCCGAACACCCAGGCCACGGCGATGCCCAGCAGGTTCTGCAGCACCGCAAAGCCGCTGGCCAGCAGCAGGAACACCGCCACCTGGCGGCCGCTGACCTTGAGCAGCAGCAGGCTGGCGTTGACCCCGATGGTGGTGAAGAAGGCGATCATCAGCGGCGACTGCAGGGTGGTGTCGAGCTGGTACAGCTGCCGCCCCTGGCTGTGCGCCCACCAGGCCGCCAGCGCGAACAGCAGCCCGCCCAGCACCGGCTCGGGCAGGTTGTAGCGCCGCAGGACCGGCAGCAGCCGCGTGAGCAGGTAGCCGGCAAACAGCGCGAGCCCTGCCAGGCCCAGGGTTTGCAGCGCGTCCAGTTCGAGCATCGGGCCGTACCTTGCAACGGGGGTAGGGCAGGAGTATCGCCCAGGCGGCTTTTCCGGCGCCTGCCCGCGGGGCACTGGCGTGCCCGTCGCGTGCCCGGAGCGGGGCCATGCCCGTCTCGCTACCCGGGCAGGCCGGGTGGCATGCCGGGCCCGGCCAGGTCAGGCGCGCTCCCGCGTCCGCATTCCCCGCACCCGCGGACGCGAGGACCCTTCTTGCTGCACTGCAGCGGATTCCGGGGCGCCGGGTAATAGTTGCAGCGGAGTTAGAATCGGCCGTTCCGGCGCCACTGCAGCGCTTCCGAGCCCGAGCAATGTCCGAACAAGAAGATTTCAAGCAGGCCGCCCTGGATTACCACCGCCATCCGCGGCCAGGGAAGATCAAGGTCTCGGCGACCAAGGCCATGCTAACCCAGCGCGACCTGGCGCTGGCCTACTCCCCGGGCGTGGCCTACGCCTGCGAGGCGATCGTCGAGGACCCCCGCCAGGCCAGCGAGCTGACCGCCCGCGGCAACCTGGTGGCCGTGGTCTCCAATGGCACCGCGGTGCTGGGCCTGGGCAACATCGGCCCGCTGGCCGGCAAGCCGGTGATGGAAGGCAAGGGCGTGCTGTTCAAGAAGTTCGCCGGCATCGACGTGTTCGACCTGGAGATCGACGAGAACGACCCGGACAAGCTGGTCGACATCATCGCCTCGCTGGAGCCGACCTTCGGCGGCATCAACCTGGAGGACATCAAGGCCCCGGAGTGCTTCATCGTCGAGCGCAAGCTGCGCGAGCGCATGAACATCCCGGTGTTCCATGACGACCAGCACGGCACCGCGATCATCGTCGGCGCCGCGGTGGTCAACGCGCTGCACGTGGTCGGAAAGAAGATCGAGGACGTCAGGCTGGCCACCACCGGCATGGGCGCGGCGGGCATCTCCTGCGTGGACATGCTGGTCTCGCTGGGCCTGCGCAAGGAGAACATCACCGCCTTCGACCGCGGCGGCGTGATCCACACCGGCCGCACCGACCTGGACCCGGACAAGCAGCGCTACGCGCGCGACACCGCGGCGCGCACCCTGGAGGAGATCGTCGCCGGGGCCGACATCTTCCTGGGCCTGTCCGCCGGCGGCATCCTCAAGCCGGAGATGGTCGCCAGCATGGCCGACCAGCCGATCATCCTGGCCCTGGCCAATCCGTACCCGGAGATCCTGCCGGAGGACGCGCGCCGCGCCCGCCCGGACGCCATCATCGCCACCGGCCGCTCGGACTACCCCAACCAGGTCAACAACGCCCTGTGCTTCCCGTACCTGTTCCGCGGTGCGCTGGACGTGGGCGCCACCGGCATCAACGAGGCGATGAAGGTCGCCTGCGTGCAGGCCATCGCCGCACTCGCCCGCAAGGAGGCCTCCGACCTGGGCAGCGCCTATGGTGACGAGGTGCCGAGCTTCGGCGCCGACTACCTGATCCCGCGTCCGTTCGACCCGCGCCTGCTGGTGGAGCTGTCCTCGGCCGTGGCCCAGGCGGCGATGGATTCGGGCATCGCCGAGCGCCCGATCGAGGACATGTGCGCCTATCGGGAGAAGCTCGGCCAGTTCGTCTACCGCTCCAGCCTGATGATGAAGCCGGTCTACGACCGCGCCAAGGCCGACCTCAAGCGCGTGGCCTACGCCGAGGGCGAGGAGGAGGTGATCCTGCGCGCGGTGCAGACGGTGATCGACGAAGGCGTGGCCTTCCCGATCCTGATCGGCCGCCCCGAGGTGATCGAGACCCGGATCCAGCGCCTGGGCCTGCGCATGAAGGCCGGCGTGGATTTCGAGATCACCAACCAGGACGACGACCCGCGCTTCAACGACTACTGGCAGCACTACCACGCCCTGACCGAGCGCCGCGGCGTGACCGTGTCCGCCGCCAAGAACCTCATGCGTTCGCGCCCGACCCTGATCGGCGCGGTGATGGTGGCCCGTGGCGAGGCCGACGCCCTGCTCACCGGCGTGGTCGGCCGCTTCCACAAGAAGCTCGGCTACGTGCGCAGCGTGCTGCCGCTGGAGCCGCGGGTGCAGTCCACCTCGGCCATGACCGGCGTGATCAACCAGCAGGGCGTGTTCTTTTTCGTGGACACCCACGTGCAGGACGACCCGACCGCCGAGCAGATCGCCGAGGCGACCCTGCAGGCCGCCTTCCGCATGAAGCTGTTCGGCATCGAGCCCAGCGTCGCGCTGCTGTCGCATTCCAACTTCGGCAGCCACGACTCTAAGGACGCGCACAAGATGCGCCAGGTGCGCGAGCTGCTGCGCAAGCGAAACCCGCGCCTGAACGTGGACGGCGAGATGCAGGCCGACACCGCCTGGGACCAGCTGCTGCGCGAGAAGATCATGCCCAACAGCACCCTCAAGGGCCGCGCCAACCTGTTCGTGATGCCGAACCTGGAGGCCGCCAACATCGCCTACAACCTGGTGCGCGTGTTCACCGACGGCGTGGCCATCGGCCCGATCCTGATGGGCATCAGCAAGCCCGTCCATATCCTCACCGCCAGCGCCACCCCCCGCCGCGTACTCAACATGACCGCCATTGCCGCGGTCGATGCCCAGATCCGGCAGCAGATGGAGGAGGGGAGGGGGTAGGCGTCGTCAGATTTGTCGGACCATTCGTGGGGGGGAATCCTTCTGTTCGAAGGTCGCGAACTGTGCGATAGATACTGCGCCGGCAGCGCCGGCCTTCCGAGCCAAGGTGGCCAGGATGTAACTACCAAGGAGTGGATCATGCGTAGTCTGACTCTGAACGAGCTCAGCTTTGTTTCCGGCGGTGCTGAAACCACCGTTACCGTCTCGAAGGGGAACACGAGCGTCAGCGTTTCTGTCAAAGGCGAAACCAAGAACTTCGGCCAGGCGATGATCAATCTCTACGAGGGCGCCGTGTCGGCCACGTCGCACGTGATCGAACGCGTGGCAGGCGTCTTCAAAGGAAGGCACTGATATTGATGGACAACGTGGGCGCGGAAATCGCGCCCACGCTTATGTGGGGGCATGGATGAAGAATTTGCCTGTAATTCTAATGCTGGCATATGCCGCGACTTTGATCTTGGGATTGGTTTTCAGGGGGCTATTGGACGGACCTGTTGACCTGTCTGAGTTCTTGTCGCTGCGGGTGATTGTTCCGCTTGTCTTGGTGATGCCATTTTTGGAGACGATCTTCATCCAGTTTCTTTTGATCGAAATAGTGATGAAGATAGGCGGAGGCAGGCAAGCCGCGTTATACGTCGGTGCAGTTGTAGCCGCTGTGGTGTTCGTCGCAATGCATCTGGCGATGAATGGGCTCTTCAATAGTGTGGTCTACGGAATTCCCGGGGCGCTGTCGCTTTCGACGATGTACGTCGTAAGCCGAGACGGGGGTTCCCAGCGTGCTTTCTTCAACACGTGGATGCTCCATCTCTGCAGCAACTTGCTCTTAGTGCTGTCCATGGCGTTCTATGGGATGGCGATAACAGGCTACGGAGAGTGAGCGAGCTGGTTCCCCGAACGCACATGCTCAAGCCAATTGAGCGAAGCCGTAACTACTTGGACAAAGAGAGTGGTGAAGTCCAGGCCAGCGATTGATTGCGTTGCGTCGCCTCTCGTTCCCCGACCCGTGTGTGCCGGGGTAACTACTAGCTTGTTAGAGAGCTGTCGTTGCCACTTTCGCCACCATCTTCCGCTGCATCGTGTCGAAATAGGCGTCGGCCTCTTCTACCGAGGTGAAGACCTCGCTGAGCGGGACGGACTTCACCACGTCGAGGACCTTCTGGACCTGCGGCTGCGGATTCACGACCAGCACGCGGCGGCGGCTGGCGGCCAGTGCGCGACGGGCGCGGAAGATGGAACGAACGCCGTCGGTGCTGATGTAGTTCAGCTCGCCGAGATCCAGGACCACCGATTGCACGTGCTCGTCCGCCAACAGCGGATCCAGTGCCTCGTCTAGGCTTGCATGGCTTTCGGTGTCGAGCCGGCCGCTTACGGCCATTCGCTGGATACCGTTGTGCGGCGGCTCGGTCTCGATTCTGAGCAGGTTCATTGGGATTCTCCGGGTCCGCGCGAGGGAGCTGGGGGTGCGCGACTGGCTTCGGGGGATTTCACCAGGGCTGCAGCGTATGGCCGCATTTGGTAAAGGAGCGTGTAATCGCGGCCGCACAGTTTGTGAAACCTTCAGGCAAACCGGGGGCGAGTGGGTCAGCCGAGTCCTGACGTCTCCTATTCGGCGGCGCTTCCAAGCCCTCCAAGGCTCCAAGCCTCCAAGCCTCCAAGCCTCCAAGCCTCCGAGCCTCCAAGCCTCCAAGCCTCCAAGCCTCCAAGCCTCCAAGCCTCCAAGCCTCCAAGCCTCCAAGCCTCCAAGCCTCCAGAGCCTCCAGATCTCTCGGTCTCTCGGCCTCTCGATCTCAGTCTCCAGGTCTCCGAGCGTCCAACCCTCCAACCCTCCAACCCTCCAGAGCCTCCAGAGCCTCCAGAGCCTCCAGAGCCTCCAGAGCCTCCAGAGCCTCCGAGCCTCCGAGCCTCCGAGCCTGCAACCCCGATACTCCGACCCCCCCAGCCCGCCGCGCCACCGCCCCAAGCCGCGCCGCCATCCCCACATCGCTGGGCCCCCCCATCCGCACCGCCACACCGTTGCGTTGCTACGAAAGTGGTTGCACCAGACACCAACGCCGGCGATTCCAGCCGGATCAACGCCTTGCGCCCGGGCGCTGCTCCGCCGGCGCCGGCACTCGTCGCCTACAGCCCTCTCCGCGCCCACATACGTACGCGTAGCGAAGCGGGCGGGGCCGGCCGTGCGGTAAACTCCCGGGTCCACAAGAACGTATGCGCCGCGCTCCCCACGCGTGGCAATGGGAGTGATATGAACTGGCTGAACGATGTGCTGCAGAACGATCCGAATCCGGTCGAGACCCGGGAATGGATCGAATCGCTCAAGGCGGTCATCGACCGTGACGGCCCCGAGCGCGCGCACGGCCTGCTGGAGGACATGGTCGAGCTGACCCGCCGCTCCGGCGCGTTCCTGCCGTTCTCCCCGACCACCGAATACGTCAACACCATCGCCCCGCACCTGGAGGCCAAGAGCCCCGGTGACGCGGACCTGGAGTGGCGCATCCGCTCGATCATCCGCTGGAACGCGATGGCAACGGTCGTGCGCGCCAACCGCAAGCCCGGCGACCTCGGCGGCCACATCGCCTCCTTCGCCTCGGCCGCGACCCTGTACGACGTGGGCTTCAACCACTTCTGGCGCGCCCCGTCCGACGCCCACCCGGGCGACCTGCTCTACATCCAGGGCCACAGCGCCCCGGGCATCTACGCCCGCTCGTTCCTGGAAGGCCGCATCAGCGAGAGCCAGCTGGACAACTTCCGCATGGAGGTGGACGGCCGCGGCATCTCGTCCTACCCGCATCCGTGGCTGATGCCCGACTACTGGCAGACCCCGACCGTCTCCATGGGCCTGGGCCCGCTGGGCGCGATCTACCAGGCGCAGTTCATGAAGTACCTGGAGAACCGCGGCCTGATCGAGAAGTCCGACCGCAAGGTGTGGTGCTTCATCGGTGACGGCGAGTCGGACGAGCCGGAGACCCTGGGCGCGATCGCCCTTGCCGGCCGCGAGGGCCTGGACAACCTGATCTTCGTCGTCAACTGCAACCTGCAGCGCCTGGACGGCCCGGTGCGCGGCAACGGCAAGATCATCCAGGAGTTGGAAGGCGTGTTCCGCGGCGGCGGCTGGAATGTCATCAAGCTGCTGTGGGGCTCGTACTGGGATCCGCTCCTGGCCAAGGACACCAACGGCATCCTGCGCAAGCTGATGATGGAGACCGTCGACGGCGAGTACCAGAACTGCAAGGCCTTCGGCGGCGCGTATACCCGCGAGAACTTCTTCGGCAAGTACCCGGAAACCGCGGCCATGGTCGCCTCCATGTCCGACGAGGACATCTGGCGCCTGAACCGTGGCGGCCACGACCCGCACAAGGTGTACGCCGCCTACCACCAGGCCGTGAACACCAAGGGCATGCCCACCGTGATCCTGGCCAAGACGGTCAAGGGCTACGGCATGGGCTCGGCCGGCGAGTCGCTCAACCCGACCCACCAGACCAAGAAGCTGGACGACGACGCCGTGCGCGCGTTCCGCGACCGCTTCAACATTCCGCTGAGCGACCAGCAGCTCAAGGACGCCGAGCAGGTGCCGTTCTACCACCCCGGCGAGGATTCGCCGGAAGTGCAGTACCTCAAGCAGCGCCGCGCCGCCCTCGGCGGTTACCTGCCGCAGCGCCGCCGCAAGTCCACCCAGCAGTTCACCGTGCCGGCCCTGGACAAGTACGAGCGCCTGCTCAAGTCCAGCGGCGAGCGCAGCTACTCCACCACCATGGCCTTCGTGCAGACGCTCAACATCGCGCTGCGCGACAAGGAAGTGGGCCCGCGCCTGGTGCCGATCGTCGCCGACGAGGCCCGCACCTTCGGCATGGAAGGCCTGTTCCGCCAGATCGGCATCTACGCCCCGTTCGGCCAGAAGTACAAGCCGGTCGACGCCGACCAGCTGATGTACTACCGCGAGGACCAGTCCGGCCAGGTGCTGCAGCAGGGAATCAGCGAGCCGGGCGCCATCGCCTCGTGGATGGCCGCCGGCACCAGCTACTCGGTGTCCGACGTGCCGATGCTGCCGTTCTACATCTACTACTCGATGTTCGGCTTCCAGCGCGTGGGCGACATCGCCTGGCAGGCCGCCGACATGCGTACCCGCGGCTTCCTGCTCGGCGGCACCGCCGGCCGCACCACGCTGAATGGTGAAGGCCTGCAGCACGAGGACGGCCACAGCCACCTGCTGGCCGGCGCCATCCCCAACGTGCGCAGCTACGACCCGACCTTCGGCTACGAGGTCACGGTCATCCTCCAGCACGGCATGAAGTCCATGCTGCAGGACCAGGTCGACGAGTACTACTACGTCACCCTGATGAACGAGAACTACACCCACCCGGAAATGCCGGCCGGTGCAGAGGAAGGCATCATCAAGGGCATGTACCTGCTGCAGGAGGCCGGCAAGCCCAAGAAGGGCGAGCTGCGCGTGCAGCTGCTGGGCAGCGGCACCATCCTGCGCGAGGCCATCGCCGCGGCCGAGCTGCTGGACAAGGACTTCGGCGTCACCGCCGACATCTGGTCCTGCCCCAGCTTCAACGAGCTGCGTCGTGACGGTTATGACGCCGAGCGATGGAACCGCATGAACCCGGAGGCCAAGGCCCCGCGCAAGGCCTACGTGACCGAGCTGCTGGAAGGCCGCCAGGGCCCGGCGATCGCCGCCACCGACTACGTGCGCATCTTCGCCGACCAGATCCGCGCCTTCGTGCCGATGAGCTACACCGTGCTGGGCACCGACGGCTTCGGCCGCTCCGACACCCGCGCCAACCTGCGCCGCTTCTTCGAGGTGGACCGCTACTACATCGCCCACGCGGCGATCGCGGCCCTGGCGAAGGAAGGCAAGATGACCGGCAAGGACGTGGCCAGGGCGATCAAGCTGTACAAGATCGATCCGGAGAAGGCGAATCCTGTGGGGGTTTGAGGGGAACTGCCTCCGCTAGACAGCTGTCTCAGCTTATGGGACGGTGGGGTCTATGATGACCCCACCGTCCTGAAGGCTACGGTCCTAAGAGGAGCTCAGAATGAGCGACATCACCAGAAAAATTAAAGATCATTTGCGGGAAATTGAACAGCTCGCTGCAAAGGAGATTAGCAGCAAGCAAACCTCGCAAAGTTTTAGCGGGCGCGTAAAAGTTCACCCCGACAAGGTTTTTATTGGTGAGCGGGACGGTCGTCGCGCTATTGAGTTTCTAAGGAAGAATTCGCGCTGACGGGATCGGGGAGGCTGCGATGGGGGTGGGGAGCTCTGCGATTGTATTGATGGCGTTGCTCATCAGTGGCTTTATTTTCAATATAATCTTCCACCCGTTCCGATACTTCAGCGCTAGAGCGGAAGGTCAGAAACTTTTCTTTATGGCAGCAGGCACTGGGCTTTTGCTTGGTGCCTTTGTCTTTTTTGTATTGGGAAATATACGGGGTTTGCTTTCAAGCGAATCTCTTCTAATGAGTGTTGCTGGGCGAATTAATGGGGCCATCCCCATTCCCCATGCAAGCCGCCTGCTAGCGACCATGATTTGCTCCATAGGCATGGCGGCAATGCTTAACCTAATTTCGGTTCGCTTGGTTGGAGGGAAAAGGCCTCCGCCTACGCCTGGAACTGGCATGGCTAGGCGAACGCGTGCGCAGTGCGTATACGACCAGCTGACCGCACAGTATGGGAGCTCTATGGCGCAACTTTTGCGTCGCGCTGCTGATGAACAGCGGCTGGTGATGTTTACGTTGAAGTCTAGAAAAATTTATTGCGGCAGAGTTTTTGAGATGCCGCCTCACATTGATGCATTGGATGCATGTATCGAGTTGCTTCCATCGTTCTCCACTTATCGAGACAAGGATCACTTGAGAATGGGGCAGGAGCGAACAAATTATCCGGCCATCGAAATCTGGGTTGCTCGTCAGCGTCTCTATTCAGTGGAGGAGAAATTGAAGTTGTTCGAAAGATACGTCAATCGACGAATCCCATTAACGCTCTCAGCTACGAAGGACGGTCAGAAGTTTATCCGTCGCGTCCGCCGTGGTTTGGAGCGCCAGATAGATGAGGCAAAACAGGTTTTGAACCGAATATCGACGGGGCGGGACTTTAATGTCTTTGACTGGATCAAGGTGATTCCGGTTGGGGAGATTGAATCGATCTCTTTTTACGATCCTGATTCATACTCCACGTGGTTCTCCCATGAGAGTCCCCCTAATCCGACAATGGCAGCTAATTAAAAGTTGAGTTTTTAAATGTCTTGGGACCTCATAGACGACAAGATAAATCCCTATCTATTCAGGATAGAAACGCAGTCTGGTTCCGGAACGGGGTTTTTCCTTGCCTACAACCCAACCGGTGAGCTCGCCGCGGTTGCTACTGCCGCGCATGTTATTGAGCATGCGCATGAATGGAAACAGCCGATAAAGCTGTTTAACGAGGGCGCTGGTGAATTTGCATTTGTTAGTGAAAGTGATCGCGTAGTCTTCTTGGATCAGGAGCGAGATGCGGCATTAATACTGATGCATCGCCGTCTCTTGAAATTTCCAGATGATGTTCTTCCTCTTGCAGATTCCACCAAATATCGAACCGTCGGAACCGAATTGGCTTGGCTGGGATATCCTAGCGTCGCGTATCCGACGCTTTGCTTCTTCTCTGGTCGGGTCAGTGCGTTTTTGCTCGCACAAGACTGTTATTTAATCGACGGGGTCGCAATCAATGGAGTCAGTGGCGGTCCGGTGCTCTATGAGCTTCCCGACGGCGCGCTTGAGATAGTTGGGGTTATTTCGGCATACATGCCGAATAGATCTGGCAACACGCCTGGTTTATTGAGAGCGCAGGACATTACTCCTTTTGTAGAGACGTTGAAGACGCTCCAGTCTATGCACGAAGCTAAAGATCAGGAGCGATCGCGTGATCAGCAGGATGCAACGGAGCCACCCCCGAGCGGTTAGCTTTAAAAAAACAAAGAACGGGGTCAGGTTGGAGCGACCCCGGTTCTTCGGACAGTGGACCTAGGGCACATACCCTAGGCGATTGAACCGCTCTTCATATTGAGCGGGTGATTGGTAGCCCAACGCCGAGTGCATGCGCGTGCGATTGTAGAAGGCCTCGATGTAGTCGAACACCGCGAAAACAGGGGTCAGAGTGCACTTTCCCCTCTGAAACGGGGTCAGGTTCACTTCCGGGATGAGGGTGGGCGAGGTGGCCGGTGGGCCGGGCGGGTTCCGGCGAAGCGTCGGGTCTTGGCCTCGACCATGGCGCGGAAGGTGTCGTGGCCAAAGGCGCGTTGCTGCTGCAGGTAGGAGCGGATTTCGGAAACACGGGTCAGAGTGCACTTTCCTCGGACCTTCCCGGCTTGGGCGGCCGGCCGATCCTTGCCGGTCCCGCGCGCCGTCCCAGCTGGCGTTCGATGGCATCACGGAAGCGCTCGCTGCCCAGGGCGTGTTGCCGTTGCAGCGTCGCGCGGATGTGGTCGAGCTCGGCCCGGTCCAGCTCGGTGACCACCAGTGAATGGTAGGCAGCGCGGCGGGCAGCGTCGTCGCGGCCGAGCGCGTGATAGCGCTCGTGCGGACGGACCAGCGGGTCGGGCATGCCGAGTGCGTTGGCGCGATGGCTCGACCAGGGGTAGTCCGCGGGATCGGCGACCATCCCGGCGCGCACCGGGTTGAGTTCGATGTACCGGTAGCAGCGCAGCAGGTATTCCTCCCCCTCGACCAGGCAGGCCTTGTAGCGCCCCTCCCACAGGGTGCCTGTAATGACCCAGTGATTTCCTGCTCAGGTGCTACCTTTTCACGGAGAGCACGATGAGCCAAGTGATGGAAGAAGAGATCAAGCGTTGGACGGCCCGGCGGAAGTCGGCGCTGGTGCTGGA
>PJUB01000061.1_pt1 | contig 99481 bp, 101 predicted proteins | sample 1512141 | NCBI WGS metagenome assembly PJUB01 (sample SAMN08177677, study PRJNA422409) | Soil metagenome, whole genome shotgun sequencing project. | isolation source: Soil enriched on filter paper: alkali lignin treatment | place: USA: Madison | collected 2015-01-15
CGATAGCTAAGATTGCCTGACACGTAATGCTTAACTGCCTTGAGCTTGAATCGCTCATCGTACTTCGTCATGAAAAACACCCCAAAGGTTGGATCAGTGTCCAACTTTTGGGGTGCAGTTCAGGAAGACGAGGGGCTTGCGGGTGCGCCGACCAGGGTTTCGGCCTGGCGACGCCGGGCGGCCTGACAGCCGCCTGACGCGGTCGGCGATTACTTCTTTTCTTCCTTGACGCGGTAGACCAGCACGGCGGTGCTGGCCAGCGACAGCACTTTGGCCGTGACGCTGCCCAGCAGCAGGCGCGACAGGCCGCTGCGGCCGTGGCTGCCGATGAAGATCAGGTCGCAACCGGCGTCGGCGGCGGCCTGGACAATGCCGTCTGCCACGTTGAAGTTGGACACGGCTCGCGCCTCGGCCTTCACGCCGCCGGTGTCGGCGCGGTCGGTGATCTGCTTGAGGTACTTGTCGGCCTGTTCGGCGGAGGCCTTTTCGTAGTCTTCGTCGGTAATGGCGTAGGCGGCGGCCATGCCGTCAAAACCGATGGTGGCGGCGAAAGGCTGCGTCACGTAGAGCGCGACGACGTCGGCGCCCACGGAACGTGCGAAGGAAATGCCAGCGTTGGCGGCTTGGGCCGACAGCGGCGAGCCGTCGGTGGGAATCAGGATCTTCTTGAACATCTTGCCTGCTCCTGTTTGAGAGGAAGTTCAATGCTACCGGAAACCCGCCAGGTTCACATCAAGCGAACCTGGGGCGCTTGATGCGCGTCAACCCAGCTGCTGGGCAGCGGCGAACAGGTTGGTGCAGCGGGTGCCGGTGCGGCAGTACGCCAGCACCGGACCCGGCAGGGTGCGCAGCAGTTCGGCGAAACGCACCACGTCGGCGGCGGTCATGGCGCTGCCCACCACGGGCTGGTATTCGATTTTCAGGCCGGCGGCGACGGCGGCCTTGGAGACGTCGGCCGCGGTGGGCTGGTCGGGGCCGCCTTCGAAGTCGGGACGGTTGATGATGACGCTTTTATAGCCGGCAGCGGCCACGTCGGCCATGTCGTCGGGACCCAGTTGCGGGGCGACGGCGAAGTTCTCGGTAAGGGGCTTGATGGGTGCGGACATGGCGATTCCTTGATGGGGACAGCTGAATATTATTGATTGTAGGGGCGGTTTCAGGCGAACAGTTTTTCCAGCACCGTCCAGACGCCGCGATCGTCGGCCATGGACACGGAAAAGCGCAGCATGGTGGACGGCGCCTGGGACGGCGAAAACAGCGTGCCCGGGGCCAGCAGCATGCCGCGGTCGGCGGCGGCGCGGGCCAGCACTTCGCTGTCACGGCCGCAATCGGCCCAGACGAACATGCCGGCGTGCGGCTCGTGCGGAATCGTCAGGCCCAGTTTCAGCAGCCCCTTGATGCAGCGCTGGCGCGCCTCGTCGACCCGCAGGCGGACGCGCTCGATGTGGCGCCGGTACTGCCCTTCCATCAGCACCCGGTGCACCACCCGTTCGCCCAGTTCGGGCGAGGTCAGCCCCGCCAGCATTTTCAGGTCGGCCAGTTTCTGCAGGATGTCGGGGTTGGCGGCCACGTAGCCGACCCGCAGGCTGGCGGCCAGCATCTTGGAATAGCCGCTGACCAGGATGACGCGGTTGAGCCGATCCAGTACGGCCAGTTTCATGGCACGGCCGGGGTGCAGGTCGCCGTAGGTGTCGTCTTCGACCACCATGAAATCGTGGCGCTCGGCGATGCGCAGGATGTCGTAGGCGACACCGGCCGACAGCGTATGGCCGGTGGGGTTGTGGACGGCGCTGTTGATGATGAACAGCTTGGGCTTGTGCTGCGCCGCCAGTTGTTCGAGCAGCGCGATGTCCGGGCCGTCGGGGCCGCGCGGCACGCCGATCAGGCGGGCGCCGAAGGCGGCCAGGCGCCCGAAGATGACGAACCAGGCGGGGTCCTCGACCAACACGACATCGCCGGGCTGCACCAGGTGGCGGGCGATCAGGTCCAGGCCATGGGTGACGCCGTTGGTGGTCAACAGGTTGTGTTCGGGGTGGGCCGGCACCCCTTCGCTCTGCAACGAGGCGGCAACCTGCTGGCGCAGCGGCGCGAAGCCCTGGGGATGCCCGTAGGACACCAGTTGGCCACGCACCGACCGGCCCACGGCGCGCACGGCGCCGGCGACCATGTCGGGGTCGAGCCATTCGGCAGGCAGCAGGCCGGCGCCGCCCGGCATGCCGGGGCCTCCGCCCTCGCGAAACATGCTGCGCAGCAGCCAGGCCACATCAATGCGCACCGGCGGGGCAAACGGGGGGAGCGCGGGCGCTGCCGCGGCGGCCAGCGGGCCGCTGCGGGCGCGCACGAAAAAGCCCGCACCGCGGCGCGACTGCACCAGCCCGCGCGCCACCAGCCGGTCGTAGGCTTCCACCACCGTGAAGCGGCTGACGCCGGACTGCTCGGCCATCTTGCGGATGGACGGCAGGCGGGTGCCCGGCCGCAGGCCCTGTTCGTCGATGCGGCGGGCCAGGCCGTCGGCCAATTGCGCCACCAGGGTGGCATCGGCCTGGCGCACGGGCTGCCAGGGCAAGGAGGGGGAAGCAACTGTCATGGGGATTTCACCAGGCCAGTGGTTAAAGTGATATGCCAAAGTGTACCGGTACTGTACCGATAACTATGCGTAGAGTGACAGCAATGCCCCAGACCCGCAAGTGGCGACCATGGGGCCCTGTTTTCTGGATGTTCCCCATGCGCCGATCCCTGCTGTACCCCTCGCCTCAGGCCGCCCCCGCTGCGTCGCAGGCGTCACCCTGGGAAGGCTATGGCTATGGCTTGCTGGGCGTGCTGATCTTTTCGCTGACCCTGCCGATGACCCGCGTGGCGGTGTCCGAACTGCCGCCGTTGCTGGTGGGCCTGGGACGCGCCCTGCTGGCCGCCGTACCGGCGCTGGCCCTGCTCTGGATCACCCGCAGCCGCCGGCCCGACCGCCGTGAATGGCCTGGCGTGATCCTGGCGGCGGTGGGCATCGTGGTGGGCTGGCCCCTGGCGTCGACATTGGCGATGCAGAGCGTATCGTCGTCGCACGGCGCGGTGTTCAATGGCCTGTTGCCGCTGTCGACCGCAGCGTTCGCCGCCTGGCGCAGTGGCGAACGGCCATCGCCATCGTTCTGGGCCTGGGCGATGGTGGGCGCCGCGCTGGTGTGCTCGTTCGCCCTGCGCCAGGGACACGGCACGTTGGCCGTCGGCGACTTCTGGCTGTTGCTGGCCGTGGTGCTGGGCGGGATGGGCTACGCCGAAGGCGCCCGCGCCGCGCGTACCCTGGGCGGCTGGCGCACCATCTGCTGGGCGCTCGCCATCAGCGCGCCGGTGATCGCGGTACCGGTGGGCTGGATGGCCTCGCAGCAGGCCGCCTGGCCCGGCGCGAACGTCGTTTCGGCCTGCGCTTACCTGGCGTTCGGGTCGATGTTCGTGGGTTTTTTTGCCTGGTACCGCGGCCTGGCCGCGGGCGGCATCGCCCGAGTCGGCCAGATCCAGCTGCTGCAACCGTTCCTGACGGTGCTGGCCGCGGCCCTGTTTTTTGGTGAGTCGGTGGACCTGGCGACGTTCCTGTTTGCCGCCGCCGTCATCGTGGTCATCGCCGGCGGACGCCGCGCGATCGTTGGAGTCAAGAAATGACGCTGTTCCCCGCCAATCTGGCCGAAGTGCCGCTTGCCTCGTTGTCGTTGCTGGGCCCCCTGGCATTGTTCGCCCTGGTCAGCTCGATCACGCCCGGCCCGAACAACGTGATGCTGGCCTCGTCGGGCCTGAATTTCGGCTTTCGCCGCAGCATGCCGCACCTGCTGGGCGTGAACCTGGGCTTTACCTTGATGATTTTCCTGGTGGGCATCGGCCTGGGCTCGGTGTTCCAACAGGTGCCCGTGCTGTACACCGTGCTGAAGTACGTGGGCGCCGCCTACCTGCTGTACCTGGCCTGGAAGATCGCCAATTCGGGCGGCATGGAAGAAGGCGAGGCCCGCGCCAAGCCGCTGACCTTCCTGCAGGCGGCGGCGTTCCAGTGGGTCAATCCCAAGGCCTGGGTGATGGCGGTGGGCGTGGTGGCGACCTACACGCCGCAAGCCGGCTTCTTTGCCAACCTGGTCATCGCCACGGTGGTATGCGGCATCGTCAACCTGCCCAGCATCGGCATCTGGGTCACGTTCGGCACGGCGCTGCGCCGCGTGCTGCACAAGCCCTGGGCGATCCGCGCGTTCAACATCGGCATGGCGCTGCTGCTGGTGGCGTCGTTGTACCCGGTCGTGCTGGAAGCGCTGCACTGACGCCGCGTCCTCTAGGCCAGCAAGCCCGCCACCACGGCCGGCGTGACCAGCACGTTGAACAGGCCGGCCATCACCATCACCAGCCCTGCCACGGCGCCCTCTTCGGCCGCCAGTTCGCGAGCCTTGGCGGTGCCGGCACCATGGGCACCCATGCCGAACAGCGCGCCACGTGCCAGGGCCGAACGTAGCGGCAACCAGCCGCGCATCAGTTGGCCGATGGCCGCGCCGAACACCCCCGTGACGATCACGAATACCGCAGTCAGGTCGGGCACGCCGCCGACGTGGGACGACACCGCGATGGCGAACGGCGTGGCCACCGACCGCGGCAGCAGGCTCAGGCGCAGGTCGGGCGGCAAATCAAGCAGGCTGCCCAGCAGCCAGGCGCTGGCGCCCGCGATACTGCTGCCCACTGCCACGCCGGCCACCAGCACCGGCCAGTAACGGCGGATCAGCGCGCGTTGCTCGTACAGCGGCAGCGCGAAGGCGACGATGACCGGACCCAGCATCATCATCAGCCAATGCGAGCCGGACATGTAGTCGCGATAGGTGGTGTGCAAGACCAGGGCCAGGAGCAGCAGCAGGGCCGGCGCCACCACCAGCGTGGACGTCCACCAGTAGGCATAGCGGCGGTAGAACCGCCGCGCGCAGACGTAGGCCAGCACGGTCGCCAGCGGCCAGAACAGCAGATTGAAATCAGCCTGCATGGCGGTTCATCCAGCGGTAGCAGAGATCGATCGTGAGCGCGGTGCCGGCCATGACCAGCGCGGTGCCCACCAGGATGATGACCAACAGCTTCAGGCCGAGCACGCCCAGGAATTCGCGGTGATCCAGCAACGACATCACCGCCGGCACGAAGAACAGCAGCATCTCACCCAGCAGCCAGTTGGCGCCGCGATGCACATTGCGCACGCGCAACAGGCCGCTGGCCAGCAGCGCCAGCACCAGCGCCATGCCGATGACGCCGCCCGGCACCGGCAGGCCCGCGGCGTTGGCCAGCGCCTGCCCCAGCAGCGAAAACAGGATGAGCAGGCTGATCTGCAGCACGCGGCTGCGGCGCAGCAGGCTGCGCAAACGGACGGGGGTGCGGGCAGGAAACAAGAGCAGGGGTGACATGGGGGCAGTTCCAGCGGATGGGAACGTTTTACGCCGGTGCGGGCCATAGATAAAATGAATTTGTTGAATTCACATTATTCGAAATAGGCATAGCCATGGATCTGCGTACCCTGCGCGCGCTGGTGGAAGTGGTTCGCCAAGGCGGTTTTTCCCAGGCGGCCAAGACGGTGTTCGCGACCCAGCCCACGGTCAGCAAGGCCGTGCGGCAGCTGGAAGACGAAGTCGGCATGCCTTTGCTGGACCGCCAGGCCCAGCCGCCGCGGCTGACCGAGGCCGGCGACATCGTCTATCGCCGCGCCGTGAAAATGTTGGCCGAACGCGACGACCTGTACGCCGAACTGGATGAACTGCGCGGCCTGACGCGCGGTGTGCTGCGCCTGGGCCTGCCGCCGCTGGGCAGCAATGCGCTGTTCGCGCCCATGTTCGCGCGCTTTCGCAGCCGCTATCCGCGCATCGAGATCAGCCTGCTGGAACACGGCGGCCACCGGCTGGAAGAGATGGTCATGGCCGGCGACATCGAACTGGCCGCCTCGCTGCGGCCGGAATCGGCCAATTTCGAATGGCAGCCGGTGGCGCGCGAACCGCTGATCGCGCTGCTGCCCGCCGACCACCCCTGCGCCGGCGCAGCGTCCGTGGGCCTGGCCGATCTGCGCGATTCGCCTTTCATTCTGTTCGAAAGCGGTTTCGCGCTGAACCGCATCATCCAGGACGCCTGCCTGCGGGCGGGCTTTGCGCCCGCCGTCGCGGCCCGCAGCGGGCAGATCGATTTCATCGTGGCGCTGGTGACGGCGGGAGTGGGCGTGGCCTTCCTGCCACGCATCAAGGCCGACGAGGAACGCTGCGCGGGCGTGGCGCAGGTGCCGCTGCGCGATGCCCGGACGGAATGGGAAATGGGCCTGGTGTGGCGCCGGGGCGGCTACCTGTCGCAAGCGGCGCAGGCCTGGCTGGCGCTGGCCCGCGAGATGCATCCGGATACGGCTTGATGCGATCGGCTGCCGGGCAGCGTTGTATGCTGCCGGCGGAACCGCGCCCGTCCGCGCGGGTCATATTTCCCATGCCCGCCCTGCCCCGATTCACTTTCCGCCGCCTGTTCGGCGCCGCCCTGCTGACCGCCGCCGGCGTGGTTGGCTGCTCGCAGCTGGATTCCTGGCAGCGCCAGACCATCTTTTCGCCGCAATCCGAGCCCCAGACCTGGTGGCGGGAACCCGCCGCAGGCACCCAGGTGTACGACCTGGCGCTGGCCAACGGCGACAAGGTGCGCGCCTGGTACTGGCAAAGCCCGCAGGCCAATGCCCCCACCGTGCTGTACCTGCACGGCGCGCGCTGGAACCTCAATGGCAGCGCCTTTCGCATCGACGGCTGGACCCGCATGGGCTATTCGGTGCTGGCGATCGACTACCGCGGCTTCGGGGCGTCCACGCCGCGCCTGCCGTCCGAGGCCAGCGCGCTGGAAGACGCCATGGCCGGGCTGAAGGAACTGGCGCGGCTGCAGCCGGACGCGTCCCGCCGCTTCGTCTACGGGCACAGCCTGGGCGGGGCCATCGCCATCGACCTGGCCGCGCGGCCCGAACAACCCGACTTCGCCGGGCTGATCGTCGAAGCCAGCTTCACCAGCATCGGCGCGATGCTGGCGACCATGAAGTGGGGCCGCGTGCCGGGGGCCGGCTTGCTCGTCACCCAGCCGTTCGCGTCGGTCGACAAGCTGGGCGACATGCACACGCCCATGCTGTTCCTGCACGGCACCGCCGACCGCGTGGTGCCGCACACCATGAGCGACGAACTCTATGCCGCCGCCCGCAACGTATCGCCGGACCTGAAGCGGCTGGTCAAGATCGAAGGCGCCACCCACTCGGGCGCCTTCCGCAGCGGCGCCCAGTACGAGAAGGCCGTGAAGACCTTCATGCAGGACGCCAGCCGGGCGTTCCAGCGCAAGTCGGGCTGACTGGCCCGCCCTGCGGTTGGCAGGCGCCGCCCTGCCGCCGCGTTCCCTTCTATCACCTGCCCCGGGGAAAACCCGCTCTCGGGAAAGTCCCAAATCAAAATATCTTCTAAATATATTTAACCGATATTAGACTTTCTCCTGCCCGCCGCTCCCCCCTCGCGGCGCCGGCCTTACGAGGAGAACCAAGTTGAGTAACGTGCGTTGGCAGGGCGTCTTTCCTGCCGTAACCAGTAAGTTCCATGCCGACGAAACCCTCGACTTCGAAGCCATGCGCAAGCATTTCGGCTTCCTGATCGACAACGGCGTACATGGCCTTGTCACCTGCGGTTCGCTGGGCGAAGCCAGCACCCTGACGCTGGAAGAAAAGCTGGCCGTGACGCGTTGCGCCGTGGAAGTCAGCGCCGGCCGCATTCCGGTGCTGGCCAATGTGTCCGAAACCAGCACCCGCGAAGCGCTGCGCTTCATCAAGGAAGCCGTGGCGCTGGGCGTGGACGGTTTCATGCTGATGCCGTCGCTGATCTACGTGGCCGATTCACGCGAGGCGATGCAGAGCATCCGCACGATGGCCGAAGCCGCCGCCAAGCCTTGCATGATCTACAACAACCCGGTGGCCTACCGGGTGGACCTGAAGCCGGAACACATGGCCGAGCTGGCCGATTGCAAGTGGCTGGTGGCCATCAAGGAAAGCAGCGACGACATCCGCCGCGTGACCGACCTGCGCAATGCGCTGGGCGACCGCTACCAGTTGTTCATCGGCGTGGACGACCTGTCGTTCGAAGCCCTGGCGCTGGGCGCGGACGGCCTGCTGGCCGGGCTGGTGACCGCCTTCCCGCGCGAAACCGTGGCGCTGTATGACCTGATGAAGGCCGGCAAATGGCAGGAAGCGCTGGCGCTGTATCAATGGTTCACGCCGCTCCTGCACCTGGATGTGTCGACCAAGCTGGTGCAGAACATCAAGCTGGCCGAAACGCTGGCCGGCGTGGGCAACGAGCACGTACGCCGCCCGCGCCTGCCGCTGGTGGGCGCCGAACGCGAACGCTGCACCGCCATCATCGAGGCGCAGCTGGCCAAGCGGCCGCGCCAATACCAGTCGAAGTAAGCCACCCAGCCCCGGATCAAGGATAGGCGTGGCCCCCAAAGGCCGCGCCATCCTCCCGCAGCCTCTCGGACACCATGCAAAGCGACATCATCCTTCAGACCCGGGGCCTGACCAAGGAATTCCGCGGTTTCGTGGCGGTCAACGACGTCAACCTGAGCGTCAGGCGCGGGGCGATCCATGCGTTGATCGGACCCAACGGCGCGGGCAAGACCACGGTCTTCAACCTGCTCACCAAGTTCCACATTCCCACGCGCGGCCAGATCGTCTACGACGGCGTGGACATCACCGCCGAACGGCCGGCGCAGACCGCGCGCCGCGGCATCGTGCGTTCGTTCCAGATTTCCGCCGTGTTCCCGCAACTGTCGGTGCGCGAGAACGTGCGCGTGGCGCTGCAACGCAAGCTGGGCGTGGACTACTGCTTCTGGCGCTCGGAAAGCACGCTGGAACGGCTGCACCAGCGCGTGGACGAATTGCTGGACCAGGTGGGCCTGCGCGGCCAGCTGGACGTGGCGGCCGGCGACCTGCCCTACGGCCGCAAGCGCACGCTGGAAATCGCCACCACCCTGGCGCTGGAGCCCGAACTGCTGTTGCTGGACGAACCCACGCAGGGCATGGGCCACGAAGACGTGGACCGGGTCAAGCATCTGATCAAGCAGGTGTCTGCGGGCCGCAGCATCCTGATGGTGGAACACAACATGAAGGTGGTGGCCGATATCTGCGATGCCATCACCGTTTTGCAGCGTGGCGAAATCCTGGCCGAAGGGCCGTATGCCGAGGTCGCGGCCAACCCGGCGGTGCGCGAAGCGTACATGGGAGCGGAAGATGAATGAGACCCTGGCGATCGACACTCCCGTGCAGCGCGACACGACCTCGCAGGCCATGCTGGAAATCCGCGACCTGCACGCCTGGTACGGCGAATCGCACATCCTGCACGGCATCGACCTGGACGTCAGGGCCGGCGAATGCGTGACGCTGCTGGGCCGCAACGGCGCCGGCCGCAGTTCGACCCTGAAATCGGTACTGGGCCTGGTCGGACGGCGCAGCGGCTCGATCAAGGTGATGGGCCAGGAAACCATCGCCCTGCCGCCGCACAAGATCGCCCGCAAGGGCATCGGCTACTGCCCGGAAGAACGCGGCATCTATGCATCGCTGACCGCCGAGGAAAACCTGATGCTGCTGCCCTCGGTGGGGCCCGGCGGCATGTCGATCGATGAGATCTACGCCATGTTTCCCAACCTGAAAGAGCGTGCCCACAGCCCCGGCACGCGGCTTTCCGGCGGCGAGCAGCAGATGCTGGCGATGGCGCGCATCCTGCGCACCGGCGCGCGCCTGCTGCTGCTCGATGAAATCACCGAGGGCCTGGCCCCGGTGATCGTGCAGGCCTTGGGCCGGGTGATCCGGCAATTGAAAGAGCGCGGCTACACCACCGTGCTGGTCGAGCAGAACTTTCGCTTCGCCCAGCACCTGGCCGACCGCCACTACGTCATCGAGCACGGCCAGGTGGCCGCCGTGATCGACCGGGCCGACGTGCAGCAGTCGCAAGACCGGCTGAACGCGCTGCTCGGCATCTGACAGTTCGCGCAGTTCCCCGTCGTTGCAGTGGCCCCTGGTTTTCCGACCGCAGTTCCCCCCATTCCTATCCGGAGCGTAGTCAGATGAAATTGAATCGAATCGCAGCAGCGTTGTGCACCCTTGGCCTGGCAGGCATAGCCCACGCCCAGGGCGGCATCAGCGACGACGTCGTCAAGGTCGGCGTGCTGACCGACCTGTCGGGCGTGTATTCCGACCTGGCCGGCAACGGCTCCGTGATCGCGGCCCGCATGGCGGCCGAGGAAATGGGCAACAAGGTGCTGGGCAAGCCGGTGGAAGTGGTGGCCGCCGACCACCAGAACAAGCCCGATGTCGCCGCCAACCTGGCGCGCGAATGGTTCGACCAGGGCAAGGTCGACATGATCACCGACTTTCCCACCGCGTCGACCGCGCTGGCCGTGATGGAAATCGCCCGGCAGAAGAACCGCGTGACGATGCCGTCGGCCGGCCTGTCCACCGCCATCCTGGGCGAGAAGTGCTCGCCCCTGAATGCGCAATGGACCACCAACACCTACGCCCTGGCGGCCGGCACGGCGCGCGCGCTGGTCAAGGAAGGCAAGAAGACCTGGTACTTCATCACCGCCGACTACACCTTCGGCCACTCGCTGGAAAAGGACGCCACCGAGGTCATCCAGGAAAACGGCGGCAGCGTGGTCGGTGTATCGCGCCACCCCTTCCCCGGCAACGACTTCTCGTCGTTCCTGCTGAAGGCGCAGGCGTCCAAGGCCGACGTGATCGCGCTGGCCAACGCCGGCAACGACACGGTCAACGCGGTCAAGCAGGCCAACGAATTCGGCATCACCAAGAAGCAGATCGTGGCGCCGCTATTGACGTATATCTCGGACGTGCACAGCATGGGCCTGGCCAAGGCGCAGGGCATGTACCTGACCGAGGCCTTCTACTGGGACTTCGACGACGCCTCGCGCGCCTGGGCCCGCAAGTTCTTCGACAAGGCCAAGAAGATGCCGACCGCTTCGCAGGCGGGCGTGTATTCGGCCACGCTGTCGTACCTGAAGGCCGTCGAGGCGGCCGGCACCGACGACGCCCCGACCGTGATGGCCAAGCTGCGCGAGATGACCATCAATGACGCCGTGATCCGCAACGGCAAGCTGCGCGCCGACGGCGCGCTGGTGCACGACATGCTGCTATTGCAGGTAAAGGCGCCCGCCGAGTCCAAGGCACCGTGGGACTACTACCACGTGAAATCGGTGCTCAAGGGCGAAGAGGTGTTTCCCAAGCCCCAGGCCGCCTGCCCGTTGAACAAGTCGTAAAGCGTGGCCGGCGCCGGGCGGTCACGCCCGGCGCCGGTTCGACCCGCACGAGGCGTGCGCCGTGCGCGCCTTCCTGGAAACCGACGCGTCCGCGTATCCGCCTGCCGCCCACTATGTTCGACATCTCGCTTCCCGCCCTGCTCGCCCAACTGCTGGTGGGGCTGATCAACGGCTGCTTCTACGCCATTCTCAGCATGGGGCTGGCCATCATCTTCGGCCTGCTCAATATCGTCAATTTCACCCATGGCGCCCAGTTCATGATGGCGGCGTTCCTGGCGTGGATCGGCTTCACGCAGTTGCCGCAACTGCTGGGCCCCGGCGTGCAGGTCAACTTCTGGGCGGCGCTGGTGCTGGCGCCGCTGATGGTCGGCGCGGTCGGCGTGGTGATCGAAAAGACGCTGCTCAAGCGCCTTTATCACCTGGACCACCTGTACGGCCTGCTGCTGACCTTCGGCATCGCGCTGATGATGGAGGGGGGCTTTCGCTACTTCTACGGCATTTCCGGCGTGGGCTACGAGCCGCCCGAGATCCTGCAGGGTGGCTTCGACCTGGGCTTCATGTTCCTGCCCGCTTACCGCGCCTTCGTGGTGGTGGCGTCGCTGTCGCTGTGCCTGGTGACGTGGTACCTGTTCGAACGCACCCGGCTGGGCGCGCTGCTGCGGGCCGGCACCGAAAACGCCCGGCTGCTGCAGGCCTTTGGCGTGAACGTGCCCGTGATGATCACCCTGACCTACGGCTTTGGCGTGGCGCTGGCCGGCGTGGCCGGCGTGCTGGCCGCGCCGGTGATGCAGATCAATCCGCTGATGGGGTCCAACCTCTTGAACATCGTGTTCGCGGTAGTGGTGATCGGCGGCCTGGGTTCGATCATGGGCGCCATCGTTACCGGCCTGGCGCTGGGCCTGCTCGAAGGCCTGGCCAAGGTGTTCTACCCCGAAGCGTCCACCGTGGTCGTGTTCATCGTGATGGCGGTGGTGCTGCTGATGCGCCCCGCGGGCCTGTTCGGCAAGGAGAAATAAGGTGTCCCGCTTCCCCCTTTCGATCCGCATCCTGGCGCTGTTGCTCGTGCCGGCCCTGCTGGTGCCGTTTTTTCCGCAGGTGGTCTATCCGGTGTTCGTCATGAAGGTGCTGTGCTTCGCGCTGTTCGCGCTGGCCTTCAACCTGTTGACCGGCTTCACCGGCCTGGTGTCGTTCGGCCATGCCGCGTTCTTCGGCTGGGCGGGCTATGCCGCCGGCCAGATGATGATCCTGTACGGCGCGGCCGGCCTGCCGCCCGAAATCGCCATGCTGTGCGGCGTGGCCATGGCCGCCGCCATCGGCTATGCGATCGGCTGGCTGGCCATCCGCCGCACCGGCATCTATTTCGCGATGATCACGCTGGCGCTGTCGCAGGTGGCGTACTTCATGGCAGTGCAGGTGAAGTGGACGCGCGGCGAGGACGGCATGCAGGGCATCCCCCGCGGCAAATTCCTGGGGCTGGTCGACCTGAGCTCGGACACCCACATGTACTACTTCGCGCTGGGGGTCTTCGTGCTGGGATTCCTGTTCGTGTATCGGGTGATCCATTCGCCCTTCGGACAGGTGCTCAAGACCATCCGCGACAACGCGCCGCGGGCGATTTCACTGGGGTACGATACGGATCGGTGCAAGCTGCTGGCTTTCGTGCTGTCCGCCTCGGTCGCTGGCCTGGCCGGCTCGCTCAAGGCGCTGGTGCTGCAATTGGTGGCGCTGAACGACGTGTCGCTGGCCACCTCCACCGAGGTGCTGCTGATGACCCTGCTGGGCGGCATCGGCACCGTGTGGGGCCCCGTGGTGGGCGCCACCCTGGTGGTCAGCCTGCAGAACTACCTTGCCACCCTGGGCGATGTCGTCACCATCGTCATCGGGTTGATTTTCGTGTTGTGCGTGTCGTTCTTCCGGCGCGGGTTCGTCGGCGAATGGCTGGCCTACACGCAGTGGCGCAAAACGAAGGAAAACAATAATTGATGGCCGGAGCAGAACCCAAACGGCGCGCCGCCGACGTCGCCTACGACCAGATCGAAAGCATGATCGCCACACTGCAATTGCAGCCGGGCAGCGCGGTGGTGGAGGCCGACCTGGTCGAGAAGACCGGCCTGGGCCGCACCCCGCTGCGCGAAGCGCTGCTGCGCATGGTGGCGGCCGGGCTGATCCGCCAGGAACCGCGCCGCGGGCTGCGGGTGTCGATGATCCAGCTGGCCGACCACATGGACCTGATCCAGACCCGCCGGGCGCTGGAACAACTGATTGCCGCCAGCGCCGCGCGCCGCGCCACGCCCGCCCAGCGCAGCCAGATCGTGGAATGCGCGGCCCAGATGATCCGCGCGGCCGAAGGCGGCAACCTGGATGACTACATGCAGGCGGACCAATCGCTGGACCACGTCTGCCACAACGCCTGCCGCAACGTGTCCGCCGTGAATGCGGTGGAACCGCTGATCATCCAGTGCCGCCGCTTCTGGTATGCCTACCAGCACGAAGGCGACATTACGGAGGGCGCGCGGCGCCACATGGCCATGGCCGAGGGCATCGCCACGGGCGACGCCGCCGCGGCCATCCGTGGCGCGGATTCGCTGATGGACTACCTGGAGATGTTCACGCGCAAGGTCATTGACGCGTAGCGGCGGCGGGGGTCGCCGGCTCGGCCGCGTCGGTGGCGCCGCGCGCCAGCCAGGCCATGACGCGCGGGCGGGCCCGGTCGTAGCCCAGGTTGTAGAAGAACGCATAGGGCAGGTAGAACAGCACCAGCGCGATGTCGAGCACGAACGCCTGCCACAGGCTGATCTGCAGCCACCAGGCCGCCAGCGGAATGACGATCAGGATCAGCCCCAGCTCGAAGCCGAACGCATGCACCACCCGCACACGCAGGTTGCGGGTGATGCCCAGCCGGTTTTCCAGGCGGTCGAACGCGGCGTTGTAGATCATGTTCCAGACCAGCGCGATCCAGGCGATCACCGCGGTCAGCACGCCCATTTCGAACAGCGACTTGCCCATGGCCCAGGCCGCGACCGGCGCGCACAGGCCGATGGCCAGGATTTCGAACAGGAAGGCGTGGAAAAAGCGTTCTTTGAGGGTTTTCTTGGCTTGCGTCATGACCCACCTGAGGTCGGTTGCTTGAGTAACCCGGCGATTTTCGACGATATTTCCGGTACGATAAAGATTATATCCATCGGAAAAACCGATACCCAAAAACTACCATGCGCCATTCCCTCGAGTCCCTGGCCACCTTCGCCCAGGTCGCCGCCGAAGGCACGTTTTCCGCCGCGGCCCGCAAGCTGGGCAAAAGCCAATCCACCGTCAGCGAAACCATCGCCAATCTCGAAGTGGACCTGAACGTGACCCTGTTCGACCGCAGCCAACGCCAGCCTGCGCTGACCGAGGCCGGCCAGGTGCTCTTGACCCAGGCCTTGCAGGTGCTGGCCGCGAACGACCGCCTGAACCGCAGCGCCAGCCAGCTGTCGGCCGGGCTGGAGCCCCGACTGACCGTGGTGCTGTCGGACACGTTTCAGTCCGAAACCTTTGAAAACATGCTCAGCCAGATCGACGAGCGCTACCCGGCGCTGCGCTTCGAATGCCTGATCGCGGAATACGAAGACGTGGTGGCGCTGGTGCAGCAGGGCCGCGCCCACTTGGGGCTGATGGCGGCGCAGAACAGCTACCCGCCGGACATGGCGCATGCCAGCCTGCGCGATGCGTCCGAGATCGTGCTGTGCGTGGGCCGCAGCCATCCCCTGGCGGCGCTCAAGGGCGTCACGGCGGACCACCTGAAGAACGAACGCGAACTGCGCCTGAGCACCTATGAGCTGGACGACAAGGAACCCGCCCCGTCGCAATCGACCTGGTCGGCGCCGGGCTACCTGATGCTGCTGGAAATGGCCAACCTGGGTTTCGGCTGGGCCGAACTGCCGCGCTGGATGCTGCAGCGCTTTGGCCGCGGACAACTGGTGGAACTGGCCGTGCCGGGCTGGCCCAGGCAGATTCGGGTGGATGCGGTGTGGTCGACCCGGCGGCCGCTCGGGCCGGCCGGTGCGTGGTTGCTGCAGAATTTGACGCAGGCCTAGGCGGAATGGCCGCGTAGATGCCGCTTCGAGCCCTGCCCGGCCTTAGCCGGCGGCGGCTTGCCGGCGCGGTGTGCGGTGCGCTTGCACAGCGACGCCGGCCAGCACGGCCGGCAGGCGCGTGATGCGCACGCCGTTGGCGGACAGCCAATCGCCCAGCTTGGGGCTGGCCAGCACGTCGTATTCAGCCCGGCGCTGGCGCGCCATGGCACTGCCGCCCTGGCTGTCCAGCGCCGGATGGCACATCAAGAGGTCGCCATCCTGGGCATTGAACAACCAGTTCTGCAGCAGGTCGGCATAGCGCCGCTTGCCGCCTTCGAACCCATATACGCCCAGCAGGCGGCGGTTGGTGCGCAGGCCTTCCTTGCGGGCCTGGCGGCCCAGTTCGGCCGCGCCCAGCGCACCGATGATGCGGGCCTTGATCGATTCCTTGGCAGGAATGCCGCAAAGCGCGCCGGGCGTGGTCTGGCGCAGCCAGGGCATGCTGGCGCCATAGCGGCGCTTGAGCAGACGCAGCAGGCGTTCACGAATGACTGGCAGCTGGTGCACGTGCTGGTGGCCGTCCACGTAGTCGGGCGCGCCGCCGAACGCCGCTTCGAACGCATCGAACTGGCGTTCAAGGCGCTGGTCGACCCAGGCCGCATCGAGCTGGCGGGCGTAGGCGCGCAGGATCAGGCGCGACAGCGACGGCACGTCGGCATCGTCCGGGCCCAGCGATTCGGAGAAGTTCAGATGCAGGCCGATGTCGACATCCAGGGCCGCCAGGCGCGGCGCGTTGGCGGCAAAGGTCGGGCCTTGCACGAGGCAGCTGACGGCGCTGAGGCGGCCCATGCCGGCCAGCGCAATCATGCCTTCATCGATATCGGCATTCATGCCAAAATCGTCACCGCAGACCACTATGCGTTTGCTCATGCTTTCACCCCGCCATTCTTCTTCGACACGCCCCACATGCGCGCCCTGCTTCAACAAGTCAGTCTGTTCATCGCCGTCGGATGCGCAGCGGCCGCCACGCACTGGGGCGTCGCCGTTGCCTGCGTCGAGGCCCTGGGCGCCGCGCCGCTCCTGGCCAACCTGATCGGCTGGCTGGTGGCGTTCGTGGTTTCCTTCAGCGGGCACTACCGGCTTACGTTCAGACATTCCCACACACCCTGGACCATAGCAGTCCGCCGTTTCTTCTTCATTTCAGCCGTCGGCTTCATCATCAATGAATCCGCTTACGCCTGGTTGCTGCGCGTAACGGCCGTACGCTACGACATCCTGCTGGCCCTCATTCTTATCGCCCTGGCGGTGGCCACCTTCATCACGAGCCGGCTTTGGGCATTCCGCCACAAGCCCGCTGCTTGAAGGCGGCATCCGCCACCACCTGCCAGATCACGTATTTCACGCTGGTCGCCACCGGCTGCAAGCCTTGCAGCGCCCGGTAATTGCCGCCGTCCGAACTGGTGCCCCAGACCCAATAGCGCGAGCCTTCCGGCGCGGCGCACAGGCGGGCATCGAACTCCTCCCGGCTGATCAACACCTGCTTGCCGACCTGCGGTTCGAACTTGGCGGCGTCGTAGAGTTCTTTGCGCCAGTTGTCGCGCACCGGCACGTCCGGATTGAGCCAATCGTCCACCACCCATGAAGGCTGGGGCGCCTGGGCATACAGTGCCAGGTCGAACGGATAGGTATGCAGCGATACATACGTATCGCCCGGCTGCGCCAGCGGGCGGATCACGGCGGCCAGCGGGCCCGCGCTGCCGCGGGCGCTGTGCGCGGCGATGCCGATCGCCAGCACGCAGATGCCTGCGCCGACACCGACGCAGATGCGCACCAGCCGGGGCGCCAGCGTATCGTCCTTCTGGCGCCAGGCGGCAACGATGACTTCGGCCAGCAAGAAGGCCAGCGCCGGCAACGCAGGCAGCACGTAGCCGACCAGCTTGGAATTGGGCAGCGAGAAAAAACCGACCACGACGACGAACCAGATCAGGGCCAGGCGGCGCAGGTCACGCTGCGGGCCTTCCGCCCAGAACGCCTTGCGCAGGATGCCGCCGCCCCACAACGACCAGGGCAGCGCCAGCCCCACCACCACCGGCAGGTAGAACCAGAACGGCTGGGCATTGTTGAAGCCGCCTTCGGCAAAACGCTGGAAGTGCTGGTAGACGAAGAAATAGTCGTAAAAGCCGGGGTAGCGGATCTGCATCAGCACGAACCACGGCATGGCGACTGCCGCGAACACCAGCAATGCAGGCGGCCATACCAGCGCGGCCAGGCCGCGCCAGCGACGGCTCCAGACCAGCCAGATGAACAGAATCGCACCGGGCAGCACCAGGCCGATCAGGCCCTTGGCCAGTACCGCCAGCCCTGCCAGCGCGGCGGCGGCCAGAGACATCCAGCGATAGGCCTGGCCGCGTTCGACGCGCAGCGCGGTGTCCGCCGCGGCCAGCACGCACAGCGTGATCAGGCCGGCGACCAGCATGTCCAGGTTGGCGAACTGCGAACCGCCATAGAAGAACGGCAAGGTGGCCAGCACCAGGGCGGTGATGGTCGCGCTGGCGACATCGCGGTAACGCCGCACGAACGCGTAGAGCGCGGCAATGGCGGCCCAGGATGCCAGCAGCGAGGGCACGCGGGCGGCCCACGGATGCACGCCGAACAGCGTGAACGACAGTTCGGTCATCCAGTAGTACAGCGGCGGTTTGTGGAAATACGGCATGCCATCGAGCAGCGGCACGGCATGCGAGCCGCTGCGCAGCATGTCCCAGGCGACGCCGGCATAGCGGCCTTCGTCGGGCAGCGTCAGGGGCCTGACCCAGGCCAGGAAGGCAAGCCAGAAGCCGATCGCGAGCAGGAACCATCCCGCCGGCGGGATCCATTCGGAGCGCGCCGGGCGTTGCATAACGGTGCTCATCAGTGTGCGGCCTTGTCGGAGCGGGCGGCGTGCCCCTGGCGGCGGCGCACCACGAACAGCGGGCGCCCCTTGACCTCGTCGAAGATACGGGCGACGTATTCGCCCACCACGCCCAGCGAAATCAGGTTGACGCCGGCAAAGAACAGCACCGCCGTGACGATCGTGGTCCAACCGGATACTGCGTTGCCGGACACCAGGTATTCGCCCACCAGGTAGGTCGCGTAGGCCATTGCCAGGACGGCGAACAGCAAGCCAACCAGGCTGACCAGGCGCAGCGGCCAGGTGGTGAAGGCGGTCAGGCCATCCAGGGCCAACCGCGCCAGGCGCATGTTGCCGAAGCGGCTGTCGCCATGCATGCGCTCGTCGGGCGTGTAGGGCAGCGCTTCGCCCTTGAAGCCCACCCAGGCGTACAGGCCCTTCATGAAACGGGTACGTTCGGGCAGGGCATTGAGCGCATCCACCACGCCACGGTCCATGAGACGGAAGTCGCCGGCATGGGCCGGCACGTCGACGCCGCGGGCGCCGCTGAGCAGCTTGTAGAACCAGCGTGCGCCCGTGCGCTTGATCCAGGATTCGTCGTTGCGGGTTTCGCGCACGGCATAGACCATTTCGGCGCCGGCGGCCCAGCGGGCCAGCATCTGCTCGATCAGCGCGGGGGGATGCTGCATGTCGGCGTCCAGGCAGATGACCACGTTGCCCGAGGCACTTTCCAGGCCGGCGCTCAGCGCGGCTTCCTTGCCGAAATTGCGCGACAGTTGCACGTAGCGAAAGCCGTCGTACTGGGTCCATTCGGCCATCAGCGCTTCGGTGCCATCCGTGCTGCCATCATCGGCCACGATGATTTCCCAGCCACTGCACAGCGCGGCCAGGCGGCTGCGCAGCAACGGCAGCAGCACGCGCAGGTTCTCGCATTCATTCAGGCAGGGAATGACGCAAGTCACGCAGGTGTCGTAGGGCACGTTGGCGGCAGCCGTCGGCCAGACCGTTTCCAAGGGAAACGCTTTGGCCAGGACTTGCTGCCCCATGGGCTCGGACCGGAATTGGATGTGCATAGGACTTTGAAAAACGGGTATGCGGGACGGTATGACAGGCAGTATGCGCAGCCCCTCGTCGAATTTTCATGAAATGCCTCGACGGCCATATCGCATCCCTTGCGAGGATTCTAAAAAGCCGGACGGGCCAAATGTATAAAGCCGTATAAAGCCCGGTGAATCTCTGTCCCCGATATGTGAAAGGACGTAAAGCACCGGGGCCAGGCCGCTGCCCCCAGACCGGTAAAATGCGCGAAGTTCTTGTTTTCCAAGGGTGTTATGCAATATCAAGTCCGCCCCATGCTGACCGGCGACGTCGATGCCATCCTGCAGGTCCAGGCCCAGGCTTACCCGGGCTTTCTGCTGGAAAGCGCTGAATTCTTCCTGAACCGGCTGGCGCTCGCGCCGGCGTATTGCTGGGTGGCGCAAGCCGCGGCGCCGAAGGCCGCGGAGGCTGTGCTGGGCTATCTGGTGTCGTACCCGTGGGACGCAGGCCTGCCACCCACGCTGGACGCACCGCTGACGACCCTGCCCAAACCAGCCGATCACTGGTTCCTGCACGACTGCGCGGTGGCGCCGTCGGCCCAGGGCCTGGGCGTCGGGCAGGCGCTGCTGCAAGCCGCGGCCCAGGCCGCCATGCAGTGCGGTTTACAGCGGGCCAGCCTGGTATCGCTGGGGTCCGCGGTGGGGTATTGGGTCCGCCACGGCTATGCGCCCGTTGCGGCCGGCGGGCAAGACCTGGCGGCCAAGCTTGAAGGCTACGGGCCGCAAGCCCGCTACATGGCGCGTGCATTTCCGCTTTGAATTGACTGCGCCCCGCGGGGCGCGAAGGTATCCATGATTTCGCTTTCCCCCGTCCAATCCCTGCTGGCCTGCTGCCTGGTGCTCGCCATCGGCCGCGTGCTGACCACCCGGATCGGCGTGCTGGCGCGCTACAGCATCCCCGACCCGATCGTCGGCGGGCTGCTGTTCGCCATCGCGGCCTACCTGCTGTCCACCTGGGGCGGCGTGTCGGTTGCCCTGGAAACCAGCATCAAGCCGACGTTGTTGCTGCTGTTCTTCGGCTGCATCGGCCTGACGGCCAACCTGAAGCTGCTGGCCAAGGGCGGCCCGCGCCTGATCGCATTCCTGCTGGCGCTGATTCCTTTCCTGGTGCTGCAGAACGCGGTGGGGCTGGGCATGGCCTGGCTGCTGGACATGCATCCGCTGATGGGTCTTTTGGGCGGCACCATCACGCTGGTGGGCGGGCACGGCACGGGCGCGGCCTATGCCACCCGCTTTGCCGACGTCAACAACATCCAGGACGTGATGGCCCTGGCCATGACCGCGGCCACCATCGGGCTGGTGCTGGGCGGCGTGGTGGGCGGCCCGGTGGCCGAATGGATCATGCGGCGCCACAAGCTGCGCGGCAGCCTGGACCCGCAAGCCGACGGCGGCCACGAAGCGCCCGACCTGGGCGAGGCGCAGGCGCCGTCGACCTCGGCGTCGTTCATCACGTCCATGACCGCCGCCTTCGTCTGCCTGGTAGCTGGCGGCTTCCTGGCGACGCTGGTGGAAGGCGCGCCCGTCAGCCTGCCCAACTTCCTGTGGTGCCTGGCGACCGGCGTGCTGATCCGCAACGGCGGCGAACGCCTGGGCTTGAAGCTCGATGACCGCGCCACCGAGATCATCGGCACCATCACGCTGTCGCTGTTCCTGGCCATGACGATGATGACGCTGGACCTGTCCAGCGTGGCGCGGCTGGCCGGCCCGCTGGCGCTGATCCTGGCGGTGCAGACGCTGTTCTGCGCGCTGTACGCGGCATTGGTCGTGTTCCGGCTGCTCAGGCGCGATTACGAGGCCGCCATCATGTCGGCCGCGTTCTGCGGCTTTTCACTGGGCGCCACGGCCACCGCCATCGCCAACATGCAGGCGCTGACGCGCCGCCACGGACCGGCGCCGCAGGCCTTCATCGTGGTGCCGGTGACCGGCGCCTTCCTGGTGGACATCCTGAACGTGATCGTGCTGACGTCCCTGATCTCCTTGCCGTTCGTGGGGGGGATGTGAGCATGCTGCAACGCTTCGTACTGATCGCCCTGTGCCTGCTGCTGGCCGCCTGCGGCCGCGCGCCCGATACCGATGCGCTGCGCGCGGACGTCGAGCGCGGCCTGGCCGCCACCTATGGCGCGGACCTGTTCCGCATCGATGACATCAAGCGCATGGGCTCGGCGGCCGACAGCAGTGCGCCGGCCGGCGAAACTCGCCGCGTGGTCTATTACGACCTGCGGCTGGAAGTGACACGCGACATCTCGCTGGGCGCGTGGGACCAGCCCGGCGCCGCCGCCCTGGTGACGCTGCTGGGCGCGGGCCCGCGCAGCATCAGCGGCGTGAAATCCAGCGGCAACCAGGCCGGCGACCGCATCGTGGCGCACGCCAGCGCCATCTACCGCAAGGATGGCGATACCTGGGCACTGGTGACGCCGGCGGGCTTCAAGGCCGCCGAGGCGCCGTCGCTGGACACCGGCGCGCCGCCGCCCGTCACGCAGCGGCTGCTGGAGACCCTGGACCAGATCACCCATTCGGTCGCCTACAGCGCGTCCAGCACCGCGCAGCACGTGGTGCAGCAGGAACTGGAACGCTCGGTCGCCCGCATCAACGGCCGGCTGGCGCGCATGCAGCAAGGCTATCCCTTGGCTGGCGGCCCGGACCGCGGCGAGTACGTCACCTTCGCCCGCGCACTGGGCAACGTGGGCCAGGCCCGCCAGATCCGCGTGACGCCGCTGATCACCGGCGGCGGCGCCGAGAACATCGCCCTGCTGCGCAGCGGCGATGCGGTCGTCGGGCTGGCCCAGGCCGACACGGCCAAACTGGCCTACGAAGGCCGCGGCCCGTTCGCCGCGCAAGGCCCCTTCACGGGACTGCGGGCGCTGGGCAGCCTGTACCCCGAAATGGTGCACATCGTCGTGCGCGATGACGCGGGGCTGCGCAATGTGCGCGACCTGAAGGGCAAGAAGATCGCCATGGGCGCCGAAGGCTCGGCCGTGCGCGCCACGCTGGAAACCGTGCTGGCCGCGCATGGCCTGCAGGCAGGTCGCGACTACGAGGCCGTGCCCGCCACGTTCACCGGATCGCTGTCGGCGTTGAATTCGGGTGCGATCGACGCCGCCGCGCAGGTGATCGGCGTGCCGGCCACGCCGCTGCGCGACGCGCTGACCCAGGCGCACCTGATGCTGCTGCCGCTGGACCCCGCCGCGGTCAAGGCCCTGGCGGCCCAGGACAGTGCGCTGATGCCGATGGACATCGTGGCCGGCACCTACCCCAACCAGCCCGAACCGGTCGCCACCGTGGGCATGGCCGCGCTGCTGCTGACCACGTCCGACCTGACCCGTGACGAAGCCCTGCAAGTGGTGCGCGCGGTCTACCAGACCGGCCAGGACCTGCTGGCCGCCGGCTCGGCCCAGGGCGCCCAGGTCAGCGTGGCGACCGCCCGGCGCGGCCTGACGGTGCCGCTGCATGACGGCGCCGAGGAAGGGCTGGCCGCGCTGGAACATCCCAAACCCCGTCCGGCGCCCGCCGAACCCGGCAAGCCTTGACGCCGCTTGCGCTTATGATTGCGGTCCCAATCAGGAATCTTCATGAATAAATTCGATCTGCAAAAGAACCAGGCGCTGAAACTGGCCGGCCAACTCAAGCAAGCCGCCACGCCCGACCGTTTCGGCACCGCCTCGCAGGCGCCCGACCGCCGCGAGCAGCGCAAGCTGGACCAGGCCGCCGGCCTGGTGCCGTTTCCGCTGAAGCTGTCGCAGGCCCAAGCCGACCAGTTGCGCGCCGCCGCCGCCGAACGCGGCGTCACCACCCACGACATCGTGGCCGAGGCCCTGCAGAAGGCCCTGGGCTGATGCATATCTGGGTCGATGCCGACGCCTGCCCCGGGGTCATCAAGGACATCCTGTTTCGCGCTGCGCAGCGTTGGCAGGTGCCGCTGACCCTGGTGGCCAACCAGGCGCTGCACACCCCGCCGTCGCCGCTGATCCGCGCGGTGCAGGTGCCGCGCGGCTTTGACGTGGCCGACGACCATATCGTCGAACGCGCGGCCGCGGGCGACCTGGTCATCACCGGCGACATTCCGCTGGCGGCGCAGGTGCTGGAAAAAGGGGCAATGGCGTTGAATCCGCGCGGCGAACGCTATTCGCCGGAAACCATCCGCGAGCGGCTGGCGGTACGGGACATGATGGAAGAATTGCGCGCCGGCGGGGTGGATACGGGCGGACCGCCCTCGTTCAGCCAGGCGGACCGCAAGGCCTTCGCCAACCAGCTCGATACGCTGCTGGCCCGGGTGGCGCGCCAGGCCGCGGCCAAGGGTTGACCGGCGCCGCCCGCCCTGCCGGGGCGGGCGCGGACTACGCAGTCATCAATAGAACGTGATGTACGCCTTGTAGATGATGGTGCCGATGGCCGTGATGAGGCCGACGCCCATCAGGCCCATGCCGATATTGCGGTCCCGCAGTCCGAACCCGACCAGCATGAGCGCCACGCCGGTGACGATGATGATCAACATGGTGTTGGTGCTGGGGTGCATAAGGGTCTCCCGGAGCGTCGATTTCAGCTTCCATGATAGACAACCCCAGGGACGATCGCGCGCAAGCGCCAACGCCAGGCTTGCGCCACGTCAAAGACGGCGCAGAAAACAAAAAAGCCAACCGCTGGGGTTGGCTCTATTGCTTTGTACTGCTGCCTTGCTTTGCACTGCTATCTCGAATCACGCTCACCCGCTTTGCAGCCAGGCAGGTTCTTCGAGGGTCTTTGGTGGGTGGTACAAGTTTCGAACTTGTGACCCCTGCCGTGTGAAGGCAGTGCTCTACCACTGAGCTAACCACCCCGAAAGAGGCGAAATATTAGCATGCTTTTTTGAAAGTGTGCAAGTCGCCCGTGAAAAAGTTCAGCTGACCGCCGCCGGCACGTCGATCTTGCGCCAGACGCATTCACCGCCGACCGACTTGTCCAGCGCCGCCAGGTAGGTTTCGTGCTCGGCCAGTTCGGCCTCGCTGGCTTTCACCACCGGCAGGCCTGAGGCATCGAAGCGGGCCAGCACCACGCCGCCATTGGCGCCCTGGTCGTTGTCGTCCACGTCGATCAGCAGCGCGTCCTGGCCGCGAGTCATGGCCAGCCAGACTTCGGCCAGCAACTGCGAGTCCAGCAACGCGCCGTGCAGGGTACGGTGGGCGTTGGAAATGCCGAAGCGGTCGCACAGTGCATCCAGCGAGTTGCGCTTGCCGGGGAACAGCGACCGCGCGTGCAGCAGCGAGTCGGTGATCGTCTCGCAGTATTCGGTGATGACGCCGCGGCCGGTCTTGGCCAGCTCGGCGTTGAAGAACTTCACGTCGAATGCGGCGTTGTGCGCGATCAGCTCGGCGCCCTGGATGAACTTGACGAATTCGTCGGCCACGTCCGCAAAGCGCGGCTTGTCGGACAGGAACTCAGTGGTCAGGCCGTGCACTGCCAGCGCCTCGGGGTCGCTGTCGCGGTCCGGGTTCAGGTAGATGTGCAGGTTGTTGCCGGTGGCCATCCGGTTGACCAGTTCGACGCAGCCGATTTCGACGATGCGGTGTCCCTGGGCGGGATCCAGCCCGGTGGTTTCAGTGTCAAAGATGATCTGGCGCATAAAGCTATTCCGACGCTTGGGCCGCAGACGCCGGCGGCGTCGGGGCATCCGGCTCGGGATGCGCTGCGCTGCCGGCGGGGCCGGGTTTCTTGCGTGCGGTGGCGATCAGGGTGTAGGCCACCGGCACGACGAACAAGGTCAGTAGTGTACCCAGCATCAGTCCGCCCACCAGGACCCAGCCGATCTGCTGGCGCGATTCGGCGCCCGCGCCCGTCGACAGCGCCAGCGGCACGGTGCCCAGCACCATGGCCCCCGTGGTCATCAGGATCGGCCGCAGGCGCAGCACGCTGGCCTCGGTGACGGCCGCGAACAGCTCCCTGCCCTCGTCGCGCAGCTGGTTGGTGAATTCCACGATCAGGATGCCGTGCTTGGTGATGAGGCCCACCAGGGTGATCAATCCGATCTGGCTGTAGATCGACAGCGTGCCGCCGGTCAGGTACAGGGCCAGCAGCGCGCCGGTCATGGACAGCGGCACCGACAGCATGATGATGAACGGGTTGCGCCAGCTTTCGAACTGCGCGGCCAGCACCAGGTAGATGAAGGCCAGCGCCATGGCGAAGACCAGGTAGATGCTGCCGGACGAGTCGCGGAATTCGCGCGACTGGCCGTCCAGGTCGGTCACCACCGTGTTGGGCAGGACTTCACGGGCCACCTGGTGCATGTGGGTCAGCACCTCGCCCAGCGCGTAGCCCGGCGCCACGGCGGCGTCGATCTTGACCGCGCGCAGGCGGTTGAAGTGGTTCAACGACTGCGGCGACACGCCTTCGTGCACGCCCAGGAGGTTGTCCAGCTGCACCATGCTGCCATCGCGCGCCCGGATGTGGATGCCGGAAATATCGGTGGGGTTGGCGCGGTCGCGCGGGGTCACCTGCACGATCACGTCGTACTGCTCGCCCTGGTCTTTGTAGCGCGTGACCTGGCGGCCGCCCAGCATCGATTCCAGCGTGCGGCCCACGGTATCGACGTTGGCGCCCACGTCCGCCATCTTGTCACGGTCCACCCGCACCCGCAGTTCGGGGGTGTTCAGGCGCAGGTCCGTATCCAGGTTCATCAGACCCGGATACTTGCGCAGCTCGGTCAGGAATACCTCGGTCAGGCGGGCCAGCTCTTCATAGGACGCCTGGCTCATGATGATGAATTCCACCGGCTTGGACCGGGCAGACTGGCCCAGCGACGGCGGGTTGGTGGGAAACGCGCGCACGCCAGGCAGCGACGAGAACAGCGGCTGCAGTTCCTGCGTGATGGCCTGCTGCTTGCGGCCGCGCTCTTCCCAGGGTTTCAGGCGCAGGATGGCGGTGCCGTCGGTGACCGTGGGAAAGCCCACCGTGACCTGGCTGCCGCTGGCTTCGGGAATGGCCGCGTAGAACCCTTCGATGCCCTGCATGCTGTCCAGCGTGTAGTTCAGCGTGGCGCCTTCGGGTGCGCTGACGATGCCGAACACCACGCCGCGGTCTTCGATGGGCGCCAGTTCGCTCTTGACCACCTTGAACAGCACGCCGCTGCCGGCGGCCACGGCCACGCCGATGACGACCACCAGCCAGCGGTGCCGCAGCGAGGCGCCCAGCAGGCGGCGGTAGCCGTTGCTCATGCCGTTGAGCCAGCCTTCGATCAGGTTGTACCAGCGGCTGTGGCTGCTCTGGTGGCGCAGCAGCACCGAGCACATCATGGGCGTGAGCGTCAGGGCCACGAAACCGGATACCAGCACGGCGCCGGCCAGCGCCAGCGCGAACTCGATGAACAGGCGCCCGGTGCGGCCGGTGGCGAACGCCAGCGGCGCGTACACGGTGACCAGGGTCATGGTCATGGCCACCACGGCAAAGCCGATCTCGCGCGAGCCGCGCAGCGCGGCCTCTTTGCGCGGCATGCCGTCTTCGATGTGGCGGAAGATGTTCTCCAGCACCACGATGGCGTCGTCCACCACCAGGCCGATGGCCAGCACCATGGCCAGCAGCGTCAGCGTGTTGATGGAAAAGCCGAACAGGTACATCAGCGCGCAGGCGCCCACCAGCGACACCGGAATGGTGACGATGGGGATGATGCTGGCCCGCAGGTTGCGCAGGAAGAAGAAGATCACCAGCACCACCAGGATGATGGCTTCGCCGATGGTGTGGAACACCGAATCGATCGACCGCTCGATGAACACCGACGAGTCATACGCGATGGTGAGCTTCATGCCGGCCGGCAGGTTCTCGTTCAGGCGCACGATTTCCTCGCGCGCAGCCTTGGACAGTTCCAGCGGGTTGGCGGTGGACTGGCGCGTGACGCCGATGTTGATGGCCGGCTTGCCGTTGAACCGCGACAGCACGCGGTCGTTGGCGGCGCCGATCTCGACCTTGGAGACGTCGCGCAGCCGCACCGGATAGCCCTTCACGTTGGCGACGATGACGTTCTCGAACTGGGCCGGCGTCTGCAGGTCGGTGGACGACACCACCGAGAATTCCCGGGCCCGCGACTCGATGCGGCCGGCGGGAATCTCGACGTTCTGGCTGCGCAGCGCGGTCTCGACGTCCTGCACCGTCAGGCCGTAGGCGGCGAGCTTGTCACGGTCGACGTAGATGCGCATGGACGGCAGCCGTTCGCCGAACACGCGCACTTCGGCCGCCCCCGGCAGCACCGACAGCCGCGTCTTGATGTAGCGGTTGATGTAGTCGGACGTCTGGATCGCCGAGTACGAACCGGATTCCACCGCGATGTAGATGATGGGCTGGGAATCGGCCTCGACCTTGCCGATGATGGGCTCGTCGATCTCGTCGGGCAGAAAGCGCCGGGCGCGCGAGACCTTGTCGCGCACTTCGGCCGCCGCCGCGTCCGGATTGCGCGACAGGTTGAACTTGATGTTGATCAGGCTGCGCTCGGAGCGGCTGCGCGACGTCATCACGTCCACGCCCTCGATGCCGGCCAACTGGTCTTCCAGCGGCTTGGTCACCTGCGATTCGATCACCTCGGGCGAGGCGCCCTTGTAGGTGGTGTCCACCGACACGATGGGTTCGTCGATCTTGGGGTATTCGCGCACCGTCAGGCGGGAATACGAGATCAGGCCGATCAGGACGATGATCAGCGACAGCACCGACGCGAACACCGGCCGATTGATACAGGTTTCGGAGATACGCATGGGCGGCCGCTCGCTCGGAATGTGGCGTCAGGCGCCGTTGTTCACGACCTGCACGGCGCCGCCGTCGGTCACGCGCTGCAGGCCGGACACCACCAGCAGGTCGCCCACGGCCACGCCGGTCAGGATCTCGACGCGGCCTTCGCGGCGTTCGCCGATGGTGACTTCGCGGCGCTCGGCCACGCCGTCCTTGACCCGGTAGACGTACTGCGTCTCGCCCGACGGCGACAGCGCGGCTTCGGGCGCGACCAGGGCCTTGTCCTGGTTGAACATCAATTGCACGCGGGCGAACATGCCGGGCCGCAGCACCGAGTCCTGGTTGGCCACCGTGGCCCGCAGCAGGATGGAACGGCCACCCGCGTCGATCAGCGGGCTGACGGCGTACACCCGTCCCTGGCGCTCCTGGCCGGGCAGCGCGTCCAGGCGCAGCGTCAGTTGCTGGCCCACGCCGACCTTGTTCAGATACATTTCCGGCACGCGGAAATCGACCTTGAGCGGATCGATGGCCTCGAGCGGCGCCAGGTCCTGGCCCTGGTTGACGTAATCGCCCACCGAGACGCTGCGCAGGCCGGCGAAACCGGCAAAAGGCGCAGTGATGGTCATCTTGTCCAGGCGCGCCTGCGCCAGCGCCACTGCGGCTTCCTGCACCTTGAGCGTGCTGGCCGATTCGTCGCGGGCCTGCTGGCTGACGAAGCCCTTGCCCTGCAGCGCCACGGCGCGGCGGTAGTGGCTTTGCGCCAGCGTCAGGTTGGCGCGGGCCTGGGCCAGTTCGGCGCGCGGCACCGAATCGTCCAGCCGGATCAGGGGCTGGCCGCGCTTGACCGGCTGGCCTTCCTTGAATTCGATGGACTGGATGCGCCCGGCGACTTCGGGCCGCAGCACGACTGCCTCATCCGAGCGCAGGCTGCCCACGGCCGACAGGCCCCGGGCAAATGGAATTTCGGTCACCGCGGCGACCTCGACCCGCACTGCGGCGGGCTTGGGCACCGGTTTGGCTGCGGCCTTGGCATCGACCGCCGCGGGCGCAAACCAACGCGGCACGAATACGCCAAGCGCGGCCCCCGCGGCCAACCCGGCCGCGACGGCGGCCAACAGTACAGCTTTTTTCATGCGCGAATGTGGCGGTATCGCGGCGCGCGCCACGCATGCCCCGCTGGGGCGGCGCCGCTGGATGGAATAAGGCTTGGCACTGTAGCACCCGGATTTACATACTGGAACAATCCTGTAGCGCGCTGAAAGCACTAATCCACCCGACCCAGGGTATATCCCGATGCGGCGCGGGGCCGCCCGCCCCCCTCACACGGCTCAGGCGCGCTTGATCGATTCCACGCCCTGATTGGCCAACTGGTCGGCGCGTTCGTTGCCGGGGTCGCCCGCGTGGCCGCGCACCCAGCGCCAGGACACGGTGTGGCGGCGCACCTGGTCGTCAAGCGCCTGCCACAGCTCGGCATTCTTGACCGGCTTCTTGTCGGCCGTCATCCAGCCACGGCGCTTCCAGTTGGCCAGCCATTCGGTCATGCCCTTCATGACGTACTGGGAGTCGGTGTGGATGATGACGGTGCACGGGCGCTTGAGGGCCCGCAGGCCCTCGATGACGGCCAGCAGTTCCATGCGGTTGTTGGTGGTCTGGGCCTCGCCGCCGTGCATCGTCTTCTCGTGCGCGCCGGCGCGCATCAGCACCCCCCAACCGCCCGGACCCGGGTTGCCCTTGCAGGCGCCGTCGGTCCACATTTCCACTTTCTGGTCGTTCGCGTTGTTGTCCTGCATGGTGCTGCTGGTATGTCCTTGTACGGTCACAGTGAATCCGACGGCGCGCTTCAGGAGCGGTCGAAACCGTCGTCCGCCTGGCGGTTGACCACCACCGAGGCCGCGCGGGCGCGCTTGGGCCTGGTCTTCCAGGCGGGCCCAATGATACGCATGCCGGCCACCCGTTTGACGGCCGACACCAGGTAGACGGCGCCGCCCAGGCTCCACCAGCGGGCGCCGGCCGACTCCAGGAACCCCCAGCGCTGCAGCCATTTTTCGCTGCGGCAGGCGGGCGCATAGCAGCCGAAATGGCTTTGCTCGACTTCCAGCGACAGCAGCTTGAACCAGTCTTTCAGGCGCGGCAGCGACACCTGCGACGACGGCGGCTGCGGCAGCCAGGGTTCCATGCCGGGCATGCGGGTGCGCGCGCCCCACATGCTCCAGGGGTTGAACCCGGAAATCACCACCCGCCCTTCCGGCACCAGCACGCGCTCGACCTCGCGCAGCACGTTGTGCGGATCGGTGGTGCATTCGAAAGCGTGCGGCAGGATCAGAAGGTCTACGCTCTGGGATTCGAACGGCAGGGCCTCGGGCTGGGCCAACACCACGCGCGACTGCCAGCCGGCGATGTTTTCAGGCGTGGGCGTCTCGGTACCGACGTAGCCCTTGAAAGGCATGCGGTTGGCGCGCAGCAGGTTCATGTCGGCCAGGCCGACCTGCCAGGCGTAATATCCAAACACGTCCGCCACGGCCGCGTCGAACTGCGCGCGTTCCCAGGCCAGGGCATACTGCCCAGGCGGCGTCTGGAACCATTCGGCCAGCTCTACAATCGGCGCAGTCTCTTCTGCCACGTCTTATTCCTTCGAATCTCATGCAAGCCTTGACCGCCCCCGCAGGCGGCCGCGAAAGCACTGCCGCGGTCTTGCCTTTGCCCGCCTTTACCGACAACTATATCTGGGCCATCGTGCGCGACGGGCAAGCCGCGGTGGTCGACCCCGGCGATGCCGGCCCCGTCCTGCAATGGCTGGCCCGCGAAGGCCTGAAGCTGCGCGCCATTCTACTCACGCACCACCACGGCGACCATGTAGGAGGCGTCCTGGAATTGTCCCGCATTGGCGGCATCACGGTATATGGGCCCGCCCGCGAGACGCTGCCGCGCTGCGACGTGCCGCTGGTCGAGGGCGACCGGGTGGTGATCCCCGAACTGGACCTGGACCTGGCCGTGCTCGACGTGCCTGGACACACCGCGGGACATATCGCGTACGTCGGCCGGGCCGCGGGAAAACAGCCTGTGCTGTTCTGTGGGGACACATTGTTTGCCGGGGGGTGCGGTCGCCTTTTCGAGGGGACTCCCGCGCAAATGCATGATTCCTTGGAAAAATTTTCTGTTTTACCGCCAGATACACAGGTTTTTTGCGCACACGAGTACACTCTAGCGAACTTGCGCTGGGCCATGGCAGTCGAACCCGCCAACCGCACCCTGCAACAGTGGTATCAGCGGGCCCGGCAATTACGCGCAGAAGGTCTTCCCACGCTTCCCTCGACCATCGGTCAGGAACGCGCGACCAATCCGTTTTTGCGTACGCAGCAAGCTGACGTCGTCCGCGCCGCAACTGACTGGGCCGGACGCGACCAAACTACGCCGGTAGAGGTTTTTGCCTCCCTTCGTGAATGGAAGAACGAATTCAAGTGACCGCCCGATGAAGCTATCCCGACTCCTTCTGCCACTTCTGCTGGCAGTCCTCGCCGGTTGCGCAGGAACCAAATCCCCCGACAGCAAGAACCTCACCACCAATTCCCAAGGGCGCTACATCGCCCGCGACACGTCCCGCACGGTTGACCTGACCAACCCGCCGGCCGACGCCTGGGACCGCATCCGCCGCGGCTTCGCCATCCCCAACCTGAACACCGACCTCTCGCAGCAGTGGACCGACTATTACGCGTCCCACCCCGAGGCAGTGCAGCGCATGGCCGAGCGCGCCGGCAAATACCTGTATTTCATCGTCGACGAAATCAACCGCCGCGGCCTGCCGACCGAACTGGCCCTGCTGCCTTTCGTCGAAAGCGCCTACAACCCGACCGCCCTGTCGCGCGCCCAGGCCTCCGGCCTGTGGCAGTTCGTGCCGGCCACCGGGCAGCACTTCAACCTGAAGCAGGACTGGTGGCGCGACGAACGCCGCGACCCCATCGCCTCGACCAACGCGGCGCTGGACTACCTGGAAAAGTTGTTTGAGATGCAGGGCGACTGGTACCTGGCCCTGGCCTCGTACAACTGGGGCGAAGGCTCGGTGCAGCGCGCCATGGCCAAGAACGAAGCCGCCGGCCAGCCCACTGACTACCTGTCGCTGAACATGCCGGACGAGACCCGCAACTACGTCCCCAAGCTGCAGGCCATCAAGAACATCATCGCCGACCCGCAGCGCTACGCGGTGGCCCTGCCCCCGGTGGGCAACACGCCCTACTTCGTGACGGTGCAGAAGAACAGCGACATCGACCTCGAAATCGCCGCCAAGCTGGCCGAAATGCCGCTGGATGAATTCAAGGCCCTGAACCCGTCGTTCAACCGCCCCGTCATCCGCGGCGACCACGGCCCCACCCTGCTGCTGCCGGCCGACCGCGTCGAAATCTTCAACGCCAACCTGACCAACTACAAGGGCGACCTGAGCGCCTGGAAGGTCTACCACTCGCGCCGCGGCGAATCCTACGCCTCGATCGCCAAGCGTTTCGGCGTGACCGAAGCCAAGCTGCGCGAAACCAACGACATCGGCTCGCGCCAGAAGGTTGCGTCGGGCCAGTCGCTGCTGGTGCCGGGCGATCCCGGCACGGGCGGCGTGCAACTGGCCTCGCTGGCCGCCCCCGTGGGCGCGCTGGATTCGGCGCCGGTCAGCAACAAGACGCCTGCGCCGCGTAGCAAGGCCGCAGCCCCCGCCCCGCGCGGTGCCTCGGCCCGCCCCAACGTGCGCACCCACAAGGTCCGCCAGGGCGACACCCTGTTCTCGCTGGCCAAGCAGTACGGCACCTCGGTGGATGCGCTGCGCGCCCTGAACAACCTGAAGGGCAATGCGCTCAAGGTAGGCGCCCAGTTGCGCGTGCCGGGCACCAACGCCCGCGGTTGAAGAATCGAGGCGGCAACCCGGGGGCCGTCCCCCGGCCAGGCCCCCGATATCCCCGCCTTCTCTCGCGGCGCCCACCAGGGCGCCGCGCCGTTTTGTCCGCGGAGCCGCCAAACTCCTTAAAATAGGCGGCCTCCAGAAGGAAAAAATTCAAAGGAATCACACACATGGGCTTTCTCGCCGGCAAACGCATCCTGGTCACCGGGGTGCTTTCCAACCGCTCCATCGCCTACGGCATCGCGCGTGCCTGTCACCAGCAAGGCGCCGAACTGGCGTTCACCTACGTGGGCGACCGCTTCAAGGACCGCGTGAGCGAATTCGCCGCCGAATTCGGCAGCGACATCGTGCTGCCCTGCGACGTGGCCGAAGACAGCCAGATCGAAGCCACCTTCACCGACCTGGCCAAGCGCTGGGACGGCCTGGACGGCCTGGTGCATTCCATCGGTTTCGCCCCGCGCGAAGCCATTGCCGGCAACTTCCTGGACGGCCTGTCGCGCGAAGGTTTCCGCATCGCCCATGACATTTCCGCCTACAGCTTTGCCGCCATGGCCAAGGCCGCCCTGCCGCTGATGGAAGGCCGCAACGGTTCGGTGCTGACGCTGACCTACCTGGGCGCCGAGCGCGTGGTGCCCAACTACAACACCATGGGCCTGGCCAAGGCCTCGCTGGAAGCCAGCGTGCGCTACCTGGCCACGGCGCTGGGCCCGCGCGGCATCCGCGCCAACGGCATTTCGGCCGGCCCGATCAAGACCCTGGCCGCCAGCGGCATCAAGGACTTCTCGGCCATCCTGAAGTTCGTCGAGGCCCAGGCGCCGCTGCGCCGCAACGTCACCATCGACGACGTCGGCAACGTGGCCGCGTTCATGCTGTCGGACCTGGCCGCCGGCGTCACCGGCGAGATCACCCACGTGGACGCGGGCTTCTCGACCGTCGTCCCGGGCATGGAAGACTGACACCGCACAAGGCCCGGCGCGGCCAAGCCCGCCCTGCCAACCTTGGGCAGAACAGAAAGCGGACCCGCGGGTCCGCTTTTTTTGATTCAGGCCGGGCGCACGATCAGCGTGGACACCTGCACGTCCACCGCCGTCATGAGCTTGTGGATCGGGCACTTTTCGGCCACGGCCAGCAGTTCATCGATCTGCGCGTCGCTCAGCTCGCCGTGCAGCGTCAGCTTGGCGGTCAGGCGGTAGATGCCCTTGCGCTCTTCGCCGGCATCGCGCACCACGTCCACCCCCACCGATTCCAGCGGCAGGCCCTTGCGCTGGGCGTAGACCATCAACGTCATGGCCTTGCAGCCGCCCAGTGCGGTGTCGAAGTAGTCGTGCGGATCCGGGCCGGTGCCCTGCGGCTGCGGCATGTCCAGCGGCAGGTCGTGGCCTTCGGCCGTGGCGGTGAATTGCAGGGTCTTGGGCGCGTTCTGGCGCACGTGGATGGTCATGAGCGGGGTTCCTTGCGTTGCGGACGGCGCGCACGCACCGCCTCTGCCCCACGTTGTAGCATCCGCCAATGGCGCCCGCCCGGGCGCGCAACATCCATTTCTGACTGTAAGCTGAACTTCCTGGCGCAACGAAGGTCGGATATCCCTATCCGCAAGATCCTTTGCTTTCACCAGGGGGCCGCATGAGCGCCAGACAACTTCTCGATCAATTATTGCAATCCGGCCAGGGCCTGCTGTCCGACGCCAGTGCCAAAGTGCAGGGCGCCACGGGCGGCAAGGGCTCGTTCCTGACCGGGCTGGGCGGCGGCGCGTTGGGCGCCGGCGCGCTGGGCCTGCTGCTGGGCAGCAAGAAAGCGCGCAAGATCGGCGGCAAGGTCGCCATGTACGGCGGCATGGCCGCGCTGGGCGCTCTGGCCTACCGGGCCTATGGCGACTGGCAGCGCAGCCAGGCTGGCGCGCCGTCCGGGCCGCCGCAGACGCTGGACCGCCTGCCCCCACCCGAAGCCGAACAACACAGCACGGCGGTGCTGACGGCCATGATCGGCGCGGCCAAGGCCGACGGCCATATCGGCCCCGAGGAACGCGCCCTGCTGGAAACCGAAATGGGCAAGCTGTCGGCCGACGCGCAGGATCGCCGTTGGCTCGAAGCCGAGCTGGCGCGTCCGCTGGACCCGGCCGCGATCGCGCAGTCCGCCAAGACCCCGGAAATGGCGGCCGAGATGTATCTGGCCAGCCTGTTGGTGGTGGACGAGGAAAGCTACATGGAACGCGCCTACCTGGACGAACTGGCGCGCCAGCTGCAGTTGCAGCCGGGCCTGAAGGAACAGCTGGAGCAGCACGCCCGCGCGGCCGTGGCCTGAGGCCGGGTTCGAGGCCCCGGAGCGTGACGGCCCGGGCGTCAGTCCGCGCGCAGCCCGATCGCCTCGGTCAGCGCCGTGTAGCGGTCGATATCCGCATTGATCATGTTCTGGAACGCCCGCGGCGAACTGATCGTCGGCGTAAAACCTTGCTCGCGCAGCGAGGCCTGCACGTCCGGCCGCTGCACGATCCGGGCAACCGCGGCGTTCAGCTTGGCGACCACCGCGGGCGGCGTGGCGGCCGGCGCCAGCAGGCCATGCCATTGATCCAGCGCGTAGTCGGGCACCCCCTGCTCGGCCACCGTGGGCACGGCCGGCAACAGCGGCGAACGCTGCGGCGACGTCACTGCCAGCGCCCGCAGCTTGCCCGCCGCGATCATCGGCGCGGCGCTCGAGGCGGTCACGACCCCCACCCCCACCTGGCCGGCCATCACGTCGGTCAACGCCGGTCCGCACCCTTTGTACGGCACGTGCTGCAGCGACGCGCCGGTGGCGCGCGCCAGCATTTCACCCGCCAGGTGCTGCGGCGTGCCGTTGCCGCACGAGGCGAACGGCAAGGGCTTGTCCGGCCGCGCAGCAGTGAGCGCGTCGTCCAGGTCGTGCAGGGGCGATGCCGCCGGCACCACGAAGACGGACGGCACGAAAGCCACGTTGATCACCGCCGCGAAGTCGCGCTTGGGCACGAAACCCAGGTTGCGGTAGACGCCGGGATTGATCGCGAAAGAGCTGTTGACCATCAGCAGCGTGTAGCCGTCGGGCGGCGACTCGGCCACGATGCGCGCGCCGATGTTGCCGCTGGCGCCGGGACGGTTCTCGACCACCACCGGCTGGCCGAATTGCTCTTGCAGGCTGGCGCCCAGGCGGCGCGCCAGCAGGTCGGTGCCCCCGCCCGGCGGAAAGGTCACCACGATCGTGATGGGATGGGTCGGATAGGACGCATCGGACGGCGTATCGCCCGAGGGCGGATTGCCGCAGGCGCCCAGCGCCAGGGTCAGGAGCAGCGAAGTGGAAAGCAGTGCGCGTTTCATGGTTTCTGCCTGTCGTGGCGGGGCCGGGCTCAGGCGTCCAGGCCGATGTCCAGCACCTTGGCGCTGTGGGTCAGCCAGCCCACGGCGATCTGGTCGACGCCCGTGGCGGCTACCGCGGCGGCGGTGTCGGGGGTGATGCGGCCGGACGCTTCGGTAATGGCGCGGCCGCGCGCCATGGCGACCGCCTGGCGCAGTTCGTCCAGGCTCATGTTGTCCAGCAGCACCACGTCCACGCCCAGCGCCAGCGCGGTTTCCAGCTGGGCCAGAGTGTCGACTTCCAGCTCGATCTTGACCATGTGGCCGACGCCCGCGCGGGCGCGCTGCACGGCGGTTTCGACGCCGCCTGCCAGGGCGATGTGGTTGTCCTTGATCAGCACCGCGTCGTCCAGGCCGAAGCGATGGTTGCTGCCGCCGCCGACCCGCACCGCGTACTTCTGCAGGGCGCGCAGGCCCGGCAGGGTCTTGCGGGTGCAGGTCACGCGGGCGCCGTAGCCTTCGATGGCGCGGGCGATGGACGCGGTGGCGGTCGCCACGCCGCTCAGGTGGCACAGGAAGTTCAGCGCCACCCGCTCGGCGGTCAACATGGCACGGGCATTGCCGCGGATGCGCGCGATTTCCATGCCGGGTTCGAGCGCGGCGCCATCGCGCTGCGCCACGATGAATTCGATGTCGCGATCCATGGCGCGAAACGCCAGGCGAGCCAGATCCAATCCGGCCAGCACGCCTTCCTGACGCGCCACCAGGCGCGTCTGCGCCACAGCGTCGGCGGGCACGATGGCATCGGTGGTCAGGTCGCCGGCGCGGCCCAGGTCTTCGAGCAAGGCCGCGCGCACCAGCGGCTCCAGCATCACATCCGGCAGCGCGGGAATGGCCAAACGGGCGGCAGCGGGCAGATCACCTTTTATGCTCATTTTGAGTATTTAGTAGTTAAAAAAGGCGCGCAAGGAATGCGCACTACTTATGCTAGAGATGAGCATATTGCTTGTCAAGCGGCACCGCAACATATCGGACGCCTACCCGCATTGCGCCCGCGAAGCGCTAGAGACCGCGGGACAAGGGCAGCTTGCTGCCGGCAATGGCGCGTTCGAGCAGCACGTCGCGACGAAAGCGAAACAGCTTGGCGGGACGCCCCGCGGTGCCGGTGGCCATGTCGCCGGTTTCTTCCACCAGCGCCTGCTGTTCGATCAGCCGGCGGAAGTTCTGCTTGTGCAGGCCGCGGCCGGCCAGGGCCTCGACCGCCAGCTGCAGTTGCAGCAACGTGAACTGCGCGGGCATCAGTTCGAACACGACAGGGCGGTACTTGATCTTGGCGCGCAGTCGCGCGATGCCGGTGGCGAGAATGCGGCGGTGGTCGTGACGCATGGGCTCGCCCGGCAGCGCCGCCGCCCCCGCGCCCGGTTGGCGGCGGGCCGCTTCGGGCACCAGGCCGGCTTCGAACAGCAGCTCGTAGCGCTGCAGCACCATGTCTTCGTTCCAGGCCGCGCCCTCCAGCCCGAACGTGATGGCGGCACGCTGGCGCCGGCGGCTGCGGGTGGCGGCGTCGGCGCTGTCGTCGCACCAGGCCAGCAGCCGCGGCACGATCTGCGCGTCGACCAGGGCAGGCGGGCCCGCGCGACGGTCTTCCCAGGGGAAATAGCGGTACCAATCCTGCCAGCCCACCTGCGCCACGCCGGTTTCGCCGGCCTCGCGCGTCAGCCCCAGATAGCTGACCGACATGACGCGCGCGCCCGACTCGTCGGAACGATCGCCGTCGGCAAAGGTGTAGAGCTGCTCGACATAGCCCAGCGGATGATGCGTCTGGGTTTCGACCCAGGCGCGCAGGCCCGCCTGCAAGGAGCGGTGAGACAGTTCGAACGGCCCGGCCGGCAGGGCCCGCGCGTCGTCGGTCGTCAGGACCCGTGGTTCGCCGTGGGTGACGGCGACCAGGACGGCGACGAGTTCGGCATGCACGGAGCGTTCGACGGATTCGGTCAAGGTAGGCGTAGGAAGAATGGGAAGAAACCGGGCACTGCGAAGCGCTCGGCATTATAAGGTTCGGGCCCTGCAACAGCCCCTTGCAAACGTGACAGCGCAAAGCCCCTGATGGCCGCCGCGCGGCCCTAACATGGGACGTGCATGTCGGCGCGCCGCCATCCTGGGGCGCCCGCAACCGGAGCCGAGACCATGCTGAAAAACACGCCCGATCCCGCCGCCACCAAGCCGGACATCGCTGGTGAAAAGCCGCAACCCGTCGACCCCCGCAAAGGCACCGGCATCCTGCCGATGCCCGACCAAAGCGAGACGGTGGCCGGCATGCCGCGCCGCGGCCGCGCCATTGAAGAGCCCGGCGATCCCGGCGTCATCACGCCCGAAGACGACGTGCTGGATACGTCTTACGAAAACCGCAAGGGCTGAGCCTTGCGAGGCCTGGCCAAGGGCCGCTCAGGCGACCTTGGCCACGGCTTCCTGGCGCGTATCGACCACGGTCAGGATGGCCAGGAAACCGCTGATGTCGAACACTTCGCGCACATGCGGCTGCATGGCGCACAGCGCCAACGCGCCCGAACCCTGCTTCAGGCGCTTGGCCAGCACCAGCACCACGCGCAGGCCCGCGCTGGAGATGTAGTTCAGGTTCGACATATCCAGCACGAAGCGGCGTTCGCCTTTTTCCACCTGCGCCAGCAGGTCGGCTTCGATGCCGGCGGCATTGCCGCTGTTGATCTGGCCTTCGGGCGAGACAACCAGCACTTCTCCGACTTTCTCGACTGCGAGATTCATAGTGGTTCCCGATAAGTGACCGGCGCCCCGGGTCCCGGCCCATGCGGGTGGCGGCGCGATGCCGAGATGATACGCGAGGCGCCCGCCCAGCCAAACGCAATCTTCCATACGGCGGACAGCGCCGCCCGATACGCCACCCGCCAGCAATCGGGCATACTTGCACCTGCACGTGTACCACTGAACGCAAGGCGACCATGCCCTCTCAGCCCGATACGCTTGACCTCGTCCCCGACGCCCACGCTGTCGCCTCCGCCATGCAATGGATCGAGGCCATCGGCGAGCGCGACGCCTGGTCGCCCAAGCTGAGTTTCGGTCTGTCCTTGAGCCTGGACGAAGCGCTGACGAACATCGTTTCATACGCCTTCGACGATCCCCTTCTTGCCCCGGACCCCGCCCGCGTCAGCCTTGCCTGCCGCCAGGACGGCGAATGGATATCGCTGGAGATAATCGACAATGGCCGGCCGTACGATCCCACCCAGACCCCGCCTCCGCCTTTGGCTGCGACGCTCGATGACGCCGAGATCGGCGGGCACGGCGTGCGGCTGATGCAGCACTACCTGCATGACCTGCGCTACGCACGCCACGGCGACGAAAACCGCCTGACGCTCATCATGCGCGCCGCGTGACCTTCCCCTGGCGCGGTTGATCAAGACGCGCTATCGACAACTTGCAGTGCATAGGCAGAAAGTACCGAACAAAATCGGTCGATCTGTCACTCATGCATAGACTGCGCGCGTGCCTGCGTGCAGCCCACGCCCCGATGCCGCCCGTGAACGCACCCTACCGTCCAGAAGGATTGCTTGCCCGCCCCCTGTATGCCCGCGTCGACGCGGGCGCCGTGGCCCATAACCTTGCCCGCTTGCGCGCGGCGCTGCCGGCCGCCGGCGCGCCGCGCCTGTGGGCCACCGTGAAGGCCGATGCCTATGGCCACGGCCTCGCGCGCGTGCTGCCCGCGCTGCGGGAGGCGGACGGGCTGGCCGTGCTGCACCTGGACGAGGCGCGCAACTGCCGCCGGCTGGGCTGGCGCGGCCCGGTGCTGGTGTACGGCGGCCTGTATTCGCAGGCCGATACGCTGCTGCTGGACACGCCCGGCCTGCACCTGGTCATTACCCATGCGGCGCAGCTGCAATGGCTGGCAGAGTCGCCTGCGGCCGAACGGCCCGCGGTGTGGCTGCGTTTTGCAGGCGATATCCACCACACCGGCTTCTGCGCCGACGACTACCCCGCCGCCTTCGAGGCGGCGGCCGCGCTGGCCGCACGCGGCCTGGTCGGCGAAGTCGGCCACCTGAACCATTACGCCCGCGCCGACGAGGCCGACGGCGTGGCCACGGCCGACGCCGAATTCCGAGACGTGATCCGCGGCCTGCCGGGTCCGGTGTCCACCAGCAATTCCGCCGCCGTGCTGCGCCATGGCGCGCAGGCCGCCGCAACGCAATGGGTGCGGCCGGGGCTGGCGCTGTACGGCGCCAGCCCGTTCGCCGATCGCAGCGCGGCCGACCTGGACCTGCTGCCGGCCATGTCGCTGCACTCGCAAGTGGTGGGCGTGCAGCGCGTCAAGGCCGGCGCCGGGGTGGGTTACAGCGGCGCGTTCCAGGCCACGGAATCGATGGACGTGGGCATCGTCACCTGCGGCTATGCCGACGGCTATCCGCGCCATGCGCCCACCGGCACGCCCGTGGTCGTGGCGGGCACACGCACGCGCCTCCTGGGACGCGTGTCAATGGACATGATGGCGGTGGACCTGGGTCCCGTGCCGCAGGCCGGCATCGGCGCGCCTGTCACGCTGTGGGGCGCGGACGGCCTGTCGGTGGAAGACGTGGCGGCGTCGGCGGGCACCATCGCCGCGCAATTGCTGACGGGCCTGTCGGCCCGGGTGCCGGTGGCGCAGGCCGGCGCGGGCCCGGCGCGCTGAATGGCGGCGCCCACGCAGCGCGGCGCCCTCCTTCGATCAGGCCGTCTCTTCGCGCGGCCGGGCCGGTGCGAACAGCAGGAACAACAGCGTGGCGCACAGGTAGATCACGCCGGTCGCGGCCAGGCCCGCGCCCATGCCGGCGGCGCCGAACATCGCCCCCACCACCAGCGGCCCGGCCATCTGGCCCAGCTTGTCGGCAGCGCGCATGACGCTGGTGGCCCCTGCCGCGCCATAGCGCTGCACATCCGGCAGCGCCAGCATGTAGGGCGATTGCGACGCGCCGGCAAAGCAGCTGGCCAGCGCCAGCAACAACACGGCCGCAGCGGCAGCCACCAGGCCGCTGTTGAAATACAGGCCCAACATGCCGACGCTGCCGACCAGGCCGCCCAGCACGATCCAGCTTTTCTTGATGCGGCTGCGGTCCACCACGCGGCCCATCAGCGGGCCGACGTAGATCACGCACAGGCCGTAGATCATCAGCACGCGACCGATACTGGACGCAGCCACGCCTTCGGCTTCCAGGTAGAGCGGCAGCGCGAACGACAGCAGGCCGACCTGCGCGATCGAAAACGGGATCACGCTGCCCAGCAGCAGCAGGCCGAAATCGCGCGTGAACAGCAGCTTCAAGGTGTCCGAGACGTGCGCGCGGGCGCGGCCCGCCGTCTGCGCGGCCAGCTTGCGGCCGCGGTCCATGTAAGGCCGCATCAGCACCAGCACGCCGGCCAGCGGCATCGCCAGCATCACGGCGCCCACCGCGAACACCGCGCGGAACCCCACTTGTTCCATCAGCATCGCGCCGACCGCGGCGCCCGACAGATGGCCGGCGAACAGGCCCGCGATCACGCCGGTCATGTTGCGGCCGCGGAACTGCGGCGGGCTGCGCGTGACGATGAAGCCTTGCAGGCCCATCCAGGTCAGGCCGTAGCCCAGGCCGACCAGGCCGCGGGCCGCGCTGAACATCAGCAGGTTGGTCGCGGCCGCACAGGCCAGCATGCCGGCGGCGGACACACCCAGCCCGGCCAGCACCGGCACCTGCCAGCCCTTGCGGTCGGTCAGGCGGCCCGCCAGCAGCGAGGTCAGCAGGCCGCAGCCCATTTCCACCGAGATCGGCAAGGCCAGCAGCAGGTTGGCCGGCAGGTCCAGGCCGCCCGCGGACAGGCTGCGCGCGTACAGCGGCAGAAAACCCAGCGGCAGCGCCCAGGCGAACAGAAAGCCGAACATGACGGGCCGCGCGATGCGGCCGACTTCGGATTCGTCGTCGGGCCCCACGCGCGACCCATCCGGCAGGGTGGCGCGCGCGGCGAATGCACGGTTCATCAGCAAGGACAGCAGCAACAGCATTTCGATGGCGGCCACCAGCGCCACGCCCACCACCGTCACCGCGTCCAGGGCGCGGCTGCGCACGCCCGCGGCGATCACGTCGCCGGACAGCCGCAGCACCAGGTCGCCATGCGCCTTGGGGTCGGCCAGCCCAGCACCCAGCGGCAGCACCAGCGTCAGGTCGTCGGGCTGCGCCCGCGTCTGCGGCAACGTCGCGACATCCAGCGGGCCACGGGCGTCGGCCCCGTACAGCACGCGGCCATTGCGGTCGGCCAGTTCGATCTGCGCCACCGCCGGGAAGGTCCCGGCCAGCCGCGAGAAGGGCGCGTCCACGCCGCGCAGCCGGTCCACCTCCAGGCCGTAGCCCAACACGCGGTTCAGGTCGCGCTGCAGGCCTTCGGCCAGCAGCCCCACGTTGTTGCGCGTGACTTCCAGCCAGCCGCTGCGAAAGGTATGGATGGTGTAGGCCGCGTACACGCCCTGCGCCACCACCAGCGCCAACAGCGGCACCACGAAACGGGCACGGCCGCCCGCGGCCAGCGAGGTCAGCGGCACGACATATTTGAAGACCGCGGCCAGGCCCAGCCCGACCAGCACCGTGACGACCAGCAGCACCTGCAGGTTGTCGATGATGAGGCGGCGGCTGGCTTCGCCATCCTTGGCGGCCGACAGCACCACCGCGCCCACCGCCTTGCCGCCCGCGGCCGTCAAGGGCACGGCCACGGTGACGCGGTCGTCGGCCACCGCCACGATGGCGCCCGAACCGCGCCGCGCCAGGCCGGCGCCGGGCGTGCCGCGCGTGTCCAGCGTGCGGGCAAGCGCGGCCGCATCGTCAGGCAGCTCGCCCTGCGCGGCCAGGGCCTGGCCATCGGCCAGCAGCACCGCCGCGCCTTGCACGCCGCGCGAGCCGGCCACGCCGTCGCGCAAGGTATCGCGCAGGCCGAAATACTGTTCCAGGGGTTTACCCAGGCGCAAGCCGTTTTCGATGTTGCCGGCCACGCGCCGCGCCACCACTTCAACGCGGTCGGCGGTGGTGTCCACCACCAGCCGGTTCAGGGCCGACAGGCTGAGGGCACCGATCAGCGCCTGCGCCAGCAGCAACACGGCCAGACAGGCCAATGTGACTTCCAGCACGGGGCGGCGACGCAACCCATCGAGCACTATTTGTATTGGTTCGCTACGCATGGGGCCCCGCCGCCGCAAAGTATTTACACACGGGCACCAATGGTATTTACAATTAATGCAAATTGCATCTTATTTCACGCCATCACCTCACCCGCCCCCTATATCCCCCATGTCGTTGCGCTCGCTCCGTAGCAAGATTTTTCTACTGGTCGTAGCGCTGCTCCTGGCGGTGGCGGCATTCGTGATGCTGACGTCGCAACGCAACGTCACGCGCACGGTGATGAACAGCGAGCGCCACGCCGTCAGCAACGTAATGGAGCTGGTGCTGCGCGACGCCGAGGCCCGCTGGGGCGCGCTGCTGGCGGACAAGATATCCACCGTGCGCAGCGGTCGGCGCCAGCTGATGCAAAGCGGCACCGTGGTGGCGGCGGCGCTGGGCGCCTACGCCGACCTGGCCGAGCGCGGCATCATCACCCAGGGAGCGGCCAAGGGCATGGCCCGCGCCTGGATCAACCGCCTGAAGCTGGATGACCGACGCTACGCGTTTGTCTACGATGCCGACTTCCAGGTGCTGGCCAGCGGCAATGCCGACATGGTCGACCGGGATCTGTCGACGCTGTCCGACTTCAAGAACCGGCCCCTGGCGCAGGCGCTGCTGGAAGAAAGCCGCACGTCAGGCTACGGCTTTGCCATCTACCGCTGGCCGCCCTCGGCCCAGCGCGGCGACGGCGAAACGCGCTACGCCTATTTCGGTTACTTCCGCCCCTGGAACTGGGTGTTCGCCATTTCGGACAGCGCCCAGGACGTGATCGAGCAGATCGACACGCGCCGCACCCAGCTTGAGAATTCGGTGCGCGACACGCTGTCGAAGCTGACGCTGGCGCAATCGGGCTTCATCTTCATCGCCACCGACGACGGCCGCATGGTGGTGCCGCCGCCCCAGGCCCGGGCCGGCCTGCTGGATGCCAGGAACAGCGGCGGCGACACGCTGCGTGCCTTGCTGGCGCGGCAAGACAACAGCGGCAAGCTGCAAAGCCTGCGCTTTGACGGCGGCGACGGCCCCTGGCAGATCGACAGCGCGCGCTTCGCGCCGCTGGGCTGGACGGTGGTGGCGGTGGTGCCCGAAAGCGACCTGACCGCCCCGGCGCGCGAACTGCTCAACCGCCAGGCGCTGATCTTCGGGATCATGATGCTGGTGGCGCTGGTGTGCGCCTGGCTGGTGGCCGCGCGCATCGTGCGCCCCCTGGAAACGCTGACCCGCTATGCCCGCCAGTTGCCCGAGCAGGACCTGACCGCCGAATCCAGCGTACCCGCCCACATCGCGGCGCTGCCGGCCAGGCACAAGGACGAGGTCGGCCGGCTGGCATCGTCGTTCCTGTTCATGGACCGCAAGCTGCGCGAGAACATCGCCCGCCTGATGCGCGAAACCACCGCGCGCGAACGCTTCGAGAGCGAACTGAACATCGCCCGCGCGATCCAGCTGGGTCTGCTGCCGGTGCCGCTGTCGGCCATCACGCGCGAGCGGATCGACCTGAACGCGGTGATGCTGCCGGCCAAGGAAGTCGGTGGCGACCTGTACGACTATTTCACGCTGCCCGACGGACGGCTGTGCCTGGCCATCGGCGACGTGTCGGACAAGGGCGTCCCGGCCGCGCTGTTCATGGCGGTCACGCGCACGCTGATCCGGGCCACCGCCGAGGATGAGACCGACCCGGCGTTGATGATGCAGAAGATCAACAACCGGCTGTCCGAGAACAACCCGAACATGATGTTCGTCACGCTGCTGATCGGCGTGCTGGACATGACCACGGGCGAACTGCAATGGGCCAACGCCGGCCACCTGCCGCCCGCAGTGGTGGGCGCCGACGGCGTGGTGCGGCTGCTGCAAGGTCGCAGCGGCCCGGCCTGCGGCGTGCAGGAAGACCTGGAATACCGCTGCCTGTCGACGCTGCTGGCACCCGGCGAAATGCTGGTGGGCTACACCGATGGCGTCACCGAGGCCGTCAATCCGCAGAATGCGCAGTATGGCGACCCGCGCCTGCTGGCCGTGCTGTCCAACCCCCCCGTGCCGGCGGCCAGCCTGGCCAAGCGTCTGCTGGAAGACGTGCAGGCCTTTGCCGACGGCGCGGAACAATCCGATGACATCACCTTGATCGTGATCCGCCGCCCATGAAGACATCGCTGCCCACCCTATTGCTGAGCCTGGCCCTGCTGGCGCCCGCCGCGTGCCTGGCCCAGGCCGCGGCGTCTGGCGCATCGGCGGCTGGCGCCACGGCCGGGACGCCGGCAGCGGCGCCCCCCGCTGCCGCCCCCCAGGTGTTCCCCACCAAGCCCGTGGCCCGCCCCGATGGCAAGAAGTGGCGCATCGGCTATTTCGAAAGCGGCGACTACAGCGAATACCCCCGCACCTTGCGCGTCACGGTGGACGGCCTGCAGAAGCTGGGCTGGATCACCGTGCCCACCATTCCCGATGGCCTGAGCGGCAAGCAGATGTGGGAGTTCCTGGCCGACAACGCTCGCAGCGACACGCTGGAATTCGTGCGCGACGCCTGGTGGCAGCCTGGCAATTTCGACGCCGCCCAGCGCCCGGCCGTGCGCGAATCGATCAAGCAGCGGCTGGAAGGCAAGAAAGACATCGACCTGATCCTCGCCATGGGCACCTGGGCCGGCCAGGACATGGCGGGCATGGGCGCGCCCGTGCCGACCATCGTGGCCTCGACCAGCGATGCGGTCGGCGCCCGCATCACCCGCTCGGCGCAGGACAGCGGGCTGGACAATCTGCACGCCCGCGTGCAGCCCGAACGCTATCAACGCCAGGTGCGCCTGTTCCACGAGATCGTGCCGTTCAAGCGGCTGGGACTGGTGTATGAGGACAGCCCCGAAGGGCGCACCTACAGCGCGGTGGAGGCAGTGGAGCAGGTGGCGCGCGAACAGGGTTTCAAGGTGCTGACGTGCAACGCGCCGTCCAATGGCATCGCCCCCGAAGTCGCCACCCGCAACGCGCTGGAATGCTATGCCAGGCTGGCGCCGCAGATCGATGCCGCCTACGTGACGGTGCACCGGGGCGTGACGCCCGCGTCGGTCGACACGGTGGCCGAGATCCTGCGCCAGGCGCGGGTCCCCAGCTTTTCGATGCTGGGGTCCGAAGAGGTCAAGCATGGCCTGCTGCTGAGCCTGGCCCAGGCGGACTACTCGTACGTAGGACTGTTCTACGCAGAAACGATGGCGCGCATCTTCAACGGCGCCAAGCCGCGCGAACTCAGCCAGGTGTGGATCGACCCGGCCAAGATCGCGCTGAACCTGCAGACCGCGCGGGTCATCGGCTTTGACCCTCCCGTGGACATCCTGCTGGCGGCTGACGAGGTCTACGAAGCGAAGTAGCGCGCGGGCGCAGCCGCAATGCGGTAACGCCCTGTTTCGCGCTGCCTGCCCCAACCCACGCAATAGCTTAAAATCCGCGTACGTGTCCCGGCGATGGAACCAAAGCGCCATCGGGGTTACTTAATCACAGGGGTTCTCGGACCCCGCCGTTAAGACCTCTTTCTGGCCGGATTTCGGACACGCCGGATTTATTGGCTGCATGACAATCTCATCGGTTACCCCTTCGTCGTCATTCGTCTCTCTCGAGGCCTTCTCCAAGGCCGCCGAGAGCGGTCAAGACATCTATGTCGACATCGCGGGCGAAACACTGCAGGTCCTGGGCATGGGCGCCACGCCCGGCGGCCGCAGCGTGGCATGGGTCGCACCCAATGTCGACACGACCGAAATGTTCGCCCAGGCGCTGGCCCGCAGCTACGGCCAAGGCATCGCCAGCGCCGTCTCGCGCGAGCTGGGCCTGGAGCCCAACCCCGGCAAGCCCCTCTCCGCCCGCACGGTTTCGTTGGCGCTCGACATGGCGCAGACCTCCAGCGATGCGCTGTCGGGCGTGGATTTCCTGACCCGGTTGGCGGTCTCGGCCGCACACGGCACCCCCGCGTTCCAGCAGGCCTGTGCCGATGCCGGCGTGGCGCCGGCCAGCCTGGATGCCGCGCGCCGCGGCCAGCTCGACCAGGCCATGCAGGCCCGCTTCGAACACGCCGCCCAGTCTGGCCAAAGCCCCGTCGCACTCAGCACCGCAGCCGGTTGGCTGCGCGAACTGCTCAAGGCGTAAACCCGCCAGGACTTTTCCGTCCCTGATTCCGGGTGCCGGAATACCGCCGAGTAACGGTTTACTTATATTTACATTTCTGACTAAAAAAAAGCTACTTTTGCCTCAATATTTCCATTTTCGAAATATTGTGACACCGGTATGCTGCGATAATTCGCGTCATCCCGGTAGTAACTTGTAGCTTAATACACGTTTCTTTTCCCCTTCCATGACCAACCCCAGCGATTGCACAACCGCTTCCCCGGAAGCGGATCTGCCGCCCATTCGCGCTGACGGCGACGGGCCGGGTTGGGACACGGGCGAGGAATACCTGCTGCGGGACCTGGTGCGCGAACATTCCACCCGCCTGCAGCGCTTCATCATCAAGCACATCGGCAACACCACCGAAGCCGAAGACCTGGCCCAGCAGGCGTTCGTCGAAGCCGCCCGGTCCTACCGCAGCTTTCGCGGCGAATCGCAACTGTCTTCCTGGCTGTACGGCATCGCGCTGAACCTGGTGCGCAACTACCTGTCGCGGGCGCCCGAGCGACGTCACGACTTCGTCAGCGACAGCGTGCTGGCCGAGCATGCCTCCAACGACCTGTCCCCGGATCGCATCCTGGAGCAGAACCAGACTATGGCGCTGCTGCAGGAATCGCTGGACGAACTGCCGGCCAACATGCGCGACATCCTGCTCATGGTCGGGCTGGACGACATTTCCTATGAAGACGCTGCCGCGTTGCTGACGGTGCCGATCGGCACCGTGCGCAGCCGCCTGTCACGCGCGCGCACAGCCCTGCGCGACAAGCTGGCCGCCAAGGGCCTGCACCTGGACGACTGAGCATCGGCGGGCGCCGGCGACCGCACGGCGGCCCGTGCCGGCGGCGCCGACCCCATTCGATAGCCGATGCCGCGCCGCCCCATCACGGCGCCCTGCCCGTCCCCGGCGCCGCCACCGGTTCGATCTGGATCACCGGCCCCTGGCGCGCGCTGGACTTGCCTTCGAGCACCGGCGTGGCGACCGGGTCGGCGGTCGGCACGCCCTCCAGCCATTCCGAGGCCCGCAACGGGCCGCTCGACCGCCGCAATTCCACGTTCGGTCCGAACAGGATGCGGGTGCGCTGGCTTTGCGCCAGGTCCAGATACTGTCCCGCCGTCATGCGGCCGTCCCCCCAGGTGGCGTTGAGCATCGGCCCGGTGCCCGCCCCGCCCGGCGTGGCCACCATTTCGCCATTGATCGCCACCACCTTCGGCCGGATCAGGAACAGGCGTTCGCGACGCTGCACGGTCTTGGACTTGTTGGAGAACAGGATGCCCAGGCCCGGGATGTCGCCCAGGATCGGCACCTTGTCGACCTGCTCGGAATTCTGGCTGCTGTTGTAGCCGCCGATCAGCAGCGTCTGGTCGTTGCCGACGATGGCCAGGGTGCTGATGTTGCTCTTCCTGACCGTGGGCAGGTTGTCGATCTGGCGCTCTTCCTGGATGCGGCCATCTTCGATGTCCACCGTCAGTTCCACCCGCGAACCGCTCTTGGCCTCGATATGGCGCGGCGTCACCCGCAGCGACGTGCCCACGGTGACCGGCGTGACGGTCGCCACGCGCTCGCCGCGGGTCTGGATGTAGAAGGTGTCCGACAGGTCGATCATGGCACCCAGGTTGTCCGCCGTCAGGATGGACGGCTGCGACAGGATGTTGGCCTGGCCCTTGGTCTGCAACGCACGCAGGCGCGCCGCCAAGGTGTTGCCCACGCTGATGCCGATGGTACCCGGCGAGAGCGCCGCCCCGCTTTCCAGCGGCAGGCCGCCGCTGGGGCTCAAGGCCATGTTGCCGTAGCCGAACGAGGTGCTGCCGGCGCGCGCGCCCCAGGTCACGCCCAGTTCGCTGACCAGGTCGGAATTCACGTCCACGATCATGGCCTCGATCTCGACAAGCGTGCTGGGCAGGTCCAGCTGTTCGATCAGGCTGCGATAGATGGGAATGCGGTCGGGAATGTCCTGCACGATGATGGCGTTCAGGCGCGCATCGGCCTGCACCGTGGGTTCGCGCAGGCGCAGGCCCGATTTGGCGGCACCTGCCGGGGCCGGCGCCTGGCCGCCGCCGGCATTGGCTGGCGGCGCCGCGCTGTCGCCGCCCACCTGCGGAAAGGCCGGCGGGTTGTCGCGCAGGGGCGCGGCGATGGCCGCCAGCGTCTCGTTGTTGGCCCCGCCGCCGCCCCCGGTGATCAGGTTGCGCAGCACGGTGGACAACCCGGGCGTCACGACCTTCTGGTCGCGATAGCTGATGGTGCGGTCGTTGACCGAGGCGTGCTTGAGCCGGAACACCGCCACCTGCTGGCCGCCCGCACCCATCGGCAACGCGGCCACGGTGCGCTCGACCAGGTCCACGTAGCCCGGCGGGCCGGACACCAGCGCAATGCCCTGGTCCGGCAATTCGCCCCAGCCGAAGCGCGGGTCCAGCACGCCCAGTTGCTGCAAGGCCTGGCGCAGCGCGCTGATCGAGCTGCCCATGGCGCTGACCGAGCGCGTCTTCATGTCGTTGGTGCGGCTGACGAACAGCGTGCCCGCATAGACGAACCAGTTGAAGCCGTAGACGCCGCCCAGCCGGTCCAGGAATTCGGTAGGCGTATTGGCGTTGAACTTGCCGTTGACGGTGCCCGTGACGTTGGGCCCGAGCTGCAGCGACAGGCTGAAGCCGCCGGCAAACTCGCGCAGCAGCGTCTGCAGGTTTTCGTCGCGGGCATAGTAGCTATAGGGCACGTTCGGCCAGTTCGGCGCGGCTTGCGCGCCTGCCGCCAGGCCCAGCGACAACGCGGTCGCCAGTATCATCCGCTTCAACACTCTTTCTCCTCGGGCGCTGCGCCCGTATCGCGTGTTCATGCCAGCCGCCGCACGGCGCCGGCCCAAAAGGAAAGCGCGTTCGCGAACGCGCCCATGGCTTCGTCCAGTTCCAGTTCGCTGCTGCCCGGGCGCAGCGACTGCTGCAGCCACAGGGCCCGGCCCTGCGGATCCACCACGCAGGCGGCCGCATGCCGCGCCAGCATGCCGGCGGCGAGCTTGCCGATCTCCTGCACCAGCTCGTCGCGGCCGGCGTTCCTGGCCGGCAGGGCGCACAGCCGCGCGCTCATCGCCAGCCAGCCATCGCGGCCGGGTTGCAGATGCACGCGGTAGGTGTCGTCGATCACCAGCGTGACGCGGCCGTCGGGCCGGGTGGAGGGCGCCAGCCCGTGGCGGGCGGCGTAGGCGGAAATAAGGGGATGTGCGTTCATGTCGGGGCGTCCGGATGGGCAGCCAGTTTCCTGACGAGCCGCAAGACTTCGGCAACGGGCTCGATCAACTCGCTGGGAATGTACTGATCGGGTTGCGCGGACGCCATCAGCGCGCGCGCAAGGGGAATGTTCTGCATCACCGGCACGCCGGCTTCTCGCGCCGCCTGCATCATCTGCTCGGCCAGGGCGCCCTCGCCCTTGGCCAGCACCATCGGCAACGGGGTTTCGCCGGGTTCGTAGTAGATTGCCACCGCCAGGTGGGTCGGGTTGGTCACCAGCACCGAGGCCTTGCGCGTATTGGCCACCGCGCCGTGCATCACCATTTCCTGGTGCAGGTGCTTGCGCTTGTGCTTGATGTGGGGGTCGCCCTCCATCTCCTTGAATTCCTGCTTGATGTCTTCTTTGCTCATCATCAGCCCCTTGCGGTACTGCATGCGCTGCCAGACGAAATCGGCCAGCGAGATCACCACGTAGGCGACGGCGATGTTGATGATCAGCGTGCGCATCATGCCGCCCACGCCGGCCTCAAGACCGGCCAGGCCGCTGTGCGGCACCGCCATCAGTTCGGGCAGCGCATCGCGCACCACCAGCGTCACCAGCACCGACAGGAAGGCGATCTTGACGATGGACTTGAGCAGCTCGACCAGGTTCTTCTTCGAGAAGATGTTCTTCAGGTTGCTCATCACGTCCAGCTTCTTGGCCGACGGCTTGAGCTTTTCGAATGCCAGCACCACCCCCACCTGCAGGAATTCCGAGAACATGCCCACCACCAGCACGATCAGCACGAACGGCAGCACCAGGTACACCGCTTCGCGCAGCGCCGCGTCCAGCGCCAGCGGCAGCGCCTGCTCGAACGGCTGCCCCACCAGCGTCGAAGGAATCAGGATCAGCCGGCCCAGCGCCTCGACGATGCCATGGGCGTTGCCCAGCATGTAGCCGAACAGCGACAGCACCAGCAGCGTCTGGGTGAAGTCCTTGCTGTGCGCAACGTCGCCCTTCTGGCGGGCGTCGCGCAGTTTCTTGGTGGTTGGCTGTTCGGTCTTTTCGCCGCTCATGGCGCCCGCCATTGGTTGTCCAGGAACGGCAGGGCCGAACTGATCTGGCCGGTGGCCTCGGCGGCGTACTCGAACAGCGTGTTCATGTACAGCACCATCACCAGCAGGGCCAGCGCGCTCTTGATGGGCATGGCCAGGAAGAACACCTGCAACTGCGGCGCGAAACGGCTGACCAGCGCCAGGCCGACTTCGGCCAGGAACATGGCGACGATCGCCGGTGCGGCAAACAGCAGCGTCAGCCGCAGGAAGCGGCCCAGCTGATCCAGCATCAGCGGCACGCTTTCGCGGCGCAACGTGGGGGCCCAGTCCCACAGGTCCCACAGCCGAAAGCTGTCGTACAGCATCGTCAGCATCAGCGTGAAGCCCCCGCCCACCAGGAAGAACACCATGAAGGCCTGGTTGAACAGGATGCCCAGCGGCGACGAGTCATTGCCCGTCGCCGGGTTGATGGTGGCGCCCAGGCTGGCGCCGCGCTGGTTGTCCACCACGAAGCCCACGGCCTCGAAGATCCAGAACGGAATCGCCACCAGAAAGCCCATCACCAGGCCGACGAACACCTCTTTGACGACCAGCAGCACCAGTTCGATGGCGGACGGGTCCATCTGCACATAGCGCGGCGACAGCGCCGGCACCAGCACGATGCCGATGGCCGCGCAGATGGCGTAGCGCAGCATGCCGGGCAGCAGCTGGCGGTTGAACAGGGGCAGCATCGCGCACAGCGCCAGGATCCGCGGCTGCGTCAGCGCCAGCGTGCCCAGGAAGACTTTCGCTTCGACGTAGGTGATGCCCGAGATCATGGCCGCGTGTCGCTCCTAGTGGATCTTGTAGAAGAGATCGAACACGGAAATCGTGAAGTTGTAGAGCTCGGCGCTGAGCCAGCGCGCCGTCAGCATGATGGTCGCGAACACGGCGATCAGCTTGACGGCAAACGACAGCGTCTGTTCCTGGATCTGCGTCAGCGCCTGGAACAGCGAGAACAGCGTGCCCACGATCGCCGCCACGGCAATCGGCGGCAGCGACAGCCACAGCACCAGGTACAGCGCCTGGGTCATGTAGGAAACGAGGTCGACGGTTCCCATGGCGGCCTCAGGCGTAGGACAGCACAAGGCCCTGGATCAGCCGCGTCCAGCCGTCGACCATGACGAACAGGAACAGCTTCAAGGGCATCGAGATCGTCACCGGCGACACCATCATCATGCCCATCGCCAAGAGGATGTTGGAGACGATCAGGTCGATGATGACGAACGGCAGGTACAGCAGGAAGCCGATCTGGAAGGCCGCGGTCAGTTCCGACAGCAGGAACGACGGAATCAGCACCAGCAGGTCGTCCTGCTTCAGGTTGCGCGCCTGTTGCTCGCCCCACAGGCCGCGCGCGGTGCGCATGAAGAAGTCACGCTGCTCGGGCCGGCTGTTCTTCAGCATGAAGGCGCGCATCGGCTCGGCGCCGCGCGCCACGGCATCCAGGATGCCTTCCAGCCGGTCAGGCTGGGGCTGGCCCGGCGCCACCACGGCGGGCGGGGCGCGCAGTTCGTCGCCGATCTGCATCACTACCGGCCCCATCACGTAGGCCGACAGGATCAGCGCCAGCCCGTACAGCGCCATGTTCGGCGGCACCTGCTGCACGCCCATGGCATTGCGCACCAGCGTCAGCACCACCGCGATCTTCAGGAACGACGTGGTCATGACGGCAGCCAGCGGCACCAGCGCCAACAGCGCCAGTACGACCGCCAGGCTGATGGGATCCGCGCCGCTCATGCGTCCGCCTTGCCCAGGCGATGCAAGGTCACGCCGATGCGGCCGTCGATCTCGACCAGTTCGCCGCTGCCGACCAGTGCGCCGTTGGCGCGCACCAGCACGGGGCCGTCGGCCAGTGGCCGTTCCAGGTCGAAGGTTTCGCCCGGCTGCAACTGCTTGAGTTCGCCCAGCGTGATCTGGCGTTCGCCCAGCTCGAACGTGAGCCTGACGGGAATGGCATCGATGTCGAGCGGCGTCGGGGCGCCCGACTCGGCATCGGGCGGTGTTTGCGGCGTCTCGGTCATGAGGGAAGTCCAGCCTTGAGTGATGAGGTATGAGGAATCCTGCCGGCGCACGCGCAGCCCCTGGCCGCCGACGCCCAGCCACAGTTCGCCGTCCGGCGTCACCAGGCTGTGGTCCAGGAAAACGGTGTCGCGCGGGGCCAGGGTGCGCAGTTCCGCGGCCGGCAACCAGGTCCAGCCCAGGCAGGCGGCGATGCGCACCGGCACCGCGTCGGCGTCGATGTCGTTGGCGGCGGGCGCGGCGCGGCCCACCAGGCCGGCCAGCAGCATCAGGCCCAGGCCGTCGGCCTCCAGCGTGGCGTAGACGGTATGGCCGGTGGCCGGATGGCGCGCGGCGAGGGTCCAGGCCTGCGCCAGGGCGGGCGCCGGGCCGTCACGCCCCACCACGCGCACCGGGCCGCCGGGCGAGGCCTCGCTCAGGCCAGCCACCACTTCGGCCAGCAGGGTCTCGATGGCGGTGGCCACCAGCGCGGGCGGCAAGGCGTCGGCTTCCAGGCCCGGCAACCTTGCGGCCAGCCAGGCATCGGCGGCGCTGGCAGGCAGGCCCAGGCGTAGCCGCGCGCCGGCCCATTCCAGGTCGGCCGCCAGGGTGGCGGATTGGCGCAGGGCGTCGGGCACACCGGGCGTGAAGCCCAGGCGCCAGTGCGCCGGTTCGGCGTCGGCGCCGGCCAGCGGCGCCAGCGTCACGGACAGGTCGGCGCCGTGGCGCGCGATCAGCGAGCGGGCGCGGGCTTCGTTGGCGGTCAGGCGCGGCAAGAGATGTTGCGAACTTGCGGTCATGGGTTCCAGGGGTCAACGGGCCGGCGCCGAAGCGTCGGTCTCGGCCAGGCAGGGGTATTCGGGATCGTCGGCGCTGACGCGCACGCGCGCCGGCCGCGCCAGGCTGTCGGCCAATTGCTCGGCCAGCGGCCGCGCCATCGCAGTCAGGCGCTCGCGCGAGTCTTCGTTGGCGCAGACGAAGTCGGCGACGACACGGCCTTCTTCTTCATAGACCGACACGCTCACGCCGGGCAGCACGTCGTCTTTCAATTCCACGCGCACCTGGCGCCGGCCCTGGCTGCCATCGGCCACCAGCAGTTGTTCGGCGCTGTCCAGCAGCGCATCGGTCAGCGCGGTGGACGGTGCCTCGGCAGGTCCGGTCGTGACCGATTCGGCGGCGCCAAACAAGGAAAACGGCGTCGCAGCGGGCGGCGCGGGCGGCTTGCCGTCCGCGTCGGCGTCCTGCGCAAGCGCCTGTTCGAATGCGCGCCGGTCGGCGTCGCTGGCGTGGCGGCCGGGGGCCTGGCCATCGGATTGCGCCAGGCCGGTTCCCTGGGGGATGGCGGTTTCCAGGCCGATGCGTCGGTCGATGCTCATGCCGGCTCGAACTCCTCGTGCTGTTCCCAGTCTTCGCGGTCGCGCGACAGCGTGGCGGCCTCTTCCATTTCCATGTCTTCCTTGTGCTCCAGCGCCTTCAGGTGCTCGGCCAGGTGGATGCTGGCCAGCTCGACGAACTTGCCGGTCAGTCGCACCGCCTGCTGATGGCGGACGCGGCTGTCAGCCAGCGCCTGGCTTTCTTCGTGCAGGCGCTGGGCGGCCTGTTCCAGCGCCGTTTCGCACTGGCGCTCGCCCTCGCGCAGGCCCGCCACGCCCTGCAGTACGTTTTCGATTTCACGCACCCGCACCACGCGGCTGCACAGGTCGCGGTACATCTCGCGTTCCTGCCTGTCGGCGGCCTCGCGGAAATCCGCCAGCGCCTGTTCCGAGGCCTGCCGCGCAGCATCGGCCTCGGCCTGGCGCAGGCGCTGGCGCGACACCGCGATCTCGGCCTGGCCCTCGCGGAACCGTTTGATGGCCAGCAGTTCGTCAAAGACGCTCATCGCGTCCCCACGATGGCGCTCATCTGCGCCAGGGCGTCGGCCAGCGTGGCCCGTTCGTCGGTGCGCTGGCGCAGGAACTGGTTGATGGCGCCGATCTTGTCGATGGCCTCGTCGGTCACCGCGTCACCGCCGCGCTTGTATTCGCCGATCTTCACCAGCAGCTCCACTTCCTGGTACTTGGCCATCAGCTCGCGCAGCCGGCCGGCGGCCTGCTTGTGTTCGGGCGTGATGACGGCGTTCATGACGCGGCTGGCCGAGGCCAGCACGTCGATGGCGGGATAGTGGTTGGCGGCGCCCAGCTTGCGCGACAGCACGATGTGGCCGTCCAGGATCGAGCGCGTTTCGTCGGCGATGGGCTCGGTCATGTCATCGCCTTCGACCAGCACGGTGTACAGCGCGGTGATGGAGCCGTGCTCGTTCATGCCGGCGCGCTCCATCAGCTTGGGCAGGGTGGCGAACACCGACGGCGGATAGCCGCGGCGGGTCGGCGGTTCGCCCGCGGCCAGGCCGATCTCGCGCTGGGCGCGGGCAAAGCGCGTCACCGAATCCATCAGGAACAGCACGCGCTTGCCCTGGTCGCGGAAATACTCGGCGATGGCGGTGGCCACATAGGCGGCCTTGGCCCGCTCCATCGACGACTTGTCGCTGGTGGCGCAGACGATGACGCTCTTGCGGCGGCCTTCACGGCCCAGCTCGTGTTCCAGGAATTCCCGCACTTCGCGGCCGCGTTCGCCGATCAGCGCCACCACGGTCACGTCCACGTCGGCGCCCTTGACCAGCATGCCCATCAGCGTCGACTTGCCGCCGCCGGCCGCCGCGAAGATGCCCATGCGCTGGCCTTCGCCGCAGGTCAGGACGCTGTCCAGCGCCCGCACGCCCAGTTCCAGCGGCTGCGAGATGATGCGACGCTTGAGCGGGTCCGGCGCCTCGGCGAACACGGGGTAGAACTTGCTGGCTTCCAGCGGCCCCAGTTCGGCCTCGTCCAGCGGCCGGCCCAGGCCGTCCAGCACGCGGCCCAGCAGGCCCGGGCCCACGGGCACCATGTGGGCCCGGCCGGTGGGAATGACCTCGGTCGCCGTGGAAATGCCGTACATGTCGCCGATGGGCGTGAGCAGCGCGGCGTCGCGGGCAAAGCCGACGACCTCGCCCTTCATCTCGAAGTTCTCGCCCGGATTGCGCAGGATGCAGACCTCGCCCACCTTCACCGAGGGCACCACGGCCTTGATGATGGTGCCGATCACCTGCGTGACCCGGCCCTTGATGCGCAGCGTCGGCGTGTCCTGCAGCGCCAGCGACATCATTTCCGAGATGTAGTCGAATTGGCGCATCGCTAGACCCGGCTGCCCAGGGTGCGCTGGAAAGCCTGGCGCAGCGCCTGGATCTGCCCTTCCAGGCTGGCTTCGACCATGCCGATCTCGCTTTCCAGGATGCAGGCGCCGCGCGCCAGCCGGCCGTCGGCCAGGATGTCCAGGTAGCCCACGCCGGGGTAGGCGGCCAGCAGGTCGTTGATCTGCTCGCGCACCGTGTCCACTTCGGCCGGGTTCAGGCGCAGCGTCATCTGCTTCTGGTTGCGCACCACCGCCAGGGCGTTGCGCACCACCACCATGACTTTTTCACGGTCGTCAAAACCATCGACCACCTTGCGCACGGCCGACATGACCAGTTCGACCATCTCGTTTTCGACGCCCGCGAAATACTCGACCGTGCGGCCGACGGTTTCGATCATCTTTTCGGCCTGGTCCAGCAGCGCCGATTCGCGGCCTTCCTGATAGCCGCGTTCGCGCTCGGCCTCGAAGGCCGCCTGGGCGCCGCCGATGATCTCGTCAGCCTGGGTCCGCGCCTGCGCCAGCAGTTGCCCGGCATCCGCCCAGGCCGCGTGATCGGCCGCCCGCAGCACGCGCAGGGCCGGATCGATGCGGCCGGCGGCGGCTCGCGGCGTCAGCGGATCGCGGGGAATGAGGAAAGCCATGTGGGATCCGTTTTCTTCAGTAGCGACAAGCCCAGCGACAGCGCCTCTTGCCCCGGCAAGGGCGGTGGGCCGGCGGGCAGGTCGGGCAGTTTCAATTCGGCGCGCTGCGCCAGCTCGGGACCGCCGCGGGCCAGGGCGGCGCGCAGCGCGTCGCGCCCCAGCGTGTCCACCGCGGCGGTGGTCTGGGCCAGCGACCAGGCGCTGCTGGCGGCAATGCCGCCATGCAGCGAGCCGGCGGTGCGGCGGGTGAAGTCCAGCAGGTCCGCGCCCAGCGCCGCGATCAGCATGCGCACCTCGTCGCCAGCTATGGCGCGGCGCAGCCGCGGGCCGCACAGCACCGCACCCAGCCGGCGCGCGCACTGCGCCAACGCATCGGGGGCCAGCAGCGCCAGCGCCAGTTCGGGCCGGTCCGGGTCCGTCACGGGACGCTGGCGCAGGCCCAGGGCGTCCAGGATGTCGCGCGACCAGTGCCGGTGCCAACCCGCTGCCAGCGCCGGCGCGGCGGCGATCGCCGCCAGCGTGGCCGGCGGCGCATAGGCCGCATGGCGGCTGGGGTGCAGGGTGCGGCTGGGCAACTGGTTGAATTCAACCAGCCGACGGTCCAGCGCGGTCAACGCCAGCGTCATCGCTAGCGCCCGTCCGCCACGGGTTCGCGGCGCTCGGGCCGGGCGCGGCGGGGCATGCCATAGCGCCAGAGCAGGTAGCCAATGACGCCGGCCAGCGCCAGCACCAGCACGATCAGCCCGATCAGCCACGCGGTCAGCGCCGGAGAAGTGCCTTCGCCCCCATCCCCCCCCATGGCCTGGCGCGCCGCATTGGCCGCGGCCGCCGCCGCGCCGGCCGGCTGCGCCGACACCAGCGCGATCGACACGCGGTCTTCGGTCAGCCCGGGAATGGCATGCGTGACCAGCTTGCGGATCTGCGGCTGCAGCGCGTCCAGGTTGTAGCCGGTCTGGTGCTTGATGAACACCGCGGCCGTGGACGGCGTGGTGGTTTCGCCGACGCCGCCGCGCTCGGGCAGCACCACGTGCACCCGGGCGGCCAGCACGCCGTCCATCTGCGACAGCGTGTTGGTGAGTTCCTGCGACAGGGCGTAGATGTAGCGGGCGCGCTCTTCCAGCGGCGACGACACCAGGCCTTCCTTGCGGAAGATCTGGCCCATGCCGTCGAAGCGTTCGCGCGGCAGGCCGCGGGCGCGCAGGATATCCAGCGCGCGGGCCACCTGCTGGCCGTCCACCGACACGGCCACGCCGGTCTTGGTGGTGGCCTTCTGCGCCGAGATGCCGGCATCGAGCAGCACCGACAGCACCTCGTTGGCCTCGCTTTCATTGGCGGCCGAAAACAGCTCGACGCGCGAGCCGCACGCGGCCAGCAGCAGCGCCAGCGCGAACAGCAGCCAGCGCAGATGCCGCAGCGCTGAGGCGCCGGGAACGGCGGGAAGGAACAACGGGGCAACGGCGTGCATTAGGACATCCTGACGAGCGTATCGATGTTTTGCGTGGTGCGCGAAACGGCCTTGCCGACCATTTCGTACTGCACCGAGATCTGCACCAGATCGGCCTGCAGGCGCAGCATGTCGGCGATGGACGGCTCGGTGGACATGGCGTCCAGGCGGCCGGAGATGTTCTGCCACTTTTCCGAATACTCGGTGGTGGTGCTGCGCAGGCTGGACAGGATCTGGTTGCCCAGCGTGGCCGGGGCCGCGTCGACGCCGGGCGTGAATGCCGATTGCAGCGCCGCTTGCAGGCCGGTCAAGGCCGGCGCGCCGGCCTCGGGCGCGGCCATCAACTGGTTGAAGCGTTCGGTGGCCAGCTCGGACGGCGTGGCGGCCGGCGCGGCCTTGACCGAGTCCAGCGCGGGCGACAAGGCGGCGGAAAGCGCGGTGATTTCCATGATTTTCCTAGCGTTGATCGGTTTGCAATCCCAACAGCGAACGCGCCAGCACGGCGCCCTCGCCGTCGGCGTCTGTCTCGGCGCAGGCCTGCAGCAGGCGCACGCTTTCGGCGTTGCGGCCCGCCAGCTGCAGCGCCAGGCCGCGCCAGGCGGCCAGCAGCGTGCGTTCCCCCGCGGCGCTGGCCTCGCCCTGCTCCAGCAGCCGCACGGCCTCGTCGGCCCGGCCCGCGTTCAGGCGCGCCACCGCCAAACCCAGCCAGGGGTAGGCGCGGCCGGGGCGCAAGGCGCGCAGCGCGTGGAAGATGGCATCGGCGCGCGCGACGTCGCCGCGGCCCGCGGCCAGAAAGCCCACTTCGGCCAGGCAACGCGCGTCGTCCGCCTCAAGTACAAAAGCCGTCTCACCCGAGACGGCCGTTGCCGAGGCTGTGCCCACCCTATCGTTCATGGCGTTCCCGACTCATGGGCGGACCTCCTTCTCAGCCAGCGCCAGCAAAGAGGCGGCGCGCGCGCCGGCCTGGGCATAGGCGCTGTCGGCCTCGGCCGCCGCCACCACCAGCCGCAACGATTCCCGCGCGGCTTCGGATTGGGCCAGCGCCAGCTGGCATTCGGCCACGCGCAAGGTGGCTTCCGGCGACGGCGGGAACAGCACGCCGATCAGCGACTGGATGCGGATCGCTTCTTCGAAGCGGGCCTGCATCTGCAGGCACAACGCCAGGCCCGCGAGGTAGTGCTTGCGGGTCGGCCCGTACTGCGACAGGAAAGCGAACAGCGGCAAGGCCTGCGCGTACTGGGCCTGGGCCACGTGGGCATAGGCCATCGCGTAGATCACTTCGAGCTGGTCGGCGGTCAGGCGTTGGCTGCCGGGCAGCGCCGCCAGGCCGTCATACAGTTGCTGCCCGAAGGGGCTGCGCACATTCGCGGATGAAGATTGGGACATGGTGTGGGTTCCGATGTTGCGCTGGTCAAACCATGGCGCGCTTGCCGATATTGGCGGTGACCTGGCTCATGCTGTCGGCGGCGGCGTTGATCATCTTGCTGACCAGCTGCATGGACTCGTCCATCGCCTGCATCACGGTCTTGATCTGTTCGCGGTCTTCTTCCATCGAGGCCTGCAGCTTGACCAGCAGGGCCTCGAGCGCCTTCTTGTCGGCCAGCACCTTGTCGGCCGCCTCCTGCGCCTGGGCCGACTGGATGGTTTCGACGCCGGTGGCGATCTGGCCCGCGCCCTTGACCACCGCTGCCGCGCCCGAGGCCACCTGCCCGGCTGTCTTGACCGAATCGGCCACGGTGCGCGCCGTCTGGGAACCGACATTGGCCGCCGCGTTGGCCCCGGCCGACACGGCGCCCGCGCCGAAAGTGGCCACCGCCATCACGATGCCCACGGTGATGGTGGCCGCCAGGCCGACGGCCATGGCGATATAGCCGGCGGTCTGCGGATCTGCCCCGGCCAGCACCGCAATGGCGCCGGCCATCTTGCCCAGCGCACCGGGTTCGATCAGGATCGCGCCGGTCAGCAGCATGGATGCGCCCGCGACGATGTTGCCGATCTTCTCGGCCATTTCAGGCTCGACGCCAAACGCCTGCAACAGCTTGCTGACCGCCTGCGTGACCAGGTTGCTGATGCTGATCTCGGGCCCGCCGCACTCGGCCGATATCTGGTTGGCCAGCATGCTCACCGCCCCTGCCACCGCAATCGCCGCCAGCGTGACCATCACCGGACCTGCCGCGCCCCCGGTCACCGCGGTGGCCGCCACGGCCGCCACCACCATCAGGGCCGCCGCGATCGCCGCCACGATGGCGCCGATCCAGCCGAAGATCTTGCCCAGGATGCCGCCCTTCTCGGCGTCCTTGCTCTTCTGGATCCACTCGTCGACCTTGCGCAGCTGCTCTTCGTTGTTCTTGGCCTGCTCGATGCGGTTGTTCTCGATGTTTTCCTTGGCGCTGCGCAATTGCGCGTCCTGCGTCTTGCCTTGCAGCGCGCGCAGCAGGTCCACCATTTCCGAGGCCGAGAATTCACGCGCCGGCGGCGCGATGGCGGGCTTGCCGTTGGCATTGGTGACGCCGTCGCCGGCGCCGTTGCGCGCCTGCGCCACGCTCGAGGCCCATTGCGAGGCCAGCGCGGCCAGGTCCAGTCCGCTGGCCGCCTGCAAGGCGGCCTGGGCCGCGGCGCCCGCGACCGCGCCGGCACCGGACGGGTCCAGCGCGGGTGTCAGGCCGGCGTTGCCGGTAGAAGGCCGGATATCCATAGTGATGGCTCCCCAGGCGGGTTCAGAGGTTGCGGGCGATGCCGCGATTCGTCTCGCTGCGGCTCTGTTCGATGGCGCCGAGCTTGTCGCGAACATCACGAATGACGTCCATCATCTGCTGCATCAGGTCGTTGGCATGCTGCACGCCCGACTCGAATACCTTGGCGTCGGCTTCCAGGTGGGCGCGCGCGGCGTCGGCTTCGCCTGCCTTGCGGTCGTAGTTCGCCTGGATGATGCCGCCGACGCCGCCGGCCACGCCGCTCAGGCCCTGGCCGATGCCGGAGGAGTTGGCGGCAAAGCCGTCCAGCTTGGCCTGCGTGACCGTCTGCTGTGCGGTAAGCGGGCTGGAGGTGGTCGTCATGCGCGCCGACGCGCCCATCGCGGCCATCCCGCCGAGCCCCACGCCGGCCTGCATGACGCCGCCCACGATCTGGCTGATGCCCTGGGCCAGCGCGCCCTTGAAGCGCTCTTCTGCGGCTTCCTTGATCTTGTCCGCCGCGGAATGCAGGGCCTGGACCTGCGCGTCCATCGACGCGGCGCGTTCCGTGCGCGCGGCGTTGCGCTGCTCTTGCGCCATCTTCTGAAACAGCGCCATGACGGCATACATGTCGGTCTCGGCCGACCCCATCAGCTTGCTCAGTGCGTCCGCGGCGCCCGCAGCGGCGTTGCCCGACGGCAGGGGCAGGCCCAGCGCGGCCAGCTTGTCGGCCGCGCTGCCCTTGGCCACGTACTGCGTGGCGTCCAGTTCGGTGAACCCGGCGGCCGGCGGCGGCGCGCCATCGGCGCCGGCCAGGGGATTGAGCAGCGCCGGATTGATGCCGGCGTTGTTGATGTTGATCATGTCAATTCTCCTTGGCGCCGCGCGCGGCGAGCAGGGTGCGCAGGGCCTGCGCGCGTTCGGCCAGCACGGCGTGGCGATCGGGTTTGCACATGGCCAGCGCCAGGTCGCACGATTGCAGCGCGGCCTCGGGCTGCCCCATTTCCAGCAGGCACTGGGCGGCGTAGAACACCGGGGCCGGCTCCAGCGGGTCCAGCAAGGTGGCGGCCATGTATTGCTGCAGTGCGTCGGCGTGCTTGCCCATGGCCTGGGCGGTGGCGCCCAGCGCCACCAGGTAACGGTGTTCGGTGTGGTCCAGCGACACCAGGTAGGCCAGCACCTTGAGGGCGTCGGCATAGCGCGCCTTTTCGTACAGGCCGTAGCCCAGGCTGTAGAGCGCCTCGCATTCGTCGGCGGTCATGCCCTTGAGCTGGCCCAGGCTGCCGCCCCGGGCCAACTGGCCGACGATCTGGTCGTGCAGCGCTGCGTACTCTTCGCCGGTCATCGGCGCCTGGGCGGCGGTATTCATCGGGCGGCTCCTGGTGCGTTCGGAATCAGACCATCGTGCGCGGACGCTTGACCGGCGCGCCCGCGGCGCGCGGGGCGCTGCGTTGGCGGGCGTAGGCCGCCTCTTGCTCGACTTCGCGTTCGATCGCTTCCATGTCCTGGCGGAACAGGGCCTGCGCCTCGTCGCGCTGGCGCTCGTCCATCGGCTGCGCCTGCAGCGTCGAACGAACCTTTTCCGGGTCCAGGCCCAGCTTGCGCAGCTTGTCGTCGGATTCCTCGATGGACCGCTGGGCGTCGCGCACGGCGGCCTCGGCGCGCTCGATGATGTCCTGGATGTTCTGGTCTTGGGTGTCGGCCATTGCCGTTCTCCGGGGTGGGCGTATTTATCAGGGGCAGATCAGCGCATGTTGCCGATGATCGACGAACGGCTGTCCTGCATCTTCTTGACGAAGTTGGTCATCGTGTCGAAGGCTTCGTTGCGCTTGTTCGACAGGCTTTGCAGTCGCAGCATGTCCATCTGCTGACTGTTGCTGGCGGCATCCAGCTTGCTCTTGAGGTCGGGAATCGCCTTCTCCAGGCCCTCGCGGGTCGGCAGGCCGGTGACGTTCGCACTGATGACGTTGCCCTGGGCATCCTTGACCGGCGTGGCCTTGACCGGCGCCGGGTCCATGCCAAGCTTGAACGCCAGGATGGCGTAGTCCTTCGCCAGCGCGTCATTCGTCGGCGTGCCGGCGCTGCCCTTGACCACGTCGCCCGGCTTGGCGTCCTTGGATTCCAGCGAACCCTTCATGCCGTTCAGCTTGGCCTGCATGTCGTTCAGGGCGCCGGTCAGTTCGTTGCGCTTCTGCACTTCCTCGATCTGGCTCTTGAGCTGGCTGTCCAGCAGCTTGGTGCGTTCGGACTGCACCATCATCAGGGCGGTCTCGATATCCATGCTGGAAAGATCGATCTGACCGATGTTTCCAATATTGGACGTGTTGACGTTTACGTTCACGGTGAGCTCCTGGCCCGGGCGGGCTGCCCGGCTTCAATGTTTCGGTTGACCGACGATGCAGCGTAAGTAACGGAACCCGGCCTCAGGTTCCACGAATCTTTTCGGAAATCGCCATCTTGCTGTCCTGCATCTTCTTGACGTAGTTGCTCAGCATTTCCGCCGACTCGTTGCGGCGGTTGGTCAGGGCCTGCAGGCGCAGCATCTGGTCCTGCTGCCGGCTGGACGTCTCGTCGATCGCGCCCTGCACCCGCTGCACGGCCTGGCGCAGTTCGCCGTATTCCGAGTCGTAGCGGATGCCCCCCGGGCAGCGGTTCAAGGTCTGGCCGGGGTAATCGGGCGTCATGAACCCCTCGTGGCCGGCCATTTTCTTGACCAGCGTCTCGGCCACGAAATGCCCGCGCAGATCACCCTTGTCGCGCCACTTCACCAGCAGGTCGGCCTGGTCGGGCGGCAGGTAGGCATGGGCGAATTCCTTCATGTCGCCCATGTGGCCGAACAGGCGCCAGGTATTGCTGTCCGAGGCAAACCCCAGGTTCAAGCCGGCCTCGGCCGCCGCCCGGTTGATCTCGTCGGCGCGGCGAAAGCTCCAGCCGCCGCTGGCATCGTCCCATTCCTTGCTGTACTTGGCATCGGCATTGAATTGCGCCTGCACCGCCTTCAGGCCGGCCTGCACCGTATTGAGCAGTTCCAGCCGGCGGTTGAGCGCGCGCAATTCCTGGATCTGGGTCTCGATCTGCTTGTCCAGCAGGCGGCCACGCTCGCCCTGCACGCTCAACATGGCCGTTTCCTGGTCGGCGCCCACCAGGTCCGCGCCACGCACGCCGCTGGAACTTTCCAGGCCGACGCCGCCCAGCACGGGCTGGCTGCCGCTTACCGGTCCGCTCATCGATCGCCCCTGTTCATTGGCCGCCCCGGGCTCAACGCATGTTGCCGATGATCGACGACCGGCTTTCCTGCATCTTCTTCAGGAAATTGGTCATGACGTCGAAGGCTTCGTTGCGCTTGCCGGTCAGGCTTTGCAGGCGCAGCATTTCCATCTGCTGGGTGTTGCTCAGGTTGTCCAGCGACGACTTGATCTCGTTCACGGCCTGCTTGTTGGCGTCGATGGTCTTGCCGTTGTCGACGATCTTCGCTTCCAGCGCCGCGATCTTGCCGTTCAATTGGTCCACGAAGTTCTGCACGACCCGGCCCTTGGCGTCCATGGTGCCGTTGCGGTCGACGTCGCGGGGCGCGTCGTCGCCGGTCGGGATCGTCAAGCCGGCCGCCTTGATCTGGGCCAGGGTGTCGTGCGACAGCTTCTTGTCATCGCCCTGCCCCCATGACAGGCCGTACCAGCCTTCGGGATTGGGGCACTTGCTGGCCGACAGGCGGCCTTGCAGGTCTTTCAACTGCCCGATCTGGTCCTGCAGGCTGACGTTGGCCGATTCCAGCTTCAGGTTGTCTGCCGTCTTGGCGTTCATGGCCTCGTTCATGCCCGCCATCTGGGCATTGCGGCCGTTCACCGCATCCAGCTGCTGGCGCAGGGCGTCTTCCAGCATCTGCGAACGCTGGGTCTGCACCGTCATCAGTGCGGTCTCCAGGTCCATGCTGGACAGGTCCATGCCCGCAACGTTACCCACTCCCAATCCGGAAACCGTAGACATTCCATTCTCCTTTGACGGCCGCCCGCTGCCCGCGGCGCGCACCAGAACCATCACGGGTTAACCCTTAAATTCGGCATCGCAGCACCGGCGCCCATGGCAACTCGGCCTGCCCCGTGTACGTAACCGTTGCCCGGGCTTGGTTCCCTGCAAGAAGGATGGAACTTTCCCGCCCCAACTGTTACTACCCCAGACCATGCGCGGCCCTCGCCCGCCGCCTACCCGCGTCCCCATGAACCGTATCGACACCGGCCTGCCCGCTTCTTCCGCTTTCTCGTCCTCGACCGCGCACGCCGATGTCCAGTCCGGCCAGCCGCAGGTCGGCACGATGCTGGGCCAGACCGCGATGAAGGTGGACGGCGAGGTGTCGCTGGCGGATTCCGCCGAAGAGCTCAGCCTGCACATGGCCGAGAAGGCCGAGGACAAGCACCACGCCGAACGCAAGGTCGGCCGCGAGGCGCCCCTGCAACTGCTCAGCGCCGAAGCCATCATCGGCTTCCTGGCCGAGGCCCACGACGCCGATGCCCAGGAAAAACTGATCGAGCTGGCGCGCCACCTGCTGGCCGGCCAGGCCGACCCGCGCCAGGCCGCGGCCCAGGCGTTCGGCGATGCGGCCCGCCAATACCTGGGGCTGCAATACGCGCTGCGCCAGGGCGAAAGCGAAGGCGCCCCCGAAGACGTGCTGGACGGCCTGCGTGAAGCCCTGGCCGACCTGGAACTGGAAAGCGGCCCGCAGATACGCGCCAGCCTGAACACCATCGGCGCGGCGGCCGGCTATGCCGACGACGCCCGCGGCATCGCCGACTTCCAGCGCACCTACCAGGACGTGGTGCTGGGCGAATCGTCGCTGGCCAAGACCCTGGCCCTGGCGCTGGAGCGCTTCGGCGGCAAGGACGTGGGCCGCGGCTTGCAGCAGCTGATCCAGGCGCTGGGGCAGGACCTGGCCGCCGCGCGCCCGTCCACCAACCCGGACCGGCTGCACGCCCTGATGCAGGACCTGTATCAGCTGGGCGTGGCGGTGACGGTGCTGGACGGCTGCGCCGAACTGGGCCAGAAGCTGGCCACCGAACACGGCAAGACACTGGCGGCCGACCGCCTGATGCAGGACCTGGTCAACGTCAGCAACGAGAAATGGGTGTCGGAATCGCGCTTTTCCGCACTGGCATCCAGCCATGGCGTGGACACGGTCGGCGCCCGCATCGTGTTCCTGGGCGGGCTGCGCGCCGTGCTCAAGGACCTGCCGGTGCCCATGTTTCCCGACCTGGACGCCCGCCAATCCGTCCTGAATGCGGCGCAACTGGCCCTGGACGCGGCCATCGACGAGGAATACGAATGAACAGCCTGGACCGCGCGCTGGGCGCCTTCGGCGAGCACATCGGCATGGACGGCTTGGCCCTGGGCCCGAACGGCAACGTGGCGCTGCAGCTCGAATCCGGCCGCCGGGTCGTGATCGAGGCGGCCGGCGATCCGGCGGCCGCCGGAGCGCCGGCCGGCGACGAGGTGCTGGTGTACGTGTCCGAACCGGTGCCCTACGACGCACCGCAACGCCTGCTGCAAGCCTGGAAGCGGGCCCACCATTCGCGCCTGGAAGGTTATGCCGTACAGGCCGCGCTGCGCGAACAGGACGGCTTGCCGCGCCTGCTGGCCGTCACACGGTTGCCGGCCGCCCAGGCCAGCGCCCCGGCGCTCAAGCAGGCGGTCCAGGCGCTGTCGCGTTGGCTTGACGACGCGCGCGCCGACTGACCAGGACGGAGACCCACACCATGTCCGACATGCGCATCAACGGCTACGCCTTCGACCGGGGGCTGGACGGCATTTCCTACACCAGCCGCGAAGCCACCGGCCAGCATCTGCCCGATCGCCAGGAACTGGCGCCGCCCACCGACGGCGTCAAGGCGCAACTGGCCCAACTGCTGGACACCCCCGGCACCGATCGCTACCTGGACAGCCAGTTGCGCCCGCCGCTGGCCAACCGCGACCTGCTGCTGCCCGGCAAGTTCGGCCAGGCGTTGCAGGCGGCGCTGGACGGGCTGGCCACGGCGGCCGAACAGGCACAGGGCAGCAGCCCGGAAGACGCCCGCGCGTTGAACCGCGCCGTGCGACTGCTGAAGGACGAAGCCGGCCTGCGCGACCTGGTGGCCATGTACCGCAGCGCGTTGTACCAGGGATGAACACCGCCATGCCCCTGACGCCCGAAGCCCGCGAACTGCTCAGCCTGCTGGCGTACGTGTACCTGGAGAACAACCGGCCCGAGAAGACCGCCGTCGTGCTGCGCGCCTTGCAGACCCTGGGGCTGGCCGACGCGCGCCAGCTTGCCACCCTGGCGCTGGCGCAACTGCGCGCCGGCAAGGCCGACGCGGCGCTGTCGACGCTGGACCTGCTGGCCATGCAAGGCGGCGTCGATGCGCCGTTCCACCTGATTCGCGCCCAGGCCCTGCTGGCCCTGGCGCGCCGCGACGAGGCCGCCGCGGCCATGCGCGCCTATCTTGCCCTGCGCCCCGCCCCGGCGCCCGCGACCACCGAGACGGAAACGCTTTGAGCCGCCCCATGCAAGCCCTGAACCGCGCCGTCGCCGTCGCCACCAGCCGCAACGATATCGTCCTGGCGATCTTGATCGTCTCGATCATCTTCATGATGATCCTGCCGTTGCCCACCACCCTGGTCGACGTGCTGATCGGCGCCAACATGACGCTGTCGGCGATCCTGCTGATGGTGGCCATGTACCTGCCGTCGCCGCTGGCGTTCTCGTCGTTTCCGTCGGTGCTGCTGGTCACCACGCTGTTCCGGCTGGGCATCTCCATCGCCACCACCCGCCTGATCCTGCTGCAGGGCGATGCCGGCCACATCATCGAGACCTTCGGCAACTTCGTGGTGGGCGGCAACCTGATCGTGGGCCTGGTGGTGTTCCTCATCCTCACCATCGTGCAGTTCGTCGTCATCACCAAGGGCGCCGAGCGGGTGGCCGAAGTGGCGGCGCGCTTCTCGCTGGACGCCATGCCGGGCAAGCAGATGTCGATCGACGCCGACCTGCGCGCCGGCACCATCGACATGGACGAGGCCCGCAAGCGCCGCTCGGTGGTGGAAAAGGAAAGCCAGCTGTACGGCGCCATGGACGGCGCGATGAAGTTCGTCAAGGGCGACGCCATCGCCGGGCTGATCATCGTAGCGGTCAACCTGCTGGGCGGCATTCTGATCGGCACCATGCAGCGCGGCCTGACCGCCGGCGAAGCGGTGCAGGTGTATTCCATCCTGACCATCGGCGACGGCCTGATCGCGCAGATCCCGGCGCTGTTCATCGCCATCTGCGCCGGCATCATCGTGACCCGCGTGCAGACCGGCGACGGCCCCTCCAACGTCGGCAAGGACATCGGCGCGCAGGTGCTGGCGCAGCCGCGCGCGCTGCTGATCGCCGCCGCCATCGCCATCGGCATGGGCCTGATCCCCGGCATGCCCACCCTGACCTTCCTGGCTCTGGCCGCCGTGGTGGGCACCATCGGCTTCGTGCTGCTACGGGGCACCCGCAAAGTGGTGGACGAAAAGACCGGCGAGATCACCGAAATCCCCGCCCTGGCCGCCGACGGCCAGAAGCCCCAGGCCAAGCCGCGGGCCGATGGCAGCGCCGAATTCGCGCCGACCCTGCCGCTGATGATCGACGTGGCCGCCGCGCTGCAACGCAGCTTCAATGCCGACGAGCTGAACGACGAACTGCTCAAGATCCGCCGCGCGCTGTATTTCGACCTGGGCGTGCCGTTCCCCGGCATCCAGCTGCGCTTCAACGACGCGCTGGCGCCGGACACCTACAACATCCTCCTGTCCGAAGTGCCGGTGTCGCAAGGCAAGCTGCGGCCCGGCGCGGTGCTGGTGCGCGACACCGAGCAGAACCTGCAGGCGCTGCAAGTGCCGTACGACACCGACAAGCGCTTCCTGCCCAACATCCCCACTCTTTGGGTCGACGCCGCGCTGGCGCCCACCTTGTCCGCGGCCGGCATTCCGTTCCTGGACCCGCACCAGGTGCTGACCTGGCACCTGGCCTTCGTGCTGAAGAAGTATTCGTCGGACTTCATCGGCATCCAGGAAACCCGCTTCCTGCTGACCGCGATGGAAGACCGCTTCCCCGACCTGGTCAAGGAGGCGCTGCGCGTGATGCCAGTGCAGAAGATCGCCGAGATCCTGCAGCGGCTGGTGTCCGAGGACATCTCGGTGCGCAACCTGCGCGCCGTGCTGGAAGCGCTGATCGAATGGGGCCAGAAGGAAAAGGATTCGGTGCTGCTGACCGAATATGTGCGGGTCTCGCTCAAGCGCCACATCAGCTACAAATATTCCAGCGGCCAGAACATTTTGCCCGCCTACCTGCTGGCGCCGAACGTCGAAGAAACCGTGCGCGGCGCCATCCGCCAGACCTCGGCCGGCAGCTACCTGGCCCTGGACCCGGGCGCTTCGAAGAAGCTGGTCGACAACATCAAGCGCGCCACCGGCGACCTGACGGCCGCGGCGCAGAAACCCGTGCTGCTGACGTCGATGGACATTCGCCGCTACCTGCGCAAGATGATCGAGCAGGACCTGTACGAGCTGCCGGTGCTGTCCTACCAGGAACTGACGCAGGAAATCAACGTGCAGCCGCTGGCCCGGGTGGACCTGTGACCCTGCGCGCAACCGGAGCCCCGACATGAGCGAAGCGCTGGAACTGCGGGTCCTGTCCGGGCTGCACCGCGACGCCCGCTGCCTGGTCGAAGACGGCTCGGTGCTGGGCGCCGACCCGGCCTGCGACATCGTGCTGGCCGACGACGGCATGGGCCCGCGCGCCGCACGCGTGCGCATCGGCGCGGGCGGCTGGGACCTGGCGGTGGACGACGGCCAGGCCGGCGCGCAAGCCGATGCCCCGCCCGGCACGCCCTTCAATCGCCCGGTACCGCTGGGTCCGGTGTGGATCACCGTGGCGCGACGCGGCGACCCCTGGGCCAACGTGCCGGACGCCGCCAACGATGCCGTGGCGCCGGCAGCGGAACCGGCGGCGGGCCTGGCCGCCGCCGCGGTGTCGGCCACCGACGCCACGCCATCCCCGTCGGCCGCCCCCAACGACGAAGATCGCCAACTGGAACAGCGCCTGCCCCTGCCGCCCACGCAAGGGCGGCGCCGCAAACGCGATTCGTGGCCCATGGTGCTGGGCCTGGCTGCCGTGGTGCTGACCATACTCGTGGCCATCGGCCTGGCGCTGATGCCCACGTCCACCGCAACCCGCGCGCCGCAGGTCGACCCGCGCCTGGCCGCCGCGGAAAAATCGGTGGGCCAGATTTCCGCCGTGTTCGACCGCATGGGCCTGGCCTCGCGGCTGCACGTGTCGATGTCGCGCGACGGCACGGTGACGGTCTCGGGCTGGGTGCGCAACGCCGCCGAACAGGACGCGGTGGCTTCGGCCTTGTCGCAGATCTGGCCAATGCCGGCCATGCGTGTCAGCAACGAAGACGAGGTCGTGCGCACGGCCCGCGGCGCGCTGCGCGCCTTCAACGTGCGCTACGAGCCGCGCTACGAAGGCGATGGCCGCCTGAACATCGCCGGCATCGCCAGCAGCGCCCGCGAACGCGCCTCCGCCCTGGATGCGCTGCGGGCGCAACTGCCCGGCATGACGGTGCTGGGCAACGACATCGCGCTGACGCAGCAACTGAGCGACACGCTGTCCAGTCAACTGGTCGACGCCGGCCTGTCGGGCGTGACATTGGCCTGGAAACCCGATCACCTGGAAATCGCGCCCGGCGCGCTGGACGACGACCAGCAATCGCGGTTGCAGGAACTGGTGGACGACTTCAACAAGCATTACCTGGGCGTGGCCAGGCTGGCCGCCGCCAGCGCCGCACCGGCCGCCGACAGCGTGCCGTTCGTGATCCGCAGCGTAGTGGGCGGCCCCCAGCCCTTTGTGGTGCTGGAAGATGGCAGTAAGCTCCTGGTGGGCGGCGTCTACCGCAAGTACCGCCTGATCTCCGTGGAGAACACCCGCATCATCTTCGAAGGCCCCCGCTCGGCCATCGTCACCCGTTGACATCCCCCCTCGCCCGCATGAACGCCTCGACCGCCCTCACCGAACTGGAACAACGCCTGGCCGCCCCCGGTGGCGCAGACCTGCGCGCCAGCCTGATGCAGCAGCTTGCCACGCTGGAACAATCCGCGCGCACGCGACTCGATTCCGGCCTGGTGCCGGTGGCGTTCCAGCAATGCCAGGCCGTCGCGCAAGCGGCCGCCGCCGCGCGCGAGGTGCTGGCAGAGATTGCGCTTGACCCCCAGGCCGACGCCCCGGCGGCGCCGGCCTTCTCTCCCTTGACCCGCTAGGAGACGCACCATGGCACTGAACGGTTTGACCGGCTCGTCCGGCCTGAATTTCAACAGCGTGAACAACACCATCTACGACAGCATCCGCTCGCAGGAAAGCAATCTGCAGACGACGCTGTCGAACATGCGCACCAACGCCGACGGCAGCGTGTCGCAGGCGGACATGCTGAAGATGCAGCAGCAGGTCCAGCAATGGACCATGCTGATCGAAATCCAGAGCACGATCACCAAGCAGATCGCGGATTCGCTCAAGGGCGTGATCCAGAAGGCCAGCTAAGGCCCTGGCATCCAGGGTGTGGGGCGGCCGGCTAGACCGACCGCATCATGAAGGCGGGATCGCGCCGCAGCGCGTTGACGTCGGGTTCGGCGCGCGCGCTGCGTTTTTCCCAGGCCTCGACCTGGCCCAGCAGCGCGTCGATGGCGGCCAGCAACGCCGGCGCGCCGCACTGTTCGCGCGGCACGCCCAGTTGCAGATGCAGGCGTCCATCGGGGGCCGCGCAGGCCACCACGCCGCCGCCGGCCTGCAGGAAATTGCTTTGCGCCGCGTGCAGCGCCTGGGCGCCATCCATCTTGCCCCCCGCCACCGCGCACGACAGCAGCACTTGCCCGCGCGCCCCGTGCAGCATCAACTGCACCAGGTGGCGCCCGTCGAACGCCAACTGACACAGGCCGCCATCGGCCGGCGCCAAGGCGGGAATGCCCAGCGCAATGCCGAGTTCGGAGAGTATCCGGGCGAAATGGGGATCTGACACGATTGAGGTTCTGCAAGGCCGGGCACCGCCTGGGCGGCCCGGCATGCGGGAGATGAACGAGCCGGCATTATGGCATTCGTTGCCCACCCCGCCCAAGCCCCGCAACGTAACCGACGGGCCGGGCCGCGCTCGTGGCCACCGCGGCCCGGCCCGATATCCACACCGCCGTTCAGAGCGGCACGGCCGCGCGTTGCCGGCCGACCTTGGCCAAGCGCTGCGCATCCCCTTCCAGGCTGCGCCAGAGCCGCAGCAGACGGTCCGCGCCCGTGCTGCGCGACTCGATCGCGTAGCGCGCATACGCCAGCCAGTGCCGTTCGTCCGGCGCCAGGCCGCCTTCTGCCACCGCCAACACCTCGCCAGCCAAGGCCCGCACGGCATCGTCGTCCAGGGCATCGCGCATCGCGTCGGCGCGCATGGCGCGCAGCCGCAGCCAGCCCCACGATCGCAACAGGTCTTCAGCCTGCGCCAGATTGCGCATCAGGCCCAGTTGCAAGGCCGACGGCGCCATCACCAGCGTCGCGGCAATGGCCGGGCCGGCCTCATCGATCAACTGCGCGTCGGCAAAACCCGCCCCCGGGCCACGGCCTTCGATGTAGCCGCTGGCCCCCAGGCCTGCGTAGAGTTCTTCAATGCCGCCGGGCCGCCGCCAGGCCGCGCGCAGCGCCTCCAGCGAGGGCGGCTCGGCCAGGCGATAGCGCCAGCGCGCGTCAAGGAAATGCGCAAACTGCGAATATTCGAAATGGCCGCCTTCGGGCGCAATCGTCACGGCCTCGCCGGTATCCGTGCGCCGGCCCGGCCAACCGCCCGACGCCAGGAATTCGGACAGCGACGGCGAACCCGCCAGGCGCACGCCCGTGGCCGACTTGTAGCCGTCGTCCATCGCCAGCGGCAGGTAGCGGCTGGCGGTGCCCGGCGCGAACATCCAGCGGAAATAATCGCCCAGGTCCACGAACGGCCGTTCGGGCAAGCGTTGCAGGTAATGGTCGCCCGCATAGCGTGCATGGCGGAACATGCGGTCCCAGACCGTCAGCCGGTTTTCCTTCAGGCCGGTGACGCGGCCGCCTTCCAGCGGGCTGTTCGCGAAGATCGCGATGCCGGCCGGCGCCAGCGCCAGCACCACGTTCAACGCGCGCGCCGCCTGCGACACCTGCACCGACGTGCACGGGCTGTTCTGCGCCTTCGCGTCGATGCCCACGCGGTGCAGCCATTCACGGTGGCCCACCAGTTCGCGGTAGATCGGCCGCGGCACGTGCACCGAGGCATACCAGGACGGGTCCAGCGTGCATTGCGGATGCTCGGAGGCGTTCAGCACCATCGCGTCTTCGGCGGCCAGCGCCGTGCTGGCGTCGTGCAGCTCGCGCGATACGCGCCGCGCCAGCTCGTTCAGGCCGCCTTCGGCATCGGACACCGGCGCAAACGCGGTCTCGAGCAGATTGAAGCCGTTGTCCAAGCCGCTTTCGCCAGCCGCGACCGATACCCCCACCGCCCGCGTGCCGATGCACACCCGCTCCGGCGCCTCGCCACGCGCTGCCTTGATGGCGGCCAGCGCATCGAAATAGCCGGCCACGGGGTGGCTCGCGCCGGTCGCGCGGTGCGCCACCGCCATCTCCATTTCCAGCCCCAGCGTCTGCCCCGCCACCGTCACTGCCGTCTCCTTGTTCTTGTGCGCCGTGCGCGCCGGGCGCGAACCTCGCCCGCCCCCTGCTTGGTAACCGCCTTGCCGCCCCGCGTTCCCTGCGACAGGGCGTCAGGCAAATTCCGCCACGCCCTGGAAGCGCCGCGTCAGGATACCGACGAACGCTTCCGTCACCACCGACGGCGCCGTCTGCGCCGGATACGCCATGCACACCCGCACCGGCAACCTGGGTTTGAAAGGCCGTATCGCCAACTGCTGCGAGAACACGTCCGCGATGTACGGGTTGACGATGCCCAGCCCCGTGCCCGCCGCGGCCAGCGCGCAGATCGTCGACGAATACGTGGTTTCGATCTCGGACACCGGCTGCACCTGGTGCGCCAGCATCGCGCCCCGCAATTGCAGGTAGACGTCATCGTCGGCGTTCAGCACCAGCAGCCGGCGCTCGTTCAGGTCGGCAATGCCGATGGACGCCAGTTCGGCCAGCGGATGGTCCGGCCGCATCACGCACACCGCCGCGCTTTCGTGCAGGCTGGTCAAGGACAGGTGCGCGCCTTCCAGCGGCACCGTCGTCACCACCACGTCGTAGGTGCCGTGCAGCAGCCCTTCACGCAGATACTGGCTGCCCACGGTCTGCATGTTGATGTGCACGTCGGGGTAGCGCTGAGCGAATTCCTCGACCGCGCCCGGCAGCACGCCCAGGCCCAGCGCTGGCGTGCACGCCAGCCGCAGCACGCCGCTGCCGCTGCGGCGCATGGCGGCCACGCGGTCTTCGATGCGTTCCAGGCCGACGAAATGCCGCTTGACGGTATCGAACAGGTCCTTCGCCTCGCGCGTGGGCCGCAGCCGGCCGCGCTCCATATCGAACAGCTTCAGGCCGCTGGCCTGCTGCGCCTGCGACAGCAGCCGGCTGATCGACGGTTGCGTAGTGCGCAGCATCTGCGCGGCGCCGGTCGTGGTGCCGGTCAGCATTACCGCGTGGAAGGCTTCGATCTGACGGAAATTCAGCGGTCGGCTCATGGGCTCACAGGGTATGGCAAATCTGCATAGCCTATGCCTAAAAAAGAATTTTTTCAAATACTTGGCGACTCCTACACTCGTGGCTCCCAAGGTGCCGTGCTCCAGCACCGCCCTTGAAATCCAACCGCTGTAGGGAAACACCATGAATGCATGCCGTCCCTGGCGCCGCCGCGTCCTGCAAGCCCTTTGCCTGACCCTGGCCGGCGCCGCCCTGCCGTTTGCCGCCCAAGCCCAAGCCAATTATCCGGACCGTCCGTTACGGATCATCGTGCCCTTCACCGCCGGCGGCAGCTCGGATATCCAGGGGCGCCTGCTGGCCGAACACCTGGGCAAACTCTACGGCCAATCCGTCGTGGTGGAAAACCGCCCCGGCGCCGGTGGCCACATCGGCGGCAAATACGTGGCCGACTCCGGGCCAGACGGCTACACCCTGTTGCTCGGCTCCATCGGCCTGCACGCCACCTACGGCGTCTACAAGACCCTGAACTACCGCCCCGCCGACGACCTGAAACTGATCACCATCGTCGCCGAAATGCCGCACGTGGTGGTCGCCAACCCGGAACTGTCGGCCAACACCCTGGGCGAACTGACCGCCCTGGCCCGCGCCAATCCGGACACCGTCCACTTCGGCTCGGCCGGCGTGGGCTCGTCGGTGCATATGGTAGGCGAACTGTACAAGATGGCGGCCCAGGCGCCGATCGTGCACATTCCGTACCGCGGCAGCTCGGCGGCTACCAACGACCTGCTCGGCGGCCAGATCCAGCTGCTGTTCGAGAACGTGCCCACCACCATCGGCTATATCCAGACCGGCAAGCTCCGTGCCCTGGCCATCACCGGCGCCACCCGTTCGCCCGCCCTGCCCAACGTGCCCACCGCCGCCGAGGCCGGCCTGCCCGGCCTGACTGTCACCTCGTGGACCACGCTGGCCGCCAGCAAGGACGTGCCCGACGCCCTGATCCAGAAGATCAGCGCCGACCTGCGCCGCGTCTACGCCGACCCCGCGTTTCGGGCCGGTCTCGAACGCCTGGGCATGACGCCCGTGGGCAACAGCCCCACCGAAGCGCGCGAATTCGTCGAACGCGAGCGCGCCCGCTGGAACAAGGTCATCGAAACCGAGCACATCAGCGCAGGCTGATCCTTTCCCTCTTTACGATTGATGATTCGCATGACGCAATCCGACATCCCCTGCCGCCGCCTGGGGGCCCCGCCGGGCCACCACTTCTTCGGCTACTACAACAAGACCGTCTGGCACCGCGGCGGCCGCTATCTGCTGGCCAACCGCACGCCGGTCAAGGACGCCGTGCTGACGCCCGCGCTGCGCGCCGAGGTCGGCTACTTCGACCTGCAGGATGGCGAGCGCTACCACCCCGTCGGCGCCACCACGGCGTGGAACTGGCAGATGGGCTGCCAGCTGCAATGGCTGGACGGCAAGGTCGAGCCGCAGCTGATCTACAACTGCCGCCGCGACGACGACAGCGGCTTCTATCCCGGTTTCCGCTCGGCGGTGCACAACGTCATCACCGGTGAAACCCGCTATCTGCCGCTGCCCATCTACGTCGCCGCACCCAGCAGCCGCTACGCGCTGTGCGTGGACTACCGGCGCCTGTACATCACGCACCAGACCATCGGCTACAGCGAACATGCGCCCGGCCCCGTTGCCAATGCGCCCGCCGACGACGGCATCCACACGCTGGACCTGGACAGCGGCGAACACCGCCTGCTGGTCAGCTACGCGGACCTGGCCGCCTTTCACCCGCGCGCCTCGATGCAACGCGCCATCCATTGGGTCAGCCACATCGAGGTCAACCCGTCGTCCACCCGCATCCTGTTCCTGCACCGCTGGACCGAACGCGTCAAGGACGAAACCTGCTTCCTGCACCGGCTCATCACCATGAACCCGGACGGCAGCGACATGCGCCTGCTGGAATGTTCCGACCACCCGCTGCCGCAACTGGCCGACGACTTCGACCCCAACGCCGTCGGCACCTTCGACTACGAAAAGTCCGAATACCAGATCTCGCATCCGCTCTGGCGCGACGACCGCTCGATCATTGTCTGGGGCCCGCACGACGGCAGCATCCACTACCACCTCTATGAAGACGCCCCCGGCGGCGCAGTGCAGGTGGTGGGCGATGGCGTACTGACCGAGAATGGCCACATGACCTTCTCGCCCGTCGACACCCGCTGGCTGCTCAGCGACACCTATCCCGACCCCGTCACGCACGAACGCATCCTGTTCCTGTACGACATGCAGACGGGCCGGCGCCACGACCTGGGCAGCTTCTACGCCGACCCCACGCTGTCCAAGGAAAACCGCTGCGACCTGCACCCGCGCTGGAGCCGTGACGGCACCCAGGTCTGCATCGACTCGGTACACGAAGGCGAACGCCAGATGTACGTGCTGGATGTCGGGTCGATCGTGAAGGGATAAGTCAGCCCTCTTGCGCCACTTGCCGCAACGCCTGCTCGAACACGTCCGCCGGCTGTCCGCCCGACACCAGGTACTTGCCGTTCAGGATCACCGACGGCACCGAGGTGATGCCGCGGTCGCGCCATTCGGCCTCTTCCTTGCGCACCTCGTCGGCATAACGGCCCGAGGCCAGCACCTCGCGGGCCTCGGTTTCGTCCAGCCCCGCATCCGCGGCCGCGCGCGCCAGCACGTCGGCTTCCGCCGTGTCCTGGTTGTCGTAGTGATAGGTTTCCAGCAGGCGCTTCTTCAGCGCCGTCTGGCTGGCCTGGCCCTGCAATCCAGCCCAGTGCAGCAGGCGATGGGCGTCGAAGGTATTGAACGAGCGGTTGTCCTCGGCCATGCGCATGCGCATGCCGACCGCCGCCGCACGCTCGGTGATGACCTTGCGGTTGGCCTGCACCTGCTCGCGGTCGTAGCCATACTTGGCCATTAGGCGCTCGATGGTGTTCTGCCCGCCCTTGGGCATGTCGGGATTCAACTCGAACGGCCGGAACCGCAGCTCGACGTCGGCCTCGCCTTTCACCCGCTCCATCGCGGTCAGCAGGCCGCCCAGGCCCACCGCACACCAGGGGCAGGCAACGTCGGACACGAAATCGATAGTGACTTTGGACATGGAAATCTCCGGGAACAAGCTTGCAGCGTAGATCAAACCCGCACGGCGGGTTGAAAAAGCCCTGGATGCGCCAGGGGATCAGCCGCCGCCCTGCAGCCGCAATTCGCGCACGCCATGCCCCAGTTTGCGCCGCAGCAGGCTGCGCAAGGTCGACGTATCCGCATAGCCCACCTCAGCCGCCACGCGGTCCAGATCGCAGCCGTTGGACACCAGCTGCTGCGCCCGCTGCACCCGCAGGTCCTGCACGAAGGCCAGCGGCGACTTGCCCAGCACTCTCTCGGTGCGCCGCTGCAAGGTGCGTGCATGCACCTGCAACGCCGCCGCCGCGTCCTGCAAAGAAAAGCCCCGGGATAGATTGCCGCGCACCCAGCGCTCGAAACGCTCGACCAGCGGATCGGCGTGGGCCAGGAAATCCGGGATGATGTATTGCGCTTGCGACGACCGGTTGTCGATCAGCAGAAACTTGGCCACCGTCGCCGCCAGTTCCGGGCTGGCCTGGCGCATCAGCCACAGCGCCAGGTCCAGGTGCCCCATTGCCGCGCCCGCCGTCACCACGCCATGGGAACTGACGATCATGCGCGTGTCGTCCAGCCGCACCGCCGGATAGCGTTCGCGAAACAGCGGCGCCAGCGACCACGTGGTGGTGGCATCGTGCCCGTCCAGCAAACCGCTGTCGGCCAGCACGAAGGTGCCGATGCACGCGGCCGCGATGCCCACGCCTTGCGCCCGCCATGCCTGCAACTGCGCCTTGGCCCGAGCCACGTCGCGCCGGCCCAGCGCCGCCACCAGCTTGGGCGGCGTCTTGGCATTCAATGCCGGTACTACCGCCCAATCCGGTTGCGGTACGTCGTCCGCCGACTGCACGGCCATCGACATGCCCAGCGCGGTGCGGATACGCCGGCCGGCCCCGACCACCGTGACCTCGAACGGCGCCGGACCGCCGCCGCTCAACGCGGCCAACTCATTGGCCGTGTCGAACGTATCCAGCAGTGCCGTCAGCCCGGTGTCGAACGCGCCGTCCAGCGCGTAGATGCAGATTCGCATGTCGTAAATGACCTATTTATTGTCATTTGCGACTATAGATCCCGATCTGCGCCAGTGTCTAGAATGCCTGCAATCCCCTGCCGGTCACGCCCCGACCGGTACACGCCCCTTCAACGTCTCCACGAGACCCGCAATGCAACACACCGATCAAAGCCAGCTCGACAACCCGGCATGGTTTGCGTTGACCTCCCGGCAGCAGGCGCTGCGCCAAGGCGAAGGCCTGGCCCTGCGCTATCACCCGGATGTCGCCCCCTTCGCCGCGCTGCGCAACACCACGCGTGAGGCGTTCGACGCCCTGCAACGCCTCATCCCGCCCGGCGGTCAGGTGTTGCTGCAGACCCTGTCCGATGTGCCGCCCGTCGACGGCCTGCGCACTGAAACCCTGTTCTCGTTCTTTCAGATGGTGAATGCCGCGCCCGCGCCGGATGCCGACGACGGCGGCGTCCTGTCATTACGCCCCGCAGACAGCGCCGACATGCTCGCCCTGGCCCGGCAAACGCGCCCAGGCCCGTTCGGCCCGCGCACCATCGAAACCGGCCGCTACATCGGCCTGCGGCAAGACGGACGCCTGATCGCCATGGCGGGCGAACGCATGCGGCTGGACGGCTATGTGGAAATCAGTGCGGTGTGCGTGGACGAGGCGCATCGCGGACGCGGCCTGGCCGGCAGGCTCATGAACGTCCTGCGCCGCGATATCGCCGAACGCGGCGACACGGCCTTTCTGCATGTGCGCGACAACAATGTGGCAGCCATCGCGCTGTATGAGCGCCTGGGTTTCACCAGACGCCAGACCTTCCTGCTGCATCAGATCGGGCGGCAGGAAGAAACGCCTAGCCCGGCGACACCCGCCCAAACAGGATCTTCTCGATGACGCGCACCCGGTCCCGGCGACGCCGGACCGCCCGCCCCACCCGACCAAACGCGCGATTTTTCTGCTTGGCCTCGCGGCTGGCCTGCAGGTGTTCGATGAACACCTCGCCGCCCAGCGCATTGTCAGTCTTGTCGAAAATCCAGCAATAGGACACGGGCAGGATGCCCAGCCGAAAGCGCGGCGCCGCCGACGCCGCATCGTCAGCCAGGATGCGTTCCAGCACCAACTGGTCCCACTCGTCCGGCGACGCCGCGCAGGCATCGGCCCATTCCTGCAACAGCTCGGTGGCAGCCGGCGTATGGTTGATGAACAGCGTTCCGCTCAGCAGGTGCGCATCCGGCTCGAAGTACGCGCCGATATCGCAATCCATCCCCGCCAGCACGGGCCACGGATCGCGGTGAAACACCGCGTCCACGTCCACGTACAGCATCGGCCCCACGTGCTTCTTGCGCATGGCGACCAGCACCCCGGCCTTCATCGACGCATTGCGCACCCACGACCCGGTGGAATCGATCGCTTCGGCATCCACCGGCAGCCCCAGCCGTTCGGCCGAGCGCACCAGCCGGTTCTTCTCGGCCTCGTAGACGCTGTCCTTCGTATAGAAAGCCACCGTCATGCCGGTGGCCATGGGTCGAATCGCCGGTTCCGCGCGCCCATCCGCCCCCGGAAAGCGCGCCACCACGCGCCGATGCTCCGGCGACCAGGCCGAAAACTTGCGTTGAAACCACTCGAACATGATGGGCCGCCTATCAAGACTGAAGAATTCAGGCGGAGTGTAGGAGCGGCGTTTTCAGGCTGGGGGCCGTTGCAACCGGCAGAAATACGGGTCACCGTGTTGCAACCGATCGAAATATGAATCCAGGCAAGAACGCGGCTGATGGACGTAAAAAAACCCGCAAGGCCATCGCGGCTTGCGGGTTTCGGGTCTGATCTTTCAGACCTGAGCTTTCTTACGGAAATTCTTGGCGGACAGAGGGGGATTCGAACCCCCGATACGCTTTTGACGTATACACGCTTTCCAGGCGTGCGCCTTCAACCGCTCGGCCACCTGTCCTGATCTGGTACGCATTCCGAAAAATGCGAATCCGCGATTCTAGCAGATCGGAAAGAATGCTGCAGCGCCGGTCGGCAAAATAAAAAGGGGACGCAATTGCGCCCCCTCGGTCATCCCCGGGCCTGCCCCCACAAGGCGTCCCGGGGTTGACGCGATCGTTACACCGGCGGCGGGTCCTGTTCGCGGTAGGAACTGACCGTGCCGTCCGGCTCGGTTTCCTCCAGCCGCACCCGGAAGCCCCACAGCCGCGCCAGGTGCTTCATGACCTGCTCGGCATCCTCGGCCGCCAACGGCCGGCCGCGGCTCTTCAGGTGGCGCAGCACCAGCGACCGGTCGGTATCGCGATTGAAACGCGTGACCTGGACGTCCGGCACCTGGTTGTCGCGGTTGTGCTGCGCGGCCAGCAGGCGGCGGATGTCGCGGTAGCCTTCGTCGTCGTGGATGGCGGCGACTTCCAGCTTGGGGTTGGCCTGGTGGTCCGAGATCGCAAAGAAGCGGAACTCGCGGATCAGGCGCGGCGACAAGTATTGCGAAATGAAGGACTCGTCCTTGAAGTTGCGCATGGCGAAGTCCAGCGTCTTCAGCCAGTCGCCGCCCGCGATGTCCGGGAACCAGCGGCGGTCTTCGGGGGTGGGCTTTTCGCAGATGCGGCGGATGTCCGACATCATCGCGAAACCCAGGGCGTACGGGTTGATGCCGCCGTAGCCACGTTCGTCAAAGCCGCGCTGGCTGACGACGTTGGTATGGCTTTGCAGGAACTCCATCATGAAGCCGTCGTTGACCAGGCCCTTTTCGTGCAGGCGGTTCAGGATGGTGTAGTGCCAGAACGTGGCCCAGCCCTCGTTCATGACCTTGGTCTGCGTCTGCGGGTAGAAGTACTGCGCCACCTTGCGCACGATGCGCACCAGTTCCTTCTGCCATGGCGCGAGCTTGGGCGAGTACTTCTCGATGAAGTACAGCAGGTTTTCCTCGGGCTCGGGCGGAAACACCACGGCGGCCGCCCGCGGATCCTTGTCGGCTTCCAGCCGCGGCAGCGTGCGCCACAGGTCGTTGTATTGCAGGCGCGCGTGCTCCTGCCGTTCGGCCTGGCGGGCGGACTCTTCCTTGTACGAGATCGGGGCGGGCCGCTTGTAGCGGTCGACGCCGTGATGCGACAGTGCGTGGCAGGAATCCAGCAGCGCTTCCACCGCATCGATGCCGTAGCGGTCTTCGCAGTCCATCACGTACTTGCGGGCGAACACCAGGTAGTCCAGCACACCGTCGGCGTCGGTCCACTGGCGAAACAGGTAATTGCCCTTGAAGAACGAGTTGTGGCCGTAGCAGGCGTGCGCGATCACCAGCGCCTGCATCGTCATGGAGTTTTCTTCCATGAGATAGGCGATGCAGGGGTTGGAGTTGATCACGATCTCGTACGCCAGGCCTTGCATGCCGCGACGGTAGTACTGCTCGTTGCGGATGAATTCCTTGCCGTAGGACCAGTGCGGATAGCCGATAGGCAGGCCGGCCGACGCATACGCGTCCAGCATCTGTTCCGAGGTGATGACCTCGATCTGGTTCGGGTAGGTATCCAGCCCGTACTCACGCGCGACCTGCGAGATCGCGTCGTCATAGGACTGGATCAGCTCGAACGTCCATTCGGAACCTTGCGACAATGGCCGGGGGCTGCCGCCGACCGATTCCGGCTCTACGAGTGCACCCACGATGGCATTCATGCGGTTTCCTTCTTGAACAGGTCATGGAACACGGGATAGATCTCGCCGCGTTCGCAGATGCGCCGCATGACGAAATGCGGCTCCAGTTTCTGTTCATATTCCGCCCACAGGCTGCTCTTGCGGGCTTCCTGCGAGTCGGGAATCTCGATATAGGCGAAGTAGCGCGAGGCCGGCAACAGGTGTTCGGCCAGGAAGCGCGCGCTCTTGCCGGCGTCGGCGCCGAACGAATCGCCGTCGCTGGCCTGCGCCGCGTACACGTTCCAGGCCGTAGGCGGATAGCGCTTCTCGACGATCTCGCGCATCAGTTCCAGCGCCGACAGCACGATGGTGCCGCCGCTCTTGGGATCGTAGAAGAAGGTCTGCTCGTCCACTTCCTCGGCATTGTCGGTGTGGCGGATGAAGACCAGGTCCACGTGCTCGTACTTGCGCGACAGGAACAGGTACAGCAGCGTGAAAAAGCGCTTGGCCAGGTCCTTCTTGCCTTCGTCCATGGAACCGGACACGTCCATCAGGCAGAACATGACCGCGCGCGCCATCGGTATGGAAACCGACACGCGGTTGCGGTAGCGCAGGTCCAGGTCGTCCAGGAAAGGCACGCGGGCCAGGCGCTCGCGGCAGTCTTCGACGTCCTGCTCCAGCGTCCGGATCTGGTCGGCGGGCGCGCCCGCCGACAGGGCCTTGGCCAGGCGCTCTTCGGCGTCTTCGAGGTCGGCGCGCGCCTTCACGCTCAGCGCCACCCGCCGCGCCAGCGATGACTTCAGCGTGCGGCTGATGCTGAGCATGCTGGGCGAACCCGTGGTGGTGTAGCCCGCGCGCTGCCATTTCTTCTGGCTGACCTCGCCCAGCTGATTGCGTGCCAGGTGCGGCAGTTCCAGGTCTTCGAAGAACAGGTTCAGGAACTCGGCGCGCGACAGGCTGAAGGTGAACTGATCGACCGCCTCGCCTTCGCCGGGCTCGTTGCCGCCCTGGCCCTCGCCTCCCTGGGGCCGGTCGATGGCGTCGCCCTTGGCGAATTCGCGGTTGCCCGGATGCACCATTTCCCGGTCGCCGCCCGCGCCGTGCCGGAACGTCGGCTCGGAAATATCGCGGGCGGGCAGGTTGATCTCGCCGCCCTGATCCATGTCCTGGATCGAGCGGTCGCGGATCATCCCATGGACCGCCTTGCGGATCTGGTCCTTGTAACGCCGGAGAAAGCGCTCCCGGTTGACAGCGCTTTTGTTGCGCCCGTTAAGACGGCGATCGATCAGTGAATTCATGATTCACCTCGCTCAGGAAGACTTCCTCACGCGGAGGTACCACTCGCACAGCAGCCTGACCTGCTTTTCCGTGTAGCCCTTTTCCACCATCCGGTCGACAAAGCTCTGGTGCTTCGACTTGTCCTCGGCCGAGGCCTTGGCGTTGAACGAAATCACCGGCAGCAGGTCTTCCGTGTTCGAGAACATCTTCTTCTCGATCACTTCGCGCAGCTTTTCATAGCTGGTCCAGGTCGGGTTGCGGCCGTTGTTGTTGGCGCGCGCCCGCAGCACGAAGTTCACGATCTCGTTGCGGAAGTCCTTCGGGTTGGCAATGCCGGCCGGCTTCTCGATCTTTTCCAGCTCATCGTTCAAGGCGCTGCGGTCGAAGCTTTCACCGGTTTCCGGGTCGCGGAATTCCTCGTCCTGGATCCAGCAGTCGGCAAACGTGACGTAGCGGTCAAAGATGTTCTGGCCGTACTCGGAGTACGACTCGAGATAGGCGGTCTGGATTTCCTTGCCGATGAATTCCGCATAGCGCGGCGCCAGGAAGCCCTTGATGAACTCCAGGTAGCGGCGGCGGATTTCCTCGGGGTAGTCCTCGCGGCCGATGCGCTGCTCGAGCACGTACATCAAGTGCACCGGGTTGGCGGCGACTTCGGTCTGGTCGTAGTTGAAGACGCTGGACAGGATCTTGTACGCGAAACGCGTGGAGACCCCGTTCATGCCTTCGTCGGTGCCGGCGTAGTCCTTGTATTCCTGCAGCGCCTTGGCCTTCGGGTCGACGTCCTTCAGGCTTTCGCCGTCGTAGACGCGCAGCTTGGAATAGATGCTGGAATTCTCGGGCTCTTTCAGGCGGGTCAGCACCGAGAACTGCGCCATCATGTCCAGCGTTCCGGGCGCGCACGGCGCCTTGGACAGCGAGCTGTGATGCAGCAGCTTTTCGTAGATGCGGACTTCTTCCGAAACCTGCAGGCAGTAAGGCACCTTGACGATATAGATACGGTCAAGGAAAGCCTCGTTGTGCTTGTTGTTGCGGAAGGTCTGCCATTCCGACTCGTTCGAGTGCGCCAGGATGCAGCCGTTGAACGGAATCGCCGAGAACCCCTCGGTACCCTTGAAGTTACCTTCCTGGGTGGCCGTGAGCAGCGGGTGCAGCATCTTGATCGGCGCCTTGAACATTTCGACGAACTCGAGCAAGCCCTGGTTGGCCAGGCACAGGCCGCCGGAATAGCTGTAGGCATCCGGATCATCCTGCGAGTGGCGGTCGAGCTTGCGGATGTCGACCTTGCCCACCAGCGACGAGATGTCCTGGTTGTTCTCGTCGCCCGGCTCGGTCTTGGCGATGGCCACCTGGCGCAGCACCGATGGATTCAGGCGCACCACGCGAAATTGCGAGATGTCGCCGTCGAATTCCTTCAGCCGCTTGACCGCCCACGGCGACATGATGCCCGACAGGTAGCGGCGCGGAATGCCGTATTCCTTTTCGAGGGTGTCACCGAAGCGTTCGGGATGGAACAGGCCCAGCGGCGACTCGTTCACGGGCGAACCCTTGAGCGCGTAGATGGGATAGCTCTCCATCAGGACCTTCAGGCGTTCTGCGATGGACGACTTGCCGCCGCCCACAGGCCCCAGCAGATAGAGGATTTGCTTGCGCTCTTCCAGTCCCTGCGCGGCATGCTTGAAGAACGCGACGATCTGCCCGATGACGTCCTCCATGCCGTAGAACTCCTGAAACGCTGGATAGCGCCGGATGGTCCGGTTGGAAAACAAACGGGAAAGACGTGGGTCGTTGCGCGTATCCACGATTTCAGGTTCACCAATCGCCGCCAGCATGCGCTCAGCGGGGCTGGCGTATGCCATCGGATCGCGTTTGGCGAGATTCAGATATTCCTCAAGGGAAAGTTCTGACTCCTGCTCTCTTGCATACTGCGACTTGAAGCCTTCGACGATGTTTTGCACGGAAACCTCCTACAACACGCGAAAAAGCCATGACGTCCCTACGTGTCCCCATTGTGTGCCTCAGTGCTTGTGCGTGACTAGACAATCTCGCCATAAGCAATCTCGGCACGGTCGTATGTTGCTTTCGCCACACATCAACCAAGAGCACGATCGGGCCCTTTCCGTTTAGGCTGCACCCTTCGGACACAAGTTCCGTCAGGGATTGCAACTAACGTGAATAAGTTCACTCGTACGCCTTCAGCATATCGCTGTAGAACGGGCGCATGATGCGGCCGCATATGAAATGGTCAGCAATGATTTGAAGGGATGAGCGATATCCCGGTGGATTCTTATGATCCGGGGCGTAAGGCCCGGTGCGTTCGCTGAACGATGGCAGCGAACGGTCTGAACGGCGCGATGTGCGACCGGGTTCAGCGACGTGTCGGTCCGGTTGTTGAAAGCGCCGGTACGCAACACTGGAATCCGTGGTGACGAGGGCGCGTTGCGGGCGGTGGAGCAAGCCATGCGCGCGTAGCGCCAAGTCATGGTCTTAGCTTAAGCCGATTTGACGCTTTTGTGGCAATTCATTTGCGCCGATGCGCAAAAAATGCAGCAGGAAATGTTAGGGACAACGCGAACGGCGCTCACGCAAGAATCGCTCCCAAACTTGCTGCGATCCGGCTGCAAGCCGCGCCGGCAAACGCTATGCCGGCGATGGTCTGCGACGATCGGCTGCATTTCCTGGCAGCCGCATGCGCAGAGTGCTAATACCCCTTGCGACATCAAGGATAGAATCACGCATCTTTTCAGCCGCGCGCAGCCCTTTTCTTTTCACTGTCTTTCACCGCATCATGCCGACCCGCCCGCGACCCGCCACCCCAGGGTTTCGCATCGCCAACGCGCCGCGGCGCCGGCCCCTGCTTGCGGCGATCTGCGGCCTGCTGCTGCTGGCCGGCTGCGAACCCGCCCGCGCGCCGCACGCAGGCGCCCCCCTTCCCAACGATGCCTATGTCTGGCAAAGGCGCTGGACGCCCGCCGTGACCGGCGCGCTGGCAGACGGCGCCGCATCCGTGCGGTCCTGGCGCGTGCTGGCCGCGGAAATGCGCGCCGACGGCGTCTGGTTCGATGCCGCGCCGGATCTCGCCGCGCTGGCCGCAACCCAGCGGCCGGTGGTCGCGGTGCTGCGGCTGGACGGTCGCGTGGGCGCGCTGCGGTCCGACGACATCATCGCTCGCGCCACCGCCACGCTGGCCGCGTGGCGCGATGCCGGCGTCGTGCCCGCCGCGCTTGAAATCGACTACGACTGCGCCACCTCGCAACTGCCGGCCTACACCGCCTTGCTGATCGATCTGAAGCACCGGCTGGTGCCCGGCGTGGCGCTGTCGATCACCGCATTGCCGACCTGGCTGGACAGCGCCGCGCTGGCCGCGCTGCTGGCGGTCCCGGACGAAACCGTGCTGCAGGTCCATGCCGTGCAGGATCCCGCGCTGGGTCTGTTCAACGCCAAGCGCGCACACGCCTGGCTGGATGCCTATGCGCGCCAGACCCATCGGCCGTGGCGCGTGGCCCTGCCCACTTACGGCAGCCGCGTCGCCTGGGACGACAGCGGCCGCATTGCCGCCGTCGAAAGCGAGCGCCCCGCCCTGATGCCTGGCGGCCGCTCGGCCGAACTGCTGGTCGCACCCGCCGACATGGCGGCGTTTGTGGCCCAGCTGGACCGCGAACCGCCATCGGGCCTGGCGGGCATCGTCTGGTTCCGCCTGCCAACCGCCGCCGATACGCGCGCCTGGAGCCTGCCGACCTGGCGCGCGGTGCTCGCCCGCCAGCCCCTGACCGCCGACATGACCGTCGCGGCGCAAACCGCCGGCCCCGGCGGCGCGCGCAACGTGCTGTTGGCCAACCGCGGCAACAGCGATGCCCCGCTGCCCTTTGCCGTCCGCCTGGACGCCGCCTGCCGCGCGGCCGACGGCATCAACGGCTACACCCTTGAATACGACCGCCAGGGCCTGTATCTTCGCCGCGCGCAAGATGGCCTGTTGCGTGCCGGCGCCGAACGCGCCATTGGATGGATACGCTGTGAATCCGCAACCCCGAGCCTTCATGTACAACCGTAAATCGCTTGTCGCCGCCCTGCTGCTGGCCTGCGCCGCGGGCGCCGGCATCGTCATCGCCTGCGGTCCGGAGTTCCCGCCGCAACTGCTCGATGACCGCGCCGGCACGCTGCAAGGCACGCCCGCCAATTCCTTCGCCTACGAGGCCGCGCGGCTGGCGCCGGCCACCGACGCGCTGCGCGCCAGCGAATCGGCCCTGCTACCTGACGGGACTTACCGGTCCGACGCCATGCCGGAAGACTACGACCCGGCGCTCAGCGCGGCGCAACGCGACCAGATCCGCGCCATGCGCGCCAAGCCCGACGGCGATCAGGCCTATGCCGCTGGCGCGGGCCTGCCCGAGGCGGTACGCCTGTATGTCGCCGCCGCGGTGGACTACCGGACGGCCCCGCAAGGCCAGGGCGACGAGCGCCGGGACCGCGCCCGCAAACGCCTGCTCTCTATATTGGAGTTACCGGCCGAACAAGCCGCGACGCGCAGCGTCTGGGCGGCCTACCTGTTGGCGGAAATGGGGGACGTCGAAGCCGCCTACGCGCCGCTGGACGAGCACTCCCACGAAGCCAGCCACGATGCCGACGCCTGGCGCACGCACGACGCCGACGCCTACGCGCGCGTCCGCACCCTGGCGCTGCGCGGCGACGCCGATCCGCTCGGCCTGGCGGTGGCCAGCTACGGCCAGCAGGCCCGGCTATACCTGACCGGCGCGCAAGGCCCTTGCGTCTACGAAGACGGCGCCCCCGCCACCGAGTGCACCGACGCCATTGCGCCCGCCGACCTGAAACAGGCCATTCACCTGTACGCAGACCAGGCCGCCCGCGGTTCGGTCAGCGGACGAGAATCGCTTCGTATTCTCGCCCAGTGGGGGTTGAGCTCGCCCGCCCGCGCATCCCGCCTGATCGACGATCCGATCAGCCAGCGGCTGCTGGTAGCCTACGGGCTGGCCCGCGTGGGCGACATCGTCGACGGCAACCCGGACAGCGCCAACGACCTGTGGGCCACCTTCGACGCCACCGGCCGCCTGGCCCTGGCCGATGCCGCCACCGGCCGGCCCGACCTCACGCCCAATCCCACGCTGCAGTCGCTGGTGACCGCCTTGCAGACGCAGGACCCGCAGCGCATCGCCGATGCCGACCGGGTGGCCGCGCTGGCGTATCGCGTGGGCCGCTACGACCTGGCGCAGGCGCTGGCCGAGCGGCTCGATACGGCGCTGGCCTGGTGGGTGCGCGCCAAGCTTGCCGTGCGCCAGGGCGACAACGAACGCGCCGCGCGCGCCTACACGCGGGCCTTGGCCGCGTTTCCGCGGGCCGACGGCAGCCTGGAACCCAACGCGGGTGCGCTGCTGAAAGCCGAGCAAGGCGTGCTGTCGCTGTCGCGCGGCCAATATGTCGAAGCGCTGGACCAGCTCTATCGCGCCGCCGCCCACCGGGATGGCGAAGCGCCGCCCGACGAAGGCTGGCCGCTGTCGCCGTACTGGAACGACGCGGCCTACGTGGCCGAACGCGTGCTGACGACCGATGAGCTCAAGGCCTACGTGGACCGCCAGGCCCCGGTGTCGCCGCCGCCCTCGCGGCCGCCTGGCTTCAACCGCTACACCACCGAGCAGTTCTACGAATGGAGCCGCCTGCACCAGCCCCCCGTGCACGACCGCCTGCGCCAGTTGCTGGCGCGCCGGTTGGTGCGCGAGGGCCGGGCGGACGAAGCGCTGGCCTATTTCCCCGCCGACGGCGATCCCCGCTTTGCCTCGCTGCAATACCAGGACGGCGACTGGAAGATCGTGGACTCCAACGTGCGCCAGCGCGCCGCCGAGTACAGCGACGCGCTGCAAGCCGCCGGCAACGCCTGGGGCCGCACCTCTCGCGCGCAGGCCTGGTACGCCGCCGCTACCTTGGCGCGTCGCGACGGCATGCGGATCATGGGTTACGAACAGGGCCCCGACTACGCCGTGTACGACGGCAGCTACGCAGCCGGCGCCGGCCGCGACGCCAATCCGTGGTGGCGCGAGGCCCGCGCCGACGCCGGCCAGCCGCTGGATACGCCACTGCAACGCGCCGAAGCCGACCTGCCCGGCCCCTTCGTGACGCAGGAAGAACGGGTGCGCTACGCCGCCAGCGAAGCCAAACCCGACGTGCGCTACCACTACCGCCAGATCGCCGCCGACTACGCGCTGAAGGCTGCCGACCAGTTGCCCACCCGCTCTCAGGCGTTCGCCGCCGTGCTGTGCCGCGGCGCGCGCTACGTCATCGACGACACGCCGGAACGCGCCACCGCCATCTACCTGCGCTATGTGGATCAGGGCGCGCAGGTGCCGTTCAGCGCCACCTTTGGCCGCGAATGCCCTGAACCCGACTTCCCGTCGGCCTCGCGCTTTCACTACATCCAGGCCTGGAAGGCATGGGAACGCGTGCGCCATCAGCATCCGGGGCTGCTCTTGGCCGGCGGCCTGCTGGCGCTGGCAGCGCTGGGTGCGGGTGTCCGGGCCTGGCGGCCGCGAGGCAGCAAACCCTGAGCGGGGCCTGCTGGGAAGCGGGGCTGCTGATAAAGAAGAGCGAAGCGCGCTCGGGCGCAGCCCCTAGGACAGCGCCGGCAGCTCGACCCGGCGCATCAGCTCGCGCCAGTGATCCGCCACCCGCGCGCGCACGCGCAGGTCGGCGCCCAGGCGCTCGGCGTCGATGAATTCGTAACGTGGGGCGGCCTCCAGCCGCTCCAGCAGCGGCAGCTTGACCAGGCCGGCGGCATCGCCCAGCAGCATCGGCGCCAGGTAGACCAGCAGTTCGTCGATGCAACCCGCCGCCACCAGCGCACCGCTCAGGCCCGCACCGGCCTCGACATGGACTTCGTTGAACTGCTCTGCGGCGAACCAGCGCATCATGGCGGGCAGGTCGACCCGGTCGGGTTCCTGCCCCGGCAGCGCCACCACCCGTACGTTCCTGGCCGCCAGCCGGGCTTCTTTTGCCGCATCGGCGCGAGCGGTGAAGACGATGACTTCGCCGCCATCGATCAGGCGCGCATCTTCCGGCAGTTCAAGACGGCCGTCGACCACCGCCCGGCGCGGCTGGCGCGGCGTGGCCACGCTGCGCGCGGTCAGTTGCGGGTCGTCCTTCAGTACGGTGCCGATGCCGGTCAGCACCACGCAGCTGCGTGCGCGCCAATGGTGCCCGTCGGCGCGCGCCTCTGGGCCGGTGATCCATTGCGACACCCCGTTATGCAGCGCGCTGCGGCCATCCAGCGACGTGGCCATCTTCAGCCAGGTCCAGGGCAGCCCGCGGCTCATGCGCGACATGAAGCCCGCGTTGATGGCCAGCGCTTCTTCGCGGCACACGCCGGTGGTAACGGCAATGCCGGCCTCGCGCAGCCGCGCCAGGCCGCGGCCGTTGACCAGCGGATTGGGGTCGCCCAGCGCCACCACCACCCGGGCCGGCTTGGCGGCCAGCAGCGCGTCCACGCAGGGCGGCGTGCGGCCGAAATGGCTGCACGGTTCCAGCGTGACATATACCGTGGCGCCGGCCACCGATTCGCCGCGAGCCTGGGCATCGCGCAGTGCGCCGACTTCGGCATGCGGGCCGCCCGGCGGCTGGGTCGCGCCTTCGCCCAGCACCCGGCCGTCGCGCACGATCACGCAGCCCACCCGGGGGTTGGGCGCCGTGGTGTACATGACGGTCTGCGCCAGCGCCAGGGCGCGCCGCATCCAGGTAAGGTCGTCGGAGTCATAAGGGTGCGTCATGCCTGCGATTGTATGTCCGCTGCCCGCGATGGGCACGGGAAGCGGCCGGCCGGCGGGCCTTGCGCTCCGTGCCGCGCTATGATCTTCGACAGGGCCTGGCCAGCATGTCCGTTTCGGGCCGATGCTGGTCTGGAGCCGGCCTCGCCCAAGGGGCATGCCAGGGCGACAATGCCTGCCATACCCCTTGAAATTCCACGGCACGGAGCCCGGAACCATGAAACAAGCACTGATAGTCATCGACGTCCAGGATTCCTTCCGGCAGCGTCCGTTTTGGGACGAGTCCGAATACCCCGCGTTTGTCTCGCAGCTCCAGGGCCTGATCGATTCGGCCGCGGCGCGCGGCATTCCGGTGCTGCAGGTGTTCCACATCAGCGCCGCCAACGACCCCGCCAATCCGTTTTCCCTGGCGTCCGGCCACGTCAGGACCCTGGACGAAATCCGCATTTCGCCCGACGCGGTGTTCCACAAGACGGTGCATTCCTCGCTGTACGGCAAGGCCGCCGACGGTTCGACGTTGCAGGACTGGCTGGCCGCGAACGGCATCGAAGGCGTGATCGTCAGCGGCATCCGCACCGAACAGTGCTGCGAAACCACCACCCGGCATGCCAGCGACGCCGGCTACAAGGTCGTGTTCCCGACCGACGCCACGCTGACGTTTGCCATGCAGAGCCCGTCGGGCCAGCACTACACCTCGGCGGAAATCCGCGACCGCACCGAACTCGTGCTGCAAGGGCGCTTTGCCCGCATCGCGCGCGCCGCCGACGCCTTCGCCAGCGCCTGACCGGACCCACCAGGACAGGACGCCCCCGATGATTCCCGTGCACTTCATACTGCCCCGGGGCATCGTGCTGCTGGACGTGGCGGGCCCGGCCGAGGCCTTTCGCGTGGCCAACAAGCTGTGCCCCGACGCGTTCACGCAGCATTTCTGCGGCCCGTCCACGGAAATCGAAAGCGGCATTCCCGGCCTGCACCTGGCGCGCATCCAGCCGCTGCCCGACCAATTGCCGCCCGAGGCGCTGGTGATCGTCTCGGGCGTCGTGGGCAAGCCCACCCGCCTGGACGAACCCGAGGCGCGCCGCATCATCGAGTGGCTGGCGGTACGGCATCCGGCCGACGGCTTCACGCTGATGACCGTCTGCGCCGGCGCCTTATTCGCCGCCGCGGCCGGCCTCACCCGCCAACGCGAATGCACCACGCACCATAGCTGCCTGGCCCAGCTTGCCGCCATGGACCCGACGGCCCGGCTGCACGACAACCGCATCTTCGTCGAAGACGGCAACCTGGTCAGCAGCGCCGGCATCACCGCCGGCATCGACCTGGCGCTGCACATGGTGTCGCGCCATTGCGGGCCGCGCGTGGCCAGCGAGGTGGCGCGCGACATGGTGGTCTACCAGCGCCGCGCCGGCACCGATTCGGCGCTGTCGCCGTGGCTGGAACATCGCAATCACATGCATCCCGGCGTGCATCGCGTCCAGGACGCCGTGGTACGCAACCCGGCCGCGGACTGGTCGGCGCAATCGCTGGCCGAGCAGGCCCACACCAGCGCGCGGCACCTGACGCGGCTGTTCCGCGAGCACGCGGGCTGCACGCCCATGGACTATCTGTATCAGATCCGCGTCGCGCTGGCGCGCGACATGCTGCGCGAAACGCGCTTGAACCTGGAATTGGTGGCGGAAAAGTCGGGCTTCGGTTCGGCCCAGCACCTGCGCCGCGTGTGGCGCCGCTTCCAGCCGCAGACGCCAAGCATGGCGCGGGCGGAACCGCGGTAAACGGCGTTCGCCGTCATTCCTGCGCCGTCATTGCGCGCGGCGTTATTCCTTGCGCAGCTTGCCCGGCAGCAGCGGCCCCTGCATTTCGCGGATGGCCTCGACGAATTCGCCGATGTCTTCGAAGCTCTTGTAGACCGATGCGAACCGCACATAGGCCACCTTGTCGAGCTTGCGCAGCTCGTTCATGACCAGTTCGCCGATGTGCTCGGACGGCACTTCCCGCAGGCCGCTGGCCAACAGCTGTTCTTCGATGCGGGCCACGGCCCCGTCCACGTCTTCGGTGCTGACCGGCCGCTTGCGCAGCGCCAGGCTCAGGCTGGCGCGCAGCTTGGCCGGATCGTACTCGCTGCGGCTGCCGTTGCGCTTGACGACGGACGGCAGGGCAAGTTCCACCCGCTCGTACGTGGTGAATCGCTTGTCACAGGACTGGCAGCGGCGCCGGCGGCGGATGGCGTCGCCCTCTTCCGAGACACGGCTGTCGACGACCTGCGTTTCGGAATTGCCGCAAAATGGACACCGCATGTGTGATCCCTGAAAACACGGAAAGGCAATAATTCGTCGACATTGTAACGATGAAACAAACAAAAGGACGGCCCTTGCGGAGCCGTCCTTTTCGCAGGCTGGGCGGCTGACGCCGCCAGCGGCCGTCTTACTTCTTGCCGTAGACCGGCAGGCGCGAGGTCAGCTCGTTGACGCGGGCGCGAACGGCGGCGATGTTGGCCTCGTCACGCGGGTTGTCCAGCACGTCGGCGATCAGGTTGGCGGTCAGTTCCGCTTCGGCTTCGGTGAAGCCGCGGGTGGTCATGGCCGGGGTACCCAGGCGGATGCCGCTGGTCACGAAGGGCTTTTCCGGATCGTTCGGAATGGCGTTCTTGTTGACCGTGATGTGGGCCTGGCCCAGCACCGCTTCGGCTTCCTTGCCCGTGATGCCCTTGGAACGCAGGTCCACCAGCATGACGTGGCTTTCGGTGCGGCCCGACACGATGCGCAGGCCACGCTTGACCAGCGTATCGGCCAGCACCTTGGCGTTCTTGACCACTTGCTGGGCGTAAGCCTTGAATTCGGGTTCCAGCGCTTCCTTGAAGGCCACGGCCTTGCCGGCGATGACGTGCATCAGCGGACCGCCCTGGATGCCGGGGAAGATCGCCGAGTTGACGACCTTTTCGAACTCGGCCTTCATCATGATGACGCCGCCGCGCGGGCCGCGCAGCGACTTGTGCGTGGTCGAGGTGACGAAGTCGGCATGCGGCACCGGGTTGGGGTAGGCGCCGCCCGCCACCAGGCCGGCGTAGTGGGCGATGTCGACCATGAACAGCGCGCCGTTTTCATGGGCGATGCGGGCCATGCGTTCGAAGTCGATGTGCAGGGCGTAGGCGGACGCGCCGGCCACGATCAGCTTGGGCTTGTGTTCGCGGGCCAGTTGCTCGACCTGGGCGTAGTTCAGGACTTCGTTTTCGTCCAGGCCATACGAGATGAAGTTGTACAGCTTGCCCGAAGCGTTGACCGACGCGCCGTGGGTCAGGTGGCCGCCTTCGGCCAGGCTCATGCCCAGCACGGTGTCGCCCGGCTTCAGGACGGCCATGTACACGCCCTGGTTGGCCTGCGAGCCCGAGTTGGGCTGCACGTTGGCGGCTTCGGCGCCGAAAATCTGCTTCAGGCGGTCGATGGCCAGTTGCTCGACCACGTCGACGTATTCGCAACCGCCGTAGTAGCGCTTGCCCGGATAACCTTCGGCGTACTTGTTCGTGAGCTGCGTGCCCTGGGCTTCCATGACGGCCGGGCTGGCGTAGTTTTCCGAGGCGATCAGCTCGATGTGCTGCTCTTGGCGTACGTCTTCCTTCTGGATGGCGGCCCAGACGTCCGGGTCAGCCTTGGAGAGGGTGAGGTTGCGGTCAAACATGACGGGAGGTTCCTGAAGCGGGTAAGAGAGGGGGAAACTGCGCCCGGGCGGGTAAACCCGGATAATGACGAATAGTTTACCGCGTCACGCCAATTCCCTTGTCGCCAAAATGCCCCGAATGGCGGCAAAATTCCCGGCAAGGGCGCGAAATTCCGGCCTTTCCCCCGCCGCCGGAAAACGGGCTCAACCCGACTTGAGAAACTTTCATGCAAACCCAGACCTTGATCGCCTACACCCTGGTCGCCGCCGTAAGCGTCGTCACCCCCGGCCCGGCCAGCATCCTGGCCATGCGCAACGGCGCGGCCGGCGGCCTGCGCGCCGTGCTGCCGTCGTCGCTGGGCAATGTCACCGGCCTGTTCCTGCTGTCGGCCGCCGCCATGCTGGGCCTGGGCGTGGTGCTGCAATCGTCGGCGCTGCTGTTCGCGGCGCTCAAGATCGCCGGCGCCGCCTACCTGATCTACCTGGGCCTGCGGCACCTGCTGGGCAAAAGCAGCGTGGCCGCACCGCCGCCCGACCCCCAGGGGCGCGCGCCTCGCGGCGCCTGGGCGCTCTACCTGGAAGCCACCTTCGTGGCAGGCCTGAATCCCAAGCCCATCCTGTTCTTCACGGCGCTGTTCCCGCAATTCCTGAACGCCGCCGAACCGCTGCTGCCGCAGTTCTTCATCCTGACCGGCATCTTCATGGGCATGTCGCTGCCCTCGCTGCTGGCCTACGGCCTCCTGGCGCGGCGCGCCCGGCGCCTCTTCCAGCAACCGCGCGCCGTGCTGTGGATCAACCGCGCGGTGGGATCGGTGTTCGTCGCCTTCGGCGTGGCGTTGCTGCGCCTGAAACGCGCGACCGGCTGATGGACACGCCTGCCGTCACCCAATAAAAAGGGCCGCATCAAAGCGGCCCTTTTTCACGCCCGGCGACGATCAGGACGCCGACGTCGCACCGATCTGCTTGGGTGCCAGCTTCGGATTGAGCGTGTAGGTACCCGTCACCGACGCCTGGGCCAGCACGTGCTTCTGCAGGGCCCGCAGCGCGTCTTCACCCGTGAAGGCGCCCTGCAGGTTCAGCGTATGCACGTCCAGCGCGTACAGCGTGAACACGTAGCGGTGCACCAGCGCGTCGTTCCAGGGCGGGCACGGGCCGTCGTAGCCGAAATAGTCGCCGCTCATGTCGTGGTCGTTGGCGAACCAGGACGAATACGAGTTGATGCCCTGGCGGGCATCCAGCGGCGCCAGCGGGCCGCCCTTGCCACGCGGCGTGATGCCGTTGGAAAAGGTGCCCTCTTCGATTTCGCGCATGTCGGCGGACAGGTCCACCAGCACCCAGTGGAAGAAATCCACCCGCGGCAGGTCGGCCGGCACCTCGCGGCCTTCCTGGTTGACGTCGTCGGGCTTGGACGGCACGTCCGGATCGTGGCAGATCAGGGCGAACGACTGCGTCCCCGCCGGGACGTCGTCCCAGGAAAACTGCGGGTTGTAGTTGTCTGCCAGCGCGACGTGCGATTGCGCATCGATCTTGCCGAAGGCATAGCGCTCCGGAATCGACTCGTTATCGGAAAAAGACAAACTCGAGAGTTTCATGTCGTGCTCCTTGAAGTGCCGCAAAGGCGTCCCTGCCCCTGACCATGCCTCCAGCGTATCAAAAACTTTGCGATGATGGGTTCACAAAACTCGCAATCATGCATTCACGGTTACACGCGCGAATTTGCGCTTGCCCACCTGCACCACGTAGGTGCCCGCCGGCAGCTGCAACGATTTGTCTTCCACCCGGTCGCCATTGACCCGCACGCCGCCTTGTTCGACGTTGCGCTGGGCTTCCGACCCGGACGCCACCAGGCCGGCCTCGCGCAGCAGCTTCAGGATGCCGACCGGCGCGCCGCCCAGGGTCACCTCGGGCATGTCTTCCGGAATGGCGCCGTCGCGGAACCGCGCCTCGAACGACGCCAGGGCGTCTTCGGCCGCCTTGGCCGAATGGAAGCGCGTGATGATTTCCTGGGCCAGCATGACCTTGGCGTCGCGCGGATTGCGGCCTTCGTCGATCGACTGCCTGAGCGCAGCGATGTCTTCCAGCGACCGGAACGACAGCAGCTCGAAATAGCGCCACATCAGCGTGTCGGAAATCGACATCAGCTTGCCGAACATCGAGTCCGGCGCCTCCGAGATGCCAATGTAGTTGCCCTTGGACTTGGACATCTTCTCGACGCCGTCGGTGCCCACCAGCAGCGGCATCGTCAGGATGCACTGCGGCTCTTGCCCATATTCCTTCTGCAGCTCGCGGCCGACCAGCAGGTTGAACTTCTGATCGGTGCCCCCCAGCTCCAGATCGGACTTCAGCGCCACCGAGTCATAGCCCTGCATCAGCGGATACAGGAATTCGTGCACCGAGATCGGGATGCCGCCCTTAAAACGCTTGGTGAAGTCCTCGCGCTCCATCATGCGGGCCACCGTATAGCGCGAGGCCAGCTGGATCATGCCGCGCGCGCCCAGCGGATCGCACCACTCGGAGTTGTAACGGATCTCGGTGCGGGCCGGGTCCAGCACCAGGCTGGCCTGCGCATAGTAGGTCTTGGCGTTGGCCTCGATCTGCTCGCGGGTCAGGGGCGGACGGGTGCTGTTGCGGCCGCTGGGATCGCCGATGGTCGAGGTGAAGTCCCCGATCAGGAAGATGACCTCGTGACCCAGGTCCTGCAACTGGCGCATCTTGTTGAGCACCACGGTGTGGCCCAGGTGGATGTCCGGTGCCGTCGGATCCAGCCCCAGCTTGATGCGCAGCGGCACGCCGGTGGCGCGGCTTCGGGCCAGCTTGCGGGCGAATTCGGATTCGACCAGCAGCTCATCGCATCCGCGTTTGGCAATACGCAGATCGGCTTCGACTTCAGGGGTAATGGGGGCTTCGGAGGGAGACATTTTTGGGGCGCCGCGACGGCTTCAGCCGATAAAAAGGTGTAAAAAGTGACGAAAACTATCGAAAATTCTAGCCGAATCAGCTAGGATACCGCCCTAATCATACGCAACTGTCATATATACGCAGTTGTGCTCCGGTCTACCACCCGTTTGTTCACAAGTTGCGCCCCGCGCCAGCCCTTGCCCCGGAAACCCGTGGCGCGCGAGGGCCGTTCGTGTCACGCACCCTGCGAGCTCAAGCCACCTGAGAGGGTATCTTCACGATGAATCGTGGCCTCCACGACCTGGCGAGTAGCATCAAGCGCAAAGTTGCTGCCGTGTTTGCGCCCGTCGAGCCCAAGCCCCACCGCTCGGGACTTTTCCGCCGCACTCTCCTTGTCACCGCCATCGGCCTGTTTGCCGGCGCCGCCGCCCTGGGCATGGTGCAGCAACCCGACCGCAGCGAAATCCCCCCGTCCCGCATCATCCAGAGCGTTCTGCCGCTGACCACCGAACAGGTCGAAGTCAGCACGCCCAGCGCCGCGCCGTACATCAGCGAAACCCGCATCCGTGCGGGTGACACGCTGGCCGCCGTGCTGCAACGCCTGGAACTCGATTCGCCCGATCTGCAAACCTTCCTGACCCACGACGCCAGCGCGCGCAGCATCTACAAGCTGTACCCGGGCCGTTCCG
>PJUB01000062.1_pt1 | contig 96643 bp, 68 predicted proteins | sample 1512141 | NCBI WGS metagenome assembly PJUB01 (sample SAMN08177677, study PRJNA422409) | Soil metagenome, whole genome shotgun sequencing project. | isolation source: Soil enriched on filter paper: alkali lignin treatment | place: USA: Madison | collected 2015-01-15
ATGGAACTGCTGCTGGTAAACCCCAACCTTGAACGCATTCTGCAACCTTATGTCGAAAATCTGTCCAGCATCGGCATCGATGCGCGCTTGCGCACCGTGGACCGTGCCCAGTACAAACAACGCCTGGACCAGTTCGATTTCGACATGATTCTGATGACCCTGAACCAGACCCTTAGCCCCGGCCTCGAACAGTGGCTGTACTTCCATTCCAGCCAGGCCGCCACCAAGGGCAGCAAGAACTATGCTGGGGTCAGGGATCCGGTGGTCGACCACCTGCTCGACACCCTGCTGGCAGCGCGTACCCGCGACGACCAGATCGCCGCCGCCCGCGCCCTGGACCGCGTGCTTTCATGGCAGTACTACATGATCCCCAACTGGTACCTCGACAATCATCGCCTGGCCTACCGCAACCGGTTCGCCTTCGTCACCACGCCACCCTACACCCTGGGGCTGAACAGCTGGTGGATCAAGACTTCGGAGAAAGCCCAATGACGCCAACGCACCCACTGCGCCGGCTGGCAGGCAGCCTGTTGCTCGCCTGCCTGAGCCTTCCCGCCCTGGCCGCACCGCAACACGCACTCACCCTGTACGACGAGCCGCCCAAGTACCCCGCCGACTTCAAGCACTTCGACTACGTCAACCCGGATGCGCCCAAGGGCGGTACCTTCCGCCAGTCCAGCTTCGGCGGCTTCGACAGCCTCAACCCGTTCATCAACAAAGGCGTATCGGCCGAGAACATCAGCATCATCTACGACACCCTGATGCGCCAGAGCCAGGACGAGCCGTTCACCGAGTACGGCCTGGTGGCCGCCAGGATCGAGAAGGCACCTGACAACAGCTGGGTGCGCTTCTACTTGCGCCCGGAGGCGCGCTTCCACGACGGCCACCCGATGCGTGCCGAAGACGTGGTATTCACCTTCAACGCGTTGATCAAGGACGGTGCGCCGCTGTACCGCCAGTACTATGCCGACGTCGCCGAGGTGGTCGCCGAAGACCCGCTCAAGGTGCTGTTCACGTTCAAGCACAAGGGTAACCGCGAGCTGCCGCTGATTCTCGGCCAGCTGCCAGTGCTGCCCAAGCATTGGTACGAAAACCGCGACTTCAACCGCGGCAACCTGGAAATCCCGCTGGGCAGCGGCCCGTACAAGGTCGCCGAGGTGAAGGCCGGGCGCTCGGTGCGCTACGAGCGGGTCAAGGATTACTGGGGCAAGGACCTGCCGATCAACCGCGGGTTCTATAACTTCGATGCCATGACCTTCGACTCCTACCGCGACACCACCGTCGCGCTGGAAGCACTCAAGGCCGGCGCGTTCGATTACGCGCTGGAGGTCAGTGCAAAAAACTGGGCCACCGCCTACAACGTACCCGCCGTGCGCGACGGCCGCCTGATCAAGGAAGAGCTGCCCAACGGCAACCCCACCGGCATGCAAGGTTTCATTTTCAACATCCGCCGCCCGGTGTTCCAGGACATACGCGTGCGCCAGGCCCTGAGCCTGCTGCTGGACTACGAGTGGACCAACAAACAGCTGTTCAACGGCGCCTACACCCGCACCGGCAGCTACTTCGACAACTCGGAAATGGCCGCCCACGGCCTGCCCAGCGCCAGCGAGCTGAAAATCCTCGAACCGCTGCGTGGCAAAGTCCCCGAACAGGTCTTCACCGAGGCCTTCAAGAACCCGGTCAGCGATGGCAGCGGCATGATCCGCGAGCAACAGCGCCAGGCCTACAAGCTGTTGCAGGAAGCCGGCTGGAAGATTGTCGACGACAAGATGGTCGACGCTCAGGGTAAACCGGTCAGCATCGAGTTCCTGCTGGCACAAACCGAGTTCGAACGCATCCTGCTGCCGTTCAAGCGTAACCTTGCCGACCTCGGCATCGACCTGAACATCCGCCGGGTCGACGTTTCCCAGTACATCACGCGCCTGCGCTCGCGTGACTACGACATGATCGTCGGCGGCTACCCGCAGTCCAACTCGCCGGGCAACGAGCAGCGCGAGTTCTGGTCCAGCGCCGCCGCCGACAACCCCGGCAGCCGCAACTTCATCGGCCTGCGCGACCCGGCTATCGACCAACTGGTGGAAGCGCTGATCAACGCCGACTCGCGCCAGAGCCTGGTCGACCACTGCCGCGCCCTCGACCGGGTGCTGCTGTGGGGCTACTACGTGATCCCCAACTGGCACATCAAGACCTGGCGCGTGGCCTACTGGAACCACATCGGCCACCCGGATGTTTCGCCCAAGTACGACATCGGCATCGACACCTGGTGGATCAAGCCCGGGGTAACCCCGGCGGTCAGCGAAGCCCCTGCGGACGAGGCCAACTAAGATGCTGGCCTATATCCTACGCCGCCTGCTGCTGATCATCCCGACCCTGTTCGGCATCCTGATCATCAACTTCATCATCGTCCAGGCCGCCCCCGGTGGCCCGGTCGAGCAGATGATCGCCAAGCTCGAAGGTTTCGAAGGCGCCACCAGCCGCATTGCCGGTGGCGGCGCCGAGGTCTCCGTGGCCGGCTCCAACTACCGTGGCGCCCAAGGCCTGGACCCGGCGCTGATCGCCGAAATCGAGCGCATGTACGGCTTCGACAAGTCGCCGCCCGAGCGCCTGTGGATCATGATCAAGAACTACGCCCGACTGGACTTCGGCGACAGCTTCTTCCGCGATGCCAAGGTCGTCGACCTGATTATCGAGAAAATGCCAGTGTCGATCTCGCTGGGGCTGTGGAGCACGCTGATCATGTACCTGATCTCGATCCCGCTGGGGATCGCCAAGGCGGTGCGCCACGGCAGCCACTTCGACGTGTGGACCAGCTCGGCAATCATCGTCGGCTATGCCATCCCGGCGTTCCTGTTCGCCATCCTGCTGATCGTGCTGTTCGCCGGCGGCAGCTATTTCGACTGGTTCCCGCTGCGCGGCCTCACCTCCAACAATTTCGACGAGCTGAGCACCACGGGTAAAGTGCTGGACTACTTCTGGCACCTGGTGCTGCCGATCACCGCGCTGGTCATCGGCAATTTCGCCACCATGACCCTGCTGACCAAGAACAGCTTCCTCGACGAGATCAACAAACAATACGTGGTCACCGCCAAGGCCAAAGGCCTGAGCCGGCCACGGGTGCTGTATGGCCACGTGTTCCGCAATGCCATGCTGTTGGTGATCGCCGGCTTCCCTTCGGCGTTCATCGGCATCTTCTTTACCGGCTCGTTGCTGATCGAGGTGATCTTCAGCCTCGACGGCCTGGGGCTTATGAGTTTCGAGGCGGCCATCAACCGCGACTACCCGGTGGTCTTCGGCACCCTGTTCATCTTCACCCTGCTGGGGCTGGTGGTGAAACTGATCGGCGACCTGACCTACACCCTGGTCGATCCACGCATCGACTTCGCCAGCCGGGAGCACTGACATGGCCTTGTCCCCCCTCAACCGCCGGCGCTTCGAGCGCTTCAAGGCCAACCGCCGTGGCTGGTGGTCGCTGTGGCTGTTCCTGATCCTGTTCGGCCTGAGCCTGGGCGCCGAGCTGATCGCCAACGACAAGCCAATTGCCGTGCGCTACGACGGCGAGTGGTACTTCCCGGCGTTCAAGCGCTACCCGGAAACCACCTTCGGCGGCGAGTTCCCGCTGGAAGCCAACTACAAGAGCCCCTACATCCGCGAACTGCTGGAAAAGAAAGACAGCTTCGTGCTGTGGGCACCCATCCCGTTCAGCTACCAGAGCATCAACTACGACCTGCGCGTCCCCGCCCCGGCACCGCCCTCGGCGGACAACTGGCTGGGCACCGACGACCAGGGCCGCGACGTACTGGCGCGGGTGATCTACGGCTTCCGCATTTCGGTGCTGTTTGCCCTCACCCTGACCGTGGCCAGCTCCATCGTCGGCGTCATTGCCGGCGCTTTGCAGGGCTTTTATGGCGGCTGGGTCGACCTGGCCGGGCAACGTTTTCTGGAGATCTGGTCCGGCCTGCCTGTGCTGTACCTGCTGATCATCCTGGCGAGCTTCGTGCAGCCCAACTTCTGGTGGTTGTTGGGCATCATGCTGCTGTTCTCGTGGATGAGCCTGGTGGACGTGGTACGCGCCGAGTTCCTGCGCGGGCGCAACCTGGAATACGTGCGCGCCGCCCGCGCGTTAGGCATGCGCAACGGCGCGATCATGTACCGGCACATCCTGCCCAACGCCATGATCTCGACCATGACCTTCATGCCGTTCATCCTCACCGGCGCCATCGGCACCCTCACCGCCCTGGACTTCCTCGGCTTCGGCCTGCCTGCCGGTTCACCATCGCTGGGCGAACTGGTGGCCCAGGGCAAGTCCAACCTGCAGGCGCCGTGGCTGGGCATCAGCGCCTTTGCCGTGCTGGCGCTGATGCTGAGCCTGCTGGTGTTCATCGGCGAATCCGCCCGCGATGCCTTCGACCCGAGGAAGTGACATGAGTGAACAGAACCTGATCGAAGTGCGCGACCTGGCCGTTGAGTTTGTGACCGGGGACCAGGTCAACCGCGTGGTCGACGGAATCAGCTTCGACATCCGCAAGGGCGAGACCTTGGCACTGGTGGGCGAAAGTGGCTCGGGCAAGTCCGTCACCGCGCACTCGATCCTGCGCCTGCTGCCCTACCCCCTGGCCCGCCACCCCAACGGCAGCATCCGCTACGAAGGCAAAGACCTGCTGCAGCAGAACGAGAAGACCCTGCAACGCATTCGCGGTAACCGCATTGCGATGATCTTCCAGGAGCCGATGACCTCGCTCAACCCGCTGCACTGCATCGAGAAGCAAATCAACGAAATCCTGTTGCTGCACAAGGGCCTGACCGGCAAGGAAGCGACGGCACGCACGTTGGAGCTGCTGGAACTGGTCGGCATACCCGAACCGCAAAAGCGTTTGAAGGCCCTGCCCCACGAGCTGTCGGGCGGGCAACGCCAGCGGGTGATGATTGCCATGGCGCTGGCCAACGAGCCGGAGTTGCTGATTGCCGACGAACCGACCACGGCGCTGGACGTGACTGTGCAGTTGAAGATCCTCGACCTGCTCAAGGAACTGCAGGCGCGCCTGGGCATGGCACTGCTGCTGATCAGCCACGACCTGAACCTGGTGCGCCGCATCGCCCACCGCGTGTGCGTGATGCAGCGCGGGCAGATTGTCGAACAAGCCGAATGCGCCACGCTGTTCAGTTCCCCGCAGCACCATTACACGCAGATGCTGATCAACGCCGAGCCCAGTGGGCTGCCGGCGCACAACCCGGTGGGCGCGCCGTTGCTTGAGGTGGATGACCTGAAGGTGTGGTTCCCGATCAAGAAGGGGCTACTGCGGCGCACCGTTGACCATGTGAAGGCGGTGGACGGCGTCAACTTCAGCCTGCCTCAAGGACAGACGCTAGGCATTGTTGGCGAGTCCGGGTCGGGCAAGTCGACGCTCGGCTTGGCGATCCTGCGGTTGATTTCCAGCCAGGGTGGCATTCACTTCCATGGGCAGAATTTGCAAGGGCTGAACCAGAAGGCCGTGCGGCCGCTGCGACGGGAAATGCAGGTGGTTTTCCAGGACCCGTTCGGCAGCCTGAGCCCGCGCATGTGCGTGGCGGACATCGTGGGCGAAGGGTTGCGCATTCACGGCATTGGTACGGCGCAGGAGCAAGAAGCGGCGATCATTGCAGCGCTGGAGGAAGTGGGGCTGGACCCGCGTACACGGCATCGCTATCCCCATGAGTTCTCGGGCGGGCAGCGCCAGCGTATTGCGATTGCACGGGCGCTGGTGTTGAAGCCTGCGTTGATCCTGCTGGATGAGCCCACCTCCGCGCTGGACCGCACCGTGCAGCGGCAGGTGGTGGAGTTGCTGCGTAATTTGCAGCAGAAGTACAACCTGACCTACCTGTTCATCAGCCATGACCTGGCGGTGGTGAAGGCGCTGAGTCACCAGTTGATGGTGATCAAGCATGGGCATGTGGTGGAGCAAGGGGATGCGCAGGCGATCTTCCATGCGCCGCAGCATCCGTATACGCGGCAGTTGCTGGAGGCGGCGTTTCTTGAGGTGGATGATGCCGAACCGGGCATGATGCGCTAAAGATCAAAGTATGGGCGGTTGCTGCAACTGCCCATACGCTGACCGCTGCAGGACCGTACAGCATTGGAGGCTTCCTCGTGACTATCTCACCGTCCCCCGTCGGCCCGATGCTCAGGCACTGGCGCATGCTGAACCGGGTCAAGCAGCTGCACGCCGCGCAGATGTTCTGGGGTGTGCCAGTCCCCATAGTTCAGCCCTTCATCAGATTTTCTGACAACAATCGTCTTTCATCATCAGCCAGAACAGGCATAAATTCTCCACCGTCAACTCCCAGTAGCAACGGTAGAGCCTCATGTCCAGCCCACAGCACCCGTCCGCCTCCCCTGCCCTGACCACGCTGATCAGCCGTTCCGGCCTGCCCAGCCCTTCACTCAGTGAAACGCAGGCTCACGCCGTATTGCAGGCGCATTATGGTCACGACGGTGACCTGGCGGCACTGGGCAGCCAACAGGACCTCAACTTCCGCGTGGACGCGCCGCAAGGGCGCTACGTGCTCAAGGCATGCCACGGCAGCTATGCCCAGTTGGAGCTCGAAGCACAACATGCCGCCCTGGCCTACTTGCGCGAACAGGGGTTGCCAGTACCCGCCGTGCGCCCTGCCAGCAACGGCGAAGGATTGCTGGCACTGGACATCGACGGGCAACCGCTGCGCCTGCGGCTGCTCGACTACATCGAAGGCCAACCGTTGACCCGCCTCAAACACCTGGAGCCACGCCTGATCGCTGAACTGGGCGGGCTCTGTGCGAAGCTGGACAGGGCGCTGGTCGACTTCGATCACCCCGGCCTGGTGCGCACCCTGCAATGGGACCCGCAACATGCCCAGGCGCTGATCGACCACCTGTTGCCGGTTCTGCAAGACAGCGGGCAACGCACCCGCATCGAACACGCCACTCGCCAGGCCTGCGCGCGCCTGACGCCGCTGGTGGACCAACTGCCGATCCAGCCTGTGCACCTGGACATCACCGACGACAACACCGTGTGGGCGCGCAACAGTGAGCGCCAGTGGCAACTGCAAGGGGTGATCGACTTCGGCGACCTGATGCGCACCTGGCGTATCGCCGACTTGTCTGTGACATGCGCGTCGCTGCTGCACCACGCCGAGGGCGACCCGCTGCGCATCCTGCCGGCAATTGGCGCCTATCAGGTGCTCAACCCGCTGACCGAGGCCGAGCTACGCGCCCTGTGGCCACTGGTGATCAACCGCGCTGCGGTACTGGTGTTGAGCAGCGCGCAGCAACTGGCCGTGGACCCCGGCAACCAGTACACCCGCGACAACGTGGCCCATGAGTGGGAAATCTTCGACACCGCCACTGCCGTGCCTTTCGCGCTGATGGAAGCCGCCATCCTCCAGGCGGCAGGCGTGCAGATCGACGTTCCAGACTTGAACGGTTGCGCCCCCCTGCTCCCCGACCTGGCCGGGCAGGAAGTAACGCGGGTCGACCTGGGTGTGCTCAGCCGCCATTGTGAAGGGGGTAACTGGGAGCAACCCGGTTTCGACCAGCACCTGCTGAGCGCGCAAACGGCCCCGGCCTGCACCCTGCACGGGCAGTATCGCCTGTCGCAAACCCATATCGACCGGCCCGAAGAGCCTGCGACCTGCGCCCTCGGCGTTGAGTTGCATGTGCCCAACGGCAGCCAGGTGCAAGCACCCGAAGCCGGCACCTGGGTGCGCCATGGCGACGGCCACGGTTGCCTGCAAACCGCGCACTGGGCCTTGTGGTTGCAGGGCCTGGAAGATGCACCCGCCGATGGGCAGGCGATGGAAAAAGGCCAGTCGCTGGGCCATAGCTGTGGTTTCCTCAGCGCACAGCTGTGCCTGGACCTTGCCCTACAGCCGCCCTTCTTCGCCACCCCGTCCCACGCCGACGCCTGGCTGGCCCTGTGCCCGTCGCCGGCCGCGCTGCTGGACCTGGACTGCGATGCCGAGCCGCTGCCCGACCCACAGGCCCTGCTGGCCCGCCGCGACGCCAGCTTTGCCCGCTCGCAGAAGCACTACTACGCGCAACCGCCACACATCGAGCGCGGCTGGCGCAATTACCTGATCGACATGCAGGGCCGTTCGTACCTGGACATGCTCAACAACGTCGCGGTACTGGGCCACGGCCACCCGCGCATGGTCGCCGAGTCGGCGCGGCAATGGTCGCTGCTGAACACCAACTCGCGCTTCCACTACGCGGCCATCAGCGAGTTCTCCGAACGCCTGCTGGACCTGGCGCCCGAAGGCTTCGACCGGGTGTTCATGGTCAACAGCGGCACCGAGGCCAATGACCTGGCCATTCGCCTGGCCTGGGCCTACAGCGGCGGGCGCGACTTGCTGAGCGTGCTGGAGGCCTACCACGGCTGGTCGGTGGCCACCGACGCCATCTCCACGTCCATTGCCGACAACCCGCAAGCCTTGGAAACCCGACCAGACTGGGTGCACCCGGTCGAGGCGCCGAACACCTTCCGTGGCCGATTCCGCGGTGCCGACAGCGCGGCTGACTACCTGCGTGACGTCGATGCCAAGCTGGCCGACCTCGATGCCCGTGGCCGCCAGCTGGCGGGCATCATCTGTGAACCGGTGTACGGCAACGCTGGCGGCATTTCGTTGCCGGCCGGATATCTGCGCGACGCTTACGCCAAGGTCCGCGCCCGTGGCGGCGTGTGCATCGCCGACGAGGTACAGGTGGGTTATGGCCGCTTGGGCGAATACTTCTGGGGCTTCGAGGAGCAAGGCGTGGTGCCCGACATCATCACCATGGCCAAGGGCATGGGCAACGGCCAGCCGCTGGGTGTGGTCATCACCCGCCGCGAAATCGCCGAAGCGCTGGAGGCCGAGGGTTACTTCTTCTCCTCGGCCGGTGGCAGCCCGGTCAGCTGCCGCATCGGCATGGCGGTGCTGGACGTGATGCAGGAAGAAGGCCTGTGGGACAACGCCCGCGACACCGGGCGCTACTTCAAGGCCCGCCTGCAGGCGCTGGTCGACAAGCATCCGCTGGCCGGCGCAGCGCATGGGACTGGCTTCTACCTGGGGCTTGAACTGGTGCGCAATCGCGAAACGCTGGAGCCGGCTACCGAAGAAACCATGGCCCTGTGCGACCGTCTGCGTGAGCTGGGCATCTTCATGCAACCCACCGGCGACTTCCTGAACATTCTCAAGATCAAACCGCCGATGTGCACCACCCGGGCGAGCGTGGACTACTTTGTCGACAGCATTGACCGGGTGCTGGGCGAAGGCTTGTAAGTTTCAAGGCGTGGGCCCGATGGCTGCGGCCCACGCCTCCAGTGCCTCACACGCGGCCATCGCGATCTGTTCATCCGTGCGCCCGCTGAACTGACGCTCAATTGCGTCGGCGGCAATCAGCCCGGCGACGGTGGGCTTGCCCACGGCATCGGTCAGGTCCAGCCACTCACCCCAACTGGCAGGCACGTCATACCAGCGCAGGTAGCCGGAGGATGAACTTGGCCACCAGCGCTCATCGAACTGCAAAATCACCTTTTCCAGCTTGCCCATGCCCAAATGCGCCAGCGCGCGTTGCTGGGTTTCAGGTAACTCAGGGGTGAAGTGCATCGTTTTCAACACACCTACGGGGACGGTGCAAATACAGAAATCGCAGGTTTCATCATTCACCATGACGGCTGTGCCTGACCAGTCGATACGGGCTACTGGTGTGTTCAACCGAATGTCCAGGTTTTGCGTCAGCACATCGACCAGCTCGCTGTAACCACCAGGCAGCATGCAGTCGCCATGCCCGACGCCTTCTTCGTCCAATACGCTGACCGACAGCTGCGTCACCGGTAAGCACGCTTCCAGCACAAGGTTGGCATCAATGGCGAACTGCGCGGCCCGTACGCCAGCAGGGTCCAGTGTGGCCATATAGCCGCTGATCGCCTCAGACAAAGGCAACTGCCGGTCAACGCGCTCGATGAAGGCAGCCCAGGCGCCTTCGACATCTGGCAACACTCCGTCACTTGCAGCTGCTAGCGGGCGGCTGAAGTCGGTCTCGATGCAAGCCAAACCCTGGCGCTGCGCAATGGCGGCCAATGGGTTTTCAGCAAAATGTTGAAGCCATGCCGCACCTTCATCGGCCTTCACACTCCCCAGCTCGACTGTATGCGTGCGCCCGCCTGTACGCCCTCGTGCTTCCAGCACAATGCAATCGATACCCTGGCCCCGCAAGCGCTGTGCCGCAGCCAGGCCCGCACAACCGGCACCGATCACGATCACCTTGCGTGCCCCGGCCGCCATTGCAGCCTTTGCGGCGCGCTGCCCATCATTCCATGCACCATGAGTCATTGCCGGGGCGCGGGTGTCACAAGCTTCTCCGGCGATGACCAAGCGCTCATGCAGCACTTGGCCCAGGTCACTTCGATGCTGCCGCGTCCCGCCCGGCAACAACGCACTGTAAGCTCCGAGGCTGAACGGGTCTGCACTCCAGTGAGTGACATGCCACGCGGTTGGTCTATGCACGCTCTTCTCCATTGAGGGAACTGTCCTGTACGTGCATTAATGTTCATAATTTCTATCAATAAAAGATGATCATCATCAGGTTTACTGACAATGGCCTTTTCCAGCGATTCCCTGGCAATATTCCTCGCCGTGCTCGATGCCGGCTCGTTCTCCGCCGCTGCGCGCAAGCTGGGCCGTGTACCCTCGGCAGTGAGCATGGCGGTCGCCCAGCTGGAAGCAGAACTGGACCTGGTGCTGTTCGACCGGGCCACGCGCAAGGCCTTGCCCACCAGCGCCGCCTTGGCGCTGGAGCCGCAAGCCAGGCAGGTGATCTGCCAGCTCAACCTACTGGACGCCCAGGCCCTGCAACTGCACAAAGGGCTGGAAAAACGCCTGACCATCGCCATGGCGCCCGAGTTGCAAACCGGCCGCTGGAGCCAGCCACTGGAAATCCTCGCCCAGGAGTTTCCCAGCCTGGAAATCGAAGTGCGTTCAGCCACACAGACCGAGGCCGTTCGCTTACTGCATGAAGGCAGCGTGCAACTGGCGCTGGTGTTCGAGCGGCCCGGTATCGACGAGCGTGAGTCATTCCTGGAAGCCGGCAGCCAGTTGCTGGTGGCCGTTGCATCCCCCCGCCACCCCGCCGGGCAGAACAGCGGCACACCGTTGCCCGAAGAGGCCTTTGCCGAACAACGGCAGATCATCGTGGCCTCGGGCAAGGCCACCGGGTCAGACCCGCGCATGGTGCTGTCGCGGCGCATCTGGCTGACCGACAGCTACCTGGCCACGCTGGACCTGGTGCAGTCCGGCCTGGGCTGGGCCTACCTGCCGCAGCCGCTGGTCGAACCGCTGATTGCTTCAGGTGCGCTGGCCGAGGTGCGCTTTGACAACATGGCCAGCCGCTTGCGCTTGTGGGTGGATATCATCTGGGTCAAGCCGCGCCCCTTGGGCTTGGGAGCGCGGCGCTATCTGGAAGTCATGCGCCAGCTGTTCGACAGGGAGCCGGCCAGGGCCTGACGCCCTTTCACCCACCGGGCTAGATGCCCGGATCAAGCGACCGGCGCTACCAACCTGTACCCTACCCCCGCCTCGGTAATGATGAACCGTGGCGCCGTGGGGTCATCACCCAGCTTCTGGCGCAGATGCCCGACCACGATCCGCAAGTAATGGGTGTCTTCCACATGGGTAGGCCCCCAGATGTCCTTGAGCAACTGCTGCTGGGTAATCACCCGCCCCGGATGCCCGGCCAACAGCGCCAGCAACGCGTACTCCTTGCGCGTCAGCGCCACCTCGACGCCCTCCAGCGTCACCCGGCGGAAGGCAAAATCCACGGTCAACGGCCCGAAGCTGGCCGCCACCTCCGAACCACCGGTCTGCGGCACCTGGCGCAGCAGGGCACGCACCCGCGCCAAGAACTCCTGGATGCCGAACGGCTTGGTCACATAGTCGTTCGCCCCGCCATCCAGCGCATCCACCTTCTGGACCTCACTGGCGCGCACCGACAACACCATTACCGGCACCGCACTCCACTCGCGCAGCTCACGCAGCACCTGCTGGCCGTCCATGTCCGGCAGGCCCAGGTCGAGCACCACCAGGTCCGGCTTGCCCAATGCTGCCTGAGTGAGCCCTTCCTCACCGGTTGCGGCTTCGATCACCTTGTAGCCCTGGGAGGCCAGGCTGATGCGCAGGAACTTGCGGATCTGCGGTTCATCGTCGATGACCAACAGGGTGGCGGACTGGCTCATGGGGTTTCGCTTTCGGCTTCAGGTTGAGGGGGCAGTGGCAAGCATAGAGTGATGCCGGTGCCCTGGCCATCGATGCCTTCGCCTACCAGTATCTGCCCGCCATGGGCGCCGATCATGCCCTGGCAGATGGCCAGGCCCAGGCCGGTACCCTGCCCGCCACGGTCACCACGGGCGGCGGTGTAGAACATGTCGAAGATCTTCTCGCGGTCGGCTACCGGAATGCCGGGCCCTTGGTCAAGGACGGCAAAACGCAACTGCATGTCCTGCACCGATACGTGGAGTTCAAGCCGACCATTGGCCGGCGAGAACCGTGCCGCGTTTTCCAGCACATTGACCAGCGCCTGCTCGATCAGCGCTGCATGCACGAACAGCAGCGGCAGCTCGGCCGGCACGTCAGTGTGCACACGCAACGGGGCAAGCACTACGCGCAGGCGGTTGAGCGCACTGCCAGCGATGTCGCCCGGCGCCACCCAGTCGCGTGCCAGCTTGAGGCCGCCGTGGCCCAGGCGGGTCATGTCCAACAGGTTCTGGATGTACCGGTCGAGGCGCTCGGCCTCGTTGCGGGTGCCTTCCAACAGCTCACGGCGGTCTTCAGGCGGGATGGCCTCGCCCAACGCCAGCAGGCTGTCGATGCTGCCACGCATGGCGGTCAACGGCGTGCGCAAGTCGTGGGAAACGGACGCCAGCAAGGCACTGCGCAACTGCTCGGTTTCGCCATGCAGGCGTGCGGCCTCCAGCTGCTCGGCCAAGCGGGCGCGGGCCAACGCCTGCGCCAGCGGCTGGCCAAGGGCGGTGAGCAGGCGCCGACGCGGGTCGCTGAGCGGCTGGCCGGAACGCGGGCGTACACCGAGCAGGGCCAGGGGTTGTTCGTCTACCGCCAGCGGCCACCACCACCAGCGGCCATTGGGTAGGGTGTCACTGCCATGGCCGGCGGCCTGGCCATGCTGCCAGGCCCATTGCGCGGCGGCGCGTTCGTTGTCGCTAAAGGCGTGGGCTTCACCACTGGCCACCTGCAGCTGGCCTTCGGCGTTGCGCTCCAGCAGGCACACCTGCATATCCTGCCAGCCATCCAGATGCTGGCCGGCGGCATTGAAGACGGCCTGGCGGTCGGTGGCCACCGTCAGCCGGCGCGACAGGTCGAGCAACTGGCTGGTCTGTGCCTGGGTCTCGCGCAGCGCCTGCAGTTGGCGACGCTGGCGGGCGGCCAGGTTGCCGGTAAGCGCGGCCATCAGCAGGAAGAACACCAGGGTCAGCACATCTTCTTCACGCTGGATGCTGAACGAGAAGTTGGGCGGAATGAACAGGAAATCGTAAGTCAGGAACGACAACGCAGCACAGGCCAGCGCAGGCCCCAGGCTGCTGCGTACCGCCACCAGCAACACCGCCGCCAGGAACACCAGCGAAATGTTTGGCAACGCCAGCACACTCGACACCGCCCAGGACAGGCCTGCTGCCATGACGGTGGCCACTAGCGCCAGCAGGTAATGCCTCCACACCCACACCCGCCGCACCGCCGAACGCGGCGCTTGCGGCTGCACATCGCGGTCCAGCACGTTGATTTCCAGGCCATGGCTCTCACGCAACAGCCGCGCCGCCACCCCGGCACCGAACAGGCGCCGACGCAGGCGGTCGCGGGACTGCCCGACCAGCACCAGGCTGGCCCGGCGTTCGGCGGCATGCTGGATCAACGTGCGCGCCACTTCGCCGGCACGCAGCACCACCACCTCCCCGCCCAGGCGCTCGGCCAGTTGCTGCGCGGCCTGCAGGCGATGGCGAGCGGTTTCGTCACGCAGGCGGCCGTTGTCCACATGCACCATGCTCCAGGGCAGATGGCGGCGCTGGGCCACGCGGCTGGCGTGACGCACCAGGCGCTCGGCCTGGTCGTCGCCATCCACGCCCACCAGCAACCGGCCACGCAAGGCCGGGGCCTCCTGGCCACGCTGGCGATAGCCATGGGCCAGGTCGGCATCGACCTGCGCGGCGGCAGTCTGCATGGCCAGTTCGCGCAGCGCGGTAAGGTTGGTTTGCGAGAAATACGCGTCGATCGCGGCCCGCGCCTGCTCCGGTACGTACACCTTGCCTTCGCGCAAGCGTTCGAGCAGCTCGCGCGGTGGCAGGTCGATCAGCACCAGCTCGAAAGCTTCCTGCAGCACCCAGTCCGGCAGGGTTTCGCGTACGAGCACGCCGGTAATGTCGCGCACCTTGTCGTTGAGGCTTTCCAGGTGCTGGACGTTGACCGTGGTGTACACGTCGATGCCGGCGGCCAGCAATTCCTGCACGTCCTGCCAGCGCTTGGCGTGCCGGCTGCCGGGGGCATTGGTGTGGGCCAGTTCGTCGACCAGGGCCAATGTTGGCGCGACCTTGAGCAGGCCGTCGAGGTCCATTTCTTCAAGCGTGACGCCGCGGTACTGGCTGCGCAGCAGGGGTTGCTGCGGCAGGCCGGCGAGCAACGCCTCGGTTTCGGCGCGGCCGTGGGTTTCGACAACCCCGGCCAGCACTTGAACACCTTGGCGTTGCTGGGCGTGGGCGGCCTGGAGCATGGCAAAGGTTTTGCCGACGCCGGGGGCGGCGCCGAGGAAGACCTTGAGCCGGCCCCGGCCTGTGCGTGGGAGGGTGGCCAACAGCGCATCGGCGCGGGCGGAATCACTCATGTTTCATCCTTTGGAATCTGCGACGGTCGACCAAAGGGCCTGCTTTGCAGGCCCCAATATCAGTGGTTCAAATGCTCAAGTGCCTGGTTCAGCGCCAGTACATTGACCACCGGCGGGCCGATCAATGGGTGGAGGGTGGCCTCTTCCACCAAGGCTTGCAAGCGCTCCTCCGGCAGTTGCCGCGCTGCTGCCACGCGCGGAATCTGGTAAGCCACGGCCTCTGGCGGCAGGTGAGGGTCGAGGCCGCTGCCCGAGGTGGTCAGCAACGCCTGCGGCACCGGCCCCTGCGGCGCCTGGTACAGCGTTGCGGCGTCCCCCTTTACCCGCTCGGCCAGCGCCGGGTTACTCGGCGACAGGTTGCTGGCACCGCTGGCCACGGTGGCATAGGCACCCGCCGAAGGCCGCGCATGGAACCAGCCATCACCCTGGAACGCCTGGGCGATCAGCGCCGAGCCACGCACCTGCCCCTGGTCATCGCGCACCAGACTGCCATTGGCCTGTTCCGGGAAAGCGACCTGGGCAATGCCCGTGACCGCCAGCGGATACAGCGCGCCAGTCACCAGCGTCATCAACAGAGCCAGGCTCAACGCCGGGCGTACATAAGCATTCATGGCGGCCTCCTCAGACCAGGTTCAGGGCATTGAGCAGCAGGTCGATCAGCTTGATCCCGGCAAACGGCACCACGATGCCGCCCAGCCCGTAGATCAGCAGGTTGCGCCGCAACAGATGCGCCGCACTGGCCGCCTGCACCCGCACGCCACGCAGCGCCAGCGGGATCAGCGCGATGATGATCAGCGCGTTGAACACGATGGCCGACAGGATCGCGCTCTGCGGGCTGGCCAGGTGCATCAGGTTGAGCACGCCCAGCTGTGGATAGATGGCAGCGAACAGCGCCGGCAGGATGGCGAAGTACTTGGCCACATCGTTGGCAATGGAGAACGTGGTCAGTGCGCCACGGGTGACCAGCAGTTCCTTGCCAACCTGTACCACGTCCAGCAGCTTGGTCGGGTCGCTGTCCAGGTCGACCATGTTGGCCGCCTCGCGCGCGGCCTGGGTGCCGTCGTTCATGGCCATGCCCACATCGGCCTGCGCCAGTGCCGGGGCGTCGTTGGCACCGTCGCCGCACATGGCCACCAGGCGGCCGTCGTTCTGCTCCTGGCGGATACGCGCCAGTTTCTTCTCAGGGGTGGCCTCGGCCAGTACGTCATCCACCCCCGCTTCGGCTGCGATGGCGGCGGCGGTCAGCGGGTTGTCGCCGGTCACCATCACCGTGCGAATGCCCAGTTTGCGCAACTCGGCGAAGCGCTCGCGGATACCCGGCTTGACCACGTCCTTGAGGTGGATCACACCAAGCAGACGCTTGTCGATGCACACCAGCAGCGGTGTGCCGCCACTCTGGGCGATACGCTCCACTTCGCGGGCCAGCGCCGGGGGCATTTCCAGCCGTTGCATGCCGACGAACGCCAGCACCGCATCGACGGCGCCCTTGCGGTAGCGGTGCTGCTGGAAGTCGATACCCGACAGACGTGTTTCGGCACTGAACGCCACGGCATCGAACTGCCCGGTAGCCGGTTCGATAAAGTCGTGCAGTTGGCGCAGGTACTCGACAATGGACTTGCCTTCGGCGGTGTCATCGGCCAGCGAGGCCAGCAGCGCACCCTCCCCCAACTCCTTGGCGGTGATGCCCGGTGCAGCATGCAGCGCGCTGCAGCGGCGGTTGCCAAAGGTGATGGTGCCGGTCTTGTCGAGCATCAGCGTATGCACATCACCGGCTGCTTCCACCGCCCGGCCGGAACGGGCGATGACGTTCAAGCGCACCAGACGGTCCATGCCGGCGATGCCGATGGCCGACAGCAGGCCGCCGATGGTGGTAGGGATCAGCGTGACCAGCAGCGCGGCCAGGAAGATCAGCGGCAGGCTGCCACCCGCGAAGTGGGCGAAGGGCTGCAAGGTCACCACCACGATCAGGAAGATCAGCGTCAGGCCGATCAGCAAGATGTCGAGGGCAATCTCGTTCGGCGTTTTCTGGCGCTTGGCGCCTTCGACCAGGGCAATCATGCGGTCGAGGGTCGATTCGCCCGGGTTGCTGGTGATACGGATCAACAGCCAGTCGGAGACCAGCCGGGTATTGCCGGTCACGGCCGAGCGGTCGCCGCCGGACTCGCGGATCACGGGGGCAGACTCACCGGTAATGGCGGCCTCGTTGACCGCCGCGATACCTTCCAGCACCTCGCCGTCGCCGGGGATCATTTCGCCCGCGACTACGCGCACTACGTCATCTTTGCGCAACGCGCCGGCTGCAATGGTTTCGTAGCTGCCATCACGCTTGCGACGCTGTGCGGTCAAGCCTTGGCTACCGGCCTTGAGGCTGTCGGCGCGGGCCTTGCCACGGCCTTCGGCCAGCGCCTCGGCAAAGTTGGCGAACAGCACGGTAAACCACAGCCACAGGGCGATTTGCACGGCAACCCCGGTGCTCACGCCACTGCCGGGGGCGAAGCACAGCACAGTGGTCAGCACCGCGGTCAGGGCCACCACCAGCATCACCGGCGAACGTTTGAGCTGGCGCGGGTCGAGCTTGACGAACGCCTGCACCAGCGCCGGGCGCCACAACGCGGCGAAGCGAGTCTGGTCCTTGGCGGTGTGCCGCGCTTTAACTTCAGGAATGGGCATGTTCATGGTCAGTCCTCAGAAACCCAGGCTCAGGTGTTCGGCGATTGGCCCCAGGGCCAGGGTCGGCAGGAAGGTTAGGCCACCCACCAGCAGGATGGTCACCAGCAGCAGGCCGGTGAACAGCGGGCCGTGGGTGGGGAAGCTGTTCTGCCCCTGCGGCGCGCTTTTCTTCGCTGCCAGGCTGCCGGCCAAGGCCAGGATCGGCAGGATGTAGCCGAAGCGGCCGATGAGCATGGCCAGGCCGATCATCAGGTTGTGGTACACGGTGTTGGCACCGAAACCGGCGAAGGCCGAGCCATTGTTGGCCGTGCCCGAGGTGTAGGCGTACAGCAACTGGCTGAAACCATGCGCCCCCGGGTTGCTGACCGCACCCGCCGGGCCAGGCAGGCTGGCGGCGATAGCGCCCAGCACCAGCACGCCGACCGGCATCACCAGCAGGGTTGCCACCAGCAACTGCACCTCACGGGCTTGCAGCTTCTTGCCCAGGTATTCCGGGGTGCGGCCAATCATCAGCCCGGCCAGGAACACCGCGATCAACACGAACAGCAGCATCCCGTACAGCCCGGCGCCGACGCCACCGAAAATCACCTCGCCCACCATCATGTTGACCATCGCCACCATGCTGGTCAGCGGGTTGAGGCTATCGTGCATGGCGTTGACCGAGCCGTTGGAGGCTGCAGTGGTGGTGACCGTCCACAACACCGAACCGGTGGTGCCAAAACGGCTTTCCTTGCCTTCCATGGGGGCCGCCTTTTGCACCTGGGTGCTTTCCACCGCCGGGTTGGGCTGGTACTCGGACCACAGCGCGGTGCTGCCGCCAATCAGGAACAGGGCAAGCATGCAGGCGAGGATCGCGCGGCTCTGACGCAGGTCCTTCACGTAGTGGCCGAACGTGAACACCAGCGCCACCGGAATGAGGATGATCGACGCCACCTCGAACAGGTTGCTCCAGGCGGTGGGGTTTTCGAACGGGTGCGCCGAGTTGACGCCGAAGAAGCCACCGCCGTTGGTACCCAGTTGCTTGATGGCGATCTGGCTGGCGGCCGGCCCCAGCGGTATGGTCTGGTCAGCCCCTTGCAGGGTCAGCGCATGGGCGTAGTCGGCAAAGGTCTGCGGCACGCCCTGCCACACCAGCAGCAGCGCCAGCAGCAGGCACAGCGGCAGCAAGCCATAGAGGGTGGCGCGGGTCATGTCGACCCAGAAATTGCCCAGCGTCGTTGCACTGCGCCGGGCAATGCCGCGACACAACGCGACCAGCACGGCCAGGCCGGTGGCGGCACTGACAAAGTTCTGTACGGTCAGGCCAAGCATCTGGCTGAGGTAGCTGACCGATGCCTCACCACTGTAGGCCTGCCAGTTGGTGTTGGTGACGAAGCTGACCGCTGTGTTGAACGCCAGCGACCACTCCTGGCCTGGCAAATGCTGCGGGTTGAGCGGCAGGTAGCCCTGCAACAGCAACACGGCGAACAGCAGCAGGAATCCGGCCAGGTTGAAGGCCAGTAGCGCCAGGGTGTATTGGCGCCAGTTCTGCTCCTGGCTGGCGTTCACGCCCGCTAGCCGGTAGCAGGCCTGCTCGACCGGGCTCAGCAGCGGCGACAGCCAGGTGCGCTGGCCTTCCATGACCCTGTAGTAGAACCGCCCGAGCCAGGGTGCCGGTAGCAGCACGATGGCAAAGAACGCCAGCAGCAAGGCGAAATCGTAACTGTGCATGGCCGCTCCCTAGCTGCGATCGGCGCGCAGCAGCGCCACCAGCAGATAAAACGCCAAGGCCACTGCCAGCAGCAGTGACAGCCCGTCGAGCATGTTCATGAGTGGTTCTCCCCGTGGTGCGGCTTGTGCCGCTATGGGGAAATTGTCTGAGGGAGGGGCGTAAAGGGGCGAGATCGGGGGGTGTGGATGGGTATAAAGAAAGCGTAAAAATCAGCTTTGTGGGTTGTCTTTACTGGCCTCTTCGCGGGCAAGCCCGCGAAGAGGCCGATACAGGCTTACTGCTGGGGAGGTTGCTGCGCAGCGTTTCGGCTCCAGTCCAGCAGCAGGCTGTACCCGACCGCGAGCAAGGTCGGCCCGATGAACAGGCCAATGAAGCCAAAGGCAAGCAATCCACCGAACACACCCAACAGCACGATCACCAGTGGCAGGTTACCGCCACGGCTGATCAGGTACGGTTTGAGCACGTTGTCCACACCGCTGATGACAAAGGTGCCCCAGATGCCCAGGAACACCGCCATGCCGTACTCGCCCTTCCACACCAACCAGGCCGTGGCCGGGATCCAGGCCAGTGGTGGGCCCATGGGGATCAGGCTGAGCATGAAGGTCACCAGGCCCAGCACGATGGCACCCGGCACGCCGGCAATCAGGAAGCCGATCAGTGCGAGCACAGCCTGCGCAGCCGCTGTGCCAATCACCCCGTTCACCACCCGCTGAACGGTGGCCGCCACCAGTTCCAGGTAGTACTCGCCGCGATCACCCATCAGGCGGTGCAGCAAGCGCAATACGAACGCCGACAAGCGAGGGCCGTCACGGTAGAAAAAGAACACGAACACCAGACTAAGGGTCAGTTCCAGCACACCGCTGCCGATCTGCGCACTGCGCGCCAGCAACCAGTTGCCCACCTGCCCGAAGTAGGGCTTGACCGACGCCAGCAAGGCCGCCCCCTGCTGGTCGAGCGACTGCCACCAGCTGACCAGGCGCTCACCAACGAACGGTATGCCCCCCAACCAGGCCGGTGCATCGGGCAAACCGTCCACCTGCACGTCGCGCACGAACGCCGTGGCATCGCGAATATGATCGGCCAGGTTGAACCCCAGCCACACCAGCGGCAATGCCACAATCAGGATCCAGGCGGTGGTCAACAGGCTGGCCGCCAAGGTTTCGCGCCCGCCCAGCACACGCGTGAGCAAGCGCATCAACGGCCAGCTGGCAAAAGCCAGGATGGCCCCCCACAGCAACGCCGAGATGAACGGTGCCATCACCCACAGGCCGGCCCCCAGCAACGCCAACAGCAGAATCTGAACCAGCAGGCGATCATTGTTAACCATGGCGGCGCTCGTTCAACGGATCAGTTCAAGGTGCAGGCCGTCGGTGGGCGCGCTGCCGACTTCAAGGCGGCCATTGCGCACCCCTGCCTTGACCAGCGCCTCGCGCCAGGCTTCGGCCTGAGCGCCACTGAGGCTGGCACGCAGGGTGCTGTCCAGGTTCAGGCTGCGGGCCAGCAAATTCACCCAGGTGTCTTGCGGCGCAGCCAGATCAGGATAGTCGAGCTTGCCGGTGTCGCGCATTTCGCGCAGCACCGTGGCGGCGGTCGGCAGCAGTTCGCCCAACGGGTTGCCGGCGACGAACTCTTCCACATGCAGGTAGGCGCGGCGGTTGCCCCGGGTAACGCTGTACAGCGCGACCAGGGTGTCGGCCTCTTCCGCCGAGCGACGCAGCAAGATGAAGGCCTGCTGTTCGTCACCACCGTTCAGGCGGGCATTGGCAAACACATCGTTGGCCCACAGGCTGGCTTCGCCGCAATCGCGGCCTTGGCACCAGAACAACGGGTAACCACCGTAGCGTTGCAGTTCTTCACGGGCAGTGGTGAAGGCTTCGCGCGCGGTGCGTTCGACCGGCAGTTCGTAGGTGACCGAGCTGACCTGCCCACGGCTTTCGACCTTGTCTTCGACCCGCAGGCGGCCGCTGATCTTGCGCAGCGGGCCCATCGGGTAGACGCGTTCCTGCTCCACGGCCGGACGCTGGTCGACGACCTTGGCGTCCACCGGCACCGGCAGGCTGCCGGCCCACAACACGGGGCTGGTGAGCATCAGGCAAGCGGCCAGGGCAGTACGAATGGAAACGGGCGTGCTCATTGGCGACCCAGGCGGCGCCCTGCGCCGAAATGAAGCTCCAGGATGTCTGGCAGTTGCATGGTTGTCTCCCTGTTCAACCCGCCAAGCCTCGACAGTTGTCCGGTGCAAGTCAAGCAAAGCCAAAGAAGCGATTGAAACAGTCTGCGACAAGGGCCGCGCCCTGCTCATCGTTCAGGTGCAGGTGATGGCCACCGGGCAGCGTCACCTGCTCAAAGGGTAGCTGTTCCAGCAACGCGGTGTGGCGCACCAGCATGCCATCGGCGGCAACCACTAGCTGCGCCGGGCAATCCACCCTGCGCACATAGGCCATGGCCTGGGCCTCGCTCAGGCGTAGTGGCGATGGCAAGGTCAGGCGGCTGTCACTGCGCCAGCTGTAGCCGCCCGGCACCGGCATGAGGCCACGCCGGGCCAGCAGTTCGGCGGCCTCGCGGCTGACCGCGACCATGCCTTTCATCCGGGCATGCACACCTTCCTCCAGCGTGGCGTACACCGACTTGCGCTTGCCGTCCAGCCGCAGCTGGGCCTGCAGTGCCATCCCCAAACGTTCGCCTGCATCCTGCTCGGCACCGGTCGGCGGGATGACGCCGTCGATCAACGCCAGATGGCTGACCCGGTCGGGCAAGGCGCCAGCCAGCTGCACCGAAATGATTGCCCCAAGTGAATGCCCCAACAGTGCAAAACGCTGCCAACCGAGCTGCTCGGCGACCCGCAGCACATCATGGGCATAGTCGACCAAGGCATAACCGGCGCCAGGCGGGCGGTGTTCGGAGTAACCGTGCCCGGCCAGGTCCAGGGCGACGATACGCAGGCCTTTGAGTTGTGGCGCCAGGCGGGCGAAGCTGTTGGCGTTGTCCAGCCAGCCATGCAGGGCAATCACCGGCAGCCCGTCCTCGGGGCCGAACAGGTGCGCGGCCAGCTCGATATGGCCCAGGCTCAGGCGGATTTCTTCGACCTGTGCGCTCATGCCTGACTCCAGCGGTCGAACAGGCCCTTGATCAGGCTGGCGGTGTCTGCGGGGCGCTCCAGCGGGAACATGTGCCCGCCCGGCACGCTGTGATATTCCCCTTGGGGCATGCCCCGTACGGCCAGGGTGTGGTGGCGGCGAATGACATTGCTACGGTCGCCGCGCACCATGGCCAGCGGCACCTGCAACTGCCGCGCGGGCGCCGGGCTGGTATGCGGGATGCTGCGGTAGATGCTGATTTCGGTAGCCGGGTCGAAGCGTAGCTGCAGGCCCTGCTCTGCCGCCTGCAAGCCGTGTTCGACATAGGCGTCGAGGCAGTCGGGATCGAAATGGCGGAACAGTGACTTGCCGGCGAAGTAGTCCCGGGCGCTGTCGCGGTCATTGAACGTTTCGCGGCGCCCCAACGTGCGCCCGGCCGGGGTGATACGGTCGATGAAGCCAAAGCGCTTGGCGGTGCGCAGCAGCCATTGATCGGCGCGGGTGAGTACTGGCGAGTCGAGCATCACCACGCCACGGTAGTACTCGGGGCAGCGCAAGGCAGCATGCAGGTGCAATACGCCACCCAGCGAGTGGCCGACACCCCAGACCGGCTGGTCCTGTTGCGCCAGGTGGTGCAACAGTTCATCGACCAGGCTCTGCCAGTTGTCATTCACCGGAAAGCGTGGATCATGCCCATGCTGGGCCAGGTGCTGCACCTGGTAGTCCGGCGCCAGGGCAGCGAACAGCTTGCCGTACGTGGCCGAAGGGAAACCGTTGGCATGGGCGAAGAAGATCTGCTGCGGCATGGCGCCTGGTCCGGACGGAGGATGATGGCTCATTGTCGGCATCGGCGCGCCGTTCGGCAACGTCCGGAAAGGTCATCGGCGAGGGCTATCAGGTCACGCAGACCGGTCGAAACTGGCCAGTGAACGGCGCAGGCAGGCTTGCATGTAGGCCAACTGGCTTTCCAGTGCTTCGCGGGCCAGGCGCTGGTCCTTATGATCAAGCTGAAGGCGACGCAGAGCCAGGCAACTGGTTTGCAGCAAATGAGACACCCGCTGGCAGGTATCTTGAAGGATAAGAAAATCCTGCAGACTGTTCTCTCTATCAGCAGCATTCAGCACGCTGCTGGCGTTGACCGTTTTCATCAGGCCATAGAGCTTGGCATCGGCCGAATCGCGTAGCAGGCTGTATTGGGCGAAGTCCAGAGCGACACCTTGCTCAACCATGTCCAGGGTAGGTTGCAAATCCACGGCGCTCAGCAACGCCCCCCTCTCACCCTTCATTCGCTGCTCCATGCCTTTTGCTTTCCGGCACGCTAGCAAGGGGCCACTCACTGCGGCAACTGACAAAAATGCCAGTTGCCTTACCGGTTTCAGGGTTTCAAGGCGGATAACTGATCCCTTTGAGGGTCATCAGCCCAGCCAGCGGCCAATCCCCTTCCAGTTCCGCCAGGCTGGCGGTGCTCATGGCTGCGGGATGCTGCTGATGGCCATGCTCCAGCGCCCCGACCAAGGTCCCCACCAACGGCTGGTGGCTGACCAGCAGTACATACTCCAGACCCAGCCGCTCGATTTCACCGATCACCTGCTGCACGTCACTTTCAGGGGTCAGCCAGGGCACGGTACGCACCGGCTCGCCGAAGCCCAGTGTGTCATGCACCAGCGCCGCCGTTTGCTGGGCGCGCACGTAGGGGCTGGCAATAATTGCCTGCAACGGCTGCCCGAGCAAGCGAGCAGCGCTGTGCAGCACCTGCTCGCGGCCATGGGCAGTCAAACGGCGTTCGGCATCCGTGTTGGCCCGTGGCTCCGCTTCACCGTGGCGCAGTACCCACAGTTTCACAGCTTGGGTTCCTCGTCACGCACCGGGTGTGGGGCCGGCGCCACGGCATGCGCTGCTTCACCTTCCGGCGCACGCGGCGCAGGCCAGTCAGAGAACGGCCATGGCTTCTGGTCGCTGTGAAAGCTGCCAAAGCGGCCGATCTGCGCCAGGAACTGGCTCAGGGTGTCGCCGAAGTTCATCAGGCTGGCGCTGGGTGCGCCGTACACCAGACGGTAGATCAGCTGCACCAGCACCAGCCCACCCAACAACAGTTCGGCCAGCTGCCAGACCACCAGGAACACCAGCATCCACAGCACCCGCAGGATGATCGACTCGCGCTGGGCGCGTTCGGGCGTATCGTTCATGTGTCGCTCCTTGCTCGTGTCAGAGCCGCCAAAGGCTCAGTTGAAACCGCTGATGGAAATGAAATCGACATCGGTCTTGGGTTCGGCGCGCATCAGGTGCTCGATCACCTGGTTCAGCGTGCGGCCTTCGAACAGGATGGCATGCAGGCCCGCCACCAGTGGCATGTAGACCTGCACCTCCTGGGCTTTGGCCTTGAGCACCTTGATGGTATTGACGCCTTCGGCCACTTCGCCCAGGCGGTTGACCGCCTCTTCCAGGCTATGGCCCTGGCCCAGCGCGTAGCCCACCTGATAGTTGCGGCTCTTGGGCGAGGAACAGGTGACGATCAGGTCACCGACACCGGCCAGGCCGAGGAAGGTCATGGGGTTGGCCCCCTGACTGACGGCAAAGCGAGTCATTTCCGCCAAGGCACGGGTAATCAGCATGCTCTTGGTGTTCTCGCCCATGCCCAGCGCAACGGCCATGCCGGCGATGATGGCGTAGACGTTTTTCAACGCGCCACCCAGCTCGACACCAAAGCGGTCAGCGCTGGCATAGACACGGAACGTGCGCCCATGCAGCACAGCCTGCACCTGCTTGCAGAGTTTTTCGTCCTCGCTGGCGACCACCGTTGCAGTCAGCGCGTGCTCGGCGATTTCGCGGGCAAGGTTAGGGCCCGATAACACACCAATACGCGCTTCGGGGGCAATTTCTTCCAGGATCTGGCTCATCAGCTTGAAGCTTTGCGCTTCGATGCCCTTGGTCAGGCTGACCAGGCCCTTGCCACGCAGCAGCTCGGCATGGGGCGCCAGCACGCTGCGCAGGGCGCTCGACGGCAGGGCAACGAAGATCAGCTCGCTGGTCTGCAAGGTCGCCAGCAGGTCATTGACCGGCTCGACGCCATCGTGCAGACGGATGCCCTTGAGGTAGCGCGGATTCTCTCGATTGACGCGCATGGCCTCGGCTTGCGCCGGGTCGCGCATCCACTGACGCACAGGCACACCGTTTTCCGCCAGCAGGTTCGCCACGGCGGTGCCAAAGCTGCCGCCTCCCAGAACTGCAACAGGTTGCTGTTCAGTCATATCCAATCCGTTAAAGCCAAAAATTAAGTGGCGACCCCGCCATTATACGGCTCGCCTGCTACAGAACCAGTCTCTGTTCCCGCTAAAGGGACAGGCTCGCTCATGCAGGTCACTGGCAAATGCGCCACGGTCAGTTACCATGCCTGTTTCAATCCTGATACAAGGCCGCCCTGTGTTCCCTGGCACGCCCCCGTACCCGCGCCTGCTCATACTGACCGCTCTGCTCGGCAGCCCGGCTGTGGCCGACGACCTGTTCATCGACAACACCGACCTGCCCCAGGTTCTGACTGCCACGCGCCTGAAACAATCCCCGGCGGCAGTCCCGGGTAGCATGACCGTGCTAGACAGCGAGCTGATCCGTGCCAGTGGCGCCCGCGACATCCCCGAATTGCTGCGCCTGGTGCCGGGCATGATGATTGGCTACGGTGCCGGTAACCAACCCACGGTCAACTACCACGGCAGCAACGTCAACGATGCACGCCGCATGCAGGTACTGATCGATGGCCGCTCGGTGTACCGCGCGGGCCTGGCCACCGTGGACTGGAGCGACATCCCTCTGGCCATGGAGGATATCGAGCGCATCGAAGTGTTCCGCGGCCCCAACACCGTCAGCTACGGCGCCAACGCGCTGATGGCGGTGGTCAACATCCTCACCCGCAACCCTGCCGACAGCCATGGCACGCGGCTGAAGGTGACTCGCGGCCAGGATGGCATCAACGACTTCTATGCCAGCCACGGCTTTGGCTGGGACGGCGGCGACATGCGCCTGTCGCTGTCCGGCCAGCAGGACGATGGTTTCGATGAAAACCAGTTTGGCCAGGATTACCGCGACAGCCGCCGGCTTACCCGCTTCAACCTCAGCGCCAGCCACAGCCTGGCAGTGGACCAGACCCTGGAGTGGCAACTGGCGGCGAAGGAAGGCAGCAACCAGCGGCCTTATACCTATAAGCCGGTCTTCCCCTATGTCACCCAGCAAGGTGACAACGCTGACGTCAATGCCAAGGACTACGCGGGCTCGGTGCGCTGGAGCATCGACTTCAACCCTGAGCACAGCCTGTATGTTCAGGGCTCGGCGCAGCACTTCGACCGTCAGCAGGTCTGGCGTGCCTGCGATGCGGCGCTGTCATTCAGCCCCGAACTGACCCAGCTTTGGCAGATGAACCCCAATTTCGCCGAGCTGGTAGCGCGCGGCGCCAACAACCCACCATCCAGCAACAACCCACAAGAGCAGGCCCTGGTCGAAGCCATCAAGGATCAATGGAACGAACAGGGTGGTAGTAATGTGGTCTGCGGCGACGTGGACCAGAGCACCCGCGAAACCCGCTACGACCTGGAAATCCAGGACACCCTGAGCCTGACCGACAGCCTGCGCCTGCTCAGCGGCATGAACTACCGTTATGACCGGGCCGACTCGCAGACTTACTTCAACGGCAGCCTCGACGACCAGACTTGGCGCCTGTTCGGCCAGCTGGAATGGCGCGCCGACGAACACTGGATCCTGCAGGGCGGAGCCATGTTCGAAGACTCCCGCCTGTCTGGCAGCTCGCTGACCCCGCGCGTGGCGGTCAACTACCTGATTACCCCGCGCCATGGCCTGCGCGCCGTGTATTCCGAGGCCGTGCGCTCACCCGACATGTTCGAGAACAACATCAACTGGAGCTACACGGTCAAGAACCTCAGTCCCAACGCGTTCGGCCAGCAGCACGGCGAATACTTCGTCAAGACCCGTGGCCCCGGCGACCTCGACCAGGAACGCATGCGCTCGCGCGAGCTCGGCTACAACGGCTACTTCAGCGACATCGACCTGAGCATGGATGTAAAGCTGTTCTACGACGAGATCACGGGAATGATCAGCGAGCCCTTGAAGAACAACCAGTACATCGCCAGCAACGCCAACAAGGCCCGGTTCAGTGGCAGCGAAGCGCAACTGGACTGGCGCCCCACCCTGCGCGATCGCCTGCGCCTGACCTACGCCTACGTCGATGCCTGGGCCAGCAACCCCGACGACCGCCGCCTCAGCGCCCACAACAGCGGCTCGGCCGGATGGATGCGCGAGTGGGGGGCTGGCTGGTCGAGCGCGCTGTTCTACTACGGCGACGATGCACTCAACCAGTACCGCTACGAGCGCCTGGACCTACGCCTGGCCAAGCGTTTTCGGGTGCATGGCAGCAACCTGGAGCTGGCGGCGCTGTGGCAGCAGCGCCTGGACGATGAGCCCACTACGGCAATCCAGAACCGCTACGACAGCCGCCACCGCCTGAGCGTCAGCGCGGAGCTGGAGTTCTGATGGCCGTGTTGCTGCGCCTGTTGCTGCTGTGCCTGTGGCCACTTGGGCCATTGTCAGCCAGTGAAATCCTGCTGGTGGGGGCTGAGGATCAGCCCGGCATCCGCAGTTTTGTCGCGGCGCTGGAAAGCCGTCGACCGCATGACCATGTGCATTTTCTGACCACTGCCGAGCTGCCGCGCCCGAGCAAGCTCAAAGCGGACCAGCGCCTGATTCTGCTCGACAGCGCCGCGCTGGAATGGCGCCTGGGTGAAAACGCCGGCCCACCAGCCCTGGCCATGCGGGTCAGCCGGGTACAGGCTGAACAGCGCCTGGGAAAGTCGCGCCCCGCGTTCCTCACCTTGTTGTGGAGCGACGCACCGCTGGGCCGGCAATTGCGCCTGACGCGCTACTTGTTGCCGCAGGCCCAGCGCATTGGCGTGCTGTACGGTGAACACAGCAGTTTCTTGCTCGACGAGCTGCGCCATGCTGCCCGCCCAATGGGCCTGGAGATCATTGCCCAGGACTGGTCCGACCCACGGGACAGCCGGCCGTTGCAGCACCTGCTGGGCAACAGCGATGTGCTGCTGGGCCTGGACGATCCCAACCTGTACAACTCCAAGACGGCGAAAAACCTGCTGCTGAGCAGCTATGGCCGGCAAATGGCACTGATCGGCCCGAACGCCGGGTTTGTGCGGGCCGGCGCCCTGGCCAGCACCTACAGCGATCAGGACGACTGGCTGGCGGAGCTCGACCAGTTGCTCGATCAGCCGCCAGCGCGCTGGCCACGCAGCCTGTACCCGGCGCGCTACGGCGTCAGTGGCAACCAGCAGGTGGCCCGCGCCCTGGGCCTTGAACCGATCGATCCGAACGCCGCTGCCAAAGCCCTGGCCGCAGGAGAACCCACCCCATGAGCAAGCGCCTGAGCTGGGATATCCACACCCGCACCCAGATCATCAGCCTGGGCCCTGCCCTGCTGCTGACCTTGCTGTTGATCAGCTTCTTTACCTTCGTGCGCATCCAGGACTTGCGCCAGGAGCTCAATCACACCGGGCAACTGATCGCCAATCAGCTGGCACCGGCATCAGAGTACGGGGTGATTTCGGGCAACAACGAAGTACTCGAAGGGCTGATGCGTGCCACCCTCAGCATCCCGCACGTACGCTTTCTGGAAGTGCAGGACAGCCGCAACCACATTCTGGTGTACGTCGAGCAGTCCGACGAAAGCGCCAACCGCGCGCAACAGGTTGAAGTGTTCCAGGCCCCCATCCGCCTGCAGCAAATCCGCCTGGACAACGACTTCCTGCAACAAGGCAAAGCCACCACCCCCGCCATCGGTGACGACTACCTGGGGCGGGTCATCGTTGGCATGTCCGATGACGCCTTCAGCCAGCGCCAGCAGGAAATCGTGATCAAAGCCGGCATCCTGGCGCTGTTCGCGCTGCTGTTCACCTTTTTGCTGGCGCGCCGCCTGGCCCTGAGCCTGGCCAAGCCTATCAGCGACATGGGCCATGCGGTAAAGGCCATTCAGCAAGGTCAGTACAACACCCCCTTGCCGGTGGTCGATGACAGCGAACTGGGCCACCTGGCACGCCACATCAACAACCTGGCCAGCGCCCTGGAACAGGCCAGCGATGAACAGAAGCGGGCCATTGCCGAGCTGATTCAGGCCCGTGAGGAGGCCGAGCAGGCCAACCGCGCCAAATCCGACTTCCTGGCGATGATGAGCCACGAGCTGCGCACGCCGATGAATGGCGTGCTGGGCATGCTGCAGCTGCTGGAGACCACATCACTGAGCACCGAACAGGCCGACTACACGGCGGTCGCCAGCGAGTCCACCGGGCATTTGTTGAAGGTCATCAACGACATCCTCGATTTCTCGCGCATCGAACGCGCCGCGCTGCAACTGGAACACATCGACTTCAACCTGGGTGAGCTGATCACCAGCAGTGTCCAGTCGTTCCAGCACAGCGCCCAACAGCGCGGCCTGGGCCTGCACCTGCAACTGCCTGCCGGTATCAAGCAGCTGCAGGTGAACGGTGACCCCACACGCATCCGCCAGATCCTGCTGAACCTGGTGGGCAATGCCCTGAAGTTCACCGAACGCGGCCAGGTGCAGGTCGAAGCACGCTGGCAGGTGCTTGACCGGCAATTGATCTGGCTGACCTGTAGCGTACGCGACACGGGCATCGGCATTGACAGTGCCCGGCTGGAAATGATGTTCGTCGCCTTCCAGCAGGCCGACAGCTCGATTTCCCGCCGTTATGGCGGCACCGGGTTGGGGCTGTCGATCGCCCGCACCCTGGCCGAACGCATGGGCGGCAAGCTGCGCGGTGAAAGCCGCGAAGGCCTGGGTTCGACCTTTACCCTGGAAATGCCGCTGGCACTTGCCAACCCTGCCCCCGTCCCGCTCGCGCCGCCAATAGCTGCACCAACGCCGGTTACCGACAATGACCAGGTACTGCTGGTTGAGGACAATCCGGTCAACCAGAGTGTCATCGAGGCCATGTTGCGCAGCCTGGGGATGGCCGTCTGCACCGCCGAGGATGGCCTGGAGGCGGTCGACCTGGTCGGCCGGCAACGCTTTGCCGCCGTGCTGATGGATTGCCGCCTGCCGCACCTGGACGGCTATGAAGCCACCCGGCGCATCCGGCAGTTGCCCAACGGCGCCGGGCTACCGATCATCGCCTTGACCGCCAACGCCTTGCAGGGCGATCGGGAGCGTTGCATGGCCGCCGGCATGGACGACTACCTGAGCAAACCCTTGCGCCGCACCGAACTGCAACGGGTGCTGCAGCGCTGGTTACCCGGTCGGACAACCGCGACTGGCGATAAATGCTAAAGTGCGGCAGTCTTAAACACTGGACAGGACCTTCATCGGACCTGAAAATAGACGTTTCAGTGCACACCTGTACTTCTTTCACCAGGTGCGCTGTGACTTTCACCACAACGCAATAGTCTACCTGTAGGCTGCCGCCCCGAACGCGTTGCGTATTGGGCCGGCCGGGAAGGTTCATCCCCTGCCACAGGGGGTTATTGAGGAGCTCGCATGACCAAACAACACGCCTTTACTCGGGAAGACCTGCTGCGCTGCAGTCGCGGTGAGCTGTTCGGCCCAGGTAATGCGCAACTGCCCGCGCCGAACATGCTGATGGTCGATCGCATCACCCATATCAGCGAAGAAGGCGGCAAGTACGGCAAAGGTGAATTGGTCGCCGAGCTGGATATCAACCCGGACCTGTGGTTCTTCGCCTGCCACTTCGAAGGCGACCCGGTCATGCCGGGCTGCCTGGGCCTCGACGCCATGTGGCAGCTGGTGGGCTTCTTCCTCGGCTGGCAGGGCCTGCCGGGCCGCGGCCGCGCCCTGGGTTCGGGCGAGGTGAAGTTCTTTGGCCAGGTACTGCCTGAAGCCAAGAAAGTCACGTACAACATTCACATCAAGCGCGTCCTGAAGGGCAAGCTGAACATGGCCATCGCCGATGGCTCGGTCAGCGTCGACGGCCGCGAGATCTACACCGCCGAAGGCCTGCGGGTCGGCGTGTTCACCTCCACTGACAATTTCTAAGGGTTATTCGCATGCGCCGCGTCGTTATCACTGGTCTGGGCATCGTGTCGTGCCTGGGCAATGACAAAGCTACCGTCACCGAAAACCTGCGCAACAGCCGTCCGGGTATCCGTTACAACCCGGAATACAAGGAAATGGGGCTGCGTAGCCAGGTTTCCGGGTCCATCGACCTCAACCTCGAAGAACTGATCGACCGCAAGGTCTACCGTTTCGTCGGCCACGCTGCTGCCTACGCCTACCTGGCCATGCAGGACGCGATCAAGGACGCCGGCCTGACCGAAGAGCAGGTTTCCAGCCCGCGTACCGGCCTGGTAGCCGGCTCTGGCGGCGCCTCGACCCTGAACCAGATGGAAGCGCTGGACACCCTGCGCGAGAAAGGCGTCAAGCGCGTCGGCCCATACCGCGTTACCCGCACCATGGGCAGCACCGTTTCGGCATGCCTGGCCACCCCGTTCAAGATCAAGGGCATCAACTACTCGATCTCGTCGGCCTGCGCCACTTCGGCTCACTGCATCGGTACCGCTCTGGAGCAGATCCAGTGGGGCAAGCAAGACATCGTCTTCGCCGGTGGCGGTGAAGAAGAGCACTGGAGCCAGTCGTTCCTGTTCGATGCCATGGGCGCTCTGTCGACCAAGCGCAACGAAACCCCGGAACTGGCCTCGCGTGCCTACGACGCCGACCGTGATGGCTTTGTCATCGCTGGCGGTGGCGGCATGGTCGTGGTCGAGGAGCTGGAACACGCCCTGGCCCGTGGCGCCAAGATCTACGCCGAAATCGTTGGCTACGGCGCCACGTCCGACGGCTACGACATGGTTGCCCCGAGCGGCGAAGGTGCCATCCGCTGCATGCAGCAGGCACTGTCCACCGTCGACACCCCGATCGACTACCTGAACACCCACGGCACCTCGACCCCGGTCGGTGACGTTGCCGAGATCAAGGGCGTTCGCGCCGTGTTCGGCGACAAGGCACCGAAAATCAGCTCGACCAAGAGCCTGTCGGGCCACTCGCTGGGCGCCGCTGGCGTGCACGAGGCGATCTACTGCCTGCTGATGATGGAAAACAACTTCATCGCCGGCTCCGCCAACATCGACGAGCTGGACCCGGAGGTCGCCGACCTGCCGATCCTGCGCAAAACCGAAGAAAACGCCAAGATCGACACGGTCATGAGCAACAGCTTCGGCTTCGGCGGCACCAACGCCACCCTCGTGCTCAAGCGCTGGGAAGGCAAGTAAGACGCTGATGCGGTAATCGAAAACGCCCCGACTGGTTCGGGGCGTTTTTATTTGTGCTGCCTGGGTAAAACCGCGAGAAAATTATCCCGCGCCACTTTGTTGGCCACCTCCTCCGACAAGGCATCCAGAAACGGCCTGAACCCGTGCATCTGCTCTCCCAGGCTGCCAAACCGCCCCACCACGTCCGACCCCAGCATGAAACGCTCCGGGTACTTTTCGACCAACGCCACCCATTCCTTGCGCGGCACGCCTTTGTCGTCCAGCAGATACGGCTCCAGCACACTCCACGACAGGTCCACATAAAGGTTCGGGTAGTCCTCCAACAGCCGCGTCAGCACCGGCAGCAGAAAGTCCATCTGCGTCTGGTGCCGGTGTATCTCCATGCTGCTGCCGGCATGCGCCCAGATGAACCGCGTGTGCGGGTGATTACGCAGCGGCTCTTCGATTTCCGCCAGGTACAACGGGTTGCGCTCGCGCTTGGAGGTGATGTTGGAATGCAGCAACACCGGCAGGTCACGCTCGGCCGCCAGGTGGTAGATACGCGTCATGGCTTCGTTGTTGGCGCGCGGCGTGTCGCCACTGGTCAGCGCTGTCAGGTCGTCGTGCCGGGTGAACACCTCGCCAATGCCCTGCCACAACCCCGGATACAGGTCGAGCATCCGCTCGATGTGGCTGACAGCGTTCTTGTCTACCGGGTTGAAGCCCGTCAGAAACGGATGAAAGCGCTTACGCTGCTCTTCCGGCAATTGCTGCAGGGCTGCGGCCACATAGGTATCGGTCGCGCTGTACCAATAGGCATCGGCATCGTCACCGGCGTAATAGCGTGGGCGTTTGGGCTCGTCCTCGTGCCACTTCTTGGCCACCGGTATGCCGGAAATCATCGACTGCTCGATACCGGCAGCATCCATGGCCTTGATCAATGCCGGCATGCCTTCGCTTTCCTGGAAGAAGTCGACGTAGTGCAAGTGGGCATCGCTGTAGCGGTAGTCGCGCGCCTGTGCCGTCTGGCACAGCCAGCCCGTCAACAACACGCAAGCCAGCGCTTTGGCAATCATGGGCAGCTTCCTTCCAAGGGGGCGAAAACAGTAGACCGGCCGCTAAGCGAGACGGTTCAGCCGAAGCGGGCAAACCGCTATGCTGGAGGCATTTCCACTTCGCCTGGAGCCCACCCCATGAGCAGCCCCCTGATCATCCGCCCACGCGCCGAATCGGTCGAGGGCCAGCCGATCCTGCGCCCGCTGCCAGCGGCCCAGTGCCGCAGCGTCGGACCGTTCGTGTTTTTTGACCACATGCTGGAAACCGACTATGCCCCAGGGCATGGCATGGATATCCGCCAGCACCCGCATATCGGCCTGTCGACCCTGACCTACCTGTTCGAGGGGGCGATCCTGCACAAGGACAGCCTCGGCTCAGCACAGCGGGTACTGCCCGGCGATGTCAGCTGGATGACGGCTGGCAGCGGCGTGGCCCATGTGGAGCGCACGCCCGACGACGCCTTGGCTCATGGCTCGCGCCTGCATGGCTTGCAGGTATGGCTGGCCTCGCCGCGTGAACATGAACAAGGCGCGGCAAGCTATAGCCATCACCCGGCGGCGAGCCTGCCAGTCAGTGAAAACCTGGGGGTGCGCATTTGCATGATTGCCGGTAGCGGGTTCTGCCTGGAATCACCGGTGCCGGTGCTGTCCCCTACCCTTTATGCGCATGTGCGGATGCAGCCGGCAACCACCTTGCAGGTACCGAACGAGCATGCGCAACGAGCGCTGTATCTGCTGGATGGTGAGCTGCTGTTGAACGATGAAGACGTGGAGCCGTGCAGCCTGGTGGTGCTGCCGGAAGGCGAAGAGGTGGTGCTCTATGCAGAGGAAGAGTGCCAGCTGGTGCTGATTGGCGGCGAGCCTTTGGATGGACCGCGGCGAATGAACTGGAATTTCGTGGCCAGTGACCCGGAGCTGATCGAGCGGGCCAGGGCAAGGTGGGCGGCGGGGGATTGGCCGGTGGTGCCGGGGGAAACCTCCAGGATCGAGTTGCCGAGGTAATTGGGGCCGCTTTGCGACCCCAAATCACAGTCAGCGCTGGAACACTTCTGTCAGCAGGTTATGCATCGAGCGGAACGCCCGCTCCGAGGTGCGCCGGTCATACTGCATCTTGCCCGGCACATTGGCACTCGGGTCGGTAAACGAGTGCACCGCCCCGCCATAGCTCAACAACTGCCAATCCACCTTGGCCGCGTTCATCTCGTCTTCAAATGCTGGCAACTGTTCCTTTGGCACCAGCGGGTCGCAAGCCCCATGCAACACCAGCACCGAGCCCTTGATGCGCTTGGCATCCTCCGGGTTTGGCGTATCCAGCGTGCCATGGAACGACACCGCCGCACGCAGATCGGCACCGGCACGGGCCAGCTCCAGTGCACAGCAGCCACCAAAGCAGAAGCCAAACGTGCCGACCTTGCCTGGCTCCAGCAGCGCCTTCGACTGCCCCAACAGCTGCGCCAGGGCTTCCTGCATGCGCTTGCGCAGTTCGCCCCGGTCGTTCTTCAATGGCATCATCGCCGCGCCAGCCTCGTCGGCGTTAGACGGGCGCACCGACTGCCCGTACAGGTCGGCAATCAGCACCACATAGCCCTTCTCAGCCACTTCCTTGGCAATGCGCTCAGCCCCTTCGCCAATGCCCATCCAGTTCGGCGCCATCACCAGGCCTGGACGGCCCAGCGCCCCTGGTTCATAGACCAAGCGGCTTTCGTAGGTTTTGCCGGACAGGTGATAAACCAGCGATTCGACGATTACCTTGCTCATCAAGCACTCCTTAGGCACTTATTCTAAAAAGTCCGCCATGAAAAAAGCCCGCCGAAGCGGGCTTTCCTAAGCATCAACTCAAGCAGACAGCTCGACCAGCAGCTTGTTCAGGCGACGAACGTAGGCCGCCGGGTCCTTCAGGCTATCACCGGCCGCCAGGGCCGCTTGATCGAACAGGATGTGCGACAGCTCGGCGAAGCGGTCTTCGCTCTGCTCGTTGTCCAGCTTTTCAATCAGCGGGTGGGTCGGGTTGAACTCGAAGATCGGCTTGGATTCCGGCACCTTCTGCCCGCTGGCCTCCAGAATCTGACGCATCTGCAGGCCCAGGTCCTGCTCGCCAATGGCCAGAATCGCCGGGGAGTCGGTCAGGCGGTGCGACACGCGCACTTCGGCCACGCTGTCACCCAGCGCGCCTTTCAGGCGCTCGACCAGGCCTTCCTTGTCCTTGGCCACTTCTTCCTGGGCTTTCTTGTCTTCTTCCGAATCCAGCTTGCCCAGGTCCAGGTCGCCACGGGCGACGTCGACAAACGCCTTGCCGTCGAACTCGTTGAGGTAGCTCATCAGCCACTCGTCAATGCGGTCGGTCAGCAGCAGCACTTCGATGCCTTTCTTGCGGAAGACTTCCAGGTGCGGGCTGTTCTTGACCTGCGCATACGACTCGCCGGTGAGGTAGTAGATCTTGTCCTGACCTTCCTTGGCGCGGGCCACGTAGTCGGCCAGGGCGACGCTCTGCTCGCCACTGTCGTCCTGGGTGGAGGCAAAGCGCAACAGGCCGGCGATTTTCTCCTTGTTGGCGAAGTCTTCGGCCGGGCCTTCCTTCAGCACCTGGCCGAAGTTCTTCCAGAAGCCCTTGTACTGCTCGGGCTCGTTCTTCGCCAGTTTTTCCAGCATGTCGAGCACGCGCTTGGTCAGCGCGGTCTTCATCGAGTCGATGATCGGGTCTTTCTGCAGGATTTCACGCGACACGTTCAGCGACAGGTCGTTGGAGTCGACCACGCCCTTGATGAAGCGCAGGTACAGCGGCAGGAACGACTCGGCCTGGTCCATGATGAACACGCGCTGCACGTACAGCTTCAGGCCGCGCGGTGCTTCACGCTGGTACAGGTCGAATGGCGCGCGGGCCGGCACATACAGCAGCGAGTTATATTCGAGCTTGCCTTCAACCTTGTTGTGGCTCCAGGCCAGCGGGTTTTCGAAGTCATGGCCGATGTGCTTGTAGAACTCCTGGTATTCCTCGTCCTTCACCTCGGTGCGCGAACGGGTCCACAGGGCGCTGGCACGGTTGACGGTTTCCCACTCTTCGGCCGGCTGTTCTTCGCCTTCGGCGGCTGCTTGTTCTTTCGGCAGCTGGATAGGCAGGGCGATGTGGTCGGAGTACTTCTTGACCACGTTGCGCAGGCGCCAGCCATCGGCAAACTCTTTTTCTTCCTGCTTCAGGTGCAGGACGATGCGGGTACCGCGCTGAGGCTTGTCGATAGTGGCGACTTCGAACTCACCCTCACCTTTCGACGACCAGTGCACGCCTTCGGCGGCTGGCTGGCCGGCACGGCGGCTGTAAACGTCGACCTTGTCGGCCACGATGAACGCGGAGTAGAAGCCCACGCCGAACTGACCGATCAGGTGCGAGTCCTTCTTCTGGTCACCGGTGAGGTTCTTCATGAAGTCGGCAGTGCCGGACTTGGCAATGGTACCCAGGTGGGCGATGACGTCTTCACGGCTCATGCCGATGCCGTTGTCTTCGAGGGTGACGGTACCGGCGTCCTTGTCGAAGCTCAGGCGAATCTTCAGGTCGGCGTCGCCTTCAAGCAGTTCTGGCTTGGCCAGGGCCTCGAAGCGCAGCTTGTCGGCCGCGTCGGAGGCGTTGGAAATCAGCTCCCGCAGGAAGATTTCCTTGTTCGAATACAGCGAATGAATCATGAGGTGCAGCAGTTGCTTTACCTCGGTCTGGAAGCCCAACGTTTCCTTTTGTGTTTCCACAGTCATGGTCTTCGAAACTCCGATCTGATGGCAGTGGGCGCCTGGCGGCCAGTTCGGCCTGCCTTAGCGGCGGATGTCATTCAGATGGGGGCTGCCCGGATGATTTCAAGGGCTTTTCCGGTTCGATCTTGAAATGCGCGCGGGCCGTGGCAATGGGTGATTGCCTGTCGCCCTGCCAGGCGGTAATGGCGACATTCGTCACCCGTCGCCCCTGGCGCCACAGCTGGCACTGGGCGTAGGTATCGCGAAAATGCCCGGCACGCAGGTAGTCAATCGAGAAATCGATGATCTTCGGGATGCTCGCACTTTCGCTGTAGATCAACAGGTACAAGGCCGCGGACAGCTCCATGAACCCCGCAATCACACCACCGTGGATGGCGGGCAGCAACGGGTTGCCGATGTTGTCCGGGCTGGCCGGCAGGCGGAACAGCAGGTCGTCGCCCTGACGTTCGCATTCGATACCAATCAGCCCGGCATAAGGGATCAGCGCCAGCAATGGCCCGTAGTCGCCCACCGCGTGGGCGGCGTTGAGCTGTTGACGAACCGCGTGTGGAATCATGCCCCGCCCTCCTTCAGGCTATTGCCGAAACGGATACCGCCCTTGATCTCCTGCCCCAGGCGCATGAACGTGCCCACCACCTGGCAAATCGGCTGTTCGGGATCGTCTTGGTAGGCGGTACCACGGGTAAAGATCACGTCGCGGGTCACCCGGTAGCACTGGGCATGGCCGTAGATGTCCTTGCCGGCTTCGGCCGGGTGCATGTAGTCGATGCGCAGGTCCAGTGTCGGGCACACCTCGAAGCGCGGCAGCACGCACAGCGTGGCCATGCCGCAGGTGGTGTCCATCAGTGTGGTCAGGGCGCCGCCATGCACAGCGCCGGTCTGCGGGTTACCGACAATGGCGGCCGACCAGGGCATGACCAGGGTCATGCCATCGGCATCGGCTCTCGCCACACGCATCTGCAGCAACTGACAATGTCTAAGCGCCGAGAGGAAACGGTCGGCCATGGCCATCAAGGTTGAATCGCTCATTCGCTGTTTCCATCCGCACTGCCTCAGCGGCATAAAATCGTTAAAAAGTCTATCTAGAACGGGGCGTTATATATCTGTAACCTTCGCGGAACTTATTCCGCGTAGTTGCACTCGAAGGAACAAGTCACTTATTCCACCAAGGAGAAACACCCCCATGCGTAAACCTTTTGCTTTTGCTCTGATGCTGGCCGCTGCCATGGGCCTGGCCGCTTGCGATAAAGCGAGCGAAGACAAAGCCCAGGACGCACAGCAACATGCCGAGCAAGCCCAGGAAAAAATGGGTGAAGCTCAGGATAAAATGAACGAGGCCGCCAAGGAAAACGCCGAAGCCGCCAAAGATCAGGCTGAAGCCGAGCAGAAAGCTGCTGAAGAAGCCGCTCCGGCTACTCCGGCTCCAGAAGCCGCCCCAGCCGCTCCGGCGACAGAAGCTGCTCCTGCTGCTCCGGCAGAACCAGCCAAGCAGTAATTGGCTAAAACAAAAAAACCCGACGCTGTCGGGTTTTTTTGTGCCTTCAATTTAAAGATTAAACGTTTCAGTTACCTGCTACGGTACTTTCCCTGCCCGGTTCGTTAGGCACACTTTCCGTGGGTGTGAACACCATCACATCCAGCACATCCGAATGGAACTCGCGGCGATACAAAATCAAGACGACCCCGACACTCATGACCATGAACAACCACGGGCTGATGAACCAGCTCAACATGGCCATGCCGAAGTAGTAAGAGCGCAACCCCAGGTTGAACTGGTTGGCCGCCAGCGACAGCACACGCGCGGCCCGCAAGGCGAAGGCCTTGCGCTCCAGCTCATTGACCAACCGTTCACCGATCATCGGTGCAGAACCCACCAGCACGGCGGCAAAGTTGTACTGGCGCATGCACCAGCTAAAAGTGAAGAAGGCATAGACGAAGACCGTGGCCAGGCACAGCAGCTTGATCTCCGACATGCCCTGGGAGGTCTGTTGCACCAACGGCAGGTCGGCCAGCAGCGACAGCGCCCGGTCAGAGGCACCCAGCACGGTAAGGATGCCGGCAAGAATGATCAGCGTGCTGGACGCAAAGAACGATGCGTTGCGCTCAAGGTTGCCGATTACGCTGGCATCGGCGATTCGGTTGTCGCGCAACAGCATGCGGCGCATCCAGTCTTCACGGTACAAGTGCAGCACGCTGGCCAGGCACGCGGTGTCACGCCCCTTCCAGATGGCATAACGGGTATAACCGCCCCAGCACAGGGCAAACCAGGCGATGGCCAGGAGATTGTTGAAGTTGCTTTGGATGAAGTTCATGCAGGGTTCCCGAATGGGCCAGATGCCTAGAGGATAGGGACCGGGTTTCGACGCTGGCAAGCGGTAAAAGGCACAAGTCCACCCTGAAAAACGCACTGATCATGCCGCCAATAAAAAACCCCGCATCCTTGCGGATACGGGGCTTTCGCGTCTGGGCCGTTGGCGAGCACCCTTTTGGCTTGTGGCCGGTGCCGCCCTCAGGCTTCGACTATCAGGCCAGCGCTTCGCGCGGCTTGCCGAGCATGCGGTCGCAGGCCACGGCACCCACCAGGGTCACCACCGAAGGCACCAGCCAGGCCAGGCCTTGGTCGCTCAGCGGCAAGTGCGCCATGAAGTCCGGCAGCACATGGGCAATGCTGCTGCCCTTGATCGCATCAACCATGCCGAACACCAGCGACACCAGCATCACCGGCGCCAGAATGCGGGTCGGCGAGTTCCACAGGTCCTTCACGAAGCTCAGGCCAACCACCACGATGCAAGGCGGGTAGATGGCGGTAAGCACCGGGATCGAGAACATGATCAGCTTGGTCAGGCCCAGGTTGGAGATCAACAGCGAGAAGCCCGCCAGGATCACCACCAGTGCCCGGTACGACAGCGGCAGAATCTGGCTGAAGTACTCGGCGCAGGCGCAGGTCAGGCCGACAGCGGTCACCAGGCAGGCCAGTGCAATCAGCACGGCCAGGAAACCGCTACCCAACGAACCGAAGGTATGCTGCACGTAGGCATGCAGAACCGCCGCACCGTTGGTGGCGTCAGCCGCGATGTCGTGGCTGGTGGCGCCCAGGCGGAACAGGCTGATGTACACCAAAGCCAGGCCGACACCGGCGATCAGGCCGGCGATGATGGCGTAGCGGGTAATCAGCTTCGGCGACTCGACACCGCGCGAACGGATGGCGTTGACGATGACGATACCGAACACCAGGGCACCCAGGGTATCCATGGTCAGGTAGCCATCGGAGAAGCCCTTGGAGAACGCAGCGGCGGCATAGGCAGGCTGTGCTTCGCCAATGGTGCCGGCCGGCAGCGCGAAGGCAGCAATGCCCAGCACGGCCAAGGCGATGATCTTCAACGGTGCCAGGAAGCGGCCCACGGTATCGAGCAGTTTGCCCGGGTACATGGACACTGCCAGCACCACGATGAAGTAGACCAGGCTGTAGATAAACAGCGCCAACGGGCTTTCACCGGTCAGCGGCGCCACACCCACTTCGAACGACACGGTCGCCGTACGCGGCGTCGCGAACAGCGGGCCGACCGACAGGTAGCACACAGCCGCCAGCAGGCCGCCGAAGAACTTGCCGATCGGGCTGCTCAACGCATCCATACCGCCGCCGACCTTGGCCAGGGCGACCACGGTGATGACCGGCAGGCCCACGGCGGTCACCAGGAAGCCCAGTGCAGCCATCCATACGTGCGGGCCAGACTGCAGACCGACGATAGGCGGGAAGATGATATTGCCTGCACCTACGAAAAGCGCAAACGTCATAAAGCCAAGCGCCAGGATGTCCTGGCCTTTGAGAACTTTCATTTAAGGTAGTACCACACTGCTGAAATCGGGATTCGAGAGGGGATTTCCCTATGGGTGAGGGAAATGCTGCCCGGCCTTATAGGCCAGACCCGTTTAGCGTGTCGTTCCCTTTTGGGGAGCGGGCACAAAGTGAACGCGTAGACTAACCGTTTTACCCGACAAACGCACTGTTACAGTGCTGCTTGTCCGATGTGCGTACATGTTTGTCGTCTGGTTATCTGTGTCGGGCGATAATTTATTGCCAATTAGTGCGAATGTCTGGTGGAAAAACCTGATGAGGGCCATCGAATTTTCCACCTTTACAAAATACCCAACGCTAAAACGACAAAGGCCACCCGAAGGTGGCCTCTGTGCGCGTGGGGGGTGTAGCAGTATTACTTCTTGGCTTCCCAGCCAGTCAGCTCGGCCAGGGCCTTGCCGATGTCAGCCAGGGAACGCACGGTCTTCACACCCGCGTCCTGCAGAGCAGCGAACTTCTCGTCTGCAGTGCCCTTGCCGCCGGAGATGATGGCGCCAGCGTGGCCCATGCGCTTGCCCGCAGGTGCGGTAACACCGGCGATGTAGGAAACGACTGGCTTGGTCACGTGGGCCTTGATGTAGGCCGCAGCTTCTTCTTCAGCCGAACCGCCGATCTCACCGATCATGACGATCGCTTCGGTCTTCGGGTCTTCCTGGAACAGCTTCAGGATGTCGATGAAGTTGGAGCCCGGGATCGGGTCACCGCCGATGCCGACGCAGGTCGACTGGCCGAAGCCGGCGTCGGTGGTCTGCTTCACAGCTTCGTAAGTCAGGGTGCCGGAACGCGAAACGATACCGACCTTGCCTGGCAGGTGGATGTGGCCTGGCATGATGCCGATCTTGCACTCGCCCGGGGTGATGACACCTGGGCAGTTAGGGCCGATCAGGGTAACGCCCAGCTCGTCGCACTTGACCTTGGCATCCAGCATGTCCAGGGTAGGAATGCCTTCGGTGATGCACACGATCAGCTTGATGCCGCCGAAGGCCGCTTCCAGGATCGAGTCTTTGCAGAACGGAGCTGGTACGTAGATGACCGAAGCGTCAGCGCCGGTAGCTTCAACGGCTTCCTTGACGGTGTTGAACACCGGCAGGCCCAGGTGGGTGGTGCCACCCTTGCCTGGGGTTACGCCGCCGACCATCTTGGTGCCGTAGGCGATGGCTTGTTCGGAGTGGAAAGTACCCTGCGAGCCGGTGAAGCCCTGGCAGATGACTTTGGTGTCTTTATTGATCAGGACGCTCATTACTTGCCCTCCGCAGCTTTGACAACTTGTTGAGCAGCGTCGGTCAGGCTGGTTGCCGCAATGATGTTCAAACCGCTTTCTGCCAGTACTTTAGCGCCCAGTTCGGCGTTGTTACCTTCAAGGCGAACAACAACCGGAACTTTAACGCCGACTTCTTTCACTGCACCGATGATGCCTTCGGCAATCATGTCGCAGCGAACGATGCCGCCGAAGATGTTGACCAGAACGGCCGCGACGTTGCTGTCGGACAGAATGATCTTGAACGCTTCGGTAACGCGCTCTTTGGTAGCACCGCCGCCAACGTCGAGGAAGTTGGCCGGCTTGCCGCCGTGCAGGTTGACGATGTCCATGGTACCCATGGCCAGGCCGGCACCGTTGACCATGCAGCCGATGTTGCCTTCGAGGGCAACGTAGTTCAGTTCGAACTTGGCAGCGTGGGCTTCACGGGCGTCGTCCTGCGACGGGTCGTGGAAGGTTTTCAGCTTAGGCTGACGGTACATGGCGTTGGCGTCGATGTTGATCTTGGCATCGAGGCAGTGCAGGTCGCCGTCGGCCTTGATCACCAGCGGGTTCACTTCCAGCAGCGCCAGGTCGTGATCCTTGAACAGCTTGGCCAGGCCCACGAAGATCTTGGCGAACTGTTGAACTTGCTTGCCTTCCAGACCCAGCTGGAATGCCAGCTCGCGACCCTGGAACGGCTGAGCGCCGACCAGTGGGTCGATGGTGGCCTTGAGGATTTTCTCAGGCGTTTCGTGAGCGACTTTCTCGATGTCCACGCCACCTTCGGTGGAAGCCATGAACACGATACGGCGGCTCGAACGATCGACTACAGCGCCCAGGTACAGCTCTTTGGCGATGTCAGTGCAGGATTCGACCAGAATCTTGGAGACGGGTTGACCGTTGGCATCAGTCTGGTAGGTAACCAGATTTTTGCCCAACCACTGTGCAGCGAACGCCTTGGCGTCTTCCTTGCTGCGAACCAGCTTGACGCCGCCCGCTTTACCGCGACCACCCGCGTGAACCTGGGCTTTTACCACCCACTCGTTCCCGCCGATCTTGTCGCAGGCTTCTGCAGCTTGCTCAGGGGTATCGACTGCGAAACCCTTGGAAACTGGCAGGCCGTATTCAGCGAACAGCTGCTTACCCTGATACTCGTGAAGATTCATGCTTTTTACCGTCTTCGTTAGGTACTGCGCTTCGGCGCTGCGCCATTACTGGCGCCGCACCACCTGTGACCGTTGACCCCGGGTTTTCCCGTGTGATCCGGTCCGGCGGACGTTCCGCGGTGAGTCATGCACGCAAGACTCACGACGGGCTGCCCGCCGTGGTTTCTTATAATTAACGCTTCTTACGGTTGGCCACGTGAATGGCGCCGCCATTCACTGCCAGCGCTGCTTCATGCAACGCTTCGGACAGGGTTGGATGGCTGAAGACCATCATGCCCAGATCCTCGGCACTGGTGCCGAATTCCATTGCGATTGCGCCCTGCTGCACCAGTTCGGCAGCCGATGGGCCAATCACGTGTACACCCAGGACGCGGTCGGTCTTGGCATCGGCGATGACCTTGACGAAACCACCGGTGTCGTTGGCTGCCATCGCACGGCCGCTGGCCGCGAACGGGAAGGTGCCCACGTTAACCTCAACGCCTTCGGCCTTCAAGGCCTGTTCGGTCTTGCCGACCCACGCGATTTCCGGGTGGGTGTAGATAACCGAAGGGATCAGGTCGTAGTTCATCTGGGCCTTGTGGCCTTTGATGCGCTCGACAACCATGATGCCCTCTTCCGAGGCCTTGTGGGCCAGCATCATGCCGCGTACCACGTCACCGATGGCGTATACGCCCGGCACGCTGGTAGCGCAGTAGTCGTCGACGAAGATGTAGCCACGCTCGTCGATGGTCACGCCGCTGTCGGCCGCCAGCAGGTCGGTGGTTACAGGGCGACGGCCGACCGCAACGATCAGCTTGTCGAAGGTGATCTTCTGCTCGCCTTCGGCGTTGGTGTAGGTCACTTCAACTTCGTTGCCGTTGACTTTCGAGCCGGTGACGCGAGCGCCCAGCTTGATGTCCAGGCCTTGCTTGGTCAGGGTCTTCTGGGCTTCTTTCGACACGGCGGTGTCAGCAGCCATCAGGAAGGTGTCCAGGGCTTCCAGGACGGTGACTTCAGCACCCAGGCGAGCCCAGACCGAGCCCAGCTCCAGGCCGATCACGCCGGCACCGATAACGCCCAGGCGCTTCGGTACGGCCTGGAATTCCAGGGCGCCGGTGGAGTCGACGATGACGTTCTGGTCGACCGGAGCCGGCGGAATGTCGATCGGGCGCGAACCGGAAGCCAGGATCACGTTCTCGGCTTCGATGACTTCAGTGGTGCCGTCAGCCTTGGTGACTTCGACTTTCTTGCCTGCCAGCAGCTTGCCGTGGCCCTGGATCGAAGTAACGCCGTTGGCCTTGAACAGGGTGGCAACGCCACCGGTCAGGTTCTTGACGATGCCAGCCTTGCGGCCAACCATCGCGGCGACGTCCATCTTCACTTCACCCGTGGAGATACCGTGGACGTTGAAGCTCTCTTTGGCTTCCTTGTATTTCCAGGAGCTGTCCAGCAGCGCCTTGGAAGGAATGCAACCTACGTTCAGGCAGGTACCGCCCAGGGCCAGCTTGCCCTCGGCGTCGGTGTACTTCTCGATACAGGCAGTCTTCAGACCAAGTTGGGCAGCCTTGATGGCAGCCACATAGCCGCCAGGACCTGCACCAATCACCACTACGTCGAATTTCTGGGTCATAAAAGATTCCTTATCAGCTACAAGCTACAAGCCGCGAACCGCGCGGCATGGCTTCTTGCGAAGCCAGGGCCGGCACGGTACGCAGCCAGAGGGTTAGATGTCCAGCAGCAGGCGAGACGGATCTTCCAGCAGGTTCTTGATGGTGACCAGGAAGGTTACCGCTTCCTTGCCATCGATCAGGCGGTGATCGTACGACAGCGCCAGGTACATCATCGGGCGAATCACGACCTGGCCATTGATGGCCATCGGACGCTGGATGATGTTGTGCATGCCGAGGATAGCGGCCTGCGGCGGGTTGACGATCGGGGTCGACATCATCGAACCGAAGGTACCACCGTTGGTGATGGTGAAGGTGCCACCGGTCATCTCTTCGATGGCCAGCTTGCCGTCACGGGCCTTCTTGCCGAAGGTGGCGATGCCGTTCTCGATTTCAGCCAGGCTCATCGACTCGGCATTACGCAGTACCGGTACCACCAGGCCACGGTCGCTGGACACGGCAACACCGACGTCGGCGTAGCCGTGATAGACGATGTCGTTGCCGTCGATCGAGGCGTTGACAGCCGGGAAGCGCTTCAGGGCTTCGGTGGCGGCCTTGACGAAGAACGACATGAAGCCCAGGCGTACGCCGTTGTGGGTCTTCTCGAACAGGTCCTTGTACTTCGAACGCAGGGCCATGACTTCGGTCATGTCCACTTCGTTGAAGGTGGTCAGCATGGCCATGCTCGACTGGGCTTCGACCAGACGCTCGGCGATCTTGGCACGCAGGCGGGTCATCGGCACGCGCTTCTCGGTGCGGTCACCAGCGGCGACGACAACCGGGGCAGCAGCAGCGGCAGCAGGCTTGGCAGCCGGGACAGCGGCAGGCGCCGACTTCTTGTTGGCGACGGCAGCTACGACGTCTTCCTTGGTGATGCGGCCACCTTTGCCAGTGCCGGCAACGGCAGCCAGGTCGATGCCGTTTTCTTCAGCCAGCTTGCGCGCGGCCGGGGCAGCGATCGGGTCGTCTTCGCCAGCATCGGCAGCAGCGGCAGCCGGAGCAGCAGCGGCCGGGGCAGCAGCAGGTGCAGCGGCGGCAGCGCCGCCTTCAACGATCGAACCCAGCACTTCGTCGGACAGGACGGTGTCGCCCTCGCCCTTGACGATGGCGCCCAGCACGCCGTCGGCGGTGGCCAGCACTTCCAGGACGACCTTGTCGGTCTCGATGTCGACGATCAGCTCGTCACGCTTGACGGCTTCGCCCGGCTGCTTGTGCCAGGTGGCAACGGTGCCATCGGCAACCGATTCCGGGAAGGTTGGGGCTTTGATCTCGATAGCCATTATCAGTGTTTCCTTAAATTCGGTTTCAGGTGCGCGAAGGCGTTAGACAGTGAAGGCGTCTTGCAGCAGTTTTTCCTGCTGTTCGGCGTGCTTCGAAGCGTAACCACAGGCTGGCGCGGCAGAAGCGTCGCGGCCGGCGTATTCCAGGACCAGCGCCTTGTTGAGGCGGCCCAGGATACGGCGCATGTGGTGCTGGCTGCTGTACCAGGCGCCCTGGTTCATCGGCTCTTCCTGACACCAGACCGCATGCTTGAGGTTGGTGTACGGCGCCAGGATTTCGACCAGGTCGTCCTCCGGGAACGGATACAGCTGCTCGATACGCACGATGGCGATGTCTTCGCGGCCTTCGGTACGGCGTTTTTCCAGCAGGTCGTAGTAAACCTTGCCACCGCACAGGACCAGGCGTTCGACCTTGGCCGGATCGAGGGTGTCGATTTCCGGGATCACGGTCTGGAACGAGCCCTCGGCCAGGTCTTCCAGGGTAGAGACGGCCAGCTTGTGGCGCAGCAGCGACTTTGGCGTCAGCACGATCAGCGGCTTGCGCAGCGGACGGATGACCTGACGACGCAGCAGGTGGTAGATCTGAGCCGGGGTGGTCGGTACGCACACCTGGATGTTGTGCTCGGCGCACAGCTGCAGGTAACGCTCCAGACGCGCGGAGGAGTGCTCCGGGCCCTGCCCTTCATAACCGTGGGGCAGCAGCATGGTCAGGCCACACAGCCGGCCCCACTTGTGCTCGCCGCTGGTGATGAACTGGTCGATCACCACTTGCGCACCGTTGGCGAAGTCGCCGAACTGGGCTTCCCAGATCACCAGCGCGTTCGGCGTGGTGGTGGAGTAGCCGTATTCGAACGCCAGTACCGCTTCTTCCGACAGGAAGGAGTCGTACAGCTCGAACATCGGCTGGCCCGGGAACAGGTTCTTCAGCGGTACGTAGGTGCTGGCGTCCTTCTGGTTGTGCAGCACCGCGTGACGGTGCGAGAAGGTGCCACGGCCGATGTCCTGGCCGGTCATGCGGATCGGGTGACCTTCGAACTGCAGGGTGGCGTAAGCCATGGTCTCTGCATAGCCCCAGTTGATCGGCAAGCCACCGGCCTGCATCTTCTGGCGGTCTTCGTAGATCTTCGCGACCTGACGCTGAACGACGAAGCCTTCCGGGATTTCCAGCAGCTTGGCCGACAGGTCTTGCAGGGTCTTGAGGTCGAAACGGGTGTCGTGACGTGCGGTCCAGGCATGGCCCAGGTACGGGCGCCAGTCGACGAACAGCTCGCGGTTCGGCTCCTTGACCAGGCTCTTCACAACGTGCAGGCCGTTGTCCAGCGCGTTGCGGTACTCGTCGATCTTGGCCTGGGCGCGCTCGGCATCGATGCGGCCAGCCTGGATCAGTGCCTCGGCGTACAGCTCACGGGTAGTGCGCTGCTTGCTGATTTGCTGATACATCAGCGGCTGGGTACCGTTTGGCTCGTCGGCCTCGTTGTGGCCGCGACGACGGTAGCAGACCAGGTCGATCACCACGTCACGCTTGAACTGCATGCGGTAGTCGATCGCCAGCTGGGTGACGAACAGCACCGCTTCCGGGTCATCGCCGTTCACGTGCAGGATCGGCGCCTGGATCATCTTGGCAACGTCGGTGGCGTACTCGGTAGAGCGCGCGTCCAGCGGGTTGCTGATGGTGAAACCCACCTGGTTGTTGATCACGATGTGCACGGTGCCGCCGGTCTTGAAACCGCGGGTCTGCGACATCTGGAAGGTTTCCATGACCACGCCCTGGCCGGCGAACGCTGCGTCGCCGTGGATCGAGATCGGCAGTACCTTGTCGCCAACGGTGTCGTTGCGGCGGTCCTGACGGGCGCGCACCGAACCTTCGACCACTGGCGATACGATTTCCAGGTGGGACGGGTTGAACGCCATGGCCAGGTGCACTTCGCCACCGGCGGTCATCACGTTCGAGGAGAAGCCCTGGTGATACTTCACGTCACCGGAGCCCAGCTCGTTCATCTTCTTGCCTTCGAACTCGTCGAACAGCTCGCGCGGGTTCTTGCCGAAGGTGTTCACCAGGACGTTCAGACGGCCACGGTGGGCCATGCCGATCACGACTTCCTTGGTGCCGTAGGAGCCGGAACGCTGAATCATCTCGTCCAGCATCGGGATCAGGCTTTCGCCGCCCTCAAGGCCGAAACGCTTGGTGCCTGGGTACTTGGTGCCCAGGTATTTCTCAAGGCCTTCACCGGCCGTCACGCGCTCGAGCAGGTGAGCCTGCACGTCAGCGGAAAACTCCGGACGACCGCGCACGCTTTCCAGGCGCTGCTGGAACCAGCTGCGCTGCTCGGAATCGACGATGTGGGTGAACTCGGCGCCAATGGTGCGACAATATGTCTTCTGGAGCGCCTCGAAGATCTCGCGTAGGCTCGCCTCCTCTTTGCCGATGAACAGGTCGCCGGCACGGAAGGTCGTATCAAGATCGGCATTGGTCAAGCCGTAGTGATTGATCGACAGGTCTACGGGCGCAGGACGCTGCCACAACCCCAACGGGTCGAGCTTGGCAGCCTGATGGCCGCGCATACGATAGGCCTGGATCAGTCGCAGAACTTCAACCTGCTTCTTCTCGTGTTCACTGCTCACGCTCCCGGCGGATACCGGTTGGGCGCGGCGCTGGTTCTTTGCCAGCAGTACGAAATGGTCGCGGATTGTCGAGTGCGATACATCGGTAGCGGTGCTGCCGTCGGCGGGCAACTTCTGGAAGTAGGTGCGCCACTCTTCTGGCACAGCGTTAGGGTCGTGCAGGTAGAGCTCGTAGAGCTCTTCCACATATGCAGCGTTACCACCTGAAAGGTGGGCGCTTTCCCACATGCGCTGCATCACGCTTTCTTGCATGCTTGGTCACCCTCGATTAGGGGACTGATCGGCGAGAGCCACAGCAAACCTGGAAAAGTCCGAATACAGCGACTGAACCACGCCACTTGGATCCTGCTGATTTTCCGGGTACCAGCCCGGAAAGCCCCTGCTGGTCTCATATCTTCATAGGTAATGAACGCAGGCTTTGTGGGCCCTTGTTCGGGTTTTACCTCAGTGCGGGCTCACCACCCGCACCTCGGCTTACTGCAGGTACAACACTTTGTATCAGGTGCCGCTTTGCAGCAGCATGTTACGTACGTGACCGATTGCCTTGGTCGGGTTCAGACCTTTCGGGCAAACGTTTACGCAGTTCATGATCCCGCGGCAGCGGAATACGCTGAACGGGTCATCCAGGGACGCCAGGCGCTCCTGAGTCTTGGTATCGCGGCTGTCAGCCAGGAAGCGGTAGGCTTGCAGCAGTGCAGCCGGGCCCAGGAACTTGTCCGGGTTCCACCAGAACGACGGGCAGGACGTCGAGCAGCACGCGCACAGGATGCACTCGTACAGGCCGTCCAGCTTGTCACGGTCTTCCGGCGACTGCAGGCGCTCGATGGCCGGTGCCGGGGTATCGTTCTGCAGGAACGGCTTCACCTTCTCGTACTGCTTGTAGAAGATGCTCATGTCGACCACCAGGTCACGAATGACCGGCAGGCCTGGCAGCGGACGCAGCACCAGCTTGTTGCCCTTCACCACCGCCGACAGCGGGGTGATGCAGGCCAGGCCGTTCTTGCCGTTCATGTTCATGCCGTCGGAACCGCACACGCCTTCACGGCAGGAGCGACGGTACGAGAAACCTTCGTCCTTTTCCTTGATCAGCGCCAATACATCGAGAACCATCAGGTCCTTGCCGCCGGTATCGACGTCGAACGACTCCATTTTGGGCGCCGAGTCGGTGTCCGGGTTGTAACGATAAACTTCGACTTTCAACATAGCAGCCACCCTTAGTAAGTCCGGACTTTTGGTTCGAAGGCTGGAACAGTCTTCGGCGCAAAGTTGACGCCACGCTTGGCAACGCGCTTCTCACCCGGGTAGTACAGGGTGTGGCACAGCCAGTTTTCGTCGTCACGGTCTTCGAAGTCTTCACGGGCGTGAGCGCCGCGGGACTCTTTACGGGCTTCGGCCGCGATGGCGGTAGCTTCGGCGACTTCCAGCAGGTTCTGCAGCTCCAGCGCTTCGATACGCGCGGTGTTGAAGGCCTGGGACTTGTCGTTGATCTTGACGTTGGCGATGCGGTCACGCAGGCCGGCCAGCTGCTCGATACCCTTCTGCATGTATTCGCCGGTACGGAATACACCGAAGTAGTTCTGCATGCAGCTCTGCAGCTCGCGCTTCAGGCTGGCAACGTCTTCGCCAGAAGTACGCTCGTTGAGCTTGTTCAGGCGGTTCAGGGCCACATCGATATCGGTGTCGCTGGCGTCGCGGTATTCCACGCCGTCGGACAGCGATTTTTCCAGGTGCAGGCCAGCGGCGCGACCGAATACCACCAGGTCGAGCAGCGAGTTGCCGCCCAGGCGGTTGGCACCGTGTACCGATACGCACGCCACTTCACCCACGGCGAACAGGCCCGGGATGATCTGGTCCTTGCCTTCGGCGTCCATGGTGATGGCCTGGCCATGAATGTTGGTGGCAACGCCGCCCATCATGTAGTGGCAGGTCGGTACGACCGGAACAGGCGCGACCACAGGGTCGACGTGGGCGAAGGTCTTGGACAGTTCGCAGATACCTGGCAGGCGGCTGTGCAGCACTTCCTCGCCCAGGTGGTCCAGCTTCAGCAGTACGTGGTCCTTGTTCGGGCCCACGCCGTTGCCGGCGATGATTTCCTTGACCATGGAACGGGCAACCACGTCGCGGCCGGCCAGGTCTTTCGCGTTCGGCGCGTAACGCTCCATGAAGCGCTCGCCGTGGGCGTTGATCAGGTAGCCACCTTCACCACGGCAACCTTCGGTTACCAGTACACCGGCGCCGGCGATACCGGTCGGGTGGAACTGCCACATCTCGATGTCCTGCACCGGTACGCCTGCACGCAGGGCCATGCCGATACCGTCACCGGTGTTGATCAGGGCGTTGGTGGTGGAGGCGTAGATACGACCGGCACCGCCAGTGGCCAGAACGGTGGCCTTGGACTTGATGTACATGGTTTCGCCGGTTTCGATGCAGATTGCGATCACACCGACGAACGCGCCGTCCTGGTTTTTCACCAGGTCAACCGCGTAGTACTCGTTGAGGAAGGTAGTGCCTGCTTTCAGGTTGCCCTGGTACAGGGTGTGCAGCAGCGCGTGACCGGTACGGTCGGAAGCGGCACAGGTACGGGCAGCCTGGCCACCTTTACCGAAGTCCTTGGACTGGCCACCGAACGGACGCTGGTAGATACGACCGGTTTCGGTACGCGAGAACGGCAGGCCCATGTGGTCCAGTTCGAAGACCGCAGCCGGGCCTTCCTGACACATGTATTCGATAGCGTCCTGGTCACCGATGTAGTCGGAGCCCTTGACGGTATCGTACATGTGCCAGCGCCAGTCGTCGTTCGGGTCGGCCGAAGCGATGGCACAGGTGATGCCGCCCTGGGCGGATACAGTGTGCGAACGGGTCGGGAAGACCTTGGTGACTACGGCAGTCTTGTGGCCGCCTTGAGCCAGTTGCAGCGCGGCGCGCATGCCGGCGCCGCCGCCACCGATGATGATGGCGTCGAAGGAAATGGTTGGAATGCTAGCCATGGATCAGATACCCCAGAGAATCTGCACACCCCAGACGAAGTAAGCGAACATCGCAACGCCGCATACCGCCTGGAACAGGAAACGAATCGCAGTTGCCGACTTGCCGAACGACATAGGCGTCAGGTAGTCGGTTGCAATGGTCCACATGCCGACCCAGGCGTGAGCGCCCAGGGCAACGAGGGCCAGCAGACTGAAGATCCGCATCGCGTTGTTGGAGAACAGACCATGCCACTGGGTGTAGTCGATGCCTGGGTGGGCGACCACGTAGCCGATCAGGAAGAGGAAGTAAGCCGCGAGAACGACCGCAGAAACGCGCTGCGCCATCCAGTCATAGAGGCCCGAACGCGACAGGTTCGTGACATTGGTTACCATACCCAAACTCCCACCAGAACGATCAGCACCACGGAGATGACGATCACGATTTTCGAGCCCAGCTTGCCGCCTTCCAGCGTCTCACCGATACCCATGTCCATGATCAGGTGACGAACACCTGCCACGAGGTGATAAAGCAGGGCAGACAGCAGCCCCCAGGTCACGAATTTGGCCAGCGGGCTGGTCAGACACGCCTTCACCTCACCGAAGCCTTCCTCGGAACCCAGCGACTTGCCCAGTGCATAAAGCATGATGGCAAGGCCGAGGAACAGGATGACGCCGGAGATACGGTGCAGGATGGACGTGTACGCAGTGACGGGGAGCTTGATGGTCCTTAGGTCTAGGTTTACAGGTCGTTGGCTTTTCACGGCTTTTTTCACACTGAAGAGCCCCTAGCGAATCAGGGCAAAGTTGTTGGTAAGTGTACTGGTCAGGTACCCACCACCCAGGGAACGGCGACCCCCAGCAGTTCGGGCTTGCAAGCCCCTGGCGGTCGGGTGCCGAGTATAGACAGTTAGGCTGCTTATGACAACGTGACGGGGTAGCCCAAATAGCGCATTGCCTTTAGCGAACAAAAGGCGTAAATGGGCGAGAATTTCGGGAAAAATCAGGCTTGAATGCTTGATTCAACAAGCCTTTAGGCAAATTGACATCTGAATTTATCCCTCTATAGTGGTGCGGGCCCTGCGTGGGGGGTCTGTCTGATGATTTCTAGCATTAATAGGAGGCCACATGGCTGACAAAAAAGCGCAGTTGGTCATCGAGGGCGCTGCCCCCGTCGAGCTGCCCATTTTAACCGGCACCGTTGGTCCTGATGTAATCGACGTCCGCGGGTTGGGGGCCACTGGTCACTTCACCTTCGACCCTGGTTTCATGGCGACTGCCTCGTGCGAGTCGAAGATCACCTACATTGACGGCGACAAAGGGATCCTGCTGCACCGCGGCTACCCGATCGAACAACTCGCCGAACAATCCGACTACCTCGAAACCTGCTACCTGCTGCTCAACGGCGAACTGCCGAATGCCGAGCAGAAGGCCCAGTTCGTCAGCACCGTCAAGAACCACACCATGGTTCACGAGCAGCTGAAGTCCTTCTTCAACGGTTTCCGTCGCGACGCTCACCCGATGGCGGTGATGTGTGGCGTGGTCGGCGCCCTGTCGGCGTTCTATCACGACTCCCTGGATATCAATAACCCGCAACACCGTGAAATTTCCGCGGTGCGCCTGGTCGCCAAGATGCCGACCCTGGCCGCGATGGTTTACAAGTACTCCATGGGCCAGCCGATGATGTACCCGCGCAACGACCTGTCGTACGCGGAAAACTTCCTGCACATGATGTTCAACACCCCGTGCGAGATCAAACCGATCAGCCCGGTACTGGCCAAGGCAATGGACCGGATCTTCATCCTCCATGCCGACCACGAACAGAATGCCTCCACCTCCACCGTTCGCCTGGCCGGCTCGTCGGGTGCCAACCCGTTCGCCTGTATCGCCGCCGGTATCGCCGCACTGTGGGGTCCGGCCCACGGCGGTGCGAACGAAGCCGTACTGACCATGCTCGATGAAATCGGCGATGTTTCGAACATCGACAAGTTCATCGCCAAGGCCAAGGACAAGAACGACCCGTTCAAGCTGATGGGCTTCGGTCACCGCGTGTACAAGAACCGCGACCCGCGCGCCACCGTGATGAAGCAGACCTGCGACGAAGTCCTGCGCGAGCTGGGCATCAAGAACGACCCGCAGCTGGAACTGGCCATGCGCCTGGAAGAGATCGCCCTCACCGATCCTTACTTCATCGAGCGCTCGCTGTACCCGAACGTCGACTTCTACTCGGGGATCATCCTCAAGGCGATCGGCATTCCGACCAGCATGTTCACCGTGATCTTCGCCCTGGCACGTACCGTGGGCTGGATCTCGCACTGGAAAGAAATGCTCTCCAGCCCGTACAAGATTGGCCGCCCGCGCCAGCTGTACACCGGCGAGCAGAAGCGCGACATCGTTGCGCTGCAGGACCGCAAGTAAGCTTTACTGGCCGAACGCAAAAAGGCTGCCCTTGGGCAGCCTTTTTTTATTGGCTTTTTCCTGTGCCAGCGAAGAGGCCGGCACAGGCAACACCAAACCTCAGTTCTTCTCAGCCCGCTCCCGCAGCCCTTTCAGGGTATTGAACGGCGCATCCACCACGAACTTGTTGGCCACCATCGCCGGCACGCTACCACCCGGCTCGGTGTGCACCTGGTAGGTCACTTCGGTGCTGTCACCCTTGGGCACCAGTTTCCAGAAGCCTTCCACTTTCGCCACCCGCACAAAGCCCTTCTCTTCCGGGACATAGGTCGGCTCTTCGACCAGATTACGGGTCAAGCTGCCATCAGCCCCCTTGACCGTGGTGATATGCAACACCGAATCACGCGGCGTCACTGGCCACGGCGTGTTGAACTGGGTGTAGGTCCAGCTCTGGTCGCCTTCATGCTTGAGCAGCTTTTGCGACTTGCACTCGTGAATCCATGCACAGGCGCCGACCACGTCTTCCTGCAACGCCTGCACCTTGGCCAGCGGCGCCTTGATCACGGTAACGCCTTGATAGGCCTTGTACTTGGAACCGGCTACTTCACTGAGAGATACCTTGATCCCCTCCTCGTCCTTGGCCACTTGCCAGTTTTCGGCCCAGGCCACCGGCGACAGCAAAACACCCATGCCACACAGCAGTGCAATACGCTTGAACGATCTCATCATGTTTATCCTTGTTGTCGAAGATCCAGCCTCTCACGCCGCCGTCATCTGCTCCCACCAACCCAGAATCCTGATTGCCTCGTCACGGTCGCTGCCGCACACCTCGACATCCGCCTTGAAGCCACCGCACACCGCCGGCCGCTCGGGCTTGCCAAACAGGTCGCAGAGGTTGGCAGCCGTCAGGTGCAGGCAGCGCTCACCCGCCGGCTTGCCATTGGGCATGCGCGGCATCGCAGAAGTGATGGACGGGGCGATGCAGCAGGCACCGCAGCCCTCACGACAATTCATGGCTATTCACCAAAATCAGGACTCCCTGGAACAAAACGGGACGAACGTCCCTGGATAGTAACCGCTCAAACAGGCGTTTGAAATTACTGGCACGATGAAATGTGCAGTGACCCGGCAGTCAGTTTGACTGCTACTGCCGGTACTCGAAATCGATGGCCGCCCCTTCAACGTCATGACGGCTGTCGTTGCGCAATTGCAACTGCATTTCGTTGTTGATCAGCCGGCCATTGAGCTGGAACGGGCTGTCGTTGGTTTCTGGTTTCTCGGTGAACATGGGCGGCAGCAAGGGTTTGCGTCGCTGAATCGGCGACGGGGTGCCAACGTTCGGCTCAAGTGAGTTGACCATATCGACCGGAAGGCTGAGGTCAAGCTTTGCCTTTGGCAGCGGCTTGGCCACCGCCTTGCTGACCGGCTTGGGCGCCTTGGCCTTGCTGTTGGCGGCTTTTTTTACCGCCTGCTTCTGGACAGGCTTGGCTGCCGCCTTTTTCTGCACTGGCTTGCCCTGGGTGACCGGAGCCTGGCTGGCCGGCTGCGCAGCCATGGCTGGCGCACAGCAGAACGGTGCGAGGCACAAGATCAGGGCAAAACGGCGTAAAGCATTCATGGCAAATGGACAGACTGGCAGGAAAAGTGCGTATGCTCCCTGTTCCACAGGCAGCTGGCAAGCCTTACAAAAGGGTGAGCGCAGGCTCCCGGCACAACTGCTGAGCCAGCAAGCCGAGGGTAATCACGGCACGCTCGGCCTCCTTGTTCCACGGAATACCGCAATTAAGGCGGATGCAGTGGTTGAACTGCTCTGTATTACTGAATATTAACCCCGGCGCAATGCTGATGCCCTGCTCCAGCGCCCGCACATGCAGCTCCTGCGTGTTGACCCGCCCGGGCAGGCTCACCCACAGAATGAAACCGCCCGTAGGCCGGGTCATCTGGGTGCCTTCGGGGAAGTGCTGCTGCACTGCCAACTGGTAGGCGCTGAGGTTCTTGCGATACTCCTGACGGATGTAGCGCAGATGCCGGTCGTAGCCGCCATTCTCCAGGTAGGCCGCCACCCCCATTTGCGTGACGCTGCACGCCGAGTGGGTAGTGAAGGTTTGCAGCCGCTGGATTTCGTCCTGGTAACGCCCGGCAATCATCCAGCCAACACGTACGCCGGGGGACAGCGTCTTGGAGAAGCTTGAGCAATAGATTACCCGGTCCAGCCGGTCGAACGCCTTCAGCGCCTTGGTCTTGCCCTGCTCGAACATCAGCTCGCCATAGATATCGTCCTCGATGATCTGGATATCGAAGTCCGATGCCAGGCGCAGCAGTTGTTTCTGCCGCTCTTCCGGGACGGTGCCACCCAAGGGGTTGCTCAGCCGCGCGGTGAGCACCAGGGCCTTGATCGACCACTGGTTGGCCGCCAGCTGCAAAGCTTCAAGGCTGATGCCCGTGGACGGGTCGCTGGGGATTTCGATCACCTTCAGGCCCAGCAGGTCCGCCAGCTGCAGCAAGCCGTAATACGTCGGCGACTCGGCGGCGATCAAGTCCCCCGGACGCGTCAGCACACGCAATGACATTTGCAGCGCATCGACGCAACCGTGGGTCACGATCACTTCACGCGGGTCGACCAGTACACCGGCATCGCGCATGCGAATGGCAATCTGCCGGCGCAACGGCTCGAAACCCGGGCTGAACATGTAACTGAACGCGCGCGGGCTGTGAAAGCGGGTGACCTTGGCAATTTGCTGGTGCAGGGCACGCACCGGCAGGTAGTCGACATGCGGCACCGCAGCGCCGAACGGAAATACACCATCGCGGCGCGCTTCGGTGAGCACTTGCTGGATGATGCTGGCACGGGTCACCAGACCAGGGCGCTCCACCCGGGCAATGTCGGGGGTTTGCGCAGTCAGGGCCGGCGTCTGGTGCACATAGTAGCCAGACTGCGGCCGCGCACGGATCAGGCCTTGATCTTCGAGGTTGGCATAGGCCTGCAGCACCGTGGCATGGCTGACATTGAGCTGGGCGCTCATCTTGCGCACGGAGGGTACCCGCTCGCCTGGCTGGTAGACACCGCGGCGGATGTCATCGGCCAGTTGCTGGGCGATACGCTGGTACAGCAGCAGGTTGGTCATGGCGGCAGGCTCGTTGTTCTTGTGCGGCTCGATGACGGTAAAGGATACCGTAACAGTTGCAAAGTGTACTGGGACAGAATGCAACATAGTCGACAATACAACAGCGTGATAACTATCGAAACGATTAAACCGACAAAAAGAAGGGCCGCATGGCGGCCCTTCTTTGAGTCGAACTCAGCGCGCAGGCGCGAGCCTGCCCTTGTCGTCGGAGAACACGATTTCTACCCGACGGTTCTGCGCCCTGCCCCGCTCAGAGGCGTTGGCCTCGATCGGGTACTGGTCGCCATAGCCCTCGACCTGCAAACGCTTTTCGTCGATGCCCAGGTCCACCAGCATGTCAGCCACGGCCTGCGCCCGATCGCGAGACAGTTTCAGGTTGTCCTCGGCCGCGCCGGTGCTGTCGGTATAGCCTTCGATACGTACCACCCGACGCGGGTTAAGCTGAAGGAACTGCACCAGCTTGAGTACCGTGCGGCTGGCCGAGTTCTTCAGGTCGGCACGGCCGGTATCGAACAGCACGTCGCCCAAGGTCATCACCAAGCCACGGTCGGTCTGCTCGGAGGCCAGTGCCGCGATTTGCGACTCGACCCATTTGCCCTGCTGCTGCACGCTGGCCAGCTTGGCCTCGCGCAAGGCCAGCTGCAGGCGCTGGCGCTCCAGATCGAGCTTGGTCTGGCGCTCCTGGTTCAGCGCCAGGTTGGCATGCTCACGGGCAATCTCGCTGTAGCGCTGGCTGAGGTAAGCGTAATGGCGCACATCGGAACCGGTGCCGATGTAGCTGGACAAACGCTCGGCACGGGCCAGCGACTCGCCCGCGCGGATCACATCGCGCGGCGCACTGCGCAGCACATCGGAATCATCCTTGACCTTGGCGAAGGCGGCACTGGCTTCATCCAGCGCTGCAGAACTGCGCTGGCTGGCACAGCCTTGCAAGCCTGCGGCCAGCGCCAGCACTACCAGCGCAGCCAACGGTGTGCGGCGGATCATGGCTGCACCTCCAGTTGCTTGCGCAGGCGCTTGACCCGCGACTGCAACAGCTGGAGCTGCTCTTCGCTCTTCTGGTTCAGCACCTGGGCCTCGGCCAGACGCGCATCCAGCTCGGCCTGTTCGGCACGCATGCGCGCATCGCGATAGTCTTCGCTCAGCATGTTGGCCTTGGCCCGGGCCAGCTTGTCTTCAGCCAGCTTCAGCGTTTCGACCTGCTCGGTGGCACCTACGGCCTTGGCCTGCTCCAGGGCCTGTTCGGAAATGCGCATCTGCTCGTCAGGGGCCGGATCATTGGCGCAGCCAGCCAGGCCAAGCATGGCCAAGGCAAGGATTAGTGGTTGGGTTCTCACGCAATCTTCCTAGTGTTTGGGGGCGTCCGCCGGCACCTGCAACTGCGCTTTCCAGCGCTCGACATTTCGTTGCAGGACCGCCTCGGACGCACCGGAGATCGGCAATTCTGTCAGTTTTTTCGCCAATTGCCCACGCAACCAGCTGTCATTGCAGGCCGAGTTGTGTGAAAGGGCCAAGTACAGGCCTGGCCGGTCCACCGGCAGGCCACGGGCGATCAGGTCATTGCTCATACCCAGGCTCTGGGCCATGGCCATGCCTGAATAGCGGCCAGCCAGCACATAGTCCACTTGGCCGAGCACCAGTTTCTGGAAGGCCTGGGTAAGGTTCTGCGCCGACACCAGCTTGAGCTGGGCCTTGGCAAAGGCGGTGAAGGCCGGTGTCAGCCGTGCGCGCTCGGACAAGCTGCCTTGATACCTGGCCAGGTCCGCCGGGCCATCGAAGGTCAGCTGGGCATCATGACGCGTCCACACCAGGTACTCGTTGAGCTGCAACGGCGGGTGGATGTAGTCCAGCGCGGTCAATTGCTCCACCTGCATGGGGGTGTCGAGTAGCAGATCCATGCGGCCACTGCGTACTTCCTCCAGTGCCTGGTCGCGACGACCTGCGCTCAGTACTTCGACTTTTACACCCAACTCGCCAGCCACCTGACGCAACAGGTCTACGTTGGCGCCGATCAGGTGTTCAGGGTCTTGTGGGTCTTGCCATGAATAGGGCGGCGCATCAGGGCTGCCGGTTGCCACCAGGCGTTCGCACTTGCCTGCCGCCATGACCAGCGGTGAGAACAGCGCCGCCATGCATGCCAGCGCCCTGCCCGTTTCACGCAACGTCATCCCTCACTCCTCAACCCATAAAAAAACCCGACCCTCGAAACGAGGGCCGGGTTCTTTATAAGTGAAGCAGGCGGATCAGACCAGCTTTTCCAGCTCCGGAACCGCTTCGAACAGGTCTGCGACCAGGCCGTAGTCGGCTACCTGGAAGATCGGCGCTTCTTCGTCCTTGTTGATCGCAACGATCACTTTGGAGTCTTTCATGCCGGCCAGGTGCTGGATCGCGCCGGAGATACCGACGGCGATGTACAGCTGTGGCGCAACGATCTTGCCGGTCTGGCCGACCTGCATGTCGTTCGGCACGAAGCCGGCGTCGACTGCGGCGCGCGAGGCACCGACGGCAGCGCCGAGCTTGTCGGCCAGGCTGTACAGGTGCTTGAAGTTGTCACCGTTGCCCATGCCACGGCCGCCGGACACGACGATCTTGGCAGCGGTCAGCTCTGGGCGGTCGGACTTGGCCAGCTCTTCACCAACGAAGGCAGAAATGCCAGCGTTGTGCGCAGCACCAACAGCCTCAACAGCGGCCGAGCCACCTTCGGCGGCGACAGGGTCGAAGCCGGTGGTACGCACGGTGATGACCTTGACCGAAGCGCTCGACTGCACGGTGGCAATGGCGTTACCGGCGTAGATTGGGCGCTTGAAGGTGTCAGCGGACTCGACCGAGATGATCTCGGAAATCTGGTCCACGTCCAGCAGCGCGGCAACGCGCGGCAGGATATTCTTGCCGTTGGTGGTGGCCGGAGCCAGCACGTGGCTGTAACCCTTGGCCAGCTCGACGATCAGCGGCGCGACGTTCTCTGGCAGCACATGGGCGTAGGCAGCGTTATCGGCAACCAGCACCTTGGCCACGCCAGCGATCTTGGCAGCAGATTCGGCAATGCTGCCGACGTTCTGGCCAGCGACCAGTACGTGCACATCCCCACCGATCTTGGCGGCAGCGGCAACAGTGTTCAGGGTGGCCGGAGCTACGGCACCGGCTTCGTATTCAGCGACAACCAGGATAGTCATTTAGATTACCTTCGCTTCGTTCTTCAGCTTCTCGACCAGTTCGGCCACCGATTTGACCTTGATGCCAGCGCTGCGGGCAGCCGGGGCTTCAACCTTCAGGGTCTTGTTGGTGGAGGCGAGGGAAACGCCCAGCGCGTCCGGAGTAACGGTCTCCAGCGGCTTCTTCTTGGCCTTCATGATGTTCGGCAGCGACGCGTAGCGCGGCTCGTTCAGGCGCAGGTCAGTGGTGACGATGGCTGGCAGGTTCAGCGATACGGTCTGCAGACCGCCATCGATTTCACGGGTGACGTTCAGCTTGTCGCCAGCCACTTCGACCTTGGAGGCGAAGGTGCCTTGCGCGTAGCCAGTCAGCGCAGCCAGCATCTGGCCGGTCTGGTTATTGTCGCTGTCGATGGCCTGCTTGCCGAGGATGACCAGCTGTGGCTGCTCCTTGTCGACAACGGCTTTCAGCGCCTTGGCCACAGCCAGGGAGTTCAGTTCGTCAGCGGCTTCTACCAGGATGGCGCGGTCGGCACCCAGGGCCAGGGCGGTACGCAGTTGCTCCTGGGCAGTGGTCGGGCCGACGGAAACGACGACGATCTCGGTCGCAACGCCCTTTTCCTTCAAGCGGACAGCCTCTTCCACGGCGATTTCGCAGAAGGGGTTCATGGACATCTTGACGTTAGCAAGGTCGACGCCGGAGTTGTCCGCCTTGACGCGAACCTTGACGTTGTAGTCGACCACTCGTTTGACAGCTACAAGAACCTTCATGGATTCCTCGTTACTCTCCGGTGAATAGATAGTCGCCTGGGACTGAGCCCTGCGATGCGCGTGGGTACAAGGGCACCTCTAAAAACGTATCGGGAGGCAATAACTTCACAGTGACCGAACAGTCTTGTTCGGACCATTGCGACAAATCCTCACGGGTCATTTTCTGTCGTGGCGTGTAAACTCCACTACAAACCGGCCAAAGGCCGCAAAACCCTGCTCCACACCTGGTCTTTAGAGGTGTACCTGCGCCCGGCTGCAAGCCTACGGCGAACGTAAAACCGCTCGTATCTTGACCGTAACACCCCATCCGGTCAATACGGCAAATCGGTCACCCTCCAGCCGCGCTCCTGTGATTTTACTGGCCTGCGGCAAATTCAAACAAACGTTTGTATTGGACCCGCCAAGTGGTGTAGATATAATGCGCGGCCAAGACAAAACGGTGTAGTCCGTCATTTGCGCAGCTACAGTTCCGCTCCCGTGATGAGCCACTGCGCGCAAGCACCCATAAGACAAAGCAACAGCACGAGCCTTGATGAGTAGGAGAGAACCAGTGGAACGCGAATACATGGAATTCGACGTGGTCATCGTCGGCGCCGGCCCGGCGGGCCTGTCCGCCGCCTGCCGCCTGAAGCAGAAGGCCGCCGAAGCCGGTAGCGAAATCAGCGTCTGCGTGGTGGAAAAAGGCTCTGAAGTGGGCGCCCACATCCTCTCCGGCGCAGTGTTCGAGCCCCGCGCCCTGAACGAGCTGTTCCCCGACTGGAAGGAACTCGGCGCGCCCCTGAACACCGAAGTGAAGCGCGACGACATCTACGTGCTCAAGGATGCCGGCAGCGCCACCAAGGTGCCTGACCTGTTCGTGCCCAAAACCATGCACAACGAAGGCAACTACATCATCTCGCTGGGCAACCTGTGCCGCTGGCTGGCCCAGCAGGCCGAGAACCTGGGCGTGGAGGTCTACCCGGGCTTCGCCGCCCAGGAAGCGCTGTTCGATGAAAACGGCGTGGTGCGTGGCATTGTCACCGGCGACATGGGTGTGGACCGTGAAGGCAACCCGAAGGACGGCATGTACACCCCGGGCATGGAGCTGCGTGGCAAGTACACCCTGTTCGCCGAAGGTTGCCGTGGCCACATCGGCAAGCAGCTGATCAAGCGCTTCAACCTGGACAGCGAGTCCGATGTGCAGCACTACGGCATCGGCCTGAAGGAAATCTGGGAAATCGACCCTGCCAAGCACGAGCAGGGCCTGGTGGTGCACACCGCCGGCTGGCCGCTGGACGTGATGGCCAAGGACAACACCGGGGGTTCGTTCCTTTATCACCTGGAAAACAACCAGGTGGTGGTCGGCCTGATCGTCGACCTGTCCTACGCCAACCCGTACCTGTCGCCATTCGACGAGTTCCAGCGCCTGAAGCACCATCCGGTGATCAGCCAGTATCTCGAAGGCGGCAAACGCATCAGCTACGGCGCCCGCGCCCTGGCCAAGGGCGGCATCAACTCGCTGCCGAAAATGGTGTTCAACGGCGGCGCACTTATCGGCTGTGACCTGGGTACCATGAACGTGGCCAAGATCAAAGGCAGCCACACGGCGATGAAGTCCGGCATGCTCGCCGCCGAGGCGGTGGCCGACGCGCTGCTCGCCGGCAGCGAGGGCGGTGACCAGCTGAACGGCTACGTCAGCGCCTTCAAGGCCAGCTGGCTGTACGAAGAACTGTTCGCCAGCCGCAACTTCGGCCCGGCCATGCACAAGTTCGGCCCACTGCTGGGCGCTGCGTTCAACTATGTGGACCAGAACTGGTTCGGCGGCAAGCTGCCGTTCACCCTGCACGACACCAAGCCGGACTACGCCTGCCTCAAGCTCGCGGCCGACTCGAAAAAGATCGACTACCCGAAACCGGACGGCAAGCTCAGCTTCGACAAGCTCAGCTCGGTATTCCTCTCCAGCACCAACCACGAAGAGGAACAACCCTGCCACCTGAAGTTGACCGACCCGAACGTGCCGATCGCCAGCAACCTGCCGCTGTACGACGAGCCGGCACAACGCTACTGCCCGGCCGGCGTGTACGAAGTGGTCACCCAGGAAGACGGCAACAAGCGCTTCCAGATCAACGCGCAGAACTGCGTGCACTGCAAGACCTGCGACATCAAGGACCCGGCCCAGAACATCACCTGGGTTACCCCTGAGGGCGCAGGCGGGCCGAACTACCCGAACATGTAAGGCCCCGGCCCTGCCGTAACAAAAAGCCCCCGGCGCTCACGAGCCGGGGGCTTTTTGTTGTGAATTGCGTCTGGGCTGCGAGGTGTTCGCCGTGAGAGGCTCAGCGCTTATCAGATCGAGCGCCGCGCGGGCGGCGCTCGGTTTATGCCCTGCTGCACAACCCAAGACATGCACCGGCTCATTTGTCACCGCACATGATCGGCATCGGCTCCGCCGCAAACGCCAATGGCTCACGCCGCCCGAAATACAAGGCCGTCAGCAGCCCCACCGTGCCCATGACCAGACAAAACCCGACACACACCCACGGGCTCCACGGCATCAGCGCAATCAGCGCCAGCGGCGTGGTACTGGCCCACAGCGCGTAGGCCACGTTGTAGGTGAAGGAAATCCCCGACACACGGATCTCGGCCGGGAACAATCCAACCATCACCGACGGCACCACACCGACCACGCCGCAGGACAGCCCCGCCAGCGCATAAGCCAGCCAGGTCATCTCCCACTGCCCCACCAGGCTGGCGTAAAGCGCACCGATCCCCAGCGGCAGCAACACGCTGTAGAGCATCAGCGCACGCCAAGCCCCTACGCGGTCGACCAGCAACCCGGCCAGCACGCAGCCGATGTTGAGGAAAACAATGCCCACGCTGCTCAGGGCGAAGGTGTGCCCGGCGCTCATGCCAAAGCCTTGCTGCATTACCGTGGGGGTGATCACCACCAGCACCACCACGGCCGAGGTCAGCACACAGGTCAGCAATGCCGCCGGAATCAACGCCCGACGGTGCTCGCCCAGCACCCGCCGTAGCGGGAATTTCACCGGCTGTTCCTGGCGCGCACGCAGGGCAAGGAACACCGGTGTTTCGCTGAGCCAGCGGCGCAGCCACACGCCAATCACACCAAACACTCCACCCAGCAGGAACGGGTAGCGCCAGGCGTAGTCGAGGATCTCCTGCGGCGTGAACACCTGCGCCAGCAACGTCGCGGTCAATGCCCCCAGCAGGTAGCCGAAGGTCAGCCCCGCCTGCAAGAAGCCCAACGCATACCCGCGCCGCCCGGCAGGCGCGTGCTCGGCGACGAAGGTCCAGGCACTTGGCACCTCGCCCCCCACGGCCGCGCCCTGGAGGATGCGCAGCGCCAGCAGGATCAACGGTGCGGCGTAGCCGATGTCGGCATAGGTCGGCATTACCCCGATCAGCAGGCATGGCAGGGCCATCATCAGGATGCTCAGGCTGAACACCCGCTTGCGCCCCAGGTGGTCGGCGAAGTGCGCCATCAAGATGCCGCCCAGCGGCCGCGCCAGGTAGCCGGTGACGAAGATCCCGAAGCTTTGCAGCAGGCGCAGCCACTCTGGCATCTCGGGCGGGAAGAACAGCTGGCTGAGGGTCAGCGCAAAAAATACGAAAATGATGAAGTCGTAGATTTCCAGCGCGCCGCCCAGTGCCGCCAGGCCCAGGGTCCGATGGTCGCCGCGGCTGAACCGGGGCGGGCGAGCGGTATCGATGGCAGTCATGGCAGGGTCCGCAAATCGGCAAAGGGCAAGAGGATAGCAAATAGCTGCCCCGTTGCCCCGCCTGCTGCGCGGCTAGCGGTTGAACACCGTATGCGCGAAGTTGGCGCGCGGCCGTGGCCTGGCCGTAGCCGCCGGCATGGCGCCCGGCAGCGGCAATTTGCCGACCAGCACCGGTCCGTCGATGATCGCCATGAATGACTCCAGCGCCTCGTTATCGGGCACCTGCGGCAGGCTCAGGCTGACCGCCTGGCGCTCGGCCTGCGGCACCGCAGGCACTTTCAACTGGCTGGAATGGTAAAGCAGGGCGTGCTGGATCTGGGTACTGACGCGACAAAAACGCTCCAGGTCAACCCCGGCATGGCTGGCCAGTTCGATATTGCCCAGCAGCAAGTGAAAAGGCTGCAAGGCGCACTGCACCAAACGCTGCAGCTCCTCGAAACTGTCAACGGGGGCGATCCGATAGTAGCCCAGGCCATTGAGCAGCCGCTCCAACTGCAGCCGCTGGCAGGGGTGGGTGTCGGCAATGAGAATGCGCAGGGTCTTGTTTGCCATGGTCGGGCCTGGGCAGCTGGGTAATGGGTACATTCCATGACCTTACTGCGCCCGTTATGGCGACTGCCAAGGCCATGCCTGGCAGCGGTCTACTTTGATAGAAGTCGGGAAAGCCGCATAAATCAAGTGATTGACTGACGGAATTTGCATTTGCCTTTAGCCCGGTACTCCGGTTTGCCACTTGCGCTCACCCCGTCAAGCCGTTCAGGTAACCGCGCGCCTAAACCCAGACGCTCGCACTTCGTTTAAAGGAGGCTCATGCCCCAAGGCATTGCCTCTTACATTCGCGGAGAACCCAGATGTTTCGCCCGGCCCTAGCCTTTTTCGCCCTGACCCTGTCCAGCCTCGCATGGTCCGCCGAGCCCTGTTCGGTAGACATTCACAGTACTGACCAGATGACCTACGACCTGAAAACGATCACCGTACCGCAGACCTGCCAACGCTTTACCGTTAACTTGCTGCACACCGGCACACTGCCCAGGAACATCATGGGCCACAACTGGGTGCTGGCCAAAAAGGACGACATCAAAGGCGTGACCACCGATGGCGCTGCGGCAGGTGAGGCCGATAACTACCTCCAGCCGGGCGACAAGCGCGTGCTCGCCCATACCCGACTGATCGGGGGTGGCGAAAAAGATTCGGTCACTTTCGACACCGGCATGCTGCAGGCAGGCCAGGCGTACGCGTTTTTCTGCTCCTACCCTTTCCACTCCACCATGATGAAGGGCACCCTCACATTCGGTACCTCGTCAGGCAGCTGACGCTATCGGAAAGTGGGCCGCACAGCCGAACGTGCGCTCAGGCCTCGGCCCACTCGCGCATACGCAGCCGGCAATGCTTCATGGCGTTGACGATGTGCTTCTCCACCATGGCCTTGGACAGGCCCAGACGCGCGGCAATCTCCCCATGTGACAGGCCTTCGAGCTTGCGCAGCAAGAAACACGCCCGGCAGGTTTCGCTCAGCTCCGCCACTGCACGCTGCAGCAACTCCAGGCGCTCTTCCTGGCGACAGGCGCCGTGCACGGGGGCGACGAAGAATCGCTCATCGGTTTCCAGAACCTCCAGAGGCTCGGCGCGACGAAGCTGATTGCGCCGATGACCATCGGTGACCAGGTTCAGGGCGGTGCGGTAAAGGAAAGCGCGCGGATGGGAGATCTGCGTGTCATCACACCGCTCGAGTACCCGCAGATACGCCTCCTGCGCGATATCTTCGGCAGCATGGCGGCTACCCAGACGCGAACGAAGGAACCCGACCAGTTCACGGTAGTAATGCTCGAGCAGTACACCCGAAGACGGCATCGAAGCGCTTTCCCTGTTGTCGATGATGGTAGAAGACCGCTGCAGGCCAAGTAATGGCACCGCGAGCGCATAAAATATAATAATTCTCATCAAGCTTAAAGACGTTGTTACATTTCCACGCCCGCAACGCGCGCTCCCCGCTAAATCCGCCCTGATCGCTTTCGTTTAATCGGCAGCCTCCCTAGCTGATCCTTGGTGACAGCGGCCCTCTCATGGTCGGAAATCCTGCATGATCCCTCAACGCCTTACCCGTCGTGCCTTAACGCTCGCGCTGTGCCTGATCCCCGTGGCCGCATTCGCCACCTGGCAACTGTTGCCCGCCGCGGCCGAGCAGCGGCCGTTCGTCAGCGTCAGCCGTGGCAACATCGAATCCAGTGTCACCGCGCTGGGCACCCTGCAGCCCCGTCAGTACGTCGACGTGGGCGCACAGGCCTCCGGGCAGATCCGCACGTTGCACGTAGAAGTCGGTGACACCGTCGAGCAGGGGCAGTTGCTGGTGGAAATCGACCCTGCCACGCAACAGGCCCAGCTGGATGCCGAGCGCTATGCCATCCAGACCCTGAAAGCGCAGGTCAAGGAGCAGCGTGCCGAGCATGTCCTGGCCGAACAACAGTTGCGTCGCCAGCAGCGGATGGCCAGCGACGGCGCCACGCGTGAAGAGGATGTGCAGACCGCCCAGGCCAAGGTGCTGACTACCCAGGCGCGCATCGACATGTATGAGGCGCAGATTCTCCAGGCGCAGGCCACGTTGCGCAGCGCGCAGGCTCAGTTGGGCTACACCCGCATCTACGCCCCGATCGGCGGTACCGTGGTGGCTGTCGATGCACGAGAAGGGCAAACCCTGAACGCGCAGCAGCGCACCCCGCTGATCCTGCGGATCGCCAAGCTGTCGCCGATGACGGTATGGGCCGAGGTCTCGGAAGCCGACATCGGCCAGGTCAAGACCGGCATGCAAGCCTACTTCACCACCCTGGGCAGCGGCGGCAGGCGCTGGACCAGCACTGTCAGGCAGATTCTGCCGATCCCGCCCAAACCGCTGGATCAGCTCAGCCAGGGCGGCGGCAGCCCGGTTGCCGCCGGTACGGCAAGCGGCAGCGGGACCGGCCGCGTGGTGCTCTACACCGTGCTGCTGGATGTCGACAACGATGACAACGCGCTGATGGCCGACATGACTGCCCAAGTGTTCTTCGTCGCCGGGTCTGCCAAGGATGTGTTGACCGTGCCCATCGCGGCGCTTCAGGGACGGGGCCAGGGCGAGGGACTGCAGACTGCCCATGTGCTGACCGGCAAAGGCGACGTACAGACGCGCCAGGTACGTACCGGGCTCAGTGACCGCCTGCGCGTGCAGATACTCGACGGACTTGCGGAAGGTGACAAACTGCTGATCGGCCCTGTTGGCGGTGAGGGTTGACATGAGCACTCCGCTGATAGAGCTGGTCGGCATCCGCAAATCCTACGGGGGCGGTGACAGCCCCCAGGTCGATGTGTTGCGCGGCATCGACCTGAAAGTCCATGCCGGAGAGTTCATCGCCATCGTCGGCACCTCGGGCTCTGGCAAGTCGACCCTGATGAACATCCTGGGTTGCCTCGACCGCCCAAGCGCCGGGCAGTATCGCTTCGCCGGCCAGGATGTTGCCGGCCTGAGCAATGACGAGCTGGCCTGGTTGCGCCGCGAAGCGTTCGGGTTCGTGTTTCAGGGCTATCACCTGATCCCCTCCGCCTCGGCGCAGGAAAACGTGGAGATGCCGGCGATCTACGCCGGAACCACGGCGGCCCCGCGCGCCGAACGGGCCAAGGCCCTGCTGCAACGCCTGGGCCTGGGCGAGCGCACCGGCAATCGCCCGCGCCAGCTTTCAGGCGGCCAGCAACAACGGGTGTCCATCGCCCGGGCATTGATGAACGGCGGCCACATCATCCTGGCGGATGAGCCCACCGGTGCGCTGGACAGCCACAGTGGCACCGAGGTCATGCGCCTGCTGGATGAACTGGCCGAGCAAGGCCATGTGGTGATCCTGATCACCCACGACCGCGTTGTGGCCGCCCGGGCCCAGCGCATCATCGAGATCCGCGACGGCGAAGTCATCAGTGACAGCGGCGCCGACCAGGCGCCGCCACCGCGTCGCCCAGGTGCCCTGCAAGCCGTCGATCTGGCCGGGCGCCTGGTGCGTGCCGACAGCCAGGGCAGCCCCTGGCTGGGCGAAACCCGGGACGCCCTGCAGGCCGCCTGGCGGGTCATATGGAGCAACCGCACACGCACCGCGCTAACCCTGCTGGGGATCATCATCGGCGTCGCGTCGGTGGTCGTCATGCTGGCAGTGGGTGAAGGCAGCAAGCGCCAGGTCATGGCCCAGATGGGCGCGTTCGGCTCGAACATCATCTTCATGAACGGTGCCCCTCCAACACCGCGCGCTCCGCCCGGCAACGTTCGCCTCAGCGACGTGCAGGCGCTGGCCGAGCTACCGCAAGTGAAGTCCATCATGCCGGCCATGACAGTGGAAGCGCAGGTGCGCTTCGGCAATCGCGACCTGGAATCGACCATCGGCGGCTATTCGCCTGTGTTCCCGACGCTGATGAGCTGGCCCGTCAGCGAAGGCAGCTTCTTTACCGACAACGACCTGGCCACGGCTGCGACCGTGGCGGTGATCGGCTCGGAGGTGCGCAAGAAGCTGTTCGTCGACGGCCAGGACCCGATCGGCCAGTACATCCTCATCGAGAACGTGCCCTTCCAGGTGATCGGCGTGCTCGCCAGCAAAGGCTCCAGTGGCGCCAACCAGCGAAACGACCTGCGCATCGCCGTGCCGTACTCAGCGATATCCATACGTCTTTCCGGCACGCAACACCCGGAATACGTGATCATCGGCGCCGCGGACAGTACCCAGGTGCATGACACCGAACGCGCGATACGCCAACTGATGCTGAGCCTGCACGGTGGCATCGAAGACTTCGAGATCGACAACAGCGCGGCGATGATCCAGGCCGAGGCGGCGACACGCAACGGGTTGTCCCTGATGCTTGGCGCCATTGCCGCCATTTCGCTGCTGGTCGGCGGGATCGGTGTGATGAACGTGATGCTCATGACCGTCCGCGAACGCACCCGCGAAATCGGCATCCGCATTGCCACTGGCGCCCGACAGCGCGACATCCTGCGCCAGTTCCTGACTGAAGCCGTGGTGCTTTCGCTGACCGGCGGCCTGATCGGCGTCTGTCTGGCGTTGCTGATCGGCGTGGTACTCAGCCTGGCCAAGGTGGCCGTGGCGTTTTCTGCCCTGGCGATAGTGGGCGCCTTCGCCTGCTCGGTAGCCACGGGCGTCATCTTCGGTTTCATGCCCGCGCGCAAAGCCGCCGCCCTCGACCCTGTCGCCGCCCTGACCAGTGAATGACCATGACCAGAACCCCGTTTTTACTGCTACCGCTGCTGACCATCCTGGGTGCTTGCAGCCACACCCCTGCGCCATTGGACAGCGGTATCGCTGCACCTGCCCGCTGGCAAAGTCCGGCTGGCGGCACGGCGGCCTCCGCGCAATGGTGGACAACGTTCAATAGCGCTCAACTGAGCCAACTGATCGAGCAGGCGCGCCAGGGCAGCCATGACCTGCGTGCCGCCATGGCCAGGGTCAGGCAGGCACAGGCCGACCTGCGTATTGCCGGCGGCCCCCTGCTACCGCGCCTCGACGCCAGCGCCGACGCCTATCACCAGCGCTTGCTACGAGGCCAAGGGTACAGCGAGCAGGACACGTCGAACCGCGAGCGAACCTACCGCTACTTCAACACGGCCCTGACGACCAGCTACGAGCTGGACTTCTGGGGTAAAAATGCCGCTGCGCGTGACAGTGCCCGCCTTGGCCTGCAAGCCACTGCACGTGACCGTGACACGCTCGAACTGAGCCTGACGAGCAGCGTTGCCGATACCTACCTGAGCGCCCTCGCCGCTCGCGAGCAGGCACGCATCGCCGCGCTTAACCTGGAAAACGCCGACAAGGTCCTGAGCCTTGTGCGCACACGATTCCAGGCCGGGTCGTCGACTGCCCTGGAACTGGCCCAGCAAGAGAGCCTTGTGGCCAACCAGCGACAACAGTTGCCGCTCTACCAACAAGAGGCCCGCGATGCGCAGATCACCCTGGCAACCCTGCTTGGCGTGCCGGTGCAGGCGCTGGAACTGGCCGATCAGCCTTTCGATCAACTGAGCGGCCCTAGCATTGCCGCCGGCATTCCCAGCCAACTGCTGACGCGCCGCCCGGATATCGCTGGCGCAGAGGCGCGCCTGGCTGCGGCTCAGGCGGATGTCAGCGTTGCGCGGGCAGCACTGTTCCCCACGGTGAGCTTGACGGCCAGCCTGGCCACTGGCGACAGAAAAGCCATCGACCTGCTGCGCAATCCGGCGCTCAACCTCGGTGCCGGTCTGACGGCGCCCATTTTCAATAATGGCGCCTTGCGCGCCGAACGTGATCGCGCCATCGCTCGCCAGGACGAGCTGCTCGAGGCCTATCGCACCGTGCTGATCACCAGTTTCGGCGAAGTCGAGAAGGCCTTGAACAGCGTCGACGGCCTGGACCGCCAGACACACTGGCAGCATGAAGCGCTCACCCAAGCGCAACGCGCGTTCGATCTGGCCGAGAACCGCTACCGGGCCGGGGCCGAAGACCTGCTCAGCGTGCTGGAAGCGCAACGCAGCCTGTTTACAGCACAGGCCGAACGGGTACGGCTGCGCAAGGCGCGTTTGCAGGCCAGTGTTGCGCTTTACAAGGCATTGGGCGGTGGCTGGACGGCATCGGACACACTGATGACAGCGAGGTAGGCAAGCCCCCCGACGGGAGCCCTACCTGCTGCAACACCGGCCAAAAATCGTCAACGCTACAAACCGTCACGTCGCGGGCCGGGTGCCAGATGGCGGGCATACCAAGGCCGCTGAGGCACCCTGTCGGCCAGGCGATCGCCGTCTTCTTCAGGGCTGAAAATGACCTGCAAGGCCAGCTTCATGGTCTCGATGTCCAGTTTCCCGGTGCCGCCGCCATTGCCCAGCCCCCAGGCACCGCAACCTTCACGCGAAGGCCCCAACCAAGGCTCGGCCACACGCACCCAGCGCCCTGGCGCAAACCACGGAATGCCATCGATCATCTTCGGCTTCACTTCCCCCGGGTGCGCCTGCTGGTGGGCCAGGTACCAATCGTTCAGGCGGTCGTCGATCCAGCCATGAAAGGCCCAGAACACCGGGTTGACGTGGGAGGAAAACGGATCGCCGAGGAAGTCGTTCTCGGCGCGGAACCAGCGTTCGGAAAAATCGTAGTTGCGACGCCCGTAAGGCATCGGGTAATCCGAGTTCGGGTCACGCCCCAGGGATGCCCAACGCATGTGCAGCCAATCGTGGATCCCCAATTCGATGCGTGAACCCAACTCTCCCAGACACAGGGTGCTGAGGTATTGCGGATCATGCAGCTGGGCCTCCCACAGTTGGAAGTTAGCGTGCAGCCCTTGGCTGCTCTTGACGTAGTACAGCCACTGGCTGAAGGCTTCATCGCCGGCCGCCTGCCAGTTGGGCGGGACGCTGTAGCCGTCGCGATTGTCGAGGTAATCGAAAAACGCCTGAACACCCTGCCCGATCGATGGACGTGCCGCAGGCAGGCTTGCCCAGGAACGCAGGTCCTGGACCTCGCGCACGCCATGCAGCATGTGCCGATGCATGAACAGAAAATCCTCGCCGGAGCCGTTGCGATGGCGATCATGCCCGCGTGCGTTGCGCTCCTTGCCCAACGGGCCGACCTGCCAACCCAGCGCACGCACCATCTGCCGCCGGGACTCATCGATGCGGTGCCAGCGATCGCGGCTGGCGTGCCAGAGCTGGTGATAGTAGCGACGCTGCGGTGAAATCAGGTCCTCGTGCAGGGCCGCCACGTATGGCAGCCGCTCACGCGCCAGAACGAACGGTCGGCGGACGGCGACAAAGCTCGCTTGCGCCCCGGAATGCCCCGCCTGCGTCCCTGCCAGGCGTACGTGCCCACTCAGGGTTGCGCTGCCTCCACCCTCGCTCCAGTCGCCCCATATTTCATCCAGCACGGCATCGCAATCATAGGCCTCGCCAGGACCCGCCATCATCTTCAGTTGCACCTTCGGCAGCCGGTCGGCAGCCAGCGGGCCGTATACCTGCAAACCCTGACCGCCATAGGGCGCAGCACCCAGGTAGCCGCGCACGGCACGGGCACCCTGCCCTACGTCGAGCAGCAGCTGCTGCGGCCGGGCCAGCTCGGCCAGTGCCGGGTGATCGCTCGTCATGCGCCAGTCCCAGATCCCGACCAGGCGTTCACCTAACAGCGCATTGGGCAGGTCATCGACCGGCACCGCAGGCTCGTCACTGCTCAGCTCCGCTTCCTCGGCCCGCTGCCACGCCTGCCGTGCGTAATAGCCGGCAGGCAGTGCTACACCGGCGGCCACCAGGCCCGCCAGGATCTTACGACGTGACACTTTCATCCACTGTACTCATGACGTGACTCCTGCTGCGAAAACGAATGGTTGAGGGAGCGATTTAGAGGGTTGCTAAATTCTCTTGGGCTCGGCTCGTTTCACCCAGCAAGTTCGAACGGCATGGGGCCGTCGTGCAGGCGGTCGAGTACGCAATGAAGAAACAGGCTTTTTTTTCGCGCAGATGGCCATGGGCTTTGGCACTTCTGCTCTTGCTCCTGGTGGCCGCAGGCGCCTGGTGGTATTGGGTCTACCTTGCCAAACACCCCTACGGCCGGGAAATCGAACAGCGGGCCAACGCCCTGCAGGCGCGCATCCCGGCCCTGGATGCGCACCTTGACGTGCCGCTGAGCTATGGCACCGATGGCGAGGAAGCAAACCGTGACGGCCCGACCCAGTTCGACCTGGTGAAAGCCGCCAAAGGCCGCCTGAGCGGCGCCTCGATCGCAATCTGGTCATGGCCGGAGTTCTGGAGTGGGCCCAATTGGCCGCACCGCCCCACACCCGGGTTCGAGGCGGCGATGGCCAACGAACTGGAAGTTCGCTATCGGATCATCACCAGCATCGCCAAGGACTACCCTGCGCAGGCCGGCATCGCCTACACCCCTGCCGACTTCCGCCGGCTGGTCAGTGAAGGCAAGTTCGCCATCATCATCAGCCTGCTCAACGCCGCCCCCCTTGGCGACGACATCGACAAGCTGGACCACTGGGCCGCACGCGGCATGCGGGTGTTCGGGCCAGGCTACGTCGGCAACAACAGCTGGGTCGACTCGGCGCGCCCACTGCCCTTCCTGGGCGATTCGGTCGACCCGCTGGGCGGTCTTTCCGACATCGGTCGTCGCGCCATCACCCGGCTCAACGACCTTGGCGTGGTCATCGACGTCTCGCAGATGTCCAGCCAGGCCCTGACCCAGGTAACCCAGCTGAGCCGCGCACCGGTCATGGCCTCGCACACGGGGGTGCAAGGCATGATGGACATTCGCCGCAACCTCAGCGACGCGGACCTGGCACACATCAAGGCCACCGACGGGCTGGTCAACATCGTGGCCTACTCCCACTACCTCAAGCCGTTCTCGCGCCCGACCATCGAAAAGATGAACGCGTTACGCGCCAAGCACGGCCTGCCAGACGTACAGAACCAAACCCAGATGGGCACCACCACCGACCCGGTGTTCTCGATCTGGTCGGAGAAAAAGTTCGGTGAATACCTCACGCCGTTCTACGACATCCTCGGCGCCGAGCCCGAAGCGACCCTCGCCGACTACGTCGACTCGATCGACTACGCGGTGAAGAAGATCGGTATCGACCATGTCGGCATCAGTTCCGACTTCAACGACGGCGGCGGTGTGGTTGGCTGGGAAAATGTCAGCCAGAGCCGCAACGTCACTGCCGAACTGATGCAGCGCGGCTATTCCGACGAAGACATCGCCAAGCTCTGGGGCGCCAACTTCCTGCGTGTGTGGGAAGCCGCCCAGAAGGCCGCCAGGCCGGCCCCTCCTCCCGTTGCCCACTACCCGTAAGGAAACCCATGAAACGGCTGACCTCACTGATTGCCCTCGGTTGTCTCTCGCTGTCGCTCGAAGCCCTCGCTGCCGACCCGGCTGCACCGGGCAAGGTTTTCAAAGACTGCAAGGATTGCCCGGAAATGGTCGTGCTGCCTGCCGGCAGCTACGTGATGGGTACCCCCGATGACGAACTGGGCAAACAGGACGATGAAGGTCCGTTGCACACTGTGACATTCGCCAAGGCGTTCGCCATGAGTCGCTTCCATGTGACTGCCGGGCAATGGCAGGCCTATGCCAAGGAAACCCACACGGTGCTGCCCGACGGCGACGACCGCCCGGGGCGGCTGTGCAAGAACGGCAAGCCCAGCTACCCGCAAGGCCCGACGCAGCCTGCGGTCTGCATGACCTGGGATGAGGCGCGCGGCTACATCGCCTGGCTCGCCAAGAAGACCGGCAAGCCCTACCGCATGGTCAGCGAGGCCGAACGCGAGTACGCCGGCCGCGCCGGCTCCACCGGCCCCTTCCCGTTCCCCTTCGACCAGGAAGGGGAATATCAGATCAGCAAGCATGCCAACACCTACGGGCCGCGCGATGGCTTCACCTACACGGCACCGGTCGGCAGCTTCCCTGCCAATGCATTCGGCATGTACGACATGCATGGCAACGTCTACGAGTGGGTCGAGGACTGCTGGCATACCGATTATGTCGGCGCGCCCACCGACGGCAGCGCCTGGACCACCGGTGGTACCTGCACACACCGGCAGATTCGCGGCAACGACTACCTGGAACCGCCCATCTTCTCCCGCTCGGGCAACCGCAACGAGCGCGAACCCGACGTGCGCGGCGACTGGCTGGGCTTTCGGGTAGCCCGCGCCCTTCAGGACGGTGAACCCAACTGACAATCCACAGGGAGAGTGACCATGCCCACCTTGAGCAGACGCCGTTTCGTCGCCGCCGCTACCTTGACCGGCCTCGCCCCCGCCATGCCCGCCTGGGCGGCAGACGCCGCGAGCGACCCACCGGCGGACGATGCCATCATCCGCCTGGATTACAACGAGAGCCCGTATGGCCCCTGCCCTTCGGCACTCGCAGCAATGCACCAGGGTGCTCGCCAGAGCGGCCACTACTTTCCGGAACACGAATATCGCCTGGCTGAGCTGTTCGCCCGGCAAAACCAGGTACCCGAAGACCATGTGGCTGTCTTCTGCGGCTCCCGCTCGCCGTTGCAGTACGCCTTGGCTCGCCACGCCGAAAAGCGCAGCGTGGTCACCGCCGCGCCGACCTATGACTCGGTGGCCAATGGCGCCAGGGCTGTGGGCGCAACCGTGCATGAGGTGCCGCTCGATGCCCGTCACGCCCATGACGTACGCGGCATGCTTGCCGCCACCCGGCAACCCGGGGTGCTGTACCTGTGCAACCCCAACAATCCCACGGGCACGCTGACCCCACGCGCCGACATCGAGCACCTGGTCGCCCACAAGCCGGCAGGCAGCCTGGCGATCATCGATGAAGCCTATATCCACTTTACCGACGCGCCCTCCTGCCTGGACCTGGCGGTCAGCCATGACAACGTCATGGTCCTGAGAACGTTCTCCAAGCTCTATGGCATGGCCGGTGCCCGCCTGGGGCTAGTGGTCGGCAAACCGGCATTGCTCGCCGACCTGCAACGCCTGAACGGCTACAACTTCGTGCCACTTGCCGCCGCCATGGGCGGCATCGCCAGCCTGCAACAAGAAGGCCTGGTCAGTGAACGAAAACACATCAATCGAAGCATTCTGCGGAACACTATCGAGGCCCTGCAAAAGGCCGGCTACCGCTGCACCGACGCCCAGACCAACTGCTTCATGGTGGCCCTCGGCCGCCCCGCCAAACCTGTGATCGAGGCACTCGCGCAACGCAACATCCGGGTCGGGCGGGTATTCGAGGCGTGGCCGCAATGGATGCGTGTCAGTGTGGGTACGCCGGCGCAGATGCAGGCCTTCCTGAAGGCGTTTCTTGAAGTCATGCACGGCTGAGGTCAGCCGCCTAAATCCACCCTCCGCGGCTTCGTTTAACACCTACCCAACAGCAGCGCACGCAAGGCGCTGCTCCCCCCGCCAGCGTCGGCTGATCTACTCAGGAGCACATCATGTCCCAGCCCACCCGCGGCGCCGTGCAGGACCTCTTCGCCCTGCTCAAGCCGTTTAAATACACCGTCGCGCTTTCCGTCATCCTGGGCATGGTCGGCGGCCTCAGCATCACCTTTCTGCTGGCCACCATCAACCGGGCCCTGCACGACGATTCCGGCCTGACCCAAGGCGTGGTCTGGGGCTTCGCCGGGCTTTGCCTGGTGGCCCTCGCCAGCTCGGTGTTTTCCGACATCGGTAGCAACCGAGTGGGCCAGCACATCATTGCCGCCTTGCGCAAAACGCTGGGCGAGAAGGTGCTGTCGGCCCCCATCGAACAAATCGAGCGCTATCGCAGCCATCGGCTGATCCCGGTGTTGACGCACGACGTAGACACCATCAGCGATTTCGCCTTCGCCTTCGCGCCCCTGGCGATCGCCCTGACCGTCACCCTGGGCTGCCTGGGCTACCTGGCCATGCTGTCCTTGCCCATGTTCCTGCTGATCCTGACCGCTATCGCCCTCGGCACCGTCGTCCAGTACATCGCACGGGCCCGGGGCATGCAGGGGTTCGTCGCGGCGCGTGATGCCGAGGATGAGCTGCAACGACACTACAATGCGATCGCCGGTGGCGCCAAGGAGCTGCGCATCCACCGCGCTCGCCGCCAACGCATGTTCAGCCGCAACATCCAGGGCACAGCCGACCTGATTCGTGATACCCAGATCCGCTCCATCAATACCTTCGTCATCGCCAAGACCTTCGGCTCGATGCTGTTCTTCGTGGTCATCGGCCTGGCGCTCGCCTTGCAATCGTTATGGCCCAACAGCGACAAAGCGGTCATGAGCGGTTTCGTCCTGGTGCTGCTGTACATGAAAGGCCCACTGGAATACCTGATAGGCACGCTGCCAATCATCAGCCGCGCCCAGATCGCCTTGCGCCGGGTTGCCGAGCTCTCCGAACGGTTCTCCTCGCCAGAGCCGCACCTGCTGCTCGAAGACAAGGCCAGCCAGCTGCCCGCCTTGCGCACCCTCGAGCTGCGTGATGTGCGCTTTGCCTTCCCCCCGGTCGACGGCAACGCACCGTTTACCCTGGGGCCGGTAAACCTGCAGATCCGCCAGGGCGATATCGTTTTCATCGTCGGCGAGAACGGCTGTGGCAAGACCACCCTGATCAAGCTGCTGCTCGGCCTGTACTCGCCGCAACAGGGCGAGATTCGCATCAACGACCAGCCCATCACCGCGCAGGATCGCGACGATTATCGCCAGCTCTTCACCACCATCTTTTCCGATTACTACCTGTTCGACGACCCCTTCCTGGGCGCCAGGCAGGTGCCAGAGAGCGCCGAGGTCTATCTCAAGAGGCTTGAAATCGCACACAAGGTCAGCATCCGCGACGGCAGCTTCACCACCACCGACCTCTCGACCGGGCAACGCAAGCGGCTGGCGCTGATCAATGCCTGGCTCGAAGAACGCCCGGTGCTGGTGTTCGATGAGTGGGCTGCAGACCAGGACCCGACCTTCCGGCGCATCTTCTACACCGAACTGCTGCCCGAACTGAAACGCCTGGGCAAGACAATCATCGTCATCAGCCACGATGACCGCTATTTCGATGTCGCCGACCAATTGGTGCGCATGGCGGCCGGCAAGGTGGTCGTCGAGGCGTGCGTCGCCTGATGCAATAAAAGCGAAACATTTGCATTCCGGTTTGTCATCAGCCGTGCGTCATACCCCTAGTCACCCTAAAAAAAGATCTGCCCAGCCTATCCACTCAACATCTACAACGAGCACCGAAATGCCCACCCACCTTCGATTGAATCACCTGACCCGGGCGCTTGGCCTTCGACGCGCATTCAACGCCCAACTGCCAGCACTGGCCCTGAGCCTGGCCCTGCCCTTGGCTGCCCAGGCGCAAGATCAGCAACTGACCTTGAATATCCCGGCACAGCCCTTGAACTCGGCGCTGAAGGCATTTGCGGAGCAGACCGACGTGCAGGTGTTGTATGAGCCCGATGCCGTACAGAACCTGCGCTCAGGTGCGTTGAGCGGCCGCTACAGTCTGGATGAGTCGGTACGCGTGCTGCTTAGGGAAAGTGGCTTGCGCTATCAGTTGCGCGACAACACCTTGACCTTGCAGGCGGCCTACGAAGGTGGCAGCGCGATGCTACTCGATGCCACGAGTATCCAGTCCAGAACCTTGGGTGCCACGACCGAGGGAACAGGGTCTTACATCACCGGTTCCACCAATACCGCTACGAAGCTGGCCCTGTCGCCTCGCGAAACCCCACAGTCGGTCAGTGTGGTGACGCGTCGCCAGATGGACGACCAGAACATGCAGTCACTCGACGATGTCGCGCGCGCTGCCACCGGTATCAATACCGTGAAGGACTTCGGTACCGAGCGTTCGCGTTACTTCTCACGGGGTTTCCAGGTCAACGACCTGCAGTACGACGGTGTGCCAAGCAGCATCTCGGAAAGTTTTTCCATGGACGTCACTTCGGTGAACAACATGGCGATCTATGATCGGGTCGAGATCGTTCGCGGCGCGAACGGCCTGATGCAAGGCGCCGGCTCGCCCTCGGCAGCGATCAATCTGGTGCGCAAGCGCCCGGGCGATACCTACCAGATGAAGGCCGAGATCGGCGCAGGGTCCTGGGACAACTACCGCGGCCAGATCGACGTTGGTGGCCCGCTCAATGCCGAAGGAACCCTTCGCGGGCGCACGGTCATGCTCTACAGTGCCGGCAACAGTTTCGTGGACAGGGCCAACAAGGACAACCAGCTGTTCTATGCGATCGGCGAAGCCGACCTGAGCGACTGGACAACGGTCAGCCTGGGTACTGTGTTGCAGAAGGACAACAATGGCGGATATGACTGGGGCGGCTTGCCAACTCAGAAAAGCGGCAGCTTTTACCCCTTCTCCCGATCGACTTCCTTCGCGCCGGGCTGGGCACACCTGAACAAGATCAACCGCACCGTGTTCGGCGACGTTCGCCACGAATTCAACGAGGACTGGAAGCTGACCGTGAACGGCAGCATGACCTGGTCCAATGCTGACTTCCTGGCCTTGTACGGCACCAACGTGGGCAACGACCAGCTCCAACTGCGTACCAACGATACCAAGTACGACGACGAGCAGATCAGCCTCGATGCGGCGCTCAATGGTGCGTTCGACCTGTTCGGTCGCAAGCACGAGCTGGTCTTCGGTGCTACGGCACGCAAGGATCGCTTCATTAACGAATCGCGTTACAACAACAACCCCACGACCGTCGACATTCTCGATTTCGACCCTCACCTGGTCGCCACCCCTACCTACAGTGGCGAGCGCGAGCAGTACCGGGCGGTGCGCAAGGACAAGGGGGTTTATGCCGCGACGCGCCTGAACGCTACCGACGATCTGCACGTGATCCTGGGCAGCCGCCTGAGCTCGGTGAAGTACGAGTCACCGGATGAGATGGAACCGTTCGAGGAAAAGAACAAGATCATCCCGTATGGCGGCATCGTCTACGATGTCACCGACAACACCTCGGTCTATGCCAGCTACACCGAAATCTACCAACTGCAGGCCAACTATGGCCTGGATAACAAGTTGCTCAGCCCGATCACCGGCACCAACTACGAAGTCGGGATCAAGAACGAGTTTCTGGGTGGCCGCGTCAACACCGCCATCGCGCTCTTCCAGGTAGACCAGAGCCACATGCCCCAGAAGATCAACGGAGATGGCAAATGTGGCCCAGGCGGTGCCTCCAGTTGCTATGAGGAAGGCGGCAAGGTACGCAACCGTGGTTTCGACATCGAGGTCGGGGGTGAGGTCCTGCCGCAGTGGAACGTGATGGCGGGGTACACCTACAGCCATCCCGAGTATGTCGCCGGCGCCAGGAAAGGTACTGACTACTCGACCGAAACGGCCCCGCAACGACTGTTCAAGGTCGCGACCAACTATCAGTTGCCTGGCCGCTTCCAGGACTGGAGAGTCGGTGGCAACGTCTACCACCAGAGCAAGATCTACCTGGGCGATGTGAAGCAGAGCGCCTACAACCTTGTCGATCTCAACACGCAGTACAAGATCAACAACAACTTGAGCGTGCAACTCAACCTGAACAACGTGTTCGACAAGAAGTACTATTCGTCTGTCTTCAACAGCAACCTGGGCAACTACTTCGGCGCACCGCGTAACTTTGGCCTTACCCTGCGCTACGAAAACTGAAGCCGCTGGGCTGACCTTAGCCCGGAATGCAAAAATCCGATGCCCGGAAACGAGCATCGGATTTTTTGCGTCCCGGCCAACGTTATCGGCTGCCGATACCTTCGGCCTGCAACCAACGGCGCACGCCGACGGCCAGCTGGTCGTAGACCTCCGTGACTTCCGGCACGATGGACAGTGTTCGCAGCAGATCGTGAGTCAGGCCCTCTGCCACGATACATTCAACGTCCACCCCGGCCTGCTCAAGCCGCGCCGCGTAGGCCTTGCCTTCATCCAGCAGCGGGTCCAGGCCTGCCAACAGAATGATCGCAGGTGCAAGCCCCGCAAGCTCATCCGCCAGCAACGGTGAGAAACGCCAATCCCGGCGGTCTTCGTCGGACTGCGCGTACTGCGCGTAGAACCAGTCGAGTGTCTCGTCTTCCAACAAATACCCTTCACCGAACACGGTGTGCGACGAACGCTTGCAGCTTGCATCCGTTATCGGGTAGCACAGCAGCTGGCCAACAGGCGTTATCGCCGCCTGCGGGCCCTGCCTTGCAGCTTCGATCGCCAGCGCAGTGGCCAAGGTGGCACCTGCGCTGTCGCCGGCGAACACGACCCGGGCCGGGTCGAGCCCCAGGCGGCGACCCTGGGTCGCCAGCCACTGCACGGCATCTGCGCAGTCCTCGTGGGCCGTCGGAAACCGGTGTTCCGGGGCAAGCCGGTAACCGACCGAAAGCACCGCGCAACGGGTACGCCCGGCAAGCTCTCGGCATACGCCGTCGTGCGAATCCAGGCTACCCACCACGTAGCCCCCACCGTGGAAATACAGCACCACTGGCAAGTTCGCGCCCGCGTCAACCGAGGGTCGGTAAAGCCGTAACGCAAGCGAACTGCCATCGCGCACGACAGCCGACAGGTCTTCGACCCGCAGATCCCAAGGCACGGGCCAGCGCAGTCGTTGCGAAGACGACTCGAAGGTTGCCCGTGCCTGGGCCGGAGAAAGCGTATGCAGCGGTTTGATATCCAGGTTCAAGCCAGCCAGGTCGAGGAAGGCTTCCAACGCGTTATTCAACATGAAACTCCCTAAATGTTCGGCGCTGCTGTTCCCGGCCGTCAGGCCGGGACAGTCACGTCCACACAATGTTCGATCAGTGCCACCAGCTCGCGCTGGAACTGTTCCATCAGCCGCTCTATCGTCTCGGCTCTGTAGCGGCGTTTGCTGTAGATGCAGCGGAACGAGAGCACCCCGTCGTAGACCTGCCCTACCGTCTGCAGCTGGTTCACCAGGTTGGCATCGGCGTGGTAGCAATCGCCCGGATCGTCGGCGGCTGGCTCCAGCAACGCATGCTCGTCGAAGTGCTGATCGAACTGCCCGAAGTAGTTGAAGGTGACCTCGGCCTGGGCACCTTCAAGCAGTTGCCGACGCATCTCACCCGAACCGAACTGGCGCAAGACCGCGTAGCCGATACCCTTTTCGGGGATGGCTGCCAGCTGCCGCTGCGTGCTGCGAATGGCTTGCGCTGCCGTGTCGTCCAGGCGTGATGTGAGGCGGACCGGGAACAGGCTGTTGAACCAGCCGAGGGTACGCGAGACATCGACGCCCTCGAACAGGTCCTCGCGGCCATGGCCTTCCAGTTGCACCATCACCGCCTCTTGGCCGGTCCAGCGGCCCAGTGCACGCCCGAGCGCCGTCAACAAGATGTCATTGACCTGCGTGCCATAGGCAGCCGGCGCCTGCTTCAGGAGCTGCGTCGTTTGTTGCGGCGTCAGCCGGAAATGGCTCACCGCCTGTTGGCTGGAGTGATTGCGACCGCGCGGGTTGTCGCAGGGCAGCTTCCCGGCGCAAGGACGAACCTGATCAAGCCACCAGGCGCCCTGCTGCGCTTCAATGGATGTTGCCTCGGCCTGCAGGCGCTCGACCCATGATCGGTAGCTGCTGGTCCGTGCAGGCAGCACAGGGTCTGTTCCAAGGCAGCACGCCGCATAGGCAGTCTGAAGGTCCTCGAGGAGAATGCGCCATGACACACCGTCCATGACCAAGTGGTGAAGGATCAACAGCAACCGCGCCTGCCCATCCGGCAGCTGGATATGCAGGGTGCGCCAGAGTGGGCCTTGCGCCAGATCGAGGCTGCGTTGCGCCTGGTTGGCCAGTGCCGTCATCGCCTCCATGCTCTCGACACGGTGCAGGTTCAGCCTGGGCGTCGTGCTACCGGAAGGCTCGCCATAGCACTGCATCCACTGCCCGTGCGGCTGGGAGAAACGCAGCCGCAGCGCGTCGTGATGCAGTTCGATATGCTGCAGCGCCTGCTCAAGGGCGACGAGGTCCAGGGCCGCCCGGGGCCTGAGCATCAATGCCTGGTTGAAATGGGCCGGATCGGGCAGCTGCTGCTCGAACATCCACTGCTGGATAGGCAGCAGGTTGAAAAGGCGCTGGTCGACCTCTGTCGACAGCTGCGCCTCAACCACCGCAGGCGCGGCCTCCCAATGGGCAACGATCGCCTCGATCGTCTGATAACGCATCAAGTCGCGCAGCTTGAGGTCCAGGTCAAGCTGCGGATGGTTTCTGACACGAGAGACGACTTGCAGGCTGAGGATGGAGTCCCCTCCCCGCTCGAAGAAATTATCGGTGATGCTCAAATCGTCGACCTGCAGAACCTGCTCCCAGATATCCACCAGGATCGATTCCCGCTGGTTTCTCGCTGGCTGGAACTGCGTCGAAACGAACTCGGGTTCGGGCAATCGCAGGCGGTCGATCTTTCCATTGGGCGTGACAGGGAATTGCGCCAACTCGATCAGGTAGGCAGGCACCATGTAATCGGGCAAGTGGTCGGCCAGGCGCGCCTTCAGTTCGCCAGCGATACCCGCCTTCTCACTGACAACGTAGCCTACAAGCTGTTTGCCTACCGGGCTTTCCCTGACTACCACCAGGGCATTGCGGATGCCAGGCTGCGCCCGCAGGCACGCTTCGATTTCACCAAGCTCGACCCGGAAGCCACGCAGCTTGACCTGATGGTCGGCACGCCCCACGTAATCGACCAGCCCATCCAGGCGCTGTCGGACTACGTCGCCACTGCGGTACATGCGCCCGCCCTCGCCAGCCGGATCAGGCACGAAACGTTCCGCCGTCAGGCCCGCACGGCCATGGTAACCACGGGCGATGCCATCACCGCCGATCATCAGTTCACCGGCAAAGCCAATACCAGACGGATTGAGGTCATTGTCGAGGATGTGCAGCGTACGGCAGCCGACCGCATGGCCGATGGGTGCATAGGCAGCCTCGCAGCGTGCGCCGCCGCCCGCCTTCCATAGCAACGGCGTGACCACGGTCTCGGTCGGGCCATAGCCATTGGTGAACAGCCGTGGCCTGAGTGCAGCCTTGACCTGCTCGAAGGTCTGCTCGGGCACGGCATCGCCGCCAAAGCAGTAGATATCCACTGGCGGTGGCTCGTGCCCCGCGTCATGCACTGCTTCTGCCAGCTGTTTCAGGTAGGCGGGAGGGAAGCAGGCGATCGTGATTTCATGCTGCCAAAGTGCCTGAAGCGTCTGTTCGGCGGTCCACAACTCGCCATCGCGAATAACCAGAGCGCCCCCGCTCGCAAGTACGCTGAGCCAGCGCTCCTGGGCCCCATCGAAGGCGAAGGACATGAAGTGCAGTTCTCGCGTAGCAGGCCCCATTTCATAGAGGCGCATGATCGCCTGGCAATGCCGGCTCAGAGGGCCTTGAGACACCGCGACGGCCTTGGGCCTGCCGGTGGATCCCGATGTATAGATCAGATAGGCCAGGCAACGCTCGTCCACGGCAATGTCGACGAACGCCGGGCCTGCATCGGCAGGCTGCGCATCAGGCGCGAGAACGGGCAGGTGGCCATGCTCCGGCAGAGCGTCGCGGCACGCTGGCCGGGTGATCATCAACGACATGCCTGAATCCTGGATCATCCAGGCCAGGCGCTCCATCGGATACTCCAGGTCCAAGGGCACATAGGCGGCGCCTGTACGCATTACGGCGAGCAGCGCGACCACCAGCTCCGCCGAGCGTTGCAATGCCACCCCAACCACCGTTTCAGGTCCGGCACCGCTTGCCTGCAAGGCAAGCGCCAGGCGCCCCGAACGGCGGTCCAGCTCGGCATAGCTGATGCGCTCATCCCCGCAGACCAGGGCGATGGCATCGGGGCGATCGTGGGCGTGCTCGATGATCAGCTCTGCCATCCGTTCCGGGCGGTAGCTTGCCAGCGCTTGCGTGGCAGTGTCGGCGACAGGGGCGCGCTGCGCAGCGGGCACAATGTCCAGGTTGCCAAGGCGTGCCTGCGCATCCTGCAGCAGGGTTTCAAGCACCGACTCCATGGTCTGGCGAATACCGTCGACCGCCTGTTCGCTGAACGCATTGCGCAGGTAAAGGTACTCGATCATCAGCGTATCGTTGAGGTGAACCGCAAGGTCCATGGGGAAGTTGGTGACCCCCACGTCATTGGAATCACCAAACTCCAGACCTGCCTCGGGCGCCTCACGCAAACCTTCGTCGATGGGGTAGTTCTCGAAGACGATGATGCTGTCGAAGAGTTTCTGCCCCGGCACGGCCGACCAGCGTTGAACCTCGTTCAACGGCGTATGCGACCAGTTGCGCAGCTCGACGTTGTAGGCCTGCAAGGCCTGCAGCCAGTCCGCCAGGCGCATCTGAGGGTCCAGCGTCTGCGACACAGGCAAGGTATTGATGAACAGGCCCAAGGTGGTATCGGCATCCTGCAGCGACTCTGGGCGCCCGGCCACGGTCGCGCCGAACGTGACGTTGCGCTTGCCCGTGTAGCGCTGCAGCAGCAGAAGCCAGGCGCCCTGGATCAAGGTGTTAGGGGTAATACGCAACGTTCGGCAGTACTGCTGAAGGCGTTTGGTCCATGCGGCGTCACGCCGGGTATACAGCGCGTGGTGGCCCGGTTCATCCGAAGTGTGCCGTGGGTACACGGCCTGACTGAGCGAGGTCACCTCGCTGTGCGCCAGGCTGTCGCGCCAGAACGCTTCCTGACGAGATTTGTCCTGCGCCTGCAACCAGGCGATGAAATCGCCGTAGCGGCCGCTGGTGCCAGTGACCGGTTGGCCGGCGTAATGCTGCATCAGTTCGGCAAACAGCCTGGACTTGCTCCAGCCATCCATCAACAGGTGATGGCTCGTCCATATCATCTGGTAACTCGAAGACGTCAGTCGAACCAGAACCATGCGGTGCAACGGCGCCTGCGTCAGGTCAAAACCTGCCACCAGTTCCTCACGCGCGACCTCACCGGCCAGCCTGTCCGGCGCTGCATCCACCCGGGCGTCGATTTCGCGCATCGGCATGTGCGCCTGGGCGTGCACGATCTGTACCGGCTCATCCAGCCCGACCCAGTGGAAACTGGTGCGCAATACCTCGTGCCGTGCGATGACCGCTGCCCATGCCCCGACGAACGCCTCGATATCGAGCCCGCTGATTGGCAGGCTGACCTGGTTGATGTAAAGATCATTGCCGCTGTCTTCAATCGAATGGAACAGCATGCCCTTCTGTGCAGGCGACAGCGGGTACATGTCTGCGATCTCGGCGATCGGAACCGGCAGCTCGTCCAGTTGCGTCTGGCTGAGCGAACACAGCGGGAAGTCGGACGGGGTGGCCCCTGCGACACCTGGCAGGGTGCAGTGCTCGATCAGCGCCAGAAGCTCCAGATGGAACGCTTCAGCCAGGCCTTGAATGGTGGACTCGCTGAAACGCCGTGAGCTGAAGCGCCAGTCGATGCGCAACCCCTCCGGCCATACCCGAGCATCGACCGACAGACCGGTGCCGCACGACGATTCACGCCCTTCCCCGTTCTTCAATGGCTCGAATAGCACGTTGGCCAGCGCCTTGCGGTAGCTGAAAGAGCACTGCGGGACCGGCAATGCGGCCAAGGTTTCCCTGCTGGCTTCGTCTCCCAGATAGCGTAACGCGGCGAACGACAGGCGCTTGTCGGCAGCCGTACGCAACTGTTGCTTGAGCCCCTTGATCGCGCCATCCAGCGTGGTCTTGTCAATGTCGAGCACGACAGGGAACGGATAATCCAGGCAGCCAACCGTGCGGCCCAGGTCGACACCCGAGCCTGCCTGGCGACGGGTATCAGCCTGCACGCCAAGGAAGACCCTGTCCTGGCCTGTCCAGCGGGCCAGCACACGCGTCAGCGCGACCAGCAGCAGGTCGCCGGGCTCGGCGCGGTAGGCTGCGGCGGCCTGCTCTGTCAGGCGCCGGGTCAGGTCGATGTCCAGCCAGGTACCGAACGTTGCACTGTCGGCGGGCGCCCCTGCTTCTCGTGGGCTGCCAACCAGCTCGTGACTGATCCCGGCCAGTGCCTTCTGCCAATGGATCAATGCGCTCGGGGCATCCTCGAGCAAGGCATGCACGGAATACGCCCAGCTCTGAACCGAGGTGGACTTGGCAGGAAGCGCCACAGGCTGCCCTGCGTCGAGCTGCTCGCAGGCCAGGCGCAGATCCTGCAGGACGATGTCCCGGGATGCCTCGTCCATCGCCAGCGCATGGTTTACCAGCAGCAGCCGTTGGCTGCCATCGGCCAGCGTCGCCAGGACTGCCCGGACCAGGATGCCTCTATGCACATCGAGGCTGGCACTCGCCTGCCTGGCCAACGCATCCAACTGTGCCGGGTCCTCCACAGCTGCAAGCCACAGCACGGGTTCCTTCTGCCAAAGCGCCTGGTGTTCGGAAAGCGGCGCACCGTGCGCCTCCTGCGCCACATTGAACGCCAACCGCAACCCGTCGTGGTGCGCCAATACGGCCTGCAAGGCCTTTTCCGTCGTGTCGGGGTCAAGCGCACGGGTGGGCCTGAGCGTCATCACCACGCTGCCAGGCGCATCACCGTTGCCCTGCAGTTCGAAAAAGCGTGCCTGGGCGGGCAGCAAGGGCACCTTGCCGATGATCGGCCCCTGGTCGAGGGTCGACGTGCCGCCGTCATCCTGCTCTGCCACGCACGCCAGCCCCTGGATGGTCTGATGCTGGAACAACTGCTTGGGCGTGAAACGTATACCTTCCCGGCGGGCCCGACTGACGACCTGGATCGACACGATCGAGTCGCCTCCAAGCTCGAAGAAGTTGTCGGTGATGCCCACTCTTTCAAGCTTCAGCACATCGGCCCAGATGCTCGCGAGCTTCGCTTGCAGCGCGCTCTGCGGCGGCACGTAGGCTTTCTGCTGCTGGCTCACATCCGGCTTGGGCAGCGCTTTGCGATCCAGCTTGCCATTGGGGGTAAGCGGCAAGGCCTGCAGCGACACCAGGTAGCTCGGCACCATGTAGTCGGGCAATGCCGCTTTGAGATGTTGCAGGATTTCCTCATGACTGGCCGCCCCTTCCTCAAGCACCAGGTACGCAGCCAGCTGCTTGGCATGGAGCCCGTCGATGTCGATCACTACCGCCTCGCGAACACCCGGATGCTCAAGCAGGCTGGATTCGATCTCGCCCAGCTCGATGCGCAAGCCACGGATCTTCACTTGATGATCGATACGCCCCGCGTACTCGATCACGCCCCCTGTTCGATAACGCGCCAGGTCACCGGTGCGGTACAGCCGCCCCCCACCCTGCTGGCTGGCATCATGAGGGTCCGGGACGAACCGTTCGGCGGTGAGGCTCGGCCTGCGATAGTAGCCTCGCGCCAAGCCGACACCGCCCAGGTAGAGCTCGCCGTTCGCGCCATGAGGAAGCGCAAGCAGATCGCGGCTGAGAATGTGCGTCTTGAGGTTGTCGATGGGCGTGCCGATCGGGACGCTGCCCGGGCACGATGGCCGGCAGGTCCAGTGGGTTACGTCGATCGCAGCTTCGGTAGGGCCATAAAGGTTGTACAGGCTGGCGTGTGGCAATCGGGCCAAGGTCTGCTCCGACAGATCGGCAGGCAACGCCTCGCCACTGCAGACGACACGTCGCAAGGTATCGCAGCGCTCGACATGCTCGCAGGTCATGAAGGCCTGCAACATCGATGGCACGAAATGCAACGTCGTCACGCCGTGCCTCTGAATGGTGCTCACCAAGCGCTCAGGGTCGCGGTGGTCACCCGGTTGCGCAAGCGCCAGCCTGGCGCCGGTCAACAGGGGCCAGAAGAACTCCCACACCGAGACGTCGAAGCTGAAGGGGGTCTTTTGCAGGACCGTATCAGTGGCGCCCAGACCATAGGCCTTCTGCATCCAGACAAGGCGGTTGACCAATGCCTGGTGCGCGTTGGCCGCACCTTTCGGTCGCCCTGTCGAGCCCGAAGTGTAAATCACGTAGGCAAGGTGTTCGGGGTGGGTGAGGTGCAGGGGATCGTTGGCGCTGAAAGCCGTCAGCCAGCTGTCGTCGTCATCCAGCACGATGCTGCGCACACTGGAAGGGATCGGCAGGTGTTCGAGCAACGCACGCTGCGTCAGCAGTAACCCGATACCGCTGTCGTCCATCATGTAAGCAAGCCGATCCCTCGGATACTCAGGGTCGAAGGGAACGTAGGCGCCGCCGGCCTTGAGGATAGCCAGCAGGCCCACGACCATTTCCAGCGAGCGTTCGACCGCGATGCCGACCAGCACGTCGGGCCCTACCCCCTGCTCGCGCAATGCGTGAGCGAGGCGGTTGGCGCGCTGATTGAGCTGTCGATAGGTAAGCTGCTGTTCGCCGAACAGAACGGCCAAGGCATCAGGTGTTTCGCCTGCCTGCGCCTCGATCAACTGATGCACGCTCCGATCAGCGGGATAGGGTGCCTGGGTATGGTTCCAGTGTTCGAGAATTTCCTGCTGCTCATCGGCCGCGAGCAGGGGCAGCTCGCCGATCCGTTGCCGAGGATGGTCGACGATCGATTGCAGCAGGTTGATCCAGTGCCGCGCCATGCGTTGCACGGTTGGCTCATCGAACAGCGCCGTGGCGTAATTGAGCTCTGCCGAGATACCTTCGTCGTGCTCGACGGTGTTCAGGGTCAAGTCGAACTGCGCCGTCTTGCGTTGCCAGGCAATGTTCTCGACCAGCAAGCCAGGCAAGCTACGCCGCGTACCTGCGGCGACTTTCTGGTGGTTGTACATGACCTGGAACAGCGGGCTATGGCTCAGGCTGCGCTCAGGGTGCAGCGCCTCGACCAGTTGTTCGAAAGGCAGGTCCTGGTGGGCTTGGGCATCCTGCGTCATCTGACGCGTCTGGGCCAGCAGGTCGCTGAAGTGCACAAGCGAACCGAACTCGGCCTTGAGCACCTGGGTGTTGACGAAAAAGCCGATCAGCCGCTCGGTTTCGACACGGTTGCGGTTCGCGACCGGGATGCCGATGCGGATATCATCCTGCCCACAGTACCGATGCAGCAAGGTCTGGAAGCTGGCCAGCAGCAGCGTGAAGAGTGTCGCACCCTGCTGCTGCGCCAGTTGCTTGAGGGCATCGGCCAGACGGCGTTCGACCTCAAGGTGCACGCTGGCGCCCTCGAAACACTGGTTCGCTGGGCGCGGGCGGTCGCTGGGCAGCTCGAGAACCGGGTGCTCGGTACCCAGGTGCTGCTTCCAGAATGCCAACTGTCGTTCCTGCTCCCCCGCTTCCATCCAGTGCCTTTGCCAGATGGCATAGTCGGCGTACTGGATCGGCATCTCGGGAAGCGCGAGGGGCTGGCCCATGCAGTGATGCGCGTAGTGCTGGATCAGCTCTTCGACCATCAGGTGCATCGACGAGCCGTCAGTGGCGATATGGTGCAGCGTAATGATCAGCACATGATCATCTTCTGCTACCTGTAGCAACCTGACTCGAACAGGCCGTTCGTGCTCAAGATCGAAAGGCGCGCGGGCCTCGGCCTCTACAAGCGCCTGCAGGCGCTGTTCAAGATCGATTGCCGGTTCGCGGTCTACCTGCTCGACATCGAGCGTGAACACGCTTTGTGGATGAATGATCTGCACCACCTGATCGTCGTTCAGACCAAACGTGGTTCGCAGGGTCTGGTGGCGTGCCTGCAGTGCCTCGAAGCTCGCGCGTAACGCCTCGCTATCCAGTTCGCCCTTGAGCCTCAAGGCGACTGGCAGGTTGTAGGCAGATCCCTGGGGGTCCATCTGCCAAAGGAACCACTGGCGCTGCTGGGCAAACGAAACCGGGATGACGTCGAACAGTGTTTGAACGCTGGGCACTGGCAAGTTGGCCGGAGAAATGTTCTCGGCGTGCATCTTCTGCAGATACAGCTTGCGCTTGGCCAGCGGCAGCGTGACAAAACGCTTGGCGATTTTCAGCGCGGCATCATTACTCATTCATTCACCTCGAACTCTTCAAAAAGCCTATCCAGACGCTGCAGTTTTTCGTCGAAAGCCGACGCATCGCCGATGGATTCGATGTATCTGGCGAAATCGCCCAGGACCGGGTGTTGGAACAGCACGGCCGGTTCCACGGTCAATCCCAGGGAAAGTTGCAAGCGCGAGAGCACCGACAGTGCCAGCAGCGAATGCCCTCCCAGGTCGAAGAAGTTGTCATTGAGACCGACCTTCTCGACATTCAGCAGCTGCGCCCAGACGGCAGCGACCTGCTGCTCGACCTCGCTCTGCGGCGCGACATGGCCTTGCTGCGATACGCCAAGGTCAGGCTGGGGCAAGGCTTTGCGGTCGAGCTTGCCGTTGGGCGTCAGCGGCAGCGCATCGAGCCAGGTCAGGTACGCGGGGACCATGTAATCCGGCAAGGACGCGCGCAGCTGTTCGCGCAGGTGCCGACGCAAGGCGCTGCGCTGTTCCTCCGTCGCGACCGCTTCGCCGTTCGAGACCAGGTAGCCGGCCAGTTGCTTGCCGCCAGGGCCATCGATGTCGATGACCACCGCCTCGCGCACCGCAGGATCATCAATCAGCCTTGCCTCGATCTCGCCCAGTTCGATGCGATAGCCCCGCACCTTCACCTGGTGGTCGATGCGGCCCACGTACTCGAGCAGGCCATCGCTGCGATAGCAGGCCAGGTCACCCGTACGGTACAGCCTGCCACCGCCCTGTCCGCTGCGGTCGTAGGGGTCCGGGACGAAGCGCTCGGCGGTCAGTGCCGCACGGCGCTGATACCCCCGGGCCAGGCCATCGCCACCGATCATCAGTTCCCCGGCCATGCCGGCCGCGGCTGTCGAGAGATCGTGCGCCATGACCTGCAAGGTGGTGTTGGCGATCGGCTTGCCCAGCAACGGCAAGGGGTGTTCGTTGTCCAGGCAGTACGCCGCCGACCAGATCGTCGTTTCGGTTGGCCCGTACAGGTTCCAGATGCGCCCGCACAACGGCAGAAGCTGCTCGGCCAGGTCGACAGGCAGTGCCTCACCGCCACTGATGACCTTACAGCCACGCAAGGTCTGCGCCGGCAGCGCCTGCAGCAGCATGCGCCAGGTCGACGGTGTGGCCTGGATGGTAGTGATGGCGTGGCGCTCGATCACCGCCTGCAGCGCCGACGGGTCTTTGTTCTGGCGCTCGCCGAGCAGTACCACCGAAGCCCCGGCCAACAGCGGCAGGTACAGTTCAAGGCCGGCGATGTCGAACGACAGCGAAGTCAGCGCCAGGACCCGGTCGCTGGCGTCGATCCCAGGCTCGACAGCCATGCTGGCGAGGAAGTTGACCAGTGCCTGGTGGCGTACCTCGACCCCCTTGGGACGACCGGTGGAACCGGAGGTGTAGATGCAATAGGCAAGATGCTCGGGATGCTGCACGATGCCGAGATTCTCGCCATCGAAGCCTTCGACCTGATGCCAGTCGCTGTCCAGGCACCAGGCCTGCGCGCCGTGCGTGGGCAGCTGCGGCAGCAAATGACTGAGGGTCAGCAACAAGTGCGCCCCACTCTGCTCCATCATGTACGCCAGGCGCTCGCGGGGGTATTCCGGGTCCAGTGGCACATAGGCGCCGCCGGCCTTGAGAATCGCCAGCAGGCCCACGACCATTTCCACCGACCGTTCGACGGCAATCGCGACCAGCACATCTGGCCCGACGCCCAACGTGCGCAACTTGCTCGCCAGCCGGTTGGCTCGCTGGTTGAGCTCACGGTAGCTCAAGGTCTGTTCGGCAAACCGCAGTGCCGGGGCCTCAGGGGTACGCGCAACTTGCATTTCGAACAGCGCGGGCAGGCAGTGCGCCTGCGGGTACTGCATCTGGGTACGGTTCCAGTCGTGGACGATGCGCTGTTGTTCCTGGTCATCGAGCATCTGCAGTTCACCGACAGGGGTATCGGCGTGTTGCACCAGCGCGTGCAGCAGATTGGCAAAGTGCCGGGCGATCTGTTCGACGCCGGTGTCGCCGAGGTGGCTGCGGTCGTAGTGGTAATGAATCGTCAGCGCATTGCCCGACTCGATCATCAGCGTCAACGGATAGTTGGTCCGCTCGCGATTCTGCGTGCCCGAAAACACCAGGCCTGCGCTGGAACCCTGCTGCAGGACTTCACCGACCGGGTAGTTCTCGAACACCAGCAACGTGTCGAACAGCTGCTCACCGGCCGAGCCCGCCCAACGCTGAATGTCATAGAGGGGCGTGTGCTCATGTTCGCGCATGCTCAGGTTCTGCGCCTGCAGACGTTCGACCCACTCCCCCACCCGCAGGTCAGGCTGCAGCCTGCCAGCCACCGGCAAGGTGTTGATGAACAGGCCCAACTGCTGCTCGACTCCACGCAGGTCTGCCGGCCGTCCGGCAACCGTGGCACCAAATGCCACGCCTTCCTGGCCGGTATAGCGGTGCAACAGCAGTAGCCAGGCGGCCTGCAGCAAGGTATTGACCGTCACCCGCCGTTGCCTGGCAAACGCGCTCAACGCCTGGAAGCACGCCGGGTCGAGCGTCTGATGATGTTCGCCATGGCCAGTGTCAACGCGGCTGCGATCCTGACGCAGCGCCTGAGCCAGGCGCGTGGGCTCGGTGAGGTGCAGCAATTGCTGACGCCAGAACGTCTCGCTCTGCCCGGCGTCCTGGCGCTGCAGCCACTCGATATAGTCGCGGTAGCGGCCTGCCGGGCGCTCCAGGGCAACGCCTGCGTAGTGTTGCAGCACCTCGCCCAGCAGCTGCGCATTGCTCCAGCCATCCATCAGGATATGGTGGCTGGTGAAAATCAGGTGATGGCGGCCGCTGCCTGTCAGGATGGCCGTCAGTCGCAGCAACGGTGCGGCCTGCAAGTCGAAGCCACGCCGACGATCCGCCTCGGCCCAGGCATCCAGACGCCCCTCGAGGTCGTCCTGGTCGGCCCAGTCAAGCACCTCGAACGGCAACTCGACCTGCTTGCGAATCACCTGCACCGGGCGCTCAAGATGGGCGACGAATGCGGCGCGCAATACGTCGTGTCGATCCAGCATTGCCTGCCAGGCGCGCTTGAAACGCTCGATATCCAACCCCGAGACGTTGACTCGCATCTGATTGACGTACTCACCCTGGCCCTGCTCGAAGACCGTGTGAAACAGCATGCCCTGCTGCATGGGCGAGAGCGGATAGATGTCATCGATTGCGCCCGCCGGGATCGGCAACGCATCCAGCTGGGCCTGGTCCAGCGCAGCCAGCGGCACATCGGACGGTGTCAGGCCGACCGCGCCCTGGCTGACGCAATGGTCGATCAACACCTGGAGTTCGGTCACGTAGTCGTCGGCCAGGGCCTGGACCGTGGCGCGGTCGAACATGGCCTGGCTGAAGGTCCAGGCCAGGCTCAACTCACCGGCATAGACCTGCCCGTTGATCGACAGCAGGTTTTCCAGCAGGGCCTCGGCAGACTGGCTCGCGCCGCTGCTTTCGCTGGCTGGCTGCAGGAATCGCTCGGTGCCCGGGCCCGCGCCTTCGGCAAAGGTACTGTCAAGCTGCCCCAGGTAATTGAAGGTGATGGGGGGCACTGGCAGGCCAGCCAGCACATTGTGCGCGTGCGAATCTCCAAGATAGCGCAGCGCGCCATAGCCGATGCCCTTGTCGGGGATGGCGCGAAGTTGCTCCTTGATCTGCTTGATGGAGGCGCCCAGGTCCGCCGCAGCGGTCAGCTTCACGGGGAAGAGGCTGGTCAGCCAGCCGACCGTCCGCGTCAGGTCGACTGCATCGAACAGGTCTTCACGGCCGTGTCCTTCCAGTTGCACCAGCACGTCTTCGCGTTGGGTCCAACGGGCAACCACCCGGGCCAGTGCGGTCAGCAGCAAGTCGTTGACCTGGGTGCGATATGCCGTCGGCGCCTGTTGTAACAGCCGTAAGGTCTGCTGCCGGTCCAGGCGCACATGCACCGTCGCGCCGTGGCGGCCATGCAACGATCCATCCGCCCTGTCCAGAGGCAGTTGCGGGTCAACCCCTTGCAACTGCGACTGCCAATAGCCGAGCTCTGCCTGCAGCGCATCGCTTTGCGCGTAGGCCTGCAGCCGTTCGGCCCAGGCTTTGGTCGAGGTGGTCTTGGCGGGCAACACGGCAGGCTGACCTGCCACGTGACGGTCATAGGCGGTTTGCAGGTCTTGCAGGAGAATGCGCCAGGACACGCCATCCACCGCCAGGTGATGGATCACCAGCAGCAGGCGCTGGCTGCCATCGGGCAGGGTCGCCAACACACCGCGCAACAGCGGCCCCTGTTGCAGGTTCAGGCTGCGCTGCGCGTGCTCGCACAGGGCGTGTAGCGCGTCCGGATCGGTCAGGGTCTCGGCCCACAGCAACCCGGCCTCGACGTCGCCCGGCGCACAATGAGCGGCGTGCCATGCGCCCGCGCCCTGGGGTGGCGTGAAGCGCAGGCGCAACGCATCGTGATGCTCGAGCAGCGTGTGCAAGGCCTTCTCCAGCGCGGTGCTATCGATGACCTTGGTCGAGGTCAGCAGGACCGCCTGGTTCCAGTGATGTGGCTCGGCGATCGACTGCTCGAGAAACGCCTGCTGGATCGGCAGCAAGCGTGTCTCGCCGATCACCGGCGCCTGGTCGATCTGCGGACCGTTGCCTTCCATGCGCGTGGCCACCGAGGCCAGGTCTTGTACGGTCTGATGCTGGAACAGCGCCTTGGGCGTGAAGCGGATACCGGCCTGCCTTGCCCGGCTGACGACCTGGATCGAGATGATCGAGTCCCCTCCCAGTTCGAAGAAGTTGTCCGTCACGCCGACCTGATCAAGCTTCAGCACCTCGGCCCAGATCGTCGCGATCTGTTGCTCCAGCGCGTTGCGCGGGGCCACGTAGCTGTCCTGCAGCACACTGGCATCGGGCTTGGGCAGGGCTTTGCGGTCCAGCTTGCCGTTGGCCGTCACCGGCAGGCGTTCGAGGAACAGCAAGTGGGTCGGGACCATGTA